>JAABUL010005672.1_pt1 | contig 15276 bp, 14 predicted proteins | sample 5559151 | NCBI WGS metagenome assembly JAABUL01 (sample SAMN10711876, study PRJNA513368) | rock metagenome | isolation source: Antarctica rocks | place: Antarctica: Victoria Land, Pudding Butte sud | reverse complement strand
TAAGCTATATCTAGTCTTAAACGCCGTTTTCTATTTATTACCCTCCTAAATACGTATATAGTAATACGCGTAGTAGAGGTTAAGCTTACTAAATACTACGGAGGTACTAAGCCGCTTTAGGAGCTCTCCTATTAATAGTAGCAGATAGTAATTCTTAATAGTAATCTTATTTAGCCCTCTATAATTAATATAGAGCCTTATCTCGCTATCCTTCTTTAGAACGAAGAGGATAGGTACTCTGCTTAGGAACTTACTTAGCTAGATCTAGCCCTTTACTAACGCGATATCGAGGTATTCTTAGAGGATCCTAAGCTCCCTTTATAATAGGTTATAAATAGGTATTTAAGGAGGCGATTTACCTTCCTCGAGGTCGATAGCGTAGTCGTTACTAGAGTACTCTACTAGCTTTCTAGCCTTAGCGCTAGAGAATACGTCCGTAAATTCTTAATAGACTATTAGTAGTATAGGTCCTCCTATAGCTATAGTAATTATTCGCTTGTATACCGTCTAAGGTAGGCGATATAGCTCTAGGTAAGGAGCGTAGGCTACTATTAGCTAATAAGCTATAGAAAATATATAGTAACGTATAGATACTATAGTTCTAAAAGGTTAGAACGTAGTAAGACTAATCTCTACCCTTTCGTAAAGAGGGAGCGTAGCGTAGGATATACGCTAGCGGTACGCTAAGAGGCTACGTTAGTAGTATTCTATATAGCCGTATCCCGTGCCCTTATAGCTACGCGGAGGTAATCGTAGATCGCTATAGCTCCGATATACTACTCGTTCTTTCGCTATACGGGTATAGTCGTTAGGTCTCGGTTACTACCTCCTTAGGAGGATAGCTCCATGTGATAGTACTCCGTGTCCACGACATACTGTACTCGTCAAATCACTCATACACGGTTCTTGTAGCAGTGGAAAAAGGTGCATCGCAGGTCCGTCAAATGAAACTTAGGTATCATAGTAACCGCCCCAAAACAGTACCACCCTTCAAGTGGGTAGGTAGGAGGAATCCAACGCCATCGCTCCCATCACGCTCGCTCAAACCGCATCTATCCCTCTCCCTTCACAGCTCCCGGGCTCAACATCCTCATCACCTAATCACCTAATCACCACCACCTTCGGTGCTCTCGGTCGTCGCCACTACTTTAGCCATTAGCTTCGGGCTCCTACAATGCATAGTGCATGTTATCTAGTGAAGGCAGGACTTACTCGTCCCTATCTGAAGCAACTGAACCTGCCCAGGCTGAATCTCCACGGTGACTTGTGGGCGCCATGGCGGTCAACTGTGACGCCCGTGCCTAGAAAGATATGTTAGCGGGAAGTGGAAGAGAGAGAAGCGCGAGGAAGATGAATGAGAGCCGTACTGGCATGCTTGCCGCCAATGCGCTTGTGGTAGAGGAAAGGCATGCTGATGATCTGGTTTGATGATGTGGTTTCTTTGTTGTTGTGGTAGGTGCTGTCGCGCCTGAATGAATCGAAGGTTGAATGAATTGTCGAGTGTTGACGAATGCTGTGTTCGAGTCTCAAAGACGTTTCGCGCTTTTGAATTGATGAGTCTGATGATCTTCGAGGCAGTGAAGTGGCAAGTCCTACAAACTTATTCCCTGTTGACGCAAGCTCGCCGTTTCGTGAAGCAGGTTTCACCTGCGGCTTGCTTGGCTGACGATGTGCCAATATCTACACCTTGGCATTGCTGTATGCAATCACGATCGACAAATATACGCCGATGTGGATGGAGTGCATGGCAGGTATCACTGGTCGTAACTGGGTGCGCAGATACCTACTACAGATTTTCTGTCCGGACTGATGGGACAGCAGCGCGAGTTGGAAGTTCGATGCAGTGTCGTGCATACGGCCACTTTGAATACGATTATGATAGTGATGACTATGAACACCCCTTCCCTTTTCCCTAGCCACTCCCCAGTGCCTTCGTGTTCGTCAAAGAGGACAGCCATAACATCGTCAACGCATATACATATATACAGCCCATCCCGGATCCGTCCCAGTTACACGTTGCGCTATAACAACACAGCAGCAACACCCACAGCACCACCGACCAAAGCTGCCATCTCACCGACAAGTCTGCCTGTTGGCGCCGCGAAACCCGACTGCAAACCAGGCTTACCAGTCGTCTTGCCCGCAGCACCAGTCGCTCCACCCGCCACGGCGTAGGAGGTAATGGTCGACTGCCCACCGCCAGGTAAATTCGTAGTCCTGACGACGATCTGGCTGACCTCGCCGCCGTTGGGATGGAAAGTCATGACGACAGTTTGTCCTTTCGCGTCGGTAGTGGTGATGACTTGGCCAGCTCTGGTTCCAGACAGCACGACCTCGTGGCCTTGTTTGTCAGTTGTGGTGTAAATACCTGAATATCCGTTGCCGTTGCCGTTGCCAGGCGATCCGCCGACAATAGTGCCTCCGTGTACTTGGACCGTGGACAGCGGGGAGGCGGACGTAATGGTGTCGCCGCGGGCATTCGTGGTGGTTACGAGAGCCGCGGGCACGGTCTGGGAGGTGGTGACCTCGTGGCCGTTGTGGTTGGTGGTCGTGACGGCGACGACGGTGCTTGTTGCTGCGGTGGCCTGGAACGCCGAGGTAGTTTGCGTGACGGTGTCGCCGTTGCCGTTGGTGGTTGTCTGTGTGACCGGTACGATAACGCCGGTCTGCGTTGCTGAGCTTCCACCATTGCCGTTGCCGCTGTCTGATGTGGTGCCACTGCCACTCCCGCTGCCATCGGTCGTAGTTCCACTGCCACCGTTTGCCGTCGTAGTTCCGCTGCCTCCGTCCGCGGTAGTAGTTGTCGCGCCGCCGCCATTGTTGGAGGTGACCTGCGTAGTCGTGTCCGTGATGACAATCGTACTTGTCGTCGAATCGCTGACCACAACCTTACTACTCGTCGTCGTAATCACGGTCGTCGTCGAGCCCTCCGTGGGAGCCGTAGTGGAATCCGACTGCGTGCCATTGTTCTGCCTCTTCCTCAAATCTCCCCTCTCAATCTGCTCATGCAACGCCGCATCCACCAACTTCGTCGCCAACTGCGGGTCGTCATGGTGGATAGCCTCGATGGCCTCCTTGCCGTGCTCGAAAACACCTTCCCGATACTTGGGTGCCAGGTTGTTGTGCAGGGCGGACTTGACAGATTCTTCGGGAAGTAGATTGACGATATCATTAAGGCTCATCAGGTCTGAGTCTTCTGATTCGGGTTGAGAGTGTTGATGTGGGTGTGCGGCGCATATTGAGGCGCATGGTAGGCCGAGGAGGAGGAGGGAGCGGAGGGACGGCATTCTGGAGTGGCCCATTGGTATAGTCGGTAGAGATGTTGAGGGTAATGGGAATTGCAGTGTACGTCTAATGGAACAATCTATCAGTATTGAAGTAAAACGTATAGAAGCTGTATCAGGCCAGCAGCCAGTTCACCGACATACCGTCACGGTATCCCGATCGCACCTTCTCGCGCGGTAAGCCACCTACCGTTGTGTGGCTGGCCCTATACGACGATGTTCCCGGCAGCGATCGCGGCTCCTTCAAGATGCAGATCCAAGATGACAAAACGAATGTGAAACGCTGCACAGAGATATACACAGGGGGGACGATGAGAGAGAAGAAACAGCTGAAGTCGAGGCGTGAGAAATGCGTGTGGAAGAAACGGCAAGGCTATAAAACGCTATAGGGTCGGGCTGGGATGTCAAGCCGCGTAGGTAGTAGTGGAGAGACGAAGCTTGTGTGAGCACGACCCTCGCCGCCGCCGCAGATCGACCTTCTAGCCGTTTCAGGCGTCTGTTTTCGCACTTCGGGGGCCAATGGCTGGATTGGTATGACAGGACGATATGCTACAAGAGCTTTTTCCAATGCTATTCAGTCTGTCGGCCAGCCTCGCCAGCGAAGACTATAGTAATTTCGATGCCCTATACACGGCCACCAAAATACCGGTTGGCAAAGTATCGAAAGACCGTGCAGGTCTCCGCCAGTGACGACGACCCTCGGCCCTCCGGACGTTCTGTGCTCCAACGCTTTCCGTCATGCTGGATCCCGCGGAGGACGACCCGATCGTTCAGATTTTGAAGGAGTCGACCTTGAACAGCGTCTTGAACAACGTCTACCAAACCAAGGGAGTCCAGCCATACCCCAAACTGCGCGTGTCTACGGAGTAATCATATACAAGACTCTTCGAAGCAGATGCATGCTAATGGATAAATACACATCCCGCATCCACGTCCGCGGGGGACTTATAGGTGGGCCTAAGCTTCTATTCCTGGTTGCAGCTCCCGATCCACCCAAGCGACGTTGGGAACCAAGATCCCGGTCGATATCATGTGAATATAAAGCCTAGACTCATACCCTGCCAAGCACCTCAAACATGGACAGAATCGCTATTCATTAACTAGCAGAACGAGAAGGAGTAGAGGAAACAAATATTACAACGTTCACACTATAGTAATCTTCCCTTCTCCTCCCCATCCATGCCCTTATCCCATAGCCCTCCAATGCGAATGCGTACGTACATACTATGCCACAGGTGAAACTGCACGCTATTGTGCCTCGCTCAAGTCGACTCTTCAAACCTCCCTGGCAGCCTGTCCGATCGCTCAGGGACCCCCGAGCCCTCCGTCCGCTGGCTCTCTGCCCGCTGACTCTCCATGCCCGCGTCGTCCGCGTCACTGCCAATCTCAGGTCTGTGGCCTCCAGCCATTGGTACGACAGGCGGTGGTGCTGCGACGTCCGGACTCGAGGTCTTCTCGGGAATGGTAGAAGGTATTGTCGGCCCTGCCATCGGAGTGGAGGTAGCCCCAGTGAACGTAGGAGTATTCGCCATAGGAGTGGCGCTCGTTTTCGTCGTCGGTGCACCAGAAGTCGGACTCCCCGTCCCCAGTTTCGGGCTCGTGTTTGTCGCGGGTAAATCAGAATATCCCAATGCCGCCTGAGCCGCCGTAACAGCATGTGGATTCACCCCAGTAGAGCCCACACCTCCTTGTGCTTGCGATGACATAGCTTGGCCAGCCGCGCCCGCCGCTCCTGATCCAGGCCCTACCCGCTGCTGCTCGAAACTCTTGCCCCTCGTCGGCAAAGGCTCATTGTGCACACCAAGATCCTGCCTGCTCCCACGATTTCTCTCCGGACTCCGCGCCCGTTTCTCAGACTCTCTTTCTTTGCCATCCTTGAATTTGCCACGAAGCCACGACATCGGGCCCCCTTTCTTCTCACGCTCAGAGTCGGAGAAGACCGGGTCGATCGGCTGCGTTGGCGGCATTGGAGGGCTACCGAACGGTGTACCAGGGCCGGGATCAGAGGGTTGTACTTGTGGCGAAAGTGGCTGCGGTTCTTGAAAACTCCGACGTGGTTGGGCGCTGCCGCTGCCGATGGTAGATCGTGATGTTGTCTGATCTTGGGCGGACATTGTGCCAAGCGGGTTCGTGGAGCTTGAGCCTGGTGAGCTCGGTGTGTTCTGGGGGCGCGAGAAGCGCCATCGGTGTCGCTTTTTCTCCTTTTCTGGCTGTTGCAACTGGTCTTTGGGAAGATCGTCGCCAACCATATCAGCGTCTGACTCGGCTGTTGAGTTGAAGGACTGAGCTGGTGAAATCGTAGGGCGAAGCGTGTTGTCACCAGAAATCCTCCGCGGCGCTTTCTGCGGTGCTTGAACTGCAGTCCCGGTCGGCGCGCTTTGGGCGGGCGAGTATTCTGCCTTCTCGAAGGGTCTGCTTCCAGCGATGACCGTAGCTGTGGTAGGAAAGGTAGAGGTGATTGGCGATCGTTGAGGAGCATCATATCCGCCGTCATGCGGCAGAGATTGATTCGACGATTGTGCACTCGACAATGCGGACCCCGGAATCCGCTTCTTCTGCAGCTTGTTCGGCTTCCGACCATCGCTATCACTGCCCGGTGATTGCTTGAAGATATCCAACAGTGCACGGCCAGAAGTAGTCGATGGTGTGCCAGAAGCTGATCGTTCTGTCTTGCGATCGCCACTTCCTGGTGGTGGTGACAGGAGTGGCGTTGTGTCCTTCTTAGGCGTCTGGTACTCGCGACTGAGTGACGACGGTGCATCGCTTCCGACTCGTGCCAATGGCGTGGTTGCTTCGCTGGAGGACGCTGAAGTGACGTCTGGCGCAGCTGGGAATGGAGGCGCCGAAGAAACAATTGGTGTGCTCTGCAGAGATTCCTGTCGTTGTCTGTTGGCATCAACGGCGACGATGGACGAGTTGCCAGGACTGGGTGTTGATGGATCTGAGCTCTTCTGTGGGAAACGAGGAGATGCAGCATTGCTGCCGCCTCTCCGCGATGGCACGGTGTTGCTGCGGTGCACTCCACTCGACGGTGTTGCAGGATCAACAATGACTCCAGCCACCATAGTTGGTCCACCATCAGATCTTTTGCTTCGCTTGCTGCTAGAAAGCGACATGTTCCGTCGGATGCTACCAAACTTGCCAACGCTCTCAGCACCAACACTCGCGTTCGAGCCTGACCGGCCAATGATGGTCTTGGATCTCCCAGGCGTTGTTGGTGTTGCCGGTGACTTCCCCGGGCTCCCACTTTGCACATCTCTAACCGTTTCAGAATCCGCAGCTGTGCCCTGCATTCCTATGAGGAAGCTGTCCTGGTTTTCGATCAGAAAGATGAGAACATCCTGGCTGAGTCGGTACTCTGGTGGGGCCATGTCGTGCTGTGGATGACTGAGTATCCCGGGCTGGAAGATTGCCGACAAGTTTGCAGTCGTCATCTTGTTGAGGTCCGACTTGCTTGCGAAGACTGCCAGTAGATCCAAGATGTATAGCAACAACTGCCGGTTGAGCGGTGGTAGCTCAGTGATGAGGCCCTGGAACCGTCTGATGGTAGCATTATGATCGAAGTGGCCCACACTCGGACTTTGAGCTTCGAGTTCGCCAACAGCTTGTGCTTGGTGATTTCGCAAAGGGTCTCGAAAGCGGTGGTAAAAGTCGAGGGGTATTATTGGTTCTGGAAGCTGGTTGAAATATCTCCGAAGAATGTTGGCCGCATCGTGTACGGTGTAGCCGGTCCAGTCGAGTCCTTTGCCATATCTGTCGGGTGAGTCGAACTGGACCTTGAGCTCTTTGATGCGCTTCTCGCTGCCTGCAAGACGAAAGATACCCTCGACATCGGTTGCTGTATCGTGTCAGTCACGTTGAATCGTGTATACAACGGTGCGTGTAGTGTGACTAACCTTTCTCCTTTAGGTATACACCGCATTTCGCCACCACGATTGGCACGTAGCCGTATATGTAGCTCTCGCCCGCATCGTTGAACAGGCTGATGGCGACGTTCGCATATCGGATGCTATCCTGCAACGGCACGCCGAAGATACCTTGGTATGCTGTAATTTAGTGTTAGCGCTGGTCGGCAGCGATGTATCCTGAAGAAAGGAGAGATAGCAAGACGAGGATAGCTCCTTCCAAGCCGTGACACTGTGGTCCCAAGGGCGCCGCCCGCAAGCTCTACTTCGGAGGTATATGCGCTCAGCAGGGCAGCACAAGGCATACCCCGCCGCAACTGTAACACGAAAACGTTCACGCACCTTGTTGCTCCTGCGGCTTCTTATCACTCCTCTTGAACTGGTTCCACCACGTGGCGAGGTTTCGTTTCTGCTCCGAGCGTTCGTTGTGCGGAGGTGGCTGTACCAGAGGCTGCGTCGACGATGCGGCGGATCTGGGTCCGGTGTACGCAGCCTGGGCGGTCGGAGCGCCCACGTGCGCCATGCTACTACAGCATCAAGCGGCGTCGTGCAAGGCCGTTGCGTGGTCCGGAGGCCGTTTTCGCGATCTGGCGATGCGTTGGCGGCGAGCGAGGCAGGTGCAGAGCAAGGCGGAAAGCAAAGGGACCTCCCCGCTGTATTACGCGACCGGTTCGCGTGTGCCTGTGCTTCGGCGGCGGTCGTTTGCTGCGCTTGACTTGACCTGAGGTCGGAATTACAGAATGTTCGACGGAGCAGAAGTTCGAGACGCTTTTTCCGTCGCGACAGGGTTGCAGCACCGCGCGAGCCTCGGACGATGGCTGAATATGCTGCACGCTTGCGGCTGCAATGTCCCGTGACTCCGGACGATTCTAGAGCAATGCGGACGTCCTGGTAAGGCAAAGATATGCGCGGTGGGTATAGACGGGTGAAAGGTGTGCGAGTGGTGTGCTTGCGACAGGCGACAAGCAGCGACACCAGAGCCGCTGATCTGCGAAAGCTCCTGTTGCTTGGCGGCAGCGGCGGCGGCGAGCGATGGCGGGAGTGGAGTGTGCCAGATTAGTTAATTCTCGCTAAAACGTGCGCCCTGACTGCAGATGATGATGTTGATATTGCGGCTCTGACACGGCTGTCGTCTGGCATGACATCGGTTCGAGGCCACGAGAGCACATGAGGCTGTGCGGCCGGGGGATTGGTGTGGTGGAACATTCAGGCTGCGTTTCAGGCTTTGTACACACCATCGACGAACAACGAACTCGGGAACGGTCACGCAGTAATGGTTGAGCCTATTTTTAGAGACGCTGACTTTCCTCGAATGCACTTGCTAACCTGGTTGACCTTGTTTGGATAGCACGATGACGTGCTGCTATTATGTTGGAAGAGGACAAAACCGAATAGAAGTAAAGTTGTCACTGCAGATTCGAGGTCAAGGATGTGTGCCTGCCAACTCTAGACTTTACCTTCTTCGTTGGCACATGCAGGGATCAACGGGAGCAGCGGCAGCAACCGAAACTACTCGAGCTTTCAAGGTGTTTGATATAGGTACAAGCCATCAAATATTACCTTATCAAGACCTCTCGACAGCTCCTGAAACACGCTTGCCATCATACACTCCCGCACGCGCCAGCACACCTTCCAGACCACACATCTACCGACTCCGCCATACGACAGCAATCATGAGCGGCATGGACCAGTAAGTCACACGACCACCGACGCAATACAAGAATAGCAGCTAACATTCGTCATCACCCAGGCTCACAGCGGCGGAGCAGCGCGAGCTGCAGGGTCGTATGGAGAAGAAGCAGATGAAGGACTTCATGAATGTACCTTTTAACCCCTCGTAACCATCCATCGCACTCCAGGACACTGACCGGGATGTATTCTTAGATGTACTCCAACCTAGTCCAACGATGCTTCAACGACTGCGTGACCGACTTCACCTCGAAGAGCTTGATCGGCAAGGAGGAAGGCTGCGTGATGCGGTGTGTGGATAAGTTCTTGAAGAGCTCGGAGAGGTTAGGGGAGAGGTTTCAGGAGCAGAATGCCGCGATGGCGCAGCAGGGTGGGATGGGCATGGGACGGTGAGGTGGGGAGGGATGTTGACTGAGGTGTAATATATGGCATGTGTTGATAGAAGGCGATGCATTGCGTGGCGCTGGGACAGGACTGCTTCGTGGTGGAGGCAGCCTGTAATTCGACTCATGGGAATAAGGAACACCTTCTTCGAGGAAGAGCTCGCAGTTCCCTGCGTGACCATCTGCACTCAGGGTATACCTAGTATAGCAACTCACAGTCGTCGATGCGATGACTCTACACTCCATGGAGATCAAGGGACAAGTCGGTATTTGAGTAATGATGCCTTCACCGCAGTTTTGGCCCTCGCTCACTCGCCGAAAGCTCGCCGGCGGCAACCCGTCAGTAGTCACCAACGTCCCATGGTATCGAGCCAATCGATCTCACAGCTTGCTCTGTTGAGTAAACAAGCTCATCAGTGACAAAGCATGAAGTTTGGAGATATTTCTTCTAGCGGACTTCTCGGAACGGCAGTATCGCACATGATGCAACATGATCCCATTCGACGCTCATAGTTTCTAATACAGCAACTGCTTATGAAGTTGTCGTAAGCAAACGAAAGCTGTCACATGCAAGAGTTCTCGCGTCGCGGCAGGAGCCGGCTGAAGGCGCATGCTTCGTGCTGACTTTCCATCTGCCTTCACACTCCAACATCCATATTCGCACATCAGCGACAATGTTCTGAAGGATTCAAAGCGGCCGCTTCGTGTGTCAATCAACTCTCGTCGACCTTGAGTTCGACAGCACCTCGTAGAACGCGAATGGTGACCTCGGCCCTCCACCCTCAATGCATTATGAGCTTCTAGCGGTTTTCAATACCCGCTAGAAGGTATATCCACATTGAAGGGCCTTCGATTTATAATGCAGTATCCTGAGTCGTGGCACGTAGGTAGGTTAAGTATATTTCTAAGCAGGGTATAAGTATCAGACATCAAGACTCTCGTGTCCTGTCTCCCATTGATCAAGCATCTCTCAAACAAATAATAACCTTTGCCACCATCTTCATCTCAATCACTTCTCGCAATGGCTCCTCCGAATCGCTGGCCCTCCTCAAAGGCCGACCCAGCTCCATTGGGCAAGCCTCTCAAGTTCGAGTTCAGCGGCCGCACAGCACCCAACCGCTTCATGAAGGGCGCCATGACCGAGCGCATCTCCTCCTGGTCCCCCACCGACGTTCAATCCCGCGGTGTGCCCTCCAAAGAACTGATCAACCTCTACAAGCGCTGGGGCGAAGGTGGATACGGCGTCATCCTGACCGGCAACATCTTGATCGACCCTGAGCACCTGGAAGCAGCTGGCAACCCGGTCATTCCTCGCGGATCGTCTTTTGAGGGAGAGAGGTTTGAGAGCTTCAAGGCGATGGCGACAGAGGGAAAGAAAGGCGGCAGTTTGATGGTTGGGCAGGTCAGTCATCCTGGCCGGCAGGTTAGCGATAGGATCCAAATGCATCCGATTAGTGCGAGTGCGGTGCAACTGGAGGGTGAGATGATGGGGATGACGTTTGCGAAGCCGAGGGCGGCAACGCAGGAGGATATTGATGGGGTTGTGGATGGCTTTGCTCATGCGGCAGAGTATCTGGAGAAAGCTGGGTACGATGGGATTCAGCTGCATGGAGGTAAGTCTGTGCTCCTACCAACAAATATGTGGCTACGATGCTAAATGTTTCCAGCCCACGGCTACCTCCTAGCCCAATTCATCTCCCCAACCACCAACCACCGCACAGACAAGTACGGCGGCAGCCTCGAGAACCGCGCTCGTGTTATCGTCGAAATCGCCAACGAGATCCGTTGCCGCACCAAACCGGACTTCAGCATCGGCATCAAGCTCAACAGTGTCGAATTTCAGGAGTCTGGATTACAGACCGAGGAAGCTCGTGAACTGTGTTCCATCCTCGAGACCAATGGCTTCGATTACGTCGAGCTCAGCGGCGGCACGTACCAGAAACTCGCATTCGACTACACTTTGTACGAGCGCGAGAGCACCAAGAAGCGCGAATCCTTCTTCATGGAATTCGCGGAAATGATTGCACCAGCTTTGTCGAAGACGAAGGTCTACGTTACCGGCGGCTTCAAGACCGTCGTCGCAATGGTCGACGCCCTGTCCACTGTCGACGGCGTCGGGATCGCCAGGCCGACCTGTCAGGAGCCACGGCTGCCAAACGACCTCCTTTCTGGGAAGGTGCAAGGAGCGATCAAGATGCTCTTCGACGAGAACGACTTTGGTGTTCAGTTGGTTGCTGCGGGCACACACATGCAGCAGATTAGCAACGACCATGAGCCGATTGATCTGAGCCAGCAGGATAATGCTGATGCTTTCATGAAGGATATGGGGATCTGGGCGAAGAGGATGGGTGAGGATAAGGAGGGGAGGTTGCAGGCGTATGTTGATGTGAATAGTGTGGCTGCTGTGCCTTATGCTACGGCTAGTGCGCCGTTGGCTTGATAGACCAGAGCTGCGGGGGAGTTTTCGGTGTGGTGAAAGAGGAGACAGTATGTCGGGAAAGACTTCGTGGTAAGGAATGCATGATGTACTACAAGAGGGTGATATCTTTGCTGTTGGTTACACGCTAGACCACAGGCCAAGCTACTTGCCGAGCCACGATGGCGTGTAGTCTAACTTCCGGATTGGGCGGTTGTTGTTGCCTGGCGGCGGTTTTCGCTGCAGGAAATGGATCCACTCAATACTCCGTACCGTTGTCACAGTTCCATTTTGTTATACTGCTTTATGACCGTGGCTTTCAGTCAAGTTCAAATATGTCCTACAACGCCGGTCCGGTGCCAAGCAATCAGGATGTCGAGATCGAGCCTCGTCTTCCTGAGACACGTCCGGTTGAGAGACGTATTAAAGCACATCGAAAATCTCGGGAAGGATGCTTTGCTTGCAAAGGCCGCAAGATTAAGGTCAGTGTTCCTTGCCATCCGATCTTGGACGGCAAACTAAACCACCTCCAGTGCTGCGAAAGCAGACCTCGATGCTCAAGTTGCGCCAAAGCTGGCTTGCAATGCGTGTACCCAGAGAGCAAGGCGATGGCATTCACAGCAAACATCAGAAGTACCTCTTCTTACAGCGGCGAATTCAGCTTGAGCGACATGCGCTTCTTTCACAACTACATGACTGCCAGTTTACCTCGTCTGCCTATGGATGCGGAAAAGGCATGGCAGAACGAGATTCCCATTATCGCCCAGCAGCATGAGTTCCTGATGCTCGCTATCATGGCCTTGGGAGCATCACATCTACATGCGAGAACGGATCTGGATCCCAGGCAGACAGTCGAACGACACCGAGCGCGCGCACTTCACGGTTTGACGAACTTCCAGAACGGGGCCGCCGGTACTCTTGCAAACGGAAAAGGCAACGAGACCCGACTTAACGCTCAGCTGGCCACTGCGTATGCTCTAACATTCTGTGCATCGTACTTGGGTGACCCTATAAGTCAGTTTCTGGTCCTGGTCCGTGGATGCGCGTCTCTTTCGGCACAAATCATGCAATCTGGGCACAGCTCGCTTCTTTTCCCTAACGGCGGCCAATCTGTCAGCCATCATGACCACCTCCAGGCTATGCGGGGGCGCTTGGAGTCTGCACCGGCGTTACCAGACAGCGAGCAAATCACAGCCGCCAGGCTCAGTCTCAGGGCGATTGTCGAGCGTTGCACCCTTACATCTGTTGAAGCGAAGATATTGGCACTAATGCAGTCTATGCTGGATAATATTGATGCACCTGTCATAGCCTACGCAAGCTTCGTGGATATCTGGAACACCTTTACAGATATGAGCTCAGAGGAGTTTTCTCATCTCGTCAACCCTTTCAACACAGCTGGCTTCGCTCTACAAGCACACTTCCTAGCACTCGAAAAGCTCGTGCGCCCGTGGCTTATCGAACATGCGCCGACTCGAGGACAGGATGATTCACGAGCACGCGGCTCGCTCGACGCCTTGCAAGCTATTCCACGCGTTGATGCGGGATCTGAAAAGCTGCTAGAGTGGCCACTAAGCTTTGTTCAAGACGCTGTGAAGATTTGTCACAAGTCTTTCTAGGCTATGCTATCACAGTCTTGAGGTACTTTCAACACCTCTCCAGTCGTTTCAAACACGCGTTGCTCACACAGCCCTAGCCGATACCCCTTCCTCGGGAACACTGTCTCGAGATGACCTCACCGCCAGCTAAAGCTCCAGCCAATCCGTATACCCCTGGTACAAGCTCTCCTTGCCGAAGGCACTTGTCTCATTTCATGCGTCCTCGACATGGATCGAACGCTTGGTCCTTGTGGCATTGGCACCCGCGATGTAGTGCGGTGGGTATACTGCGACAAGGACACCAATGGCCACGCCTCGAACACATAGAAGTTCCACTCGTGGGTGAAGAGGTATTGTATACCGGTTGCATGCTCAATGAGGCGGTACATGCATCTGAGCTGCAGAGAATGTCAGATGATAGGACGAGAGGCGAGCGAGACAACGCTTACGAAGATCATGACGCTGCTAATGAAAGCTGAACGCAAGCCCACGACCCATCTCGGTTATCCTCGAAGCCCGACATACAAACGGCTCCCAGCAAAGCTGCTGATCACCGAGATGAAGACTGCGAGAGCAGCTGTCTGTGCTGCAAGACCAGCAATGAGAATGTTGGAGCCAATTGTCGCCGGTGACCCCTCCCAGTTTTGCGATGCAGCGACCGATGTCCCTGTAACCTGGATGAGAAGCGTAACGATGTCGCAGGTGACGAAGATCGGAGTGAGCCAGCGCACAGGCATGCGCAGAATAAGACGCTCTCCAGAAGCAGCATTGGAAGCAGCATTGACCATGCGACTGCTGACGAGGTAGATGCCTCCCGCAATCCACAGCGGGGCCAAGACGATGAGTGATTGAGGTGCCGCGAAGAGGCTCTGTTGCGAGGAGTCAGCGACTACGAAGCGTTACCACCGCAGGTATACCTACCACATCGGTAATGTTATCGTGCGCTACAGCACGCACAGCAAATCCGGCGACCTCCCAGCTTATGCCTACTAGCTCGACCAGGTAGAACTTGCGCAGTCCACCTTCCCAGGCTCGAAAGACCATGCCGATGGCAAGCAGACCGAATATGCCGGAGAAAGAGGCTGCGGCGCCCTTGTTTGGGATGTAGAACCACACGCTGTGTGGTGGCAGAGGAGTCATTTCGGTGGCTTAAAGGGCGAGGGACGGGAGAGAACGGTGCAGAGCGAACGGGCTGCGCTAATGAGTCTGAAGAAGATGCTTGTGGGCGCTGGCGTTGTGGTATCGTGGGTATGTCCTCCAACGACAAGACACGGGCACCTGCGCTGTTCTTATACCTTTCATCTTGGGCTACTTTGAGCATTGGAGACTTGAATGGCATGTCGCATTCATAATCTTGCAATGCGATGAGAGCAAAAGGCACTGCAACGACGAATCATGGGCGCATCGCATTTGGCGCATACCTCGTCTTGGCCCAAGCCAGGACGAGAGATATCGACTGGGATTGGTCCAACGTCGGTACGTATGCGCCAGCAGCGTCGGTCACACTCGGCCTGCTGGGTGGTTGCGTAACGCCGGGAACGTCGACAACTCGGATATCGCATACTTTGCCTTGGCACCGCTGATGAAGGTCAATTTTGGACTAACTGCAATAGAAGGTTCGCTCACCTGGCGCACGATTTTAAGCTTTTATCTACCCTCGATAACTCTTAGATTACGCTAATTATAAGCTTTAAAAAACCTCTAGCTAGATTTATAAGTATTATTAAGATAATATTATGATCTTAAATTAATATATTATATTATATAGCGTTAGTTATAATAGATTTAAATAAAGTTATTAAATATTTAAACTATTAATAACTTAATAGCTATTAGTACTTATACCTTAAAAATTGAATTTAAGTTAGATTTTAGTGTATACTTTAAGATTATAAGATAATAATATATAATACTATCTATTATTATAAATAAATAAGCTAATAAAGTTAATACTTATTTTAATCTTTTTATAAGGCTAATAACTATAACTATATTAAGCTTTTA
>JAABUL010005671.1_pt1 | contig 15276 bp, 24 predicted proteins | sample 5559151 | NCBI WGS metagenome assembly JAABUL01 (sample SAMN10711876, study PRJNA513368) | rock metagenome | isolation source: Antarctica rocks | place: Antarctica: Victoria Land, Pudding Butte sud | reverse complement strand
TCTTATTGAGATGCTTCTTCCTCAAGCAGGATGGAAGCCGCCAGTGTGCCTCCGTCGGGGGTCATAGCTGGGCCAACCACAAGTCAGGGCCCGGTTCCCACTGTGTCCAAGACTCCTTGGCAAAGGAGCATTTGCCAAGGAGTCTTGACGAACTGGGAAGGCGGTGTTTGTGCAAGTGATGCGTTGCCATGTTCTAAGCTTCTCGCACATCCGGCTCCAGACAGCTCGACACCTCACCGGCGCCGCCGCCAGACGCATGCCGGTCGCCGCCAGTTTGCTGCCCCTCAAGCTCAAGATGCGTTCCGCAATTTCGAACAGACAGTGTCACCTCCGCTTCCGCCAGCTCTGGCGAGCTCGGCAACTCCCCGCCGGAAGCCTGCTGCTCGTTGCTGCTGTTCTGCCCGCCGCCGCCGTCAAGGCTGCTGCTGCCGCCGGGCAGTCTCCGCACTCGCCGCCGGCGCGCCTCGAATGCCCAGCCAGCTGCATCGGGGCGGCGGCCGCTGGCGGCTGCAGCCGCAGCGGCACTGTCTTCAGGTTGCCGTCAAAAAAGGCATGTCAAACAGTGCATGGCATGTCAAAAGGGGATCCTATGGGCATCGGCAAGTCGATGAGGGTTCCTGACGACAGACAGGTGGGCTGCGCGGGATTGCCGTCAGAGCGACACCAGGAAATGTTAGCGAAAGCCCAAATGCAGCCGCTGCCGGTGTCGAATCGTGTCAGCCGGCATGCAGTTTCGTCGGTGTGAGTACCTCGTTTGTAGCCACAATGTGCAGCATTGGGGAAGCAGCCGTCCTCGTGGGCTGCTGTGCCTAGCACAGCAGGCGAGCATGGAGTAGAACTGGGATAGGAGCATTCCGCGCACAGAACGGAATCAGTGTGCATCAGGTGTGGGGCCAAGCTCGGCTGCTGACCCCCTACTGCGAGTTGCCCTGAGGGCTGTCCACCTCGCCGGCTGCCAAAGGCGCCGCCGCCGAGCAGCGCGGCGCTGAAGTTCTCGAGAACCCTGAAAGCTCACCTGCGGGGTGGCTGGACACCTCATCCTCGTCCGCGCGGCCAGACGCGCCGCTGCCGCGCAGCGCGGCACCGACGACGCTGCTTCCGCTGCTTCCATTGCCGCCGCCGTCGGGCGCCGGCACCCGCCGCCGCACCTGCACGCCCCAGATGAAACCACATGGGTTGACATACACATGACCTGCATAGACCAGCTGTCCAGGATGGTTGATACGTGGCATGAAACAATTTCGGGCAATGTCTGACTGGCGTGTTTGCCCATCCAATGCGCTTGTCCTCAACAACAGGTGGGGCAGTTAAAGGAATAGGAAGGCAGTTCGAGAAGGGGAAACACGACAGGAACGCACCAGGCGATACGCCGCCAGCCCGGCGCCCGCGCCCGCCAGCAGCAGCCCCGGCAGCGCAGAGGGGGACAGCGCCGTGACCGGCTCGCCCAACTTGAGGACCTCCTCCACCACCAGGCGCCAGCCTGCGGGCAGAGGAGACGATCTGCCGGTTTGTCTTCCCAACGCTGCCACCGCCCAGCCTGCAGCATGGCAGGGCGCCTGCACTCATGAGGTGGCTGCCGACAACAGGCCCTGCAGTGCGGCAGGGCGCCAGCGTCTTCACCGCCTCGCCCAGCCACAGCATTGGCCCCGAAACCAGGCGCCAAGCTGGTGGCAGGGACAGGACGGTGGTCATCACATGTTCGCATGAATCGTTGACAGATTGTCACCAGTTGTCACCAGCTCGGCAACCTTGAAGACCTCCATCACCAAGCGCCAGCCTACGACCAGGCAAGCTAGCTGCCAAAACTACTGTATATATATGTATTTATATATATACTACTGTATATATATGCTGTGGCATTTCAGCCCCATTCCTACAGCATTTCAGCCCCATTCCGACTGGTGGCGGTCTGTACGCCTCTCGAAACAGTGGAAACATCTGCTCTGCCTCCAAGCACCAGCCCGCGGCCTGTAACAAAGCTCCAATGCTCAAATCCATCGACTAGAGATTCGACCCTGGCCCAAAGTCAGCGAGCACCTGCTGTTTCTGAGAGATCATTTGCCGCCTCCAGCCGCAGCAGCGGCAGCCGGCCGCACGGCGCCGGCGCCGCACAAATTTGAAATTGACAGCTCAGGCCTCGGCGCACCTGCTGGTTCGGAGGAGTCTTCCGGCGCCTCCAGGCGAAGCAGCAGCAGCCGGCCGCGCGGCGCGGGCGCCGCATGCCACGGCGCCGGCGGCGCCGCCTCGTAGGAAGTGCCCACCGCCACGAAAGCGTTCTGTCCGCCGTCCTCACCCGCCGCCAGGAACGGCTCGGTCGGCGGCTCGGCAGGGTTTTGCTCGGCGAGGCTCTGACGGCGCAGGAACTGCGGTGGCAGCGGCGGCGGCGCCGGCTGCTCCGGCGGCGCCGGCGCCGGCAGCCCGTAGGCCGCGTCCATGTCCATCGCAGCGGCGCCGTCGCCCCGCCGCCGGCGCGGCTGGTCTGCACCGGCCTCTGCGTCACCTGCAAAAATCTGCTATGAGTGTGATATTGCATGTAGTGATACCTCAGGGTTATAGTGGGCAGCTGAAGTGGCCGCGTCCATGCTCACTGCAGCGGCGTTGTCGCCGCGGCGCTGATGCGGCTTATTGGCACGAGCCTCCGCGCGCGGCCTGGCAGCAGGCGAGTGACTCGATGGCGGATCTTGTGTCTGCATCTGTACCTTGTATATGGGGCAAGGATTCGCACATGGTGGAGCAGCCAAGATCAATTTGGCAGATATTCAGGAGCGCCACATGCCGTCAGGCGAGGCCCGGTCCAAAAGAAGCTGGCAGAGGCAGTGGCTGTTCGGCTTCAGCACGCCGCGCCTGCGCTTTTGCCACAGGCGTGGACGCAGCTGCACCCCAGTCTGTGCACGTGGGCATGTTGCGCGGGGGGCACGTGGCGGCGGCCACCAGTACCGAGACGCACTGCCAAGGGCAGATTGATTGTGCGGCCGATCGAGGGCGCAAAAGGTCGTACTTGGGCGGGCGAAGGGTGTGGTGAGCGTCGGCCAGGCGGCGAGCGCGGTGACCGTCTCCATCGGGCCCAGCTCACACTCGGCCACCACCTCCCCTGACGCAGTCACACGGACCTTCACGGCTACAGTGGACTGCAGTACAGTGGACTGCAGTACAGTGGACTGCAGTACAGCGCCTGACCGCAATGCCCATGCAGGCCGTGATCTCCACGCCTCTGCAGTGGCACCGCGCGCCCGTGTGCAGCATTGGTCATTGTTTGTGCGGGCTGCTTTCATGGGGGCGCAGCGGATGTCGGCCGCCCAGCCAGGGGGGGGGGGGGGGGCTTTGCCGGTGTCGCACGCAACAAGGAGCAGCCCCCACAGCGTGCAGGAAGAAGACAGTGACACCAAAGCGGGAACTGCGCACCTGTGGTCGGCCGCACAGCAACAACAGAGGGTGCAAGCGAGCCCTTGCCAGGGCCGCACGCCAGGAGGAGCAGGCCCTGCAGGGGAGCCGTCGCCAGCAGCCGCGGCGGCCCGATCATGGAGTCCAGCAGCGTGCGCCCCTGGAATACAATACAGGTTATATATACATATATACATATATATACTCAACGCTCGGATGTATAAGCAGCCGCCGAGGCTTGCTCGTGGAGCATGTGTCCATGAACGTTGGAACTGACGGTACAGGCAATCCGCCAGACATGCTGTCTGTCAGCTTGCGCATTTGTGGGATTTGGAGGACAGGCTGTGTACACAGAAGGGCTCCTCAGTCAACAGTCTGCATCTGAAGATCTGTCACACATGGACCGTGGTTTACGATAGGGGTCGAAAAGGCGCACCTCCGCGTACAGGGCTGCGTCCATGGCGGACGTGCCTGCCCGGATCGAAGCCTGCGCATTGTCATCCGCAAGGTTCGTGCCGTCCTACATATTTCCTTGAATCTTTTCCAGGCTGCACGTGATACTAAACCCTCATTCTGTAGCATTGCTGCTCCCAAGAAGGAGGCTGGACATGAGGTGCAGCGCAACAAGTCGCGCGGTTTCTGGTGTCAGCCTCCTCTGGGGTGCGGACATGGTTGCATTCTGCCTGACCTGGCAGCAGCTTGCTCGAAGCAAGGCTTAGACTTCCTACCGATATACAACAGTGGGCAGGGTTCAGACCAGCATTTGCAGGAGCTCGAAACTGGGTGGCTGATTCCTCGCGGTGCTGGTCGCATTTTGCTGACGCAAAGATTGGTGTATGATCATTTTGGAAATGTTCTGATCTTGTTGAACGTACCAAGAGTTGTAGGAAAGCGGAGCTGGGCGGCTCGTCCTGCGCGGTGCTGGTCGCAACTGCCGGCGCATGGATAGCAGCCCTTTTCTAAGCGTCAAACTATACTGTTCATAAGCAATCTGTTCTCGTTTACATATCGCACCAGGAACTCGGAACTGAGCGGCTCGTCCCGCGCTGTGCTGGTCGCATTGCCTGCACAAATGTTATTGACAAGCCGCAGCGGCCGCCGCCGCAAAGTCGCCGCCACATCCAGCAGCCGCAGCCGGCCATCGCCGCCAGCGCCTAGAACTAGCGACCTGCGGCATGCGGAGCGTGTGTTGAAGGTGGTGAATTGGCGCTGCACATAAATGGCGATGGAGGGTTGGCCGGTAATCCAAGTATCAGGCGCAGTGGCCGCCGCTAGGTCCAGCAGCCGGCCTTCGTTGCTGGCGCCCAGAGCCAGCAGCCTGAGGGAACTGCAACACAGGTGGAACAATATGAGCTCGCTGTCCTCTTGTATTCTGTTTTTTTACTTCTGTTTACGCTACGTTATTCTGTTTACGCTAGCGTACGTTGTCGTCCTGCTCCCAGCTTCTAAGGCCGTCGCCCTACTCCCAGAAGCAACGTCCTGCGGCATGCAGAGCATATGTGGAGGTGCAGCAGACCTGAACACATCCAGAGGTCAGTCAGCTCGGGCCTCACCGGGACGCGTCGCCGTGCAGCGTGAGCGGCGTCGCCCGCGCCAGCCGCGCCGCGCACAGCGGCTCGGCCGTCGGTCGCCCGCCCCCGCCGCCAGTTCCGCCGCCGCCGCCACCACCGCCGCCGCTGCTGCTGTGCCGGCGCACCAGGAAGGGCCGCTCCCCCAGCGCAAGCGCCAGCAGGCCTCTCCCGGAGGCAATGGAAGCGGCGGAGGCAAGGGAAGCTGCGGAAGCGGATGGACTGGGTGCCGGAAGCGGCACCAGCGCCACCGGCAGCGAGCCCAGCTGCTGCGTGTGGCCCACCTGGGCAGCAGATACATGTGTTGTCTCGTCTCAGTGCCTGTCGTAGTGGCTTGTCTCCGTACAGCAACAAGCATCATCAACCAGCAACATTCGCACATGGTACGTCTGTTCCACCTGCTGCCCTCGAATCCAAGACACGCGCGCCACACCTGGACAAGACTGCAGCCGCCCGTCGCGGCGTCTGCATCCGCCATGGACTCGTCGCCGCCGCTGGCACCTTCCGGCGCGGCTGCTGGTAGCAGCGCCGCACGCAGCAGCCCTCCGCCACGAAGGCCCACCAGCACCTGTGCACAAGTGAAATTACACGAGCTCATGCACGCAGTGCACCAACTGAGGTGCGCGGAGGCGAGGCGACGATGTGGAGGTGATGCCTCTCGGACTCTGCTCAGTGATGCCTCGCGCAGCAGATGCTGAGTACTCTGTGTGTCCAGCTGGCAACAGTGGAGCACTATCTGAGGTGACAAATCGGACAGATTGCCAGCTGCTGCGCTTTACGCAGGCGCCCACCTCGACTTGCCCCTCGCCGCCAGCAGGCGCCAGGCACTGGACGCTCTCCGGGATGTAGCCGCGGTGCCGCCGCGGCAGGCCTTGGCTGCCACCGCCGCTGCCGCCTCCGCTGCCATTCTCCAGTCCCAGAGCGGCCACGAGCCCAGCACGCCGACGCTCTGCATGCCCGCCAGCGGGCGGCGGCAGCGCCGCCGCTGGCCCCAGCGCCAGCCGCGTCAGCGGCTGCAGCGCCGCAGCGGACCGGCCGTCGGCGCCGGCGGGGCGCAGCAGCAGCAGCTCAACCGCCGGCTGGTGTGTGCCGACCGCCACCAGCAGCCCGCCCTGGCTGCCTGCACGCATGAAGAATTCCCTTTCAAAACTTGATACAATTCCCCGAGACTGCTGATAAAACTGCAAATCGCCACCAGCAGCCCGCCCTGGCTGTCTGCAAGCACGGTAACTGCTGCTGCTGCTGCGATACCCGGCTTGAGAGGACTGCGGAAGTCATCAAGTGGTGGGAATCACAACAATGAGGCCCAACAGGAGCATGCCAGTCCCGTCCACCCTTGGTTAGAGTCGTGCTGGCGGACGCCTGTGAGGATGATTCCGGATTGCGGTTCGCGCACACCTGGCGCCGCGCAGGCGTGAATGCAGGACAGCTCGGCTGACACCGCAGCCTGGGCGATGGGCGCCAGCCGCCAGCCGCCGGCGGGCCGTCGCTTGCGCTTCCCGCTGCCGCTACCGCCGTTTCCGCTGTTGCGCCGCCGCACCGCGATCGCACTCAGCGCCTGTTAGCAGCAGATGATTAGCAGTAGGTGATGTTTGTGTCGGCAGTCAGCCGTTTGGGAGCGAACCTCTGCGAATCCATCTGCAGTCGAAACCACCATGTCCTTCCTTTACACGATTAACGGCCCACCTTGCCGCCGGCACAGGAGTAGAGCACCCAGCCGGGCGCGACCGCTGCGACGCTGATGCTGCCGCCGCCCGGCGGCCGGCAGACATCCTCCGGCCCACCCCGTACCGGTAAGTGCTCTGTGGCCGAGGGCTCCGCTGCGGCGCCATCGGACGAAGAGGGGCCGCCGGAAAAGCCGCCGGAAGACAGGCCGGACGACAGGCCCGGGACGCTGCTGCCGCTGCGGGAAACGGCGCTGCCTGAGGCGCCGCACATGAGTGGCGGCGTGTCCCGCCGGCGGCAGGGCGAGCCGCTTCCGTTGCCGGCCTCGTCGCCGCTGCTGCAGGAGTGAGGGCACCAGTCAAATCGCGCTGTGCCTTTCACTGTTGTAGACTTGTGTAGACTTGTGTAGACTTGTGTAGACTTGTGTAGACGCCGCTCGAGGCCGCGCCCAGCAGCGGCGTCGCGTGATGCCGGCAACCGGGAGCGGTGTGGTCACTGCAAGCGTATATTGTGTGGGCATCAGTTTACCTGCTCGCGACCTTTGTATTTGTGTCCGGGACGCTCAGTGAGAGGAAGGCCAGGCTGCAGCCGTGACTTCCCTTGTCCGGTCATCCTCATCTGTTGTGGCAGCAGAGTATGATACATGCGGATACATGCTCATGCAGCAGCTTTAGTTTGCAAGCTAAACCCTAAACCCTAAAACCCAACCTGAAGGGCACTAGGCGCGATGCGAAGGAGTCTGCGATGCCCTCCATCGTAGCCCAGCTGGCGTGCCGCTTGCCCATGCTGGGGCGCGGGCTGTCGGGATCGGCCTCTGCCGCCTCCTGGCCGCCGCTGCTGCCGCCCCTGCCGCCGCCGCCGCTGCCGCCGCTGCCGCCGCCAGCCACGCTGGCAAGGCTGCACAGCTGGATGCGCGACGCTGTCACCTGTGCAGAGTCGGGTTCGCCTAGTGCACGCAGTGTTGAATTTTTCAGGCTGCACAGGTCTGTCAAGGAGGAGACGATGCTTGAGTGGACAGCAGGAACCTGGCGGGATTTGGACGCAGCGCCCTAATCCCTAAACCCTATGTGCACAGGGCGGCAGAGGGACGCTGGCGGCACCCAGACGAACTCGTGTTGTCGAAGTAGCGCGTAAGAGGCAGATGTGAAAACTCACGCACATGCATGGTGAACATTCATGCGCACGTCCCTTCACAGCTTGGAAAAGTCTTCGCAAATTCCGAGCAGCTTGTGTGATGCAGCATCGTTCCCTGTCGCTGGACATGGGATCCGCCGGGAGCAGCGGCCGGAGACAGAGCATGCGACAGTGCGCCTCGTCCGCCGCCAGGGAGGCCAGTGCTCGCAGAAAACTGACACATCAGAGTGTGATGCAATCAGTGCGCGCCTGCGCCATGAGCAGGTCCCCCACGCAGCCCGCTGCAACGGTGCACTCGTCCGTCGCCAGCGCCACAGCATCCGTGGCATCGCTCAGCGTGCCGTCTGCAGGTGGGCAGGCAATATACATGCTGTTGTTGACAGGAAAATCATGGAGCGCCGTGTCCTCTGCCATCTGCCGGTGTCGCCGCGTTGAGGCGTCGCTCAACGTGACCTGCAACGACATGTAAGCGCCGTGCTGGCCGCAGCACCCGTAGAGCACTGACGAGTCCAGTCTGCCCAATTCGGCAGAAGCGAGAATTGCTGGGTGCTGCACACGACAGCTCAGCAGCTGCCACAAAGGCAGCGCCCACAAGCAAGTGTCTGCAGGGAAGGGGGAAGGGGGACGAAGGGCAGGAAGCCAGGCATGCGTAGAATCCCAGACGGCACATGCAGCGAAAACACCCGTCATGAGCTGGGCGCGGCTGCCCGACACAACGACACCACCACGAGCGCCTTTGCCGCGGAGATCGGGGTACTGTGGAAACCCGCGTGTGAGGCGGTTGGGCTTGCGTACCTGCAGTCGACAGCGCGCGGCTGCCCGACACAAAGGACACCACCACGAGCGCGTGCGCCGTGTCTGCCGGCCGCGCCGCCACCGCCCAGAGCCCCGTCACCCCCCCGTAATCCGGCCCGCTCTCGAATACCGTTTCCGGCACTGGGTGCGGGTACATGACCGTCAGAGCGCCTGCGCGGCACCCAGGTGCGTGGTGAGGGTGTTTACCATTGTGATTGCAGTCTCACTGTCATTGCTTGAGGCCGCGCTGTCACGGCTCAGTAGCCGGGCGCGCTCTCGAGGGTGGAAACAAAACCGTCTCGGATTCAGGGTGCGGTTGCATCAGTCAGCGCGTTGAACGGTCAGCGCGTTTCCAAGAAACAGCAGAGGATTTGAGCTTGTTGTCGGCTTGCTCGTGTTTCAACGGTCAGCGGGTTTCCAAGAAACAGCAGAGGATTGAGAGGATTGTTGTCGGCTTGCTCGTGTTTCGAGGCGAGACTTCGAGGCGGCCAGCCGCATTGAAGATCATGTCATCAGAGAAGGGCTAGATGCGCACGTTCGGTCAGGCAGGCCTGCGCCTGCGCTGGACTCGGCTTCCCGGCACGCACCTAGTCTGCGATTGCAGCACAACTGCTGATGGCAGTTCTCTGTTGCATAAGCACCTTTCGCACCAGAGCCCCCACCGCCGCACACACCATAAGCCTGCGGTTGCGCCAGGCCCAGCAGGTCCGCCACTAGCAGGCCGCCCCGCACCGGACCGCCGCCCGGCAGCAGCCGCCGACTGGGAGTGACATAGCATGTGTTGGGTGTTCTCGCCGCTTGCAAGCACACAGCCGGTAGTGGAATACCGCAGCACCATGACGAGCTGCCACATCAGCAGGACAGACAGTGGAGATATCGTCAACAAAGAGCACACTGCACATCAGCATGCCTGCAGTGCGATGCCACCCTTCACAAAGTACGCCAGGTGTTGCCACCTTGTGCCGTTGCGGAACAGGACGTCCGCGCCGCCACAGCGTGCCGACACGAGCAGCCTGCCGCCTGGCAGCGGCAGCAGCCACAGCGGACGCCCCTCCTGCGTGGCACGCAACAAAGGAACGTTGCCAGGCTTGGAGTCATGTCGGGCAATGGACGCGACGTCACTCTGCCTGACTCACAGCGCTTGTGAGAATGGACTACTCCCACCCTGCACAAGGGACAAGGCCCTGGGGTGTTTTGAGGCAAGGCAGGGCATTCAGTTCATGACTGGACTGGTTTTCCTGAACACCTTGTTGGGCATGTTCTGTTGCTGTTGCATACGCCTCATGCACGTTGTGGTCTACTCACCACAGCCACATCGACGCTTCCGTCATCTCCGCCGGGCCCGCTGAAAGAGCGCAGCACACCCGACGCGTGGATGACAAACAGCCGCGGCGGGCACGGCGGCGCCCACTCCGCCGCCGCCGCCGCCGCCCTGTCGCTGGTCACGGCCGACGCCGAGGGCAGTTGCACTGCCAAGGCTGCGGATTCCGCCGCCGTGGCCGCTGCGGCCAAAGCGCCGGCGCCTCCGGCAGCCATGGCGCCAGGCGCGGCGGTGCTGTCAAGCGCTTGCTGATCGTCGTCCGCCGCAGCGGTCGCCGAGCCAAGCGCCACAGCGTCTGGATCCCACGCCAACACGGCAAATGCACCTGCGGCGCGACGGGGTGTGGGCCAGCGCCCGAGAAACTGCAGGGCGGTGGCCGGCGCCGGGTCTGCCCTGACCCTCACGCCACGGATCTCTCCCGGAGCCAGCAACAGTATGCCTGCGGGGTCACGGATAGCAGCGACGTCACGCGATCATGTCCTTGGCCAGAGCGGGGGCCCGCCTCCCCTAGAACAGCACGTAATGCTGATGATAATAATGATAACAATGATAATAATGATAACAATAATGATGATAATCAATAATGTCAATAATAATCCGCATCGCAATTTGAACTGCTGCTGCGGAGCTATGTGACAGCGACGCGCTGTGTGATGGAGCTCCTAGCGTTGAAAATGTGAGAGGCGGGCAGTCGGGCTTGCAGAAATCTGCAAGAAACATAACGTGGGGCAGGCCCTCGGACGGGCTCGACGGCAAATGACGGCTGCGGCACCTGGTGCAACGCGGCAGCATTCCACTTTCGAAAAGATTAATGGGGATGTGGCAGCGCACAGCGAGTCCAGCTCTAGCGCAACGGAGGAACGTTCAGTCCGCTGGTGAAGAACAGCGCAGAGGCTGTGAGCTGCGGCAGCAAACCCACCATGAGGAAGGCCCGGGATGGGCTCGACGGCGTACGGCGTTCGTGGCATCTGATGCGCCTCGACTGACGCGCGGACGGTGTGCCGCTTGGAATGCCGCAGCCCAATGTCCAGCTCGCACGCCTGCAACACGTGAATCATCATCGTTTTCATTGAGATTGTGCACGAGGATCTGTGCGCAACGCCGCGGTTGTTCCGACCCGTGATGCACAGCCATGTGCCAACATCAGCTCATGCTGGTGCCTACCTCCGGCTTCGAGGAGCTCGGGGTGGCTCAGCCTGCTCAAGAGGGGTGTGAAAACAGTTGTTGACGTACTGCACGTCGTGTCATGTCGGCCAGTCGCGCCGCAGCAACGGCGGCACGCCCCACAAGTGCAACAACCCGAAGTCTTCAAGTGAGCTCTGTGATCTCGAGTTCGAGGGTGTGAGCTTGCCATGCTGCAGTGCACGCCGTGCTCCGTCGGCCACGCACGCCACAGCGACGGCGGCGCCCCGGGAAATCGTGCCAGCGCCACCAGCGTCGGAGTGCTTGCGTCTGCGAGGCAACGCGTCGGGTTTGAGGTTATAGACGGCCCGGAGGGCAAGCATTCTTGAAGTCCGTGTTTCATATTCACGCAGAATCTTTCACGCAAAGTCAGACTTGAATCCTGGCAATTCAGTATACCGAACCCAGGCTGCACATAGATGTATTATGACAGCCGCAGTGACTGTTGCATGAGGAAAGGCAATCTGTCACCATAAAAGCAGACGCTGAGAGACTCTGAGCGGCGCGGCGCCAGGTCCGCTGCGGCACGCGACTCGCGACTCCACAGTTTCCCATCTGTACTTTCCACCTCAGATTCCACTTCAGAGGCCGCCGCGAGGTGGAAACCTACCGGCAAAACAGATGCTGAGCAGCTCGGGCCGCCGCGGCGGCTGGGGTGCGAGGCCCGCCGCTGCGCGCATTTCCGCCACAGCGGCGCTCACATCGCCGGCGCGGCCCCCGGCATCGACGGCGCCCATCGGGACTCGCAGCGGCGGCGAAAAGCGCGGCGTGTCGCCGCCCGGCAGCGGCAGCAGCATCTGCAATCAAACAGCGACACGGCAACTACATGTCGGTTTGGAGGTTGTCTGCAGAGGTTGCCCACGAAACCGGCAATGCTTTCACGCCAATATTCATGTGTCAGCTGCGTGCTTCCTGGCGTCTACATGACTCCAAGGGCGGCAAGATGGTTCGTTTCATTGTTTACTTTGCCTCATTCACGAGGCCTGTAGTCCAGCCAAAGGGCCCTGGAACAGCAGGACAGCCTGAAACAGGGCCACGTGCAAATGCACCGCTAGGGTTTAGGGTTTAGGGTTTAGTAATGCAAATAGTAATGCACCGCTCACCACAGGGTCTCCGTGCGGCGGCGCCACCGCCACTGCCGAGCCATTGGCCGCAACCGCCAGCAGCGGCGACGCGTCGCGGGGCGAGCCGCTCCCCAGGCCGCAGTCGAGCCGCGCCACCGTCACAAACCTGCGGCGTCAGCAGTGTAGTGACATCGGCGCGACAGTTGTGGCACATCGAGCCCGTGTGTCGAGGGATTGAGGAAGATCCGTCCGCAGGCCGCGGCAATGGAACAAGCTGCTGTTTTTGGCTCATCGGAGCAGCTGCATTAGAAGTCACACTGAAAGTTCGGAACATCACAACACGGTGAGTACTCAATACACGCACCGGCCGGCGCCGCGGTCGAAGCGCAGCGCCAGCAGCTGCGGGCAGTGCGCCAGCAGCAGCAGCAGCAGGTCCTGGTGCGCCGCCTGCAACGTACGACGACAGAACAAGTTGAAGCGAAGGCTCAATCAGATACTGACATGCTGCCTTTGCACCAGCAACAGCCGCAGCAGCAGCAGCAGCAGCAGCAGCAGCAGCAGCAGCAGCACCTGGTGGGCCGCCTGCAGGGAGAACCACAGTCTTGCCACTGTTGCAGATTTCAGCGTCCAAGCTGCTGCTGCTGCTGCCTGAGCCGGAAAGAACGAGGTCCGGCAGAGTATCAAGCGGAGCGCACACCTGGGAGCCGACGCCTCGTGATGCGCAAAACGCCAGAGGCAGTGCAACAAAGCTAGGAGCTAAAGGGCCGCGCAGTGCTGCTGCGCACCTTGGCGCGGCCGGCAAAGGGGTGCCGGAACGCCGCCATCGCAACAATCGTGCCGAACGCCGGCTGCTCGCACAGCACCTCGTGCGCCGGCGCACCCGCGGCCTCGCCGTCTTCCTCATGTTCCTCTGCGGCGTCAGCGGCGGTGGCTTGGCTGCGGGCTGAGGCGCCCGCAGACGCGGCCGCGGTGGCGCCGCCAGAGGCGTCGCCGGCCGCTGCGCCCACGGCCGCAGCCGGCCCTGGCGCGGCCACCGCAGCAGCCGGCGGCGCCGGCGCGACCGCCAGCAGCAGCAGGCTGGTGGCGGTGGCCATAACCACCTCCGCCGGCGCAGCGGAGGCGACCATAGAAGCAGCTTCAGCGGGCGCGCCGGCGGCAGCGGTCAGCGGCGGCACGACGCCCGGCGACGCGGCACAGGCGGCGCCGCTGAAGCTGCCGGTCACAGCGCACGTGTACACACAGGGCGGCAGCACCGTCTTGGCGAGCATGTGCGGACCCGCCGCCGGCCCCGGCTGCTGCACCTGCGCCTGCGCCTGTGTGTTGGATACAAACAGCATTGATTTTGAACCCGTGACACATCGAGGAGCATGTTTTCACAGCTGGGTCTTGCACGCATGTGATATCTGCAAGGCACTGTCAGCACAGTGCTGCAGTGTGGGAGTGGTGTGCAATTCAGCAGGATGCCGCACATGGCACAAAGCGGCACCTGCGAGGCGCCGTCAACCCTCATCTGCGGCGACTGGCGCCGCGGCCATGGCGTCGAGCGCCCTGCGGGCCTGTTCAGGGTTCGCCGGAGTCTACCGGCAGTGTGCCCGCAACGCCCAGAGCGCCGCCCTTTCGCAGGTTTCGTGCATGCGTGGATTGTCCTGCATGCAAGGCACCGTTATCTGTAAGATCAAGGTTTTTGCTGGGCACAAGCCTGGCATCAGACCGGGCTGCTGTCATCACAGTGCAGGGATGCGCAGCAATGCCGCGGGCAGGATGCCTCACGATACGAATGACAGAAGTCCTGCAGGGTCCCGTTCCAAAGCCCAAGAAAGTATTCTGTCAGCGAGATGGGCTGGAAATCATCAAATTGAGGCGGTGTCCAGTCAGGAGGTTCCGAGGAAATCAGGATGCGTGTCGTAGAATCGGCGAGTGGAAACACCAGCGATACGCGTTACGCTATGCTGGACATGGCAAGCACTTGCTCTTCGGTGCAAAATTGCAAGTACGTTTTCAATCTGCCTGGATTTCAGACTTGCCTCGTCGGATTCCGAGGCCGCCCTGGACTGAAATGTGAGTCCAACTCGTGCTATCAGGATATGGGTGCACGCCACCACAGCTCAGCCCCATCCTCCAGACCCAGCCGCTGCGGCAGTGGCTGCTGCCCCAGCACTGCGCACTTCGCCACGTGCACGTCAAGCTCCAGGCGCCCAGCCGCCTGCACCGCCGCCCGTACGCCGGCCCGCTCGCCGGCCAGCGCTTTCGTGGCAAGCAGCAGCAGCCCCGGCCGCGAAGCCTGCACGGTCTGCAGCGACTCCAGCGATGCGGCAAACGCCACTGCATCACCCCTCACGGCGCCCCTGCTGCCGTCGATGTCCAACACCCGGAGCTCCGGCAGCAGCGTGACGAGCCCCACCAGCGGGAGCTGGCCCGCGCTGTGCGGCCCTAGGCTGTTCCGCAGTGCCTCGTTTCCGCTCATCTCCAGGGCATGGCAGCGGCGCAGCTGCGTCAGGCTCGGCAGTAGTTGACTAAACTTGTTGGCCTGCAGGTCCAGCACCTGCATCGATCGGGGCACAGCAAATGTCATAATTGCTCACATGCGTCGATTTCACCCGTGTGCGACATAATTCACCGTTTCAGAGGCAAGTCGAAGGTGAGGCATGCAGCCTGTCTTGCAGGTGGCAGCATGCAACACATCATATTGTTGTTGCAGCGCACGGATGGCTGCGCATCTGAAAGCTTGGGACGCACCTCGAGCTGGCTGAAACAGGAGGCCGGCAGGGCATTCTGCTCCGAAAGGCCGCAGCGCGCGCAGCGCCGGCATGCCGCCAGGACTTGGTCCGGCCGCTCGATCTAGCCCGGCATGCTGTCGCCAAAGCGCGCCAGGGTGAGGCTTTCCGGCTGCGTCAGACGCGGCAGCCGCCCCTCGGCCGACAGCAGCATCGTCAGCTCCGCGGAAGCGCAGGGCCGAGAGATGCCCCGCGCCGGCCCCGAGCCGTCGGCGTCGGGGACCGCCCAGCCGCCCAGCCAGCCGTCGCAGCAGCCGCAGCCGCAGCGGGCCGCAGCGCAGGGCCGAGAGACGCCCTGCGCTGGGCCCGAGCCGCCGCCGGCGGGGACCGCCCAGCCGCCCAGCCAGCCGTCGCAGCAGCCGCAGCCGCAGCGGCCCGCAGCGCTGCGGGCC
>JAABUL010005669.1_pt1 | contig 15277 bp, 16 predicted proteins | sample 5559151 | NCBI WGS metagenome assembly JAABUL01 (sample SAMN10711876, study PRJNA513368) | rock metagenome | isolation source: Antarctica rocks | place: Antarctica: Victoria Land, Pudding Butte sud | reverse complement strand
GCATCCAGCTAGGTTTCCTTCCGAAGGCTCTTTACCGTACCGGCTCAATGCACCCAGATCTCCGACCCTTGCTCCACCGCACCCAAGCCTCCATCCTTCTCCTCTGCCGCCCGCTCGTTCCCCTCCTCCTTCCCCTCCGCCTGCTCCCTCCTAATCTCCGCCAACAACTCAGGATACCACCTCTCCCCCACATCCGGATGGCTCCTCACCCGATTCGCCAGCGTCGCCTCCCCCAAATGCCCCCACCGCCCCTTCTCAAACGTAAACTCCACCTCGTCCCTCCACCCCCCTCCCATCTCCCTCTCCCTCCGCTCCCGAATCCCATCCCTCATCGCCAGCACCTCCGCGGGGACATCCACACACTCAAACGTGCTGTCATAGCTCACCCCCTGAAAGAACGGGATCGAGAAGCGCGGCCCCGCGCCCGCTGCGGGGGACAGCACGCGGTGCGTCGTCGCTTTGCAGACCCCGCTTGTCAGCGCCTCGAGGCCTTGTCCGATGGCTACGACGAGTGTGCCTGCGAGGGGGGGGACGTCGACCCATTCCCCGCGGAGGTTCTGGGCTTGCAGCCCGTGGTGCGGGGAGGCTTGCAGGAGGTAGCTGGTCAGCATGCTGTCCTTGTGGGGGCCGACGCCCTGGCGCTGGGCTCGCGCGTCGGCGGGGAGGGTGTCGACGGGGGGGTATTTGATGATCTTTAGCTTGTGTTGTTGGTTGGGGTCGAAGAAGCGGGTGAATGCTGAGGGGGGCAGGAGGAGGGCTTCGGCGATTAGGGAGGTGAATGTTGTGGAGAGGGTGGACATGGAGAGGATGTAGGTGGTGTAGGTGGGGCGGAAGGAGGGGAGGTGGGTCGCGGAGGGCCATTGGTTGGGGGAGAGGAGGTTGTGGTAGAGGGGGGCGGTGGGGGAGGGGAGGGGATGGGGCGTGGAGAGGTCGAGTTGTTCGCGTTGGTCGGGAAGGTGGGCGGTGGTTTCGGCGGCGGGGAGGGAGTACCCTGGGGGGGGTGGTTAGTGTGGAATGATGATTGTTGTTGGGAAAAGGTTGGGGGGGGTGGGGTCGTTGTGAGAGTTACTCTGATGGGCTTGGAGAGGACAGACTGACCGAGAAAGCTGGGGACGTTTTTCATTTGGATTTTTAGCTTCTCTTCCAGGGGGAGGTCGAAGAAGGCTTTGCCTTGAGTGATGACATCGCGGATTAGGGACTCGTCGATGCCGGTATTCTTGATGTAGAGGAAGCCGACTTCGAGGAGGGCGTGGCGGAGGGCGGAGAGGAACGCAGGCTTGCTTTCGGGATCACGGCTTAGTGAGAGGTCGAGTATTGGGATTGAATCGAAAGACATGGCTTTCCAAGGGACGGTAACTTGCTGTTTGGAAGAAGGAAATTCACTATGTAGGAAGCTCTTCAAGATTCGAGACTTTGGAGGGGCAATAATCGGCACCAATGGCGCAATGCGGGGTGCAGATCAAATCGTTGAGTAATGTACTCAGGAAAGCAAAGCGAAGTGAAGAACGAAAATGCTACCCGAGAATAGACAGCAAGGAATCATGTAGTTGACTTGAGATAAGACATGTACCCAGTATTATTATTCGAGAGATATCGTCAATGCATCTGGACCCAACGTTATCTTCCTTCTACAACGCATTGGAGTACAAGACCACAAATCGCGTCTCTTGCTTCAGGCTGGCCAGCGACACGATCGCAGTCAGAGCCTCGGCCGACCTTGATCATGGCTAGAGTGGCCTAAGGGCGGAGATCAGTACATACACATTCTCCATCTGTATCAACAGAGTGCTCGCCGTGCTAGAAATGTAGCTTTACAGCAGCAGCGGAAAGCTAGTCTGCCTAATAAACCATAGATAGTAGAGCCATTCGAGCTTTAAGCATAGCCTGTATCGACGACGAGTAGCACCGTAGTCGCGCGTGCTGAAGTGAAATGCCCGAATAGGCCGGGCAAGTCTCCCTGAATTGCTACTCAGAAACAGCATTACCCATTATCTTTAAGGGCTCTCCAGCACATTATCCCATGCGCGGGCATGAAGGGGTGCAACCATCCTTGGCATCTATAGAAAAACGCAGAGATGGAAAGTTGATGGACGGAAACACCAGTGAAGACCCATAAGTGAAGAGGCAAACCGTCAAAGCATACCTCTCACTCAATCCAACTACCAGAGAGCAGGGCTCGGAGAAAATTCTGAACGCATAATTGATACGAGAAACCCCTAGAAAGTGCACCGTGCCGGCGCATAGGGTAGAGCGGAGAACACCTCGATTACCAGCATCACCGGATTGTTACCTTAGAATGGTCGATAGTATCCGTACCCGGTTTCTCAGTGCCCACGTTCCTATTCGCATGTCCAGCGGACGGCAGCCCTCGTCGAGGGAAAGACCTGATACGCCCAGTCTTCTGGAGTGAGAGCTAAACATAGGGTGTTCTAGACGAAGCAGGAGCAAGAGCAAGTATGGCTTCACTGCTGTCTTGCGGCACAATGGACATGTAGCACCAGTATGCTAAAAACCCAATGAGTAACTGGAGGTGATGGTTTCAATCTTCGAGCTGGTACACGCACAGCGTTTACAACGAATGATAATATCGCAATGATTGACAAAGAGGATAATCTGCTTGACCGGAAAATGGCAGCGCAACCTTACGCTTATGTAGTAGGATACTTTCCACCGAAAGAATGTTCACCTACCGGACAGATCACCGGACTTGTGGACTTGTTGAGGGAAAAGCTGCTTCGTGCACGGCCAAGTCACGTCAGTAGTAGCAATACTGAGCCGTTACATGACTTTTGGCGGATGCCCAATAGGCCTTTGTGCACATTAACTTGGCTGCAGGAATGGCAGCTGTGCCTAGAATTAAGTTAGCACAATACAAAGCTACTGGAATGAACGGCCGGTCAACGGCGAGTCAATATAATATCCGAGGAAGCTTACATTGAGGAGCAAATTGGGGACCCAAATCTTCATGCTGGATTGCCCTGTAAGATGACGACCAGAGTTGTCGTCAAATATTATCCTTCCCCATTCCTCGACACCTTGTGCTGGAGAGCATTGCCGTATTCAAATCGACGTTGGTTCCTTTTCGAGTGATGGTGTCACTACTCACTAAGAAGAGGTCGAAATGAAGCATTCCCATCATGGTCTAAGTACTTCTAGGTAACGGCGGGCCCAAGTCCATGATCCTTACTAGCCCGATGCAACTAAAGTACGTCTCCAGTCGCTTTATGGGGACCTCTCTAAAGTACCCCGTAAGTAGCCATACTTTCGGGTACAGATATAACGCAAAGACTCTTCTCAAGGCTGTCCATTCCTCACGCTCTCAGGCCACATTTCGTCCGTCACTCCTTCGCCCACCAGCCATCCGCATCTTTCGCTCTTTTGCCCACGGCTTGGGCCTGGCGATTGCCAATTGAAGAGCCTCTGCTCAGCTCAGCTCTCGCTTCCTCCTGGGCGCGTCGAAGTTTTGCACAAGGCTGATCGAACAATCAGTGACTGTGCTTCACGTCAGAGAAGCCTTCACATTTCGAATGGCATAACATCTGCTTTGGGACATGGTAAGACAGCGCTCAAGAGACGGGTTGGACGCTGTCAGGCTCTGTCGAGCATTGCAACATCGTACACGGCTACGGCACGTTTGAAAAAGCAGGGAATGACTAGCGAGTCATATACATCAGACTCGCGGTAATCAGACGCCGAGCTTGCCATGCGCATTCCTATCCGTGAGCAATTAGGCCTGCTAGTCCTGCTCACGTCCTTGATCGCCTTGGCAGTGGTAGCAATTGCAACGGTAAGCGTCTGAATGAGCTGGGGCATTCTCCAAGTGTATACTAATGCATAACAATAGTGGGTTACCAACTACCAATTCGTTATAGGCATCAGGTTAGTAGCCATCTTAGTGGTTTCCGACTCGGTGGCTGACTACCGTGTCTCCATGCAGGCAGGTAAATCTTGCCCTTGTCGCCTCATTGTATGCAAGCCAGCTTCACTCCAATCTGTTCCTGTTGAGAACAGCAGTTGAAGCTTCATCTACACGTGTACTGATCCAGAGCGCCTTACAACGTTATAATGATGGCAACAGTACCGACGCCAACTGGTACCGCGCGACTCAAGACCTTCAGATTGGACTCGGTGGAAATGGGCTGCTGAGCTCGCTGTTGCAGGCACGCATCGTCTCAAAGAATGGTACCGGTACTTTGGGACCCTACGGCCTCGTCAATGTGTCTGCAACAGACGACGCCCCAATCCCACTGCCAGAGACGTACCCTAACGGAACTCAGGTCCACCTTGGTGATTCGGATATGGACGGACTGGGATACCCTTCGAACTTGTATCCGAACTTGACATTCACCTCTACGGTGTTCAACTCAACGTTCAATATATCCACGGCCTACTTCAATGGGAAAACGCTCTACGAGAACACTACAATCTTCATTGGGCCTTGGCTTCTTAATGAAACCTTTGGTCTAGCTTCCATAACTGTACCAATCAGCAATAATACTTCCGCTTCGGATACCCTGGGATGGCTCACCGTGATCATAAGCTGTAAAACACTGTTTTCTGTGGCGGCTTCTGTGGAGGGTTTGGGCAAAACCGGACAGGTTCTCATCCTCGGTCCCGATACACCAGACAACAGACTTCTGGGTCTCGCAGAATACGACAATAGCAACGACAGCATCAACATAGCTACCGTAGAGAACGAGCCAGTTGTCTTTGTCCTGCCCCCTGTACGGAATTTGTCTCGAAGCAATCGGCAATCGTCCCATACTTACGGTAGTTCAAACACTCCCTTTGCCATGCGAGATTATCCTGCAGTTCTGGATGCATACACAGATGATAATGGAGTCGATAGGAGCGCTGGAAGCCTTATATCGTCAAAGAACGAAGAGGGTAAGACGGTTTCAGTTGGATACGCGCTGCCGATGTCCGCTATGGTCGACTGGGCCATAGTAGTTGAGCAATCGCACGCGGAGGTCACCGAACCAATTACCAAGCTTCGCAATATATTATTGGCGTGCGTTTTTGGTACTACGGGAGGCCTGCTTCTATTGTTGTTCCCTATTGCGCACTTGTCAGTCCTTCCCATAAGACGGCTACGAGAAGCAACGAAACAAACAGTTGAACCATACCATTACACATCTGACGACGGGAGTATACGGAGCCCTATGTCTGGGGACAATGGGAGACTTGGTTTGGGAGACAATGAAGAGCTGGCAACGGAAGCACGGAAAGAAGGCTTCTTCGGCCGGGCTATACCATGGCGAAGTAGACATCGGCAACGAGAAGCTCAGCGACAAGACTTAAGACGCCGACAGACCCTCCACATTCCTGGAAGAGTCAAGGCTCGAAAACATTTCGTGCAAGATGAATTGACGGATCTCACCGCGACCTTCAACGAGATGTCAGAAGAGTTGATGATGCAATACGAACGGTTGGAAGAGAGGGTCAAGGAGCGTACACAACAGCTTGAGATCAGCAAGAAAGCAGCCGAAGCTGCGAATGAGAGCAAGACGCTCTTCATTGCAAACATCTCGCACGAGCTCAAGACGCCTTTGAATGGTATACTCGGAATGTGCGCTGTCTGTATGCAAGAGGACGAGCCTAGTAAGATCAAGCGGTCGTTGGGCATAATCTATAAATCAGGAGACCTACTTCTGCATCTCTTGACAGATCTCCTGACATTCTCAAAAAATCAAATCGGGCAGCAGCTTACGCTTGAGGAGAAAGAGTTTCGCTTGGCAGATGTGAGCTCTCAAGTCCTTTCAATATTCGAAAAGCAGGCTAGGGAGGGCGACATCAAGCTTTCTTTACACTTTCTAGGGCCGCTCGATACCATGGAGAGCAGCATTGGCAACCCCTTCCAGACTGGCCTTGGACCGTTCGGTACCGGTCGTGTACGTGACATGTGCGTCTGGGGAGATCAGCATCGAATCCTGCAAGTCATAATCAATCTTGTAAGCAATAGCTTGAAGTTCACACCACCTGGTGAAACAGTCCAAGTCCGTGTTAGATGTACGGGAGAAGTACCAGAGAAAGCAGAGAGCCACAAAGGATCCTTGATTTCGAAGAAATCATATCGTGCGTCTTTGAGAACACCAACGCGACGGGGACGTATAGCCTCCGGTCCAAGCTCTTCCACGTCGCCCAAATTCGTTGGACGGGACAGCTCGCAATGTTCGGATCCGGCACTTCAGGTTGATAAAGTAGAGCCAAAGGCTATACCAGCTGTGATGGTGCAGGAACGGTCCAGCTCTCCGCCACCGGTCAATGCAAGAACATTCATGTTCGAATTTGAAGTCGAAGATACAGGCCCTGGTATACCCGAGGCTCAGCAACAGCGTGTTTTCGAACCATTCATGCAGGGAGATCTCGGACTGAGCAAGAAGTACGGTGGCACGGGTCTTGGACTGAGCATATGCTCCCAATTGGCCGGACTTATGAATGGTTCGATATCACTGAAAAGCGAGGTTGGAGTTGGCTCAACGTTCACCATGCGCATACCATTACTCTATACCAAAGAACGAGCAGAGAGCCTACAAAGTGTGAACTTTAACCCGGGTTCGCAACGGAATAGCATCAGTCTCGGTAACGGAGATGAAAGTAAAAGCCAGACACCGCATAGAAGGGGTTCGTCTGGTGATGAATCTGATGACGGAAGTAAAGACTCTGTACCGCTAAATGGATTTGACACTCCGGCCAAGCCGCGTCTGGTTGGTCTAAGCCAGCCCTTTTTTGCTGCGACTTCTCCGCTCGAGTCACCCGAAAATCAAATGGCTGCGATGGAAGAGGCCGCTGCTCAAGCGTCGAAGAGTGGCGACAAAGTGAGAGTGCTAGTAGCGGAGGATAACAAGGTCAACCAAGAGGTGGTGTTGCGAATGCTGAAGCTCGAAGACATATATGGTGCGTTCTCCGCTTGATACATGTCTTCATTGCTGACGATTCGCAGATGTGACTGTCGCCAAGGATGGCCAGGAAGCTTACGATCTGGTCAAGGAAAGCATGCAGCAGTCGAAGCTCTTCAACTTAATCTTCATGGACGTCCAGATGCCCAACCTCGATGGCCTTCAAAGCACGCGTCTCATACGGCAGATGGGCTACTCCGCCCCTATCGTTGCTCTGACAGCATTTGCTGAGGAGAGCAACGTCAAAGAGTGTATCGATTCAGGCATGAACGGCTTCCTTTCTAAACCGTTACGGCGGCCAGCATTCAAGCAAGTCCTTCAGCAGTACTGTGCCACGATCCCCGAAGCAGCGGAGGAAGAGGGCAAATCGCATCCGTTGAAGCCGAAGCCGCAGGAGGAGCGCATTTCACCGGCGTTTTGAAAAGGTCGACGATGGACCTCACTCCTAGTCCTATTCGCTTCCTTGTGGTGTTCACACCAGCACGTTGATCCTAGCCAACTGCACTTCATCATTCAACTTTCGATCCCCCACGAATGAAGCGTCTCGCTCTTCTTCGCATCACGTTTCTCCATTTCCACCGTAACCTAAACTGTACATTCCCTTGGCGCATATGGGATACAAAATCGGGTTTTATTTTGCGAATTTCAATCAGCACATCTTTAAACATCATGACGGGACATGCAAGGCGTTCTTGGTGGTTTGGCCCTTAGAGGTCGAATGGGAACGGAAAGCTGCCACGACATGGCTGGCCGGCACATTGGGCGTTCTTTGTTGCTATACTCGCATTTAGCATCGAGTTCTGAGGTTGGGTACATAGGGTGGTGGAGCACTTTCCAAACAGGGCCGGTTATGTCAAGTATAGTATAGAGGATCTAAAACTTTTGCCTTACACACCGAGGCCAGCAACAATATCCTATGTTCTAAGCGTCTTGGACGCACGCGGATTGAAAGCTTCGAGATCGCAGCTTACGGGCGCGCCCTTCGAATGCTACCGCCCGTGAACCAGCGACCACTCTTCGACGACTTGGACCGTAGAAATTTACCAATTTTCGAGCGAATATCACGTATATTGAATTTCATGAGTTGAACCTCAAATTGAGATATGTTTCGAACAAATGTCCAGCTCAATATAGTAAGCGTGAAGTCAATGCTATGCAGAAGCTCCGTGTCAGTACAAGTCTAAGTCGAAAGTTCTTTACGTACTATCACATTGATACTTCACAAGCTGGCACCAAGCCCAATCATCAAGCGCGGCCGAACCTGGGTCTTGGCAGAGAACCATTAAGCGAAAGCACCACAAAAGCCACCCCAAATCTCGAACTCCCACCCTCACCAACAGCCAACCCCCCCCAAAACCCATCCCAAACCACCTCACTCCCCACCACAACCATGGAAAACGAAAAAGGCGAGGTCGTCGACCTGTACGTCCCTCCCTCCCCCAATCCACATCCCTCACTCCCCCCCTCCCCCATCCCCCCATAATTAATCCCCCCCCCCCTAGCTACGTCCCCCGCAAATGCTCCGCCACGAACCGCATCATCAAAGCCAAAGACCACGCCTCCGTGCAGATCTCCGTCGGGAAGGTGGATGAGAACGGGCGCTACACGGGCGAGAACCAGGTCTATGCGCTGTGCGGCTTCGTGAGGGCCATGGGGGAGGGGGACGATAGCTTGAACCGGCTGGCGCAGAGGGATGGCCTGCTGAAGAGTGTGTGGAGTGGGAGTCGGGCGCGGTAGGACTGTGCTGGAAGGGAGGGGGAGGGGGGATTGGGGATGGTGAGTTTGTTTGGTGTCTGGGGTTGGGAGGGGAAGGGGATGGGGATGGGGGCTGACGTGTGGTGTAGGTTGAGGGCTGAGAGCTTAGAAGAGATCGGAAGGGCAGTACGAAGGAAAGGTTCAGCTGCGTGTTCGGAATTGTGCCTTCGATTCCATTCGGTTCGTGGGGATGTGAGATGTGAGATGTGAGACTTGACAATTGGCTATGATCCGGATGTTTGCTCGGGCCCGCGCGGTTCGGCAAAGGCCTCCTTTTCCTTGTATTGCTCTGTGGTACTGGAGGCACGGTACGTGGGCCGCAGACGAAGCATATCGACTCCGCCTATGAAGAGATAGGATCCGGGAGATACTGGTCCTGTCACAGATACGGGCGGGACATGAATATTCGTTTGTTCTATCGAAAAGTCAAGCGTTGAGTCGCCGGCAGCTTGATGTTCCACTCTGCCTGTTTCTTTTCAATTCTTCTCTCCATGTTTTGAAGCGGCAAAACAATAGCGAACGAATTTGGTATCTCTTTGTTGTGTTGACCCATTAAACGATGTATATGCTAGAATGATCTAGGTCCCAGATGCTCTACGCCGTATCCCTCCCCAAACCTTCCTTATATTTCTTCAGTGCCCGCTCTCGAGCCCCCTTGTGATCCACGATCTGCTTCGGATAACCCTGCTTCTCCGCCTTCTTCCCTTCTTTCCTCGCATAAGGGTCGTGTATCGCCTTCCCTTTGACGTCGTTCAACTCCGGCACCCACTTCCTGATATACTCGCCGTCAGGATCAAACCTCTCGCTCTGCAGTGTCGGATTGAAGATCCGGAAGTACGGCTGGGGATCCACGCCCGTGCTGGCGCTGAAGCCCCATCCCCCATTATTGGAGGCGAAGTCACCATCGATGAGGTGTTCCATAAAGTATCGCTCGCCCATGCGCCAGTCGATCAGAAGGTCTTTGGCGAGGAAGGACGCGGTTGCCATGCGTGCGCGGTTATGCATGTAGCCTGTGTGATTGAGCTGGCGCATAGCGGCATCGATGAACGGGAAGCCAGTGCGGCCTTCGCACCAAGCCTGGAAGAGGTCCATGTCGTATTCCCATTCTATCTTGGTGTATTCTGGTTTGTACGACTTATTCATGCTAATATCGAGGTCTTTATTAGCATCCTCTGCCCGCTCCTTGGGGCGAAGGCAACCAAGCTTACCAGATGAACGGCCAATGCGCAAGGACGTGCTTGTAGAAGTCCCTCCACGCGACTTCGGAGATCCAGTTCGTGATACCAGCGTTTCCACCATCAAGCTTTTCGGTGCTGTTTGCTGCTTTTGCTGATGCTATCGCATTCCTTGGGCTCAAAGTACCAGAGGCTAGGTGAACACTTATGACAGCAGTCGCATTGGCTGCAGGGAAGTTTCTCTTGTCTTTATAGGATTCCACCTTTGCCTCCACGAATTTGGCCAAACGTTCGCTCGCCTCATGTTCTCCTGCGGGCCATAGCTTTCGAAACCTCTCTTTCTCCTCGTCCGTGAGGCTTTTGATTTTCGGCGCCGCTGGTATAGGGCATTCGAATAAAGTTTTGAAGTCACCACGCGTGCTTGCCGGATTCTGCGCTGGAGCGGGCAAGAGATCGAGATGACGATGATGCGAGTGGAGGTACGCGACCCAGGCCCTAAACCAAGGGCTATACACGGCGTACTGATTTCCGGACATGCTGCGGAGCTCACCAGGAGCGACCACGCATGTGTCCGATTCCACAAAGAAGGCGATACCCTTCTCCAGTCCCGCTCTCACCATTCTTGCCTCGCGCCGGAGCTCGTCCACTTCGTATTCTTTGTTGGCATAGAGGTGACTGGCGCCCCATTTCTCACAAAGCTCAAATATACGTCCTGGGATCTCTTTTCGTCTTTCAATCGTCTCAACATAGAGTGGTATATCCAATTTTCCCAGGTCTTCCTTGAGAATCTCCAATGTTCTTAGCACAAAGTCCACCCTGGGCGCGCTTGTGCAGTGCGCCTTGAAATCCTGGGGCGATATTATATGTATGCAAATCAATGGCACACCATTAGCTTTTGCCTTCTCCGACGCCAGATGCAACGCTTTGTTGTCCTTTGCTCGCAGATCAACTTTGAACCAGTGTACTACCGCGTTCTGAACCTTGGTATGCTCTCTCCCCGTGACCGTCTCTTTCAATGCTCTGTCCAGAACTTCAATCGGACGCGGTATCTCATTGTTGTTGTACTGCGCGCACCGCGCATTGGTTATCTCGGGAGGATAGAATTCACGATCGACAATGCCGTACTTCTCTTCAATTGTCGAGTCTTTGTAAGCTGGGAACACGCCTTTCGGTCGTTTCAGAGGCTTGTCGGTTGCTTCAGCGTTCTTGCGTTTCGTGCCAAATATTGCGGTCGGCTTGTCTTCTTTTGGGCCTTTGGGCGGCATCGTAAGGCGCAAGGCAGTATGAAAGAGGGCAGGTCGCGCTGCCGGGGAGCAAAACCGATGGAGTGTTGGACCTCTCAGGAAGGTGCTCTGGAGGTTTCCACTGCAAATGACGCGCGTTGACAGGATGTGAAGTACCATATATTATAATCGTACAGACTGACAGTTCCAGCACTACAATGAAAGGGAATAAGGTAGGAGAGGAGGACAAGGATTAATATGCACTAAGACTAGCGCTGCTTTTAAAAATACAAGATTGGCGAGCCTTGGCGATCGATTGAGATCAGGCCGACCGCGATCAGATTTATGCGCTAACTGCGGGCTCAATCATGGGCACATCGGAATACGTATTGATAAGATGACGATGAATCAGTCAATCACTCATTTGAGCATAACTTCGATGGGTTCGCAGAACAAGGACAAACAATTCCATCGCGTGAGGTAAACAAATGCCACAACCGGCGGCGCCGACAGCGCAGCCCAAAGATGACACCGAGCATTGCCCAAAAGTAATCCGCATTGATAAGGGCTTTACCTTCAAACAGTGGGATGACCCGAAAAGCAATTGGCGACCTGTGGCCCAGTTTCCGACGAACATCCATCTCGATTTGGTGCACCATGGGGTTATTGCTGATCCCTTCGTTGGCAAGAATGAGGATGACGTTCAATGGATTGGAAACACCCCATGGGTTTACAGAACCAGCTTCCTGTCACCGGCAATCCTCAATCAAAGAGCAGTCTTAGCCTTTGATGGTCTCGATACCTATGCTAGCGTGATACTCAACAGCGACCATATCCTGAAGACGGAGAATATGTTCGTTCCTGAACGAGTTGATGTCACCGAGCATATTCTTCAGAATATGGAGAATGTAATAGAGATTATATTCGAGAGCACCTACTTTGTTGGCAGGAAGCTTGCCGAGAAGTACTCTACGCATCACTGGGGATGCTGGAATGGAGACCCAAGCCGGTTAGCAGTGCGAAAAGCACAATATCACTATGTATAATCTCAATGTAAGCTTTTGTTCCAGAGAACAGCTGACGAAGCGTAATCAGGGATGGGACTGGGGTCCAAAATTGCTCACCTGCGGTCCTTGGAGGCCTATCACACTTGAGATCTATACTGCAAGGATTTCGGATCTATATTTTACTACCGAGATAGATGAGTCTTTGAAGTCTGCTGAAGTTGTTGCTAAAGCGGATATTGAAGGGGAGGGTTCGCATGTCCAATTTGAGATCGTTTTTGAAGGCAAACGTGTTAGTACTGAGACGGTAAGTATTGAAGACGGCTTCGCGACTTCTGTATTCAGGCGAGAGAACCCAGAACTGTGGTATCCCGCTGGCTATGGCAGGCAGTCATTATACACTCTCAAGGCGTCCCTCTGGTCAGATTCAAGGAAAATGGATACGGCAAGCAAGCGCTTCGGCTTACGCAGAGCCAAAGTCGTCCAGCAAAAGCTCGACGATGCTCCGGGAACTACCTTTGCCTTCGAGATTAACAATATACCAATCTTCTGTGGCGGCAGTTGCTGGATACCTGCTGAAAGCTTCACTCCAAGACTCAGCCCAGAGAAGTATCACGCGTGGGTTCAGTTGGCAGTCGATTGCAACCAAGTCATGCTCCGTGTATGGGGCGGAGGCATTTGGGAACAGCAAACCTTCTATGATGCTTGCGACGAGCTAGGCGTGCTTGTATGGCAAGACTTTCTATTTGCCTGCGGAAACTATCCTGCACACAAGGACTTCCTTCATCTGGTTGAACGTGAAGCCATAGCGAACTTGAAGCTCCTTAGACACCATCCCTCGATCGTTATGTTCGCCGGAAATAACGAGGACTACCAATATCGAGAGTCGGAAAATCTGGATTACGATCCCTCGAACCATGATTCAGAGAGCTGGCTCAAAACCTCGTTTCCTGCCCGCTACATCTACGAAAAGCTTCTTGTCGACGTCACGCAGGACCTCGTTCCAGGAACCTACTACCACTTTGGCTCGCCCTTCGGCGGTGGCTCAACGCGAGATCCAACAGTGGGTGACATCCACCAATGGAACGTCTGGCACGGCACCCAGGAACGCTACCAGGACTTTGACCGTCTCTCTGGACGCTTTGTCTCCGAGTTTGGCATGGAAGCATTCCCCTCAATACGCACAATCGACAGCTTTCTTCCACTAGGGTCCAAAGATCTTGACCGCTATCCTCAGTCTTCGACCGTAGATTTCCATAACAAAGCCGCCGGTCACGAGCGCAGGCTCGCCACGTACATGACAGAGAACCTGCAATTTACATTCAAGCCCTTTGAGCAGTACATCTACGCTACCCAGCTCCTGCAAGCCGAAGCGCTGGGCACTGCATACCGTCTTTTCAGGAGACAGTGGCAGGGTCCAGGGAAGGAGTATTGTGCAGGTGCGTTGGTGTGGCAGCTCAATGACTGCTGGCCAGTCACAAGCTGGTCGATAGTAGATTACTACCTTCGTCCCAAGCTGGCATACTTCGCCATCAAAAGAGAGCTGAAGCCGATTACCATAGGCATGAAGCAGACTACAAGGACCTCCCCTTCAGACAAAGTACACCACCGTCCGGCGAAGGTCACACACGCAATCGAAATCTGGGCCTCGAATCTTTCGCTCGTAGAACGGAAAGGCTCTCTCACAGTCAAATCCTACGACATCATCACCGGCAAGCTGAAGGGCATGAACACATGGCCCATCCGCATCCTCCCAGCTAATCGTAGTACCGAGCTCGCCACCTGGGCGACCTCATTCCACAACGAAGACGAACATTACCGCACCGTAACTGTAGCCTATCTCTACGACGCGGGCCTCGGGCAACAACTCGCAAGTAGCACAAATTGGCCAGAACCACTGAAATACGTGCCCTTCCAGCAGCCCAAAAACCTGCACTTCAACGTCTTGAACGGCGTGTTGTTGATCCGCAGCGAAGTCCCGGTGAAGGGCGTCATGCTCGAGCTCGAAGACCATACCGATGATGTGAAGTGGGAGGACAATGGATACGATTTGATACCTCATGACATTGTTGCAGTGCGGGCGCACGGTCTGAAGGAGAGTGATGTGGGGAGGATTCGGGTCAGGTATCTGGGCAGTGAAGGCGAATGCGGGAGGTGAATGCGGGTATAGGGCGCGAAGATTGAGAATCAATATGCAGTACTGGGCTTTTGGTCTTGGTCAGAATACGAGATACAGGTCCTCAATGGGCCGAGCAGTCCAGCGCCATACCATCAATTCGTTCTTTCACCTGTTGTTACAAATCTGGGTGCACCAAATCCCGCCGCCCGTGTACGACATAGCCTGTCTATGGCGTTGCACCACAGTAAGTCGTAGGACAACGCTAGGAACCGACTACTTCTATCAAATTGCTTCCGCTCAGCGCCTCCTGAAACAGTGCCTGCAAACGACCGTTTATAGGACGCGGCTCTACAATGATTGCCCAAATATTCGTGGTTCAGGACAACCAGGATCTATATGTAACTCGACGCTTGCAATATATTACAATTAAAGCCCTGTACGCCAACACGATCCCCGGAAGCTGTTCCGGGGCGCTAAACCAAACACCTGATCATCTAACAGCCAGCCCGACATGCATGAATATACAAAAATAGGGTATCATCCACATCCAATGCGTCCGCGAGAACCTCTTACCGTCTATCATATCTCGTGACCCTCCTAACACTCGTCCTCGGTTCCACCCTCACCTCCCTGAAGCTATCATTGTCAGAATACGCGGACCTCCTCCGGCCCCTTCCCCCATGATGGCTGTCACTGTAGCTACTCCCCGAAAACAGCGAGTCCGAGCCGGAGCCATGCCTGCTGTGGCCCCTGCCTCGTGATCTGCTCCGCGGCCGCAGATGGGTGGGCATCCTCGCGCGCGGCTCGGCTTCGATGATGCGCGGTGGGAGTTGCCCCTGGTAGTGCTGCTCATCGCGGGGCACGAACTCCTCGACGCGGACGATCTCGTCGCCGGGGTCGTGGTGCGCGTGGTGGTCAAGCTGGTGCTGCGGCCCGTGGAAACCTAGCTGGGGCTGGTGGCCATGGTGGAGAGGTGGGGCGGGGATGTGCCCTGGGATTTGCTGAGGGGGGAGGTACCGATCGCGGTGTTGGACGTCGTACCATGGCCGGGGCGGTGGAGTGGGCTCGACCATTTCGCGATGGGGTCGGCCGGGATGGATGA
>JAABUL010005665.1_pt1 | contig 15284 bp, 9 predicted proteins | sample 5559151 | NCBI WGS metagenome assembly JAABUL01 (sample SAMN10711876, study PRJNA513368) | rock metagenome | isolation source: Antarctica rocks | place: Antarctica: Victoria Land, Pudding Butte sud | reverse complement strand
GGAAAATGCACATTGCCGTTTCGTGAGATGGACTGATGGTGGACCGTGAAGACAGATCGTTGGCTGGTTCAATTTAGTTGAAGTAGGTCAAGGTGTTTTGAAAGCGCCCCAGCGCTTAACGACTGGATGATCGACTTCGGGGGAGCGACCGGGGGCCCGGGACAGTCAGGCGGTGCCCCTATTACGGCGGACTGTAAGAGCCATCCGGAAAAAACTATTTTTCGGTTTTCCCGGGAAAACCGAAAACCGAAAAGTGAAAAGTGAAAAGTGAAAAACGGTTTTTCGTTTTCCCGCTCGGCTAAGTTGTCTAAATTCTTACTATCCAATCTTTTTAGTTGTACGAGCACTACTTTTATATTATATTGCTATTAATTTTATTAATTATACAATTGTACAACATATCTAAGAATAATCGACTATTCAAGAATATTGCATTGTACAAAGATTAAATTGTAATATAATTGGCACAAAATTGAACACAACAACAGATTATCGAAATATTTAAAAGAGATTTTAAGTTATTAATTATAGATTGTACATTTCGATTCCGATTGCAAGATTGAAATATTTATTAAAAATATTGTATATCAAATTTAGAGCACTTGAACAGTCGTATTTAGTTATTTTTTTTCGAAAACTGTTTAAGCAATCAAAAGATTCTTATTGTATTTTACAATAAAAATTTTGAACTAGTTTGTAAAAATCTTATATAATTAAAATTACAATTTAATTTCTATTGTTGTACAAGTGTCAAGAATCAATAAACAAAAGCAAAAAAAATAATACAAGAAATTATAGCTGCAGAGCTAGAAAAAGAAGTTATACAAAATTATAGCAAATAAAAGTTGTACAATTATTTTCGATGTTGTAACTTGATAGTCTCAAAATAAGTTTTTTATATATTTTGTTTAATTTGTACAACAATAGCTAAGTATTGTACAGAGATTTATTTTTCAGTTAATATTGTTTGTTTGTATCTACTATTGTAAAGAGACAATAGCAAAATATATTTTGTTAAAAAAAAATATATTATATTTGAATTAAATTATATTTAATCTCTTGACAATTATAACAAGCTTAAAATATATAATATTGAAATATACAATACTATTAATGCGTACTCTCGATATATACTATAGATATATATAAGAATTATAGCTTGTATACAAGTTAGTGTACTATAACAATTTTTGAATTGTATAGAAAAGCTAGAATATCAAAATTGTTTTGTACAATCGAATTGTAATATAGAAATTTCTATAATAGCAAATACTTATTATCAATTGCGTTGTACAATACAATTAGAGCTTTAATTCAAGAACTGCTATTTATTTAATATAAATACAGCAAATTAAAGAATTAAAAGTTGATAAAATTAGTTAATCAAAAGATACAAAAATTGCTAACAAATATATTGTATAATTAATATATGTTGTACAATTGTTAATTGAAATTTAGATTTACTTTTATTGTTTTTAATAGAAAAATATTTTTGATCTCAAGATAATAGAAAATCTTATTGTGTTGTATATTATCTATATATTTATTTTTTGTACAAAGATTAAGAACTTTGTCTTTTTTTGAAATAATTATTTTATACAAAAGTAGAAAAAACAATTTAACAATATCAAAAAATATCTATATATACTCTATTATTATTTTGATCAATATATAACAAATTATAATATACAATACTCTTCGAAAAAGCTTGTTAAATTGCAACAAGATATTAATAAATTTGATAAATTTGTTGTATACTTATTGTACAATCAAGTTACTAATACAAAGTGCAAATAAGAATAAGTATTTTTCTTCAATTATACTAATTTGATATATAGAGCAACTGCAATTACTAAATTTTGATATTAATAATTTGTCTACTATTTCTTAAAAGAAATAGACAATATCTTATTGTACAATTTATAAAAATTTTAGAAAAATAGTATACAATTATATTAAAAACAAAATAGAGTCTAGATTAATTTTTTTAGATAAATTGTATAAAAATTGCAATTGATAATTCAAAACTAATATCGAAAATATTTTGAAAATAAATCTAATGCACAATAAATCGAAGAAATTGTACAATACTAATGTAGAGTATTAAGCAATTATACTATTTTTTTTTGTACAATATAAACAAGTTTTTTGTATACTTTTTGTTTCGATATTTTTTTTTTTTTTTGTATTGTATCAATATTGAAATTTTTATCTATATATTGTACAGTATCTTGTTTGCTTTTAAATAGTATTAATATTTTATTATACAATTTTCTCAATATTGTTCAAGAATTTCTGAAATCTATATTGTTCTATAAATAGCGTTTAATATTTATCTATTGCAATAGATTGTATAGCTTATAAAGCTATCAATTCTATTTCTATAAGTTTTTTTTCTTAAATATACAATTGTATACTAATAATTGCAAAAATATAAAATTATTACTATTGAGAATATATTTTCTAGTCGCAATTGTATAATTTATTCTTTTAATATTTTGACAGAAATTAAAAGAGAAACAGAAACTATTTATTTTTTAATATAATTTGTTGTACAATCTAATATTGTACAAACTATTTCTTAATCAATTTCGAGCTTTTTTGAATAGCGTTTTAATTTGTACAGTAATACTGCAAAGAGTATACAATAAATTGCTATATAAAAAATTAATTAAAACAAAGTTGTATATAATTAATTACAAAACAAATTAAAAAACAAAAACAAAGTTCTTTTTATCGATACAAAATTCGAGATTATTGTATATTTTGTAATAATTATCGAGAAAAACTGTATAATTCGAGATATTTCGAATACACAAATTATTTTTATTAATATTTTATATAAATAGTAGTAAAAATATTAATCTTTGTACAAAACTAATTCTTTTCAATTTATAGTTTTTTGCAATTTAGCAATTGTATATTAACTAGTTTGAACAAATTTATCGATCAAAATATTCTAGCTCAAATTTACAATATATCTATTTATATAGAAATATATTTTATATACAATTTAATATTTTTTGTCAAATCAATTGTAAACAAAAATCGAAAATTGTCTATTATAAAGTTTTTCAATAGTGTTACTACAATTTGTACAATAAATAAATTTATAAACTATTTTGCAACTACTAGCAAAACAAAGAAGAAAAAAATTTATTTGTATATTAAATACAAAGCAGAGTCAGAAAAAATTTCTAATTATTCTATTAAAAATATACAAAAAATTTCTGTTGCTGTACAATTATCAACAATTAAGTCGAAATCTTAAATCAAAAAAAAATCTTTTATACAAGTTAAAAAAAATATTTTATTTTTTCAAATCAAGTTCGAGTTTTCTTAACTAATCAAGAAAAAATCGTTTATAGTACAATATTTATTAGTTTCTCAACAAATTATATAGTCTATTGTACAATTGTCTGATATTTAGAATGCAATAAACAATTAGATTATTTTGTACAAACAAGAGTTTTTTGTAATATCTAGTAGTTTAGATATTGAAAAATACTATTGTACAGATCTATCTTAATTATTGTCTATAATATATTATAATAGCAATTCTTGTACAATATCTGACTTTGATAATTTTTTGTCTATCGACAGTATTTTAGCAGACGCTGAATTTTCTAAAATTTCAAACTATTTGTTTTTATTGAAGCTCGAAGAAAACAATCTAAAAACAAAACTATTTGAAAATATTTGTACAATTTAATTTTAAGCAATTAATTAATTTTGTACAACTTTCGATATTTCGACAATTAATCTATTGTTTATATTTTTGAATTTTTGTACAACAAAAGTATTAACAACAGCTTTAATAGATTTTTCTATTATTTAATTGTTTGATTATACAACTCAAATCTTTTTTGTTAATACTTAAAGCTCTATATTTTGTAAAAACGAACAACAAAGAAAGAAGTTCAAAAAATAGAAAAAAAATAGATACAATTGTTGTATTCTTTTTAGTGTTTAGAGTGTACAACAATTGTATTTTTTTCAGTATTTAGAATATATAGCAACTATATTTTTTTCAGTGTTTAGAATATATAGCAACTGCATTTTTTTCAATATTTAAAATATATAGCGACTGCATTCTTTTTAGTGTTCAAAATATACAACAACTGTATTTTTTCAATATTTAGAGTGTACAATAATTGCATTCTTTTTAGTATTTAGAATATACAACAATTGTATTTTTTTTAGTATTTAGAGCGTATAGCGACTACATTCTTTTTAGTGTTTAAAATATACAACAATTGTATTTTTTTCAGTATTTAGAGTATACAACAACTGCATTTTTTCAGTATTTAGAGTATATAGCAACTGCAATTTTTTTAGTATTTAGAGTGTACAACAACTGCATTCTTTTTAGTGTTTAGAATATACAACAACTGTATCTTTTTTAATATTTAAATTGTACAATTTGATTATTTCTTAGTTTTAGAATATTTTTTATAGATAGACAAAAAATAGATTGTTGTACAAATCTGTTTGTATTATTTCAATTTGCTATATACAACAATCTGTTTTAGCTTTGTACAACTTTTTAGTTTAACTGTAGTATTATTGAGAGAGTTGTACTACTAGTTTTGATTACTGCGCAGAAATACAGTGTTACGACCCTGCCTGGAGCTAGACCAGTATAAGAAGTCCAGGGAACTTCGTAGTACAGGGCACGAGTATATACAGAATCAGTATACTCAGTAGTTTTGACAACTGAATATACTGAACATTGCTCAGAATGCTCAGCATGTTCAGATACTGAATACACTGAATATACTGAATATAGAGAATTTTATTTAGTATATAGATTTCAAAATACAACTTTTTTATAAATTGTATTTAACTCAAAATAAGTCTTTATTTATTGTTATAAGCTATATCTAAGCTGCAATTTTTTGTATCAAATAATTGTTTGTATTGTCTGAAAACATCTACAGATTTCTTCTAACAAGTATTAACTCTCTCTGATATCTCTAAGATCTTTTAGAAAGTAGCAATGTAATACTTTAAACACTTTTCAGAATATCTGTATCAGAACAATGCGTCTCTATTTCGAGCAACAACTCTAGTTCTACAGCAAAAGACAAACAGTCTGCGATTACTTTAATAGAAGTCGACAACAATAGCAACAACAGTAAAGAAAAAAAGATATTATCGAAGATTAAGATCAATGCTCCAGACAAGTATATAGAAAATCGGATCGGACTTGAGAATTGAATTACACAAGTTGAGATTTACTTTATATTTTATTCTGTTTCAGTTAACAGAAAAATTCTGTTGACTTCTATTTTTCTTAGAGAAAAAACACAGTATTGATTGAAATCAAATCTAAAAAAGTATCTCAACAACGGCTCAGACTTATCAGAAATCTTTATTAGTTTCAGTATCTTTAAAAGAGAACTGAGACAAGTATTCGGAATATTCAATAAGAAGAAAATCGCGAAACAAGTTATACAATATCTGCAACAGAAAATCTCAGCAGCAGACTATGCCGCCAGATTCCAGAAATACGTCAATCTTGCAAATTGAAATAATACCGCATTAATAGCAATGTTCAAGCGAGACTTGAAAAACAATGTCAAGAATAAACTTATGCGTATCGGCGCAAAAATTGACAGCATTCAAGTCTTAATAGAAATATCAATTAGTGTAGATAACAAACTGTACAAACAAAACATAAAAAAAAGATACAATCAATTCTATAGAAGAGCAGAAATCTCTTTTGAGTCAGCAATCAAAAATTATATCAAAGAAAACTATTTCAAAAAGTACAGCAATTCCGACTATTGTAGATCTGCATCAATAAAGTTGAACTCTGTTTAATAACGCAAAAAAAAGAATTCAAGAGAAAAGCAAGATAACAAGAATTCGAAAACGTGCTATTTATATAGCAAATCGGACCACTTCGCAAGAGATTGTTGTTCAAAGAACTTGATAATTTTACAACAGATTAACACTATATTAAGAAAAATATTCGATAGTTAGAACAATATCAAAAAGCAAATCGACACAGAAACAGATATCTCAGAAACTGAATTGAACAACAACTACTATCTGATAGAGAATTCAGATCAGTTGCAGAAAGTTCTAAATAGAATATTATTAGACAAGATATCTGTATCTATGCAGAAAATCAACAAAACACTCAAGAAAGTTATAAGAGCGGAACAATCAAATATACTATATTTTTATTCAGTAACAGACTCAGACAACAAATATAACTGAAAGAATTTTTACAAATATCTAGACAATATTACGAAGCATTTTGATATTTTAACTAGTTTATCAAAGAAAAGATAGATCAGTCAAACTGTAAATAAATGCGAGAAAGCGCTAGAAAGCGACATTATTACAGAACAAGATATTTTCGATAAAATCGAACAACAACTGAACAGTGTCAGTCTATCAAGAGAAAGAATAGAACAGACAAAAAGATATACAATACTCAGTTAAACAGAATACTACAACAACTTCTGCTGAACTTATATAAAGAACAAGAAAGAATTTGAATAGTTTTCTAGAAAATTATCTATCTTCAAACAACAGCAGAAAGAAGCTCAGCGCAAACAGATACTTAAAACAGAAGTCGCAGTACAAGAAAAGAGAAAAGTTCAAATTTCTTGATAAAGAGTATATCAAAGAAATGCAATATGCTAGCTCAACAGCAGCAACTAAACTTAATAGTACACGCACGATATTTTATTACACCAGTTAAGATCAATAGTTATCGACTGACCGCAATAGTCGATTCTGATACAACAGATAATTTTATGGCCAGAGCTTTAGTAAATAGAAAAAAATATTCTATTCAAGAAAAGTCTGACGTCTACAATCTGATAATTGTAGATAGAAACCTATTATCTGACGGAAATAGAAGAGTGGACGAGAAAACAAAACTACTACCGATAGCTATTCAACAACACTATAAGAAATTAATCTTTGATATAGTAGAAATAGTCACTCACGATATCGTTTTGGAAATATCTTGATTGAAGCAGCACAATTCAGAAGTCGACTGAAGTATCCGCGAACTTCGATTTAAGCAATATAATTACGCAAGTTCTATCCAGTCTATATATCGACAGCATTCAATAATAGATAAAAGACAGAGTCGAGATCCGACTGCAAGATACAAATTTGTATTTTTGTACAAAAACAATTACAATCAGTTTAACTCGACAGATATCAGCAAAAGTCAGCAGAATTATAAAGTCAGAATAAATAAAGAAGATAGCGAATCTTCTGAGAATCTTGGAATATCTGATAAAGCGAGAAAACCGCTAAAATATATATTACAGATATACAACAGATAGAAGCATCTGTTTCAGAAAGAGAAAACAGCAGAAGCTCTATCTAAATATTAATTGTAGAATTACAAGATCAAACTTGAATCAGACAAGCAACTTATGTTTGAATCTATTTATATTCTATCGGAGAAAAAATTGTTAACTCTTTGCAAATATCTGGCAGAAAACGAAAAAAAAAAATTTATTAGAAAATTCCAATTACGAGCAGAATATTCGATTCTTTTTATATTTAAAAAAGACGGCGAACTCCGCTTATATATTGATTATCGAAAACTTAATAATATAACAATCAAGAATTGTTATCTACTATTAAATATCAGCAAACTTCAGAATCGATTATTCGGAGCAAAATACTTTATCAAATTGGATTTACAAAAAGCGTACAATCAAATTCGGATAAAGACAGAAGAGAAGTGGAAAACAGCTTTCTGTACACGGTATAAACTCTACGAATATCTGATTATGCTGTTCGGGCTCACGAATGTCTCAGCGATATGTCAGAAAGTAATCAACAATATATTACAACAATATTTGAATATATTTGTTATAGCTTATTTGGACAACATTATAATATACTCAGAAACACTGAAGCAATATATACAGCATATATTTCAGATATTGGAATGCCTGAACAAGAGAAACTTATATCTCAAATCAGAAAAATGTAAATTCTACCGAGAAGAAGTCGATTTTCTAGAATTTATTGTAGAACAACACAAAATTCGAATAGATTTAAAGAAACTCGAGACAGTAAAAAAATAGTTAAAGTTAGTTAATATCAAAAATATACAAGTCTTTATAGAGTTTGTTCAGTACAACAAGAAGTTTATTAAGAATTTTTCAGAACAATCAGTATTACTAACAAATCTAATCAAGAAAAATATATCTTGAAATTGAAAATTCAAAGAAGAAGCAGCATTTCAGAGACTGAAATCAGAGTGCTTGAAAAAATCAGTACTCAAAATATTCGATTTAAAGAAATCAGAACAAATAGAGACCGATATATCAGATCTAGTTATCGGTGTATATTACAGTTAATAGTATAACAATATATAGCACTCAGTAACATACTATTCGAGAAAACTCTCGTCAGCAGAACAGAATTACAATATTTATAACAAGAAACTACTTGCAATAGTAGTATCTCTTGAAGTATAAAAAGTATACACAGAAGAAGTATCCGAGTTTACAATTCTGACAGATTATAAAAATCTACTGCACTTTATTACAACAAAGAAATTAAACAGAAGACAGATACGATAATCTGAAAGACTAGAACAATACAAATTCAAAATACTGTATATCTCAGACAAAGAAAATGGCAGAGCAGACGCACTCAGCAGACAAAGTAATTATATAGAAACAAAGAAATTGTTCAATTACAGTATACTCAAAATCAATAAAGACAGATTACTATCGGCAAACAAACACAAGCTGAATACAATCTTGCGAATTCTCAGAAACAAATCAGAGAAATTTTCAGTCGAGAAAGAGAAATTCCGAATATCTATCGACAAAATACACAAATGTATCAAAAAGCACTATAACGAATTACTGCAAGAGTATTCGGAAGTAATTAAAATTCTTCAGCTTTTATATCAGTATTGTCAGTTTTTCAATATAAGACAAGCTGTCGAGATATATGTCAAACGATATTTTAGCTGTCAGCAGAACAAACATAGTATATATATAAACTATAACAAAATTCAATATCAGAAATTATCTGAAGCGCCATAAAATAAAGTTACAATAGACTTTATTATCAAGTTGTCTAAATCGACAGATCCAGCAACTGAAGAACAATATAATTCGATACTAGTAATAGTTGACAAACTTACTAAGTACTTATATATTATCGCATTTAGAGAGACGTTCAATGCAGAACAACTGAAATATATTGTATTCGATCGATTAATCAGATATTATAATATATTTAAAAGACTAACCAGTAACAGAGACAAGCTCTTTATATCTAACTACTGAAAGATATTAATTTTAATATTAAATACAAAACTCTGTATATCGACTGTCTATTATCCGATTACAAATAGTTAGACAGAACAAACAAATCAGAGTCTTGAACAGTATCTAAAATACTATATCAACAATACTTATAGCAACTGGATATTACTCTTATCTATAATACAATTAGTATTAAATACAAAAATATCCGACACAACAAAGATTACGCTATATTTTGCAAACTATAAACAAAAATCTAATCTCTTTGAAAAGAAACAAGAATATCTAGCAGTTCAGTCAGCTCTGAAAAGAGTAGAGACGTTGAAAAAGATACACAATAATATTGTTAATATGCAGAACAGATCTGCAACATACCAAAACAAGAAAAGAAAAATAGTATCTCAACTAAAAAAGAGAGATAAAATATATTTTCTAACAAAAAATCTGAAAATAAAGAAATTCAGAAAGAGAAAGTTGAATTATATCAAAATCGGATTATTTTTTATCAAAACAGTCAAAAAATCAGTCAATTACGAACTCGACTTATCCAAGAATGCCAAAGTATTTTCAGTATTTTATATATTATTGTTGAAATCAGCCGATTCCAGTATATCTATACAGAAAACATTTTATTACAAAATTCAGAAAAAAGACAGATACAAAGTAAAACAAATTCTAGAACAACAAAATCAGAACTATCTAGTCAAGTAGAAAAAATATTCTATTTCCGAGAATACGTAAGAATCTATCAGCAATCTCGATAGTTGTAATATTTTTATTTAAAAGTTTTATCGAAGCCCGCGACAGATATCTTTACAGTATTTCTAAAAGAGGAAAATTTACGCAAAAAATTATTAAACGAATTCGGAAACATAGAAGACAGAGCAAAATTGAACAAAAAAGCGGTAGATAATTGTTGTGTTTTCTTCTTCTTTTTGTGTTTGTCTATCTTCAGTTCGAGAATATTCCGAGTCTTTATATTGTTTATCTCTTTTAAACAACGCAGTCAGTACTTTTTTTGTTTACAAAAACAGATAGTTTTTGTCTCTGTATTCAGAATTTTATTATTCAGCTTCTCTATAATATTCAGAGCTTTATCTATCTTCTTATTTGAAGAAATCAGATTGCACTTTCGATTAAATTGTTTATACTCGATACAGCAAAAGAATTTACAAATAACAAAACACTTTATATCTCGCCACAAACAAAATTGACAGATATGTATTTTAATACAACAGCTCAGACATTCTTTTTTAACAATTGTATTATAACAATGTTCTGAGCTGAAAGCGATTTTAGATATAGTAAAAAAAAAAGTTTGTTTTCGAAACAAAAATATCTGAGAAAAAAGATAGTGTTACAACTCTGTCTGAGACTAGATCAGTATAAAAAGTTCAGAGAATTTTGTAGTACAGAGCACAAATATATACAGAATCAGTATATTCAGTAGTCTTGACAACTGAATATACTGAATATTGCTCAGAATGCTCAGCATGTTCAGATACTGAATATACTGAATATACTGAATATAAAGAATTTTATTTACTATATAGATTTCAAAATACAATTTTCTTATAGATTGTATTTAATTTAAAATAAATTTTTATTTATTGTTACAAACTATATCTAAGCTGCAATTTTTTGTATCAAGTAATTGCTTGTATTGTCTGAAAACGTCTACAGATCTCTTCTAACAAGTACCAATTCTCTCTGATATCTCTAAGATCTCTTAGGAAGTAGCAGCGTAATATACAGATTGTACAATTAAATTAATACTATATTAGTCTATATCGAATAAAAGATACTATATTAAGTTTTTACTAATTTTAATATAATATTCAAACGTCAAATGCTAGTTTGTCGCAATATTGTATATTAGAATATTTTTTGCAATATTGTATATCAAGATTTTATCTAAACAAATACAATACAAAAAATCAAGCTATCTAAAACTATATACAAATAGAAATTTCAATTGTTATTACAATTTGTATCAATCTATTCTTGCTAATTGTTGATATTTTTTTCTAAAAATTGTTTCAAGTCTTGTTGTTATTTTTATTATTTGTATTATCGAAATTGTTATTACTATTCGAAAACAATAACAACGCTCTTTCTACGTTTTGTACAAAGTATCGAACTGTATAATTAGATTATTTGCAATTGTTATATATATTATCGAAATAGCTTGTAAGTTTTTGACAGTTCGAAAAGAATTTTCTATTGCAAGCAGATATTTGCGCCGAAACACAAGTATTGTATAAAGCAAAAAATAAAAGTTTGCGCAATTAAATAAGAATTGCGTTAATATACAAAGTTTAACTATCGACAATTCTTTGTAATATAACAACAATAGATTGTACAATTATATTTGTATTTGAAAATGCAAAAACTGCACAATTTGAATTTGTGCAAATAAAAAATGCAAGATCTTAATTAACAATATTTAGATAAGTGCTGTTTTGAATACTAATAGTTTAAGTTTGTTGTACAGATATTTGTTGTACAAAGTCAGTATAATTTAGAATATTGTACAATATATCAAAATACTGTGCATGCATTGTACGATGCATTAGAATATTGAGATATAAAATATATATATATATTGATAATAATTGGAATTCTTCGAGAAGAAGAAGAAGATAAAAAAGCAGATTTCAAAATATATAGAACGGAATTCTATTCAAACAGTTGTTTAATTAAGATTTGACAAATTATATTGTACAAGTACGTATTTATAATCTTATTGTTACGTTATAGCGATTGTACGGTATCTATTGCTACTACTATTGAATTAATTGATGGTAATATAATTGTACAACGTACGGCTAAAAAGATTGGGTGGTAAGAATTTGGGCAACTTAGCCGAGCGGGAAAACGAAAAACTGTTTTTCACTTTTCACTTTTCACTTTTCGGTTTTCGGTTTTCCCGGGAAAACCGAAAAATAGTTTTTTCCGGATGGCTCTTACAGTCCGCCGTACCCTATTGGGCCTATTGGCATATCATTTGACTACCTTATGCATGTGCAACGAGCACAATAAGAGGAACAGGGGTGAATCCTCCTGGCTACGAGCGGCAATCGGCATGCGTCCGCCCGTTACTCGTCAATAATCTGCAGCGGGACTGCCCTCGATTCAGGTTCGAAATGCTTGCTGCATTCAGACAAGCGGCGTAAGAACTCCCAGGAGGCGTCTATATAGTAGCTCCAGACTGCCACCCTGGATGTCAGTATGACATCACAGAGTTGAGCCTTTGAGGTCTTGCTATTTTTGCGCGTCTCGATAATCGGTATGTCATCGTCATGGATCAAGAGTCCTGATACTAGGGCACTGGAGCTCAATCCCTCCAGTCAACTACCTATATTTTCCAGCCTGGGCCTTTTTGCTGTTTTGACAATGCTCGTGCTATATCTTCTACGGAGTGTGAATACAAAGCGAGCAAGTTGCAACCATGAAATTATGTAATGGTGACTAACATGAATCGAGAAGGCTGAGACGCTTTTTGAGTCAAGTCAGTATAGATGGCCGCTAGCATTGGACTTGGTGTTCGACGCATTTTGTAAAATGGGAGACAAACAACCTCTGCAGTGGTTCGTTGGAAGGTTTTGAAAGAACGGGTCTGACTTTCGAGCAACATATCGTTGGTGCTAAAGGCATCGATACCTTCGATCCAGATAACATCGAGTCGACTGGATTCTCAGGTAGCAAGTTAAGGCTTCCACTCCCCTCGAAAGACTATGGGAACGCAGCGTCAGCTACCTCTCGACCGCCCGACATTCTGGGGCAGAATACGGTCTCGGTGCGCGCCGACCCAACTGCGCTCCCCTTTTGAGATATGGGATTTTCACGCAAGATGCCGCCCCATGGAAGCACTCCCTCGATATGTCGCTGCCCCTATTCTCACTCAATCGTGCAAACATCTTTACACAGGTCGAACAGCGTACGGAGCACTTGGTTTATTGCATACCGACGGACCAGTCTATCGACTCACAGCCTCTGTTCTTCCAATTCACGTTCGACACCACCACCTTCCTCCTATTTGGCAAGTCAATGAATTCTTCACAAGCTACTTCCACTTCGGCGCAGACCGCTGCGGATACTCGAGAAGCTGAGTTTTCAGAGGCCTTTCGAATATCCCAAGATTTCTGTTTCGCCGTGGACGCCTAGGAGATATGTATTGGTTGATTGGTGGGAGTGAAATTCGAAAGCAGTGCTCGATTGTACATAGGTTCATCGATGAAGCGGTGCAAGAAGCTCTGTCGGTAGAACATCAGGACGGTAGATTGGGGGATGTACATGGCTTTCTGGATGCTCTCGTTCAGGAAATTCGCGATCCCAGGGTCCTGCGTGATCCACCATTGAATGTCATGCTTGCGGGCAGAGATTTAACGGCATGCTGTTTGATATGGAAATTGGACGTTGTAATATGCTTAGTAACATACGTGGTTTCTCGACTTCTAGCTCAACATCTAGATGTTCCTGCAAAGCTTCGGGTGAAAAATAAGTTCCGTCGTTGGCGTCGGTAAGGAGTCCAGGTTGTCGGACAGAAAATGTTTGAAGAGGATGAGATATATGAACCTTGTTTTCAAAGAAGGTATGTCCGTACCCACGGTATAATGTTGCCCCATCGCATTCTGAGCAAGATTCACTGATACTCATCTCTAGTGCTTCGACTGTACCCTTCCGTGCCGATCAATTCCCGCACTGCCGTGGAGGCTACCACGCTGCCAACAGGAGGTGGTCCTGACGGCACCAAGCCTCTGATGATCAGAAAGGGTGAAGCCGTTGGGTACTCGGTCTATGTAATGCATCGGCTGAAGAAGCTTTATGGTGAAGACGCTGGGTTTTTCCGCCCGGAGCGCTGGGACCCAGATGTGGACAATGCAGTGGATCTCAGAAAGATCGGTTGGGGATACCTGCCATTTAACGGAGGGCCGAGAGTCTGCTTAGGGCGTAAGTCTCTTTTCCTTGGCTCCTTTGCAGTGACTATGTGTGGCGATCAAGTGCGTAACCATGAATGTAATCGTGTGTGGCACTGACTTGTGTGTTCAGAGGAGTTCGCGCTGCTAGAGGCTGGATACGTCGTTGTGCGGATATTACAAAAGTTCCGAAGCTTTGAATTGGACCCGAGGGATAAGGATGTTGCCGTGGGTGCTGAGAAGCAAGAAGTTACCCTGGTGGTTGCCAGCACAAACGGATGTCGGGTAAAGGCGTTTGAGTGAGAGCAGAGACAGCTGGATTGTGCCGAAGGCTCGGGTAAGAGCTTCTCCGGTCTTTTGGCGAGTTGGCGTCCTTGGGCAACACGATAGATAAACTTCAAGGTCTTCAGACAAGTCAAAAAGCAGTGAATTGAGCCGCTGACTGGCAACGCGGACCCATCTTGCGCTGACGTTGGTATGCTTCTTTGTAATTGTACCTTCCTGTCAGCCTACAAGAGGACGAGGGACTCTCTCAACTGTCGATGATAGTGACCATGACTAATTGTAGGGGCATCTCGACCACTGCAGTCATAACTTTTTCAGCTAATGACGTGAGCTACGATCAACCCATTCCCACACTGGCCCATAATTGGCTGACTGTCGTTGGTTTTAGAAGTAAGGAAGGGTACGAGAAGAAGCTTGCCTGAAGCAGCCCGTCTGCCCCGGCCAAGATCATGTTGAAGGGTTAAAGGCACAAAGGTCACTTCATATACGCAGATAATCAAACGACAATCAGTTGCAAGATAATTAAAGCAAGCACAAAGCTCATGTATTGTTTCATGCACCCTCGAGTCACTAAGCTATACATCCTTCTTCTCTATCCCTAGGATCTCCAGCTTCTTCGATTCCACGATTTCTCGCGCTTCGGCGATCCTGCTTGCTTGCACTTCTTCGAAGCCGATCGTGATATGTCCAGTATCATCGTCGCCGAGATGGACAGCCTTCCCCAAGCGCAGTGCCTCAGCGACATCCTCCTCAAGACTACCAACCAGCAGGAGGTCCCAGTACGTGAGCACGAAAAGAGCCACCAGAA
>JAABUL010005663.1_pt1 | contig 15290 bp, 11 predicted proteins | sample 5559151 | NCBI WGS metagenome assembly JAABUL01 (sample SAMN10711876, study PRJNA513368) | rock metagenome | isolation source: Antarctica rocks | place: Antarctica: Victoria Land, Pudding Butte sud | reverse complement strand
GTACTTCTTTACTTTCAGAAGTTTGACAGAGAACATTCAATAAACTTGACAGTGAGAAAGCATTGAATCACTGATGAGCTCGATTTTATGATCATAGAAGTGATGAGAGAGTAGTTTATTCAATTGAACTCGATCAAAAACATCTAGAAACTCATGATATTTTGATGACAACTTCGCTTTAATATCTTTCAAATTCTGAGTCATTTCATCAATTGAAGAGACGTTTAAAGCGTTCAAATTGCACTGAGTATTGTACGCGATTTTTCTATTGATGTTCATCATGAATAGAGCAAAGACTTTGATCTTGTTCTTCTTTGAACAATTCAACAGTGTTTTGAACGAAGCTGCGTCTATGCTTCAAATCGAGAATGACTTTTTTTGAACAGATTGTTTAAGCATCATAGAAATCTTAGTCTGAGTGATTGAAGAGAACAAAGATGATTGCAATCAACTTAAGTGCTTTGAATTGAGAAAAATTGAAAAAATCGAAATAGAAGTATTCAATTGATTCAAAAAAACAATGACGTCGTTTTGCATATTCAATAATATTTCGTTTTTATTCATTCAGAACTTACTTAATATGACTTCATGATGATCAATATCAGCTATCAGCATTGATACAGTCAATTTCTTATGACTTTCGATGATGAGGTTGAAAAGAATTTTATGAGTGATGATCTTCTTAGATATCTTTTCATCATAATTTCTTATTAACTTCTCTTTTGCCAGTGATATAGATTGAATTTTCAGTTTCTTGCATACTTTATCGACTAGGTTAGAATGTATGATCATGTAAACGACTGAATCACTGTCTATTAGAGAACGAAGACTGAAAGATCAATTCTGAGAGATGAGATGAGTGTCAATTAGAAACAACTTTTCAAAGTAATTTTCTTTTGATAGAATTTCATCTAGTTTGCACAAAGATATAATCTCTACTTTTTCAATGACTTTTGAAAAGATGACTAGTTTTTTGAATCGAAATTCGAATTGAAATCAAAGCAATCATATTTCTTGTTCACTGCATTGATTCTAGTAGGTCGATCGAGACATTCTTTAAAGCTATGACCTGATTTATGACATATAAAACAGCTTTCGACTAGCATGTCTGCTTCTTTGATGCTGATTAAAATCGCGTCGCGCGACTTTAGCTGGTCAGACTTCAAGTGATTGACTGACTGAGTGACAATAGTCGCTCTATGAAAGATAGTTTTAGAAAGATCATCAACGCGTTTGATCTTGTTCTTGATCTCTTGAATGACTCGCTGATCATTATTTAAATGAATCAGATAGAAACGAATTTCTTTTAGAAAATCAGATTGAACTAGTTGATCTACTCAAATGAATCAAAGATGAGAATGAATTTTATCTTTCAGATCAGCGATCAGTTACTTCTTGTGATAGTCTAGATAGAAAGATAGATGTTGAAACTGAGTATAGAATTCACTGAATTTCTTGAATTCTTGAATCAAGTTGTAGTATTTTCTACGAAAGTTGACTTCTTTATTTGAATCATCGAACAACTGAGCTAGCTCTTTCAAAAAATCTTCGACGATTTTATAAAGATTGACACAGTCATGTTCACGTCTAGTCTGAGTGATTTCAGCTGCGTCATCAAATAATCTAGAATGTATATAGTTCAATTTGACTCGTTCATTAGAAAAGAGGTTGACGTTGATCTCTAGTTTATTCTGAATTTTTTCGTATCAATTCTTTCAAGTAGAATTCTTTTCATCAGTAAACAGCGAAGAATCAGGTATTTTTTGAGATCTAGAACGCTCAAAGTAGGTGAAATCAGAAGAAGTGTTTTCTTTAGCTTGAAGTCTAATCTTCAATTCTTTGATTTCGTCTTCTTGTTGTTTATCTAACTCGTAGAATCAATCTGTTTCTTCATCAAGAGCTAGACTTCGAGTCTTTCAGATTTCATAGAACACGAGAGATATTATTGTTTCAGCAAATGATTCGTCATCTTCGTGAATGAATGATGCAGCACTTGATGATTTCGTTCGTGATTTCAATGAATCAGCATCAGAGATCTGAGAGAAACGATTTCGAAATTCTTCGAAACACTCTTCAATAGATGAACGACTAAACATGATGAGATTTGTTTAAAAGAGAGGTTGAATGAATGATAATGCTCGATGATTGAAGAAGAAAAGCGTATAGAATGATGTTTAATCTTCAACAAAGAAGATGAGATTTGTTTGTTGATTTGATTGATTCTCTAGCAAACAACGAAGATTCTTTATTGTTGAATCTATCGATCGATTTGATTCTTGAGCAATTCACGAAGATTCTTTATCATGATTCTTGTAATTGAGTGAACTTTGCGTACTTAATGAGCAATAAGTAGTTTAGCAATTCAAACAGTCTTGTTGTTGATTTTATTCAACTCTCTAATGTTGTTCTATCTTTCGATTATCGTTGATCATCAGGTAAATGAATTTCTTTAGACTCGTTCTGTCTAGATGAGTATGTTGAATGAGTAATGAGATCAGTATCATGTGATTAATGAATTCTTAATATAATGTCAGAATCGTGCCTAAATGATACAATCAATGAAGATCAGAATTGATAGTGCTTGATCTTTAGAGATAGCTATAACTGAATATTAAGAATACAGAAGAAGATTGATACAAAAGCTTCTATTTATGTAATGTTCAAAGACTGCGCTAGGTTCAAAAGAAATGTGTTTGTGACATGAGAAGAATGTGATGTAGATGAACAAGATGTTGGTGAAAGAAAAGAGTGTTGAGAAAGAAAAAGAATGTTGAGTCATATCTGAGTCAAATCTGACTAGCTTGCTGATTAGCTCTAATCATTACGCAGAGAACTCGCTAGCGTTCACTGCAAATTGATTAAAGCTTCAGCCTTGTTCAGTCTTGATACGCTCGTAACAAAAGTCAATGAGCATGATTGACTTCATACAAACATTGTAAAACAGATGAAAGTTCTTCAAATGAGTTGAATTTGCAAAGAAAACTATCACAATAAAAGAAAGTATCGTTGAATCAATGAGTCAAACATTCATCATTGATTGACTGCTGATCATATAATATGCTGATCAGAAGTAATCAATAAAAATGATAAGTTTGCATCATTTACTAAATCTTCAAGAATGCTGATCAAAGTTTTGATGATAGCAAGATTTTAAGTCAAGCATGTCAATTCTTTCTCAACATTTTCTTTAATTATTACATCATCATTTACTTTTATACAGTCATCACAGATCATGAGTGAATTAATCAACATAACAGATGTATTGATGTTGCAGATGATACAAAGAGCAACAGCTGAAGAAGAAAGAAAGATTGAAGAGTGAAGAATTAAACAAAAGAGAAAGAATCAACAAAAGCAAATGAATAGTTGCAATAAGCTGAAGATGCTTAAGAAGATTGAGACTTCTTTTATGCTTGATTAACATCAACATACATTGTCTGTTCATTTTAGCAGTTTTGTTCAAAGCGATGATTTTTATGATTATATTTTCTAACATGTCTTCAGAATTAATAACACTCAAGCACATTCTTTTTGACACATCTTCAATGAGCTGAATGCTTGATATTACAATCTACAAACAATACAAAGCTGAAAAGAGCATGATGAGAATCATTGAAAAAGCTTAAACATATCTGTTAACATTGATATACAGTTGACTTGTGATATCAGCAAGTATGCTCGCTTTAAAGATTCTGATTCAAATGACAAATTGTCATTCAAATTAATGACTAAAGATACATTAATAACACGCTTTACATTTTCTACATCAGCTCAGCAAGCTTATATTAACATATGCAGAAAGCTTTGCATTTCTTGACATTCATTTTTGCTCTGTCTCATGATGATTCATTTGTAGAAGAAATTCAAAAATCAATCTCATCATCTTTCAATTGTTTGAAATTGAAGCTATTCATATTTCTTTATTTATTGATGTTTCTGATGTTTTTTTAGCTATGATCAACTCACTATCTGCAGTGATTCACTTCAGAATCATACGACTTTTACTACTTCATTGACAACTTCTCATCATCATCAAAGAAGTTCACTGCTGTTCTAGAATGATGTATAGCATTCAAGAAAATATCTTCATGTATTCATCATCATTTAAATCTCAGTTTCGATTCAAAGAAGTTTCTTGCAAGATGTTTAAGATAGTTGAAAATAATTTCATAGTTTATCTTGAAGATCAGTTATGAGTCATGCAGAAAAAAATGATCTGATACATATGAAAGAAGTGAAGCATTAATGTGCATTAATTCATGATATCAAGAATTCTGAAGAGAAAACGCTAAAGTAATAAAAAAGAATAGTGTGTAAAAGTCAGACAAAATAAGAAGCTTCATTTGAATTAAGTAGCAAACATGCTTCGTTTGATAATCAAGCAGCTTATGTTCATGAATGAGTCTTTATTCAATGAGATCACAAACTGATGTCATCAAGTCTATGCTTTTATTGATCAATCAGCTCACTATCAAGTCTTTAAAATGAAAAAGCATTGCTGAAGTATTCTTTTAATTTATATGAAAGATGAATATTTATTTTGCATTGATATTTGCAAGAATTGATTCAACGACGAGACTTTCTTTTAATAAATAGCAGATGAACTGCTATCTCTATGCAGTTTCTTTTCAATCTCAAAGAGTGTGATCATCATGAACAATGCAAGTGTTTATTGCAATCATCAAATAAAAGAGTTCATCATCTCACATGAATGTCAGATAAGTTATTTATCTCATTGAATTGATGATCTATCATTGATATAAATGTCAAATACAATTTTTGTCTTTCTATTCATCAAATTACAATCTCATAAAACTCATCTTCAGCGTATTAAAGATCTGAATTCATAAACATTTTAATGATACATGATATTGAAAGAGTAAAGCAAACAGTATCACATCTGATGAAATCTGTCTAAATTCTAGAAAGAAGTCACAGACTGCTTTATTTATATACTGTCATGCATGACAAAGTTGCAACATGCAACTTTATTTCTGATGCTAGTCTAGAAAGAGCTGCTAGAAACAAGTCTGACTGAATTCAGACTGAATTCAGAGTCATCACAATAAGCTGCTAGAAACAAGTCTGTCATTGCACTTCTCAACACTCTCACTCAATGCTTGCAAGTTTCTTAACTTTCACTGCTTTTCAGTCTCAGTTGTTCAATGAATCTCTTGAAGTTCTGTCAAGATAGTGACTTAATCAATTCATTTGCTATCATATCTTGACTAGAAACGAAGTTCATTGAAATTTGATTCTTCTTGTGCAGATTTTGAATGTGATGATAAGCAACGTCAATGTGCTTTAATCTTTCGTAAATATGAGCATTCTTAATCAGCATAAAAGATGCTTGATTATCTCTTTTGAACTGTGTGAATGAGACAAATTAATGAGTAATCTTCTCAAGAATATTAACATGATTGTGACTGATGCTCAAATACTTTGTCAGATTCATGTTTTTAAGCACTTGATTGATTCATAGATTTTTCTTGACGCAGATTGATAAAGTCATGTACTCTGTCTCAATGATCAATATGATAACAAACTTTTGCTTTCAACTAATTCAGAAGATTGATTCTTCATCAAGCATGTAGATGTAGATGAGAATCAACTTGCAATTTAATCTGTTTAAGACATAGTCTGAGTCAGAGTATTCTACTAACTTCATGCTTTCACTGACTTTGTACATGATGTTTAAATCAATGATGAAACGAATGTATTGCATCAACTTCTTCAAAGCGTGTTCATGATGTTCTGCAGAATCACTGAGATATTGACTTAGTCAATTGAAAGTAAAAACAATGTTGAAATGAGTGTAAATTGCAACATACATGAGACTTTCAATGACTTGTTGATACTCATGCTGATTGATTTTCACGTCTTTGAATTCAACTGAGCGAAAAACATTATATTCATTCATTGAAAAATCTGTTATCTTGTGCTTGTCTTATCTCATATTGAGTCTCTTGAGAACATCATGAAGATAGTGAGTTTGATTCATTTGTAAGATTCATGTCTTTCTGTTGCAAGTGATTTGAATGTCAAGAATCTTTTTCATTTTTCTTAAATTCTTGACTTTGAAAACACATTGAAACTCATGTTTAAATCATTTAACGTTGCTCAATGATTTGAAAACAATGACTATGTCATCAATGTATAGTAGCAATATAATTTCTTTTGACTCATGAATCAAAAAACATGAGTCTGCAATGCATTGAGCAAAGTTAAGTTCAAACAACATTGTTACACAGCAATCATGTCAATCTCATGCAACTTGCTTGAGATCATAAAGACTTTGAAGAACTTTCAAAGCACAGTTGAATCTGACTTTCACTTTTGATGAAGAAAACATGTAAATGATTTCTTTGAGAAATAATTCAGTAAATGCATTGTTTACATTGATTTGATGAAGTTCAAGATTCTTCATTGTTGCAATGACTAGAAAGACTTGCAGAGTGTCAAACTTAATGATTGACGTAAAAGTATTCTTATAGTCAACTTCATGAATTTAAGAGAAATCTCTGACTATCAATCTTGTCTTCAATTTGTCAAGAAAATTGTTGATGTACATCTTTGACTTGAAAATTCATTTGCTTGTCATGATGTTGATCTTTTTGAGTGACACTTTTTCTTGTCAGATCTCATTGATGATTAGCATCACAAGTTCTGCGTTGATCATTTCTTTTCAAAGTTTTTCTCAAACTGAATTCTGCATTGCATCTTTGTAAATGTTTAATGTGAGAATTCTTATTGCTTTAAAAGAGTCAGATTCATTGACGTTGAATAATGTTTATGACATGCTTGCATCAAAATTGCTCTCATTGTCATCAACTTTCTCTGTGATGAATCAAATCATCATAGCTTGCAAGATTTTAAATGCACATTCTTTCAGTTGTTGATCTTCGCTGTCTCTTTTTCTCTTTAAAATAATTACTTGCAAAAATGTTTGAGCTGCTAACTTAAACATGCTTGATGTAAAGACTTTTTGAGTAATTTGAATATTCATGTTAGCTTCATGCTCATCTGATGTATGTGACATGATCTTAGAATTAAGTGCATTCAAGTTGATCATGATAGTTTTCAGTGCATCAGTTGATTCAGATGAAACATCAATTAAGTTGATCACAATAGTCTTCAATGCATCAATTGATTCAGATGAAACATCAATCATGAAAGCATCAGATTTTGAAATGTTAGTTAAAATGTTATTCTTTGATGATCTTTTCACAGATTTTCGCTCTGAAAAAACATTGAATATTTGCTTGCAAAGTTGCAAGTTCATGTCTTCATTCTTTTCATCTTCAGCGAACTTAACAGCGTAATTCTTGATGATTCAATCAAGATCTGAAATTCAAAGATGATATTGCTTGTCAATATTTTTCACATATTTCATAAAGACATTAAGTCTGTTTCTGTTCATGAATTTGTCTCATCTATCTTCAACTGACAATAACTTGAGATCAATGTATGAGTAACATTTGCATCTTCATACTTTTACATGATCAATTGAAAGCTTGATCTCAATGAATGTCTTCTTCAAAGTCATGAAAGCTTCATTAATTAAGAATTTCATGATGATTCAATTTTGCAAATAAATATCTGTCTTTGCAGCTTCTGTTTAAAACTCAATGAGAAGTTCAATATTCTTGATCATGATTTGCATCAAGTTTTCTGTGATGTATATAATTCTTTCGATTACTTTATTTTGAATCAACATGTGTAAGACAATGTATTAAGAAGCAATGTTAATTGATGAACATCAATCATTTAAGATGATTTTAAGTTTTGTGATGTTATCACTGCGTACTGAGAGAAGTTTGACATTGCTGTGAAGCTTTACACTGAGTTTTCATTTTTGCAGAGCATCTGATGCATTGAATCATTGCTTTAGAGAAATGCATCAAGTCTTTCTGAAGTGATTGTTAATTATCTTTAGAAAGTACGACTCACTATTGAGAAATGATGATAGTGATTCACAGATGTTTATGAAAATGAAAGTCAAGATACTTGTCTTTCAATCACTGACATTGTGTTCTCGTTTGTTGATGAACTTGATGAATGCACATATTTCACACACATTCTTATGACTGTTGTTGATGAGAATAGATTTTTTCAAAGTGATGATCTTATGAAGTTAATGAAGCTTTGCTGATTTGAGATGAGCGAAATGATGATATCACAGCTTGTATAACTTGAAGCTTTTGTCATTTGCAAAACTAAGTTGATCATGATCAACTTCGATCTTGTTCTCATGATGAATTACATCAATGTAAGACGTGAAGTGATTTAAATTCATTGAATCATCGAGATTCATTGAACTGTGCATTGCTGAAAATGCTGATGAGATGTCATGTTGCATAACTGATAGTAATGCAAATTCATCAAGATTGTTTGCAATTCTCTTTACTATGTAAATGTTTTTGCATTTTAAAGTTTCAATCATCTGCTTTTCTCACTTGTTATGCATGTACAGATCTTTATCATCAAAACTCTCTTGCAGATCTTTTTTACACATTCTTTTTTCAAAAAGAAGATTCATCTTGAGCTTAAAAACATGAAGAACAGAAGATAACTTAACTGAGTTTTCATAATGATCTTGCATGATTACTGTGTCACAGTAATTGATATACAATTTTTCTTCTTTAACTTTGATGATGCATCTTTTAATGTAAACTAAAGAATCACTAAAAAGTCAAAGTTGATCAATCATGTGTGAAAAGACATCAGAATCTGCAACTCAGTTGAATTCAGAAATCTTACTGACAATGTTCTTTGACAAAGTTGCAATATTCTCACTCTTTTTGTTTTCATCTTTTTCATTGTTGTCAAAGATTTCAGAATTATCGCTTTTCACATTGTAGACTCTGTGTTTCTTGTGCTTACTCTTCAGAAGCTCAATGAGAATTTGAAGATCATTAATGTTTTTATGCTTTGTTTTATTTTTATCTTTGCATTTCTTTACAAGCTTTTGAGCTGCAAACAGATGAAAGCAATCAACTAGATGATATTCATCTTCACAGAGAAAACATTTTAAAGATCGTTGCAACTGATAATGATGCAATTGATCGCTGTTGAAGTCTGAAAAACTTTTGCAATGATGACTGATTTTGCGTTTATTCTGCTTGTGATCAATGCGCTCACGTTCATTTTCTCGCTTGATTCATAGCACAGTCTCTATTATTTTCAATTGTGCTTTCTTCTCTTGTAGCTTTTGAAGTTTCTTCTCAACATTTGACTTATTCTGTGCATCAATAACATCTTGAATGACTGTATATTCATCTGATAATGATTGAAGTAAGACTTGAAAGTGACGTTTTGACTTGAATAAATCACTCATGTCTTTTTGTATTGCAACAATCTTTCAAGTCAATTTGACAAGATGTGTTCATGTCTTTTTAATAAAGATATTCATTGACATTCTGTAATTAATGAAGTTCATCAGATATTGTCTCTCAATGATTTGTAGCTTCTCTTTGTATTTATAGCTCAAAGCATTTCAAATCTTTTTTGCTGATGTTTTGTCTATAATGTGTTCTTGATCATCGATGATGATACAGATGATCAGTCAGTAATGAGTTTTCATGTCGATCTTTTGACTTTCAAAGTCAAGAGATTGAATTTTGCTGATGATGCTGATGATGCTGTTGAATGTGTTCAAGTCAGACTTGTCTTCAATAACAAATCACAAGTTTTTCTCAATGAATCATCTCTTCATGAAAGAAAATCATTGATTGCAGTTCTTGCAAGTGAGAATGAAAATTGATCATCGTTTGATGAAGAAGTCATCAAAGTTCATGACGTGCAATGTAAACTCAGCTTGTTATTAGAATAAAAAAAAAAGATATTAAATAGATTGACGAGTGAAGTAAAAAGAATTTAATCTCATCAATGATGATGAAAGTTTATGCATTCTTTGACGCGATTAAGTGTGTTTATTTGTTCACTCTCTTGAAAACTTGTAGTAAACTGTTGACTTGATGTGAGTGCTTATTTATCTTCTTGTGAGATGCGTAGTAAGCTGTTGAATTTCACTGAACTTCTTTAAGTCAATGTACTTATTTGTCTTCTTGTAAAATGCATAATAAGTGATTGCTGATTGCTCATTTGAATAAATCTTGTATTGAGTTGTTGAGCATCAAATGCTTAAAGTGTTTCAATCTAATTACGTTGAAAGCTTCTTACTAATTGAACTCATAATTTATTGAAAGAATAGAGTGAACAGTATCACATTTGATGAAATCTGTCTAGATTTTAGAAAGAAGTCACAGACTGCTTTATCTATATACTGTTATGCATGACAAAGTCGTGACATGCAACTTTATTTCTGACGTTAGTCTAGAAAAAGCTGCTAGAAACAAGTCTGACTGAATTCAGACTGAATTTAAAGCTATTGCAATAAGCTGCTAGAAATAAGTCTGTCATTGCACTTTTCAACATATGATCTCATTTTGAAGACATTTTTGATGACTTTCTTCATTACGCTGTTGAATAAAACAAATGTGATAAATATTCAAAGCAGCACTTCAAGCATTCAGATTACATCTTCAAAATAAATATCAAAGCTTTGAAATGAGAATTGAAGATAGAAAATCAGAAATTTGATTCAAAAATTTTATTTTATTTAATGATTTAATTCTAATAAAGTCTTAATCTTACATCAGATCAATTTGAAGAGCTTTAGATCTTTCTTAAAGATACAAGTCATTTCATCTGATATTTCTAGTTGTATGACAGTTCAATAAATATCAGACGTTAAGTTTATCATATTTTTTAAATCATGATCAGCGATGAAACTCATTTGTACGCGATGCTGACTACAAATCTACTGTCTAGCTATAGTAGAGTTTAAAGATTATCAAAAGTTTGAATGACATCGAGATGCTGCGCGATGATGAAGCGCTGTGCATTGATCGCGTGCAAAGTTTTCGCGATCGTGCAGACTTCAATAATCTCAATGCGCATGCTACAAGCAATTTGCATGCAGATGAGAAAGTCAAATAAAACGCAGAACTACGAGAAAAATCGCTTATGAAAATCATTCGATTCAGTATCTTATCATCATGATGACAAGAACTGAGACAGAACATTCTCGTGTTTGATCTGTTGAAGATGATTAGCAGAAAGAACTTGAATCATGAACATTCTTTAAATCTACATGCTAACTACATATAGATCTTGTTAAGACTGCGTGTCTGTTACTACGACATGAGCAACTCACAAGACTTGTTAAGTTCAACACAAGCAAACTTGAAAGTCTCATTAATATTGTTTAACAGACGTTCAGACACAGACATTTTATACGTGAGCAATATGCTGACGAGAAGACTTTGTTAAGAAAAGAGAAACACAAGCAAGTTAGTAAAGAATGATTGAACTACGCTGTCTGATTAGAAGTGTAGCATATGAACATCTTTGCAAAACATGATTAATCTGCATGAGAAAGATCTCTACAGATAACACAAAACAGATGAGTCACACATCTTACAAGCGAAGCAAGCGTCTGCAAGACGTGATATACAATGACGATGACTGTCGATCTTGAGAATCTCACTTCTTCACTGAGCTCTGACTCTTAAATGTCTTGATGATAAAGTCAATCTCTAGTCAAAGACATCATCTGTATAGCTTGAAAGAACAGTAATGCATGTCGATGTGATTAAAGAAGAAATCGTCTGCAATACGTCTGCAACTCATGCTTAAGAAGTAAACTGTCAAAATCTGAGCAGTGAGAGATCTCGTTCATCTTGAACTGTGAATCTGTTGCAAGAAAACTCTTTGAGTAATCTCTTGAGTTTAAGAAGAAAATCAGCATAAAGATTGTGCTTTATGTATGTTGCATGCAATGTATACAACATATTTTTGATAAACACATCAGAATCAAACGCATAGATTTGAATGTTTATCTGCACTCTAGAAACGTTTCAGACATGAATAGCTCGCGATGTGACTGCAAATAAAGTTATCAGACGACGAAGCATGTACTCATGCACTGCTTGAACTGATTGCATTTGCGATCAAGAATGCTACAAGATGCTGACTTCTCAAACTATTGAATAATCATCATTATTACGAAGAGTCTCAGAGCAGTAGCAAAGATGATGATGAAAATGAAGCTCTTGAAGCAATTTAAAGTGACTAGAACATTCATTCTTTAACATGCAATCAACGTGAACAAATTTGATACATAGTCTTAAAACTCACTGTTTCAACTGCGTAAAGCAGTCGTGTAAACTGCAAGTGATTTTCTATCTCAGAGAGTTTTGTTCACTCAATACAGATAGCATAAAGTTTCTCATGAGTTGATCTAATTGATATCACAAGAATGTATGAATTTATTATTATTATCTTTTAAATCATTTGTAGTTTACATCTGTGCATTCATTATAACTTTCATATTCGCGAGCTTTTGTTTGATTATTTGACGTAAGATCTTGTTTATCTTTCAAACAAAGAACTGATCAAATATCTTCTTCATCTCTTCTGATTCTTCAATGAAACTTAATCGCTGAGCTGCAATTGCAGACTGAAATGATAGAGAAGAAGAAGAAGAAGAAGAAGAAAAAGAAGTAAACTGAGTTGATGAAGATTGCTGTCATTGAATAAATTGTAAAGACTGTTATCATTGAATAAACTGTAAAGACTATTGTTACGAAAAAGATTAAGAAAACTGTTATCATGATGAAGATTGAGAAGACTGCTGTTACAATTGATAAGACAAGATCTGATAAATGTCAGAATTGTGTTTAAATGAGTCAATCAGTGAAAGTCAGAGTTGAATAGTGCTTGATCTTTAAAGATAGCTATAACTGAATATTAAGAATACAGAAGAAGATGAGTATAAAAGCTTCTATTTAAGTAATATTCAGAGACTGTGCTAAGCTTGAAGAGAATGTGTTTATGACATGAGTAGAATATGATGTAGAAAGAAAGATGATGTTGAACAAAGAGATGTTGAGAAAAGAAAATAGAGACTGAGTCAAATCTGAGCTAGAGACACTGACTAGTTTTAATCAATACGCAAAGTACTCGCTAGCGTACTCTGTGAATTGATTAAAACTTCAGTCTTTTTCAGTCTTGATACGCTCATAACATTATTTCTCTCTTCGAAAATTCATGTTCACATGAATGTAACTCGTTTGCTTGCTTTCTTATTGAGTTATTTCAATACTAGCGTGACTTTCTTGAATATAACATATGAAATTCGTTTAAAACTTTCTTAAAGTCATCGAATTCTTCTTTATCAACATAGTATCATTCATCATTTTTATCTAGATCTTTTCATTTGATCTTGTACTGTATTCAATCTCAATAGCATCTGAAGTTCAGAATGTCATCTATCTTTCAATGTTCATCATCATCTTCATCAATAATGATGAGTCTGAGAGATTTTGCATGCTGTTCTGATAGAAAGTCTTCTGAATATGATTGCAGTAGCTTCAAGTTGAACATCAAATGCAGATGCTTCATGCTGATTGATAGACAAAAATGATAGAAAACTTTCACTTTGACAATAATCTGATACAATTCTAGTTGTTTATCTTTTAAATCTTTGCATGATCTTGTGATTTTGACGTTTCTGAAGAATAGTCAAACTCAGTTCTCTACTTCATAAATGATGTTTCATCTATGTTTATTGATCTGTGCTTTGATGATCAGCTTCATCTTTTTCAATTGTTGATGATTGAAGCTCAGTAGCTCTTTCATTTGAATGACAATATCATTTGCTTTTCTAGCTTTCAATCATTCACGAGTGATTTCATAGTCAGTTGTATCTGAATTGAAACTCATTCGAAAGTGAAAATCTTTATTAAAGTAGAAAGAGATCATTGAGATGATCAAGAAAATATTGAAATTGTCGCTGAATTTCATCATAGATATTCATTTGACTCAGTCGTTCTGCATGTAATTGCAGTAAATTCTAAGTTCACATTCAACGTCTTGATTGACTCGTTTCGTCTGATCATCAATCTTTAAATGATAGACTGTGAATAAATTAGCTGTGATTCTCAGTCACTTGCAAAAACTCTTTCACATAGTTAATATGAATTGAGAGTTTCTGTTTGAAACAATAGAACTGAATAAATCATGCAGTCGATAAACGTTTCATAGCATGATTCAAACCGTTTCTTCGACTGAGATGTCATCGTCTTCTCAATGACAGAAAACATAGTGATGTTTTTTGATGAAATGACATATGATTGTGCAAATGACGTTATAGTTTTCTGATAGAAATAGCTCAGTAATGAAGTTTATAGCTATATTTTTTCAGCGTTTTTGTGAAATGAGTAGAGAATGATGAAGTTCATTGATGTTATTTCTAGAGACTTTGCTTCGCTGACAGACATGACAGTTTTGAATGTACTGTCTGACTGTGACTTAATAATCTGATCAATAGTAGAATCGTTGAATTAGATCAATAGTTCATTTATTGTCAAGATGAAAGATTGAAAGCTGATCATGAATTTTCTGTAACAGTTTCGTATGCATATTCTTAAGAACTCATAGTAAGTCTTTTTTAAAAAGAACGCTGTCAATGATTTCACAGTTCTTCAATTTAATGATATGAAATTTGAGCTTGTTCTTGTTCATAGCTTGTTTATATTCATTGCAGAACTCATTCATTTGATTAATCATACACACTCACTGATAGAGATTTGCTTTCGATTCAACAAGTAGAACATTGACTCTATTGAAAGTCAGAATAGTCTGAAAACAATCTTCAAGTCATTGAGCTGATTCAAAAATGTTTGCTAAAGACATTTAAGTTAAAGCATCAACTTTAGTATTCATTTTGCCTGATCTAAAGATGATCTGAAAGTTGAACTTCAACAGAATGTTCAGATAGTTGACTTGTCATCGACTCAACTGTTTATTTTTCATGAAGATCTTCAAAGCTTGATGATTAATAAATATCTGAATGAGTAATTTAATGCACTTCAGCTTGAATCATCAATGTTCAAAGCATTAAATAATGACTAGCAATTTCTTGTCATAGATGTGATAATTGATTTCAGCGAGAATCATGCTTTTACTGTAGAAGATCATTGAATGAAGAACTTTCTCATCATCATACTGAGATAGTATTTCATCTTTTACATAGTTCAAAGCATCAGTCTTCAGAATAGCTTGTCGTTTAAGATCGAAGTGACGAAGTACAAGAGTTGAGCTGACTTGTTTCTTTAAATTGTCAAAGACTTGAACACAGATCTCATTTCAAACAAAAGACGTGTTTTTTCTAGTCAGCTGAGTGAATGATTTAACTAGCTTTGAGAAGTTCTTAATGAAACGAT
>JAABUL010005661.1_pt1 | contig 15293 bp, 2 predicted proteins | sample 5559151 | NCBI WGS metagenome assembly JAABUL01 (sample SAMN10711876, study PRJNA513368) | rock metagenome | isolation source: Antarctica rocks | place: Antarctica: Victoria Land, Pudding Butte sud | reverse complement strand
ATATAAAAGAAAAGTTAAAAGTATATTGAAAAATATAAAGAAAAAAGAAGCAAAAATAATAAAAAAGTTGTACAAGACAATATATTACAATATAAAAATTAGAAAAATAACAAAATTTACTAAAAATATATATATATATATATATATATTTCGATTGTTATATAAATAAACAACGCAAAAACAACAAACACTCTTATATAGTTAAAAATAATTTATAAATTAAATATAAAAATAGTAAAATACTATAACACAAAATACAAAATAAAACAATATATAAAATGCTAAAAATACAAATATTTTATATATAAATACAAAAATTAACAATAATGCGTATATTATACGCAAGAATATTGCTTCGATTAATATTTTTACTAAAAAAATATATTTTAATAAAAGTGCGAAATTTATAATAACGTTTACAAGATATACAATTTTAAGTATTTTAAAAAATAAAAAAAGAAAATAAGAATTTAGAGAATTATAAAGATAAAATCTCTATATTATATTATTAAAACAATTAAATTAAAAAAATTGTTTAATTCGATTTTAATAATTCTTGAAAACGCAATAATATTTACACAAGTTTTAAAAAATATACTAAAGAGAAAAATAATAATAACAAAATATTTGTTTTAAGTTATTGTTTTGCAAAGCATTTTTATTAAGACAAAAAAAAACGTAATTTAATAACTAATTAAAAAGAAACACTTTAACAAATTAATAAAAAGTTAATTTACTTTAATAAAACAAAATAACAATATTAAATTTAATAAACAAATTAAATTTAATTAAAATATATTAAATTTATTAAATATTTTCTTTACTTAAAAGATAAAGAATTTTATACAAATAAACATAAACTTTAATAAGAAACTTTAATAAATACGCAAAGCAAACTTTGTATATTATAATATAATATATACAAGTTAAAAGACAAAATAATAATTGCATTATTACAAAAAAAAAAAAAAAAAATTATAATATATTAATAATACAAAAGTTGTAACGTTATTATATTAAGACAAAAATATATAATCTTAAATACGCAAACTTTATACTAATAAATAACAAAAAATATATTTGCTTTTATATTAATAAACGTATCGACAATAACAACTAATACAATATATAATATATTAAAAATATAAAAACTATAATTATACAATTGCGATCAAGAAATAACGTTGTAAAATACAAAATTATTAATGTTTATAAAATCTATAATTTATTTTTTAACAATTATAATAATATAATAAATAAAAACAACTTTAACGCAATTTAAGAAACGCTAAAGATACAAAAAAAGAATTTTTATATTTTAAATAATATTAATTATTCGACAATCTATTAAATATAATATATATAATTAACGTTATATTTGCGCTTTCGCGAAACACAATTATAAAAAATTATTAAAAAACGCAAATTACTATTAATTTGTTGTTTACTACAAAAAAAATAACAAATTATCTAATATATTACAAAATAAACAAAAAGATAAAAAACTTATTAAATTATTTATTAATAAAAACAATATTAAATCTTAAATTGCAAAAGAAGTTTATATATTTGTTACGAGATTTGTGTCTAATGCTCTTGTTAAATGGCAAGAGAGCGTTTGGCGCTTGTCGATAACGTTTGCTTTCGAACAATCAAGTATAACTCGATTGTTAGCTTAGTTCTTAGATAATTACTTTTACAACTATTATAGATGTTTGTCTTGTTTACTTGCGTATCTTTTTATTTTATTTAGTTGCTTATCTTGCCTATCTAGTTGCTATCTTTTGTCTAGCAAATAGTAGCTTCAATTAACGATTCAAGTCAATCGTTTATTTGATTCAAACAAACAACACTAATCGCCAATTCTTTTACTTAATTTCGTATTTATTATTAGATATTAAGTTACTATATTAAAGTTGTTATCTATTTGTATTTTGCATTTATTAAGTACTAGATTATTGCACTAAAGTTAACATTTGTTTGCGTTTCGCAATTATTAGACATCGAATTATTATATTAGAGTTAACATTTGTTTGTCTTTCGCAATTACTAGACTCTAAATTATTGTATTAAAGCTAATACTTGCTTGTCTTACGCAAATGTTTATCTAATTGTATTAAGATGCCTTTCTTAATCAAATTAGCTAATTTCGTCCTTTTTGTTCTTACTTATCAAATCTTACAATTCTACACTATTAAGCATTAATATATCTCTTGCATTAGTAAGTTAACTAAACAAAGAACTAAGAAGCTCTTCAAGTTTTTATCTCGTTTATCTTTATTCGAATCTACAAATAGAACTTGTTAATCTACTTAATTTGCTTAATTTAGTAAAAATAAGCAAATTAAATTAATTAAATAAGCAATCGACAAAACTCTACTTAAATAAGCAATCAATAAGTTCGAAAAAATGCAATAGATAACTTTATTTAATACAATTAGCAACAAAGTTTTTATAAAGAAATTATTGTTTATTGTAGTTTACAACGAATCTTTAACAAAGATATTATTGTCTATTGTTTTTAATTATTAGATTTCGAAGACATTATAATTTGTTGTAGTTAATGTTGTTATTTCAAAGACATTATTGTCTTCTATATTAAACAACGTTATCTCAAAGACGTTATTAAAGTTGTTCGCAAAACAATTATTTAAATATTAAGACAAACAATTTGATTAAAAGCATTTAAACGTCTATCTTAATAATATTTTAAACTTAGAGCTTTTTAATTTAATTGTTGCTTTAAAGTATTTCGACGAAGTTTTTATTATTTAGCGTAAATTCGCGCCTTTAAGCATCTCGAAGCTTGTTTTCTTACTCGCATCTTTTGTTTTGCTTGCGTTTTTACTTAAACAATTAATAATTAATCTTTTTGACAAATTAAAAAACAACAAAGCTAGCAAATTAAACAACAATAAATCGCGCAAAAATATATTAACAAACGTTAACAATTTATATTGTTAAAAGCAAGTCTTTTCTTTTAAGAACAATAGCATAAATTGTTGTTGTTAATCTAAACTTAATTAGACGAGTTTCGAAATAAACAACAAATTTAAAATAATAAATTTACGCTCTAACAATTCTTTGCAAAATAAACAACAATAGTTTGATTAACTTGATTTTGTTGCACAATTGTACAATTTATAGTTATTCAACTTATTTAACGCTAAACAATATGTTTAATACAATTAATAACAAGATGCCTAACTTAGTATCTTACAATTAAAGACAACTTAATCAAGTATAATTATATTTAATAATATAGACTCTTAACAACAATATAAGCTTATTTAACAATTTTTTAGCGTTTAAATCAATTTAATAGCTTTTAAATAGACTTTGTTTTTATAACTTAATTTTGCAATCTTTAAACAAACTTTAATCTTGCAATTTAATTTTGCAATCTTTAAGTAAACTTCAATTTCTTAATTTAATTTTGCAATCTTTGAGCAAACTTTATTTTTTGCAAACTTTGATTTAAAACAATTGCGAGCTATATTGCGTAAAGAAGATTAACGCTTTTCAATAAAACAAATATAACATTTTTCTCGAAATAAATCAATTAATTATTATTGCGTCTCTAAATACTTTAATAAGCTTTTACAAAAAGACACAAATGTGTCTTTTAATCGATTTAAAATATTTAATTTAAACTTCTTTTATTTAGACGTTTTAAACAACTACGAATTAAACAATATTATTTTCGTCTATAAGGAAACAATATATAGAGAAGTTTTTACATTTGTCGAACGTGTAAATAATTACGCGTACGTTGTTAACAAAGTTATTGTTTAAGACAATCTCTCTCTTTGTTTTTGTAACTCTATTATAACGTAATATTTTAAAAAGATAAACAACTTTAAATAATAAACGTTTCGAAGTTTTTTTTTTTTAAACTTTATTAATAAATTGCAAAATTGTTTTAAAATAAAAATTAACAAAACGTTTAACAAGTTAACATTAAAGATCTTTATTATTAAAAATGCTAAAAACGAACAAAAGATTATAAAATATTTGCAAAATATTATTCTTTATGCGCAATTGACGAATATCGAAGAAATTTAAAGATAATTAATCTAAGCGTAAAATTAATTTAAGATAGAATTGCGTTCTATTGTTAGTATACTTATTGTTTATATATTATTTCAAAACTTTATTAAGAAATTCGATACAAAGCGCGAGATATAAAAGATAATGCTTGTTTATCGCTTTAATTAACAAAATTCAAATCGATCAAATAAACAATCAAAAAAACGAATTATTTGTTAGCTTATATTATATATGTCTTGTCTAATTTATCTTTTTCGCATGCTCTTCTACTAGCAATTCGATTACGCATATTTCTCTTAACAACATTTTGTTAATTACGAATATTCTAAACAATTTATGCAAAATTTGCAAGATTTTAACGAGTAGTTTCGCTAATTAATTTAGCAAATATCGCAATAGCCTTAAGTATTAAAATCTTTCGCAAAATTTGCAATTACAATAACAACAAATTTTTTTGCAAATAATTAGAGCAAAAACTCTTATTATTAAAATTAAAAGACAAAAGATAAACAAAATAACGCACAACAAAATTAAAATAATTATTAAAATAAATATTGCAAAGATTATTGCAATAGCTATTAAGACAACTACGAACAAATAACAATTTATTAAGCTTTTGTTGTAACAACATACTACGCAAATCTTGCAAAATATATAGAATTTATTTATTACTTTATGTTCTTCGAAGATTTTACAAGCTATTATAGCGATTTATATGCGAATATAACAACATATTATATTGCTAACAATTAGTTCGAAGAGATATACTATATTAAGAAGAACGCGTTAGCAATTGTTTATCTAATTAACTTGTTATAGAAAGCAATTTACTAAACAAATGCAATATATATTAAGTTAACGTTAATATCTCTTTTATTATTCTTCAAATACAAAAGTTGTGTTTTGATCTTTTTATTAAAAAACAAGCTTTTTTAGCATATTAAAAACAAATATAACAAAATATATTGTCGAAAGTCTATTAAGACATTTTATATTAATCTTGTTTCTATTAAGACAAATTTTATAGACTTAGAGTTAATTAAGTTAGACGCTCTATTATTATATTAAAATAAATTAGATTTTAGACGTTAATATTATGCAATATATTAAATAACATTTTTATAAAAAGACATCTCTTATATTGTTTGTGTTAACAACGAATATACTATATTATTAATCAACAATAACTTTTTTAGTAACTTAAGACTAAAGCATTTTACAAAACAATCTAGCGTTGCTATATTTGTATACAATATTAAAAACAACAAGTATTTAATTAACAATTATCTTTAACTTCTAATATATCTTTAAGACAAAATAAATAACAAAATAATTATCGCTTACTTTTGTCGAGAAATTTAAGTTATAAAAAATCTAAAAACAAAATTGTTGCTTAAGATAAATATTATTAATCTTAAATATATAATTGTTAATACAAACAAACGCAAACTAATTATTAAAAACTATTAAAGTCTAAAGACAAAATTAAAAATAAATTTAAAGAACAACATTAAAGTAAAACAAATTGTTAAGATCGAAAGAAGTTTTGTAATTATTGCTTATTTTGTTTTAGAAATTTTAATAATTGTACGAGACAATATTTTGCTTAACAAAAATTACATCTTTAAATCGATTTTGTTCGACGCTTACTTTTATATTGCAAATAGAGAGATATCTTTCGTATATATTCGTAACAATTGCTTAACGTCTTTTTACATTTTATAATATATAATATTTGAACGTCTATTAAAGTTTAAGAAGCAAAGCTATTATTAAGTTAGCTTTGACAAAAAGAAATAAGCAACTAAAGAGAATATTAAGATTAACATGTCTAATAATAACTATTAAGCGAATTTGATTAATAGCGTCTATATCTACAATAGTTTAAACAAAATTATTGCGCTTTAGCGTCTCGTAACACAATTATATATCTTATAAAAAAATACTAACAAAATTGTTAATTTTGTTAAGAAAAACTAGTTATCAATTTTATTAAATAGCGATTAAAATTCTACGTTAACATTAAAAATAAAATATAAAATTTATTTCTTAAAAGAACGCGATTGCAAAGTAATTAATAAAAAATTTAACAAACTATATATTTAAGACAAAATAATGTAATTAATTAAGTCTTTGTTGTTCGAATTTTTTGTCTTTATAATTTAACAAATTTTGTTAAACGAAATTTAAAAGCATTAAGTAGTAACTAATATTCGCAAACTAGATAGATTAACTACTACAAATAAATATTCGATACTTGTCTAAATTAACATTATAGTTTAGATTTGTAATTGTAAGCACATAAATTTAATAAACAAGTTAACTTTCTTTTTGCAATTCTTAATTGCATTAAAAGATAAATATAAATTCTTCTTTATTATTTATCGAAACAAGAAACAACTTAATGTTATTATTATAAAATTCAAAAATTTGTTTATCTACGTTTAACAAATAATAAACAAAGAACTTCGTTAATTTAGAAAGTTTTATCAAGTTTATATTAACAATATTGTTGTTTTCTTGCAATTATTCGAGACACATTTAGTTTATTTTATTTAATTATTTGACAAATTAGTTTTGGTAGACATTATACTTAGTTTTAAGAAAATCTATTTTAATTATTTTAGCATTACGTTGTTAAAACAAAAAGTAAACGCTTTTGACTTATTTATTATTAGAAAGCGTATTGTCGCTATTAAGACAATTAAATTTTCTAAAAATTTAAAAATATTTAAGATTTATTTTAATCTTGTTAATTATTAAAAAAATAAAATTGCTTAATACGCTTAACAAATTAATGTTTTATAACAAAAAAAGATTTGTTTTTTAAAAAAGTCTTCTATTATTAATAAACAAAAACAAAAGACGTATTTAAGAAATACGTATATTAAATATTTGTTTATTTTTCTTTAATTCTTCTATTAATTATAACGATTCTTAATAGCTTCAAACTTCTTAATTTATTTCGACAACAATTGTTATTTATATATAGATTTAGACGTCTTTAAGAAGCGCAAGTTTAATGTCGAAGTATATTATATTAAAGACAATTTAATTAACGACAACTTTAAACGAGACAATATTTAGTATATTTTGTTTTTGTTCAAACTTCTAAGCTTTGCTAAAATAAATTATTGATTAACTAAAATAAAAGTAACTTGTTTTGTATAAACAATATAAAAAACTAGATATTTAGTAAAAGCAATTAAGAGATCTATTATAATTTATATTGATTACTTAATTACAACAAGTATTGTTAAACAAATTATATATTTTTTTTTTTTAATTAACAAGCTTAATCTTTGTTTCGTGCGTATTTTTTAATATTTTTTATAATTTTTATTTGACGTACATTATTGTGCAAAAAGATTGCATACAATTTCAAATATATTGTTTAAACTTCTTGCATTTAAAAATAAATATAACAAAGACAAATTATTAATCTTAGATAAAATAAACAACTTTGCAACAAATATACAAGTTGTAACTAAATTAATGCGTCAAACTTTTAAAAAAAATAAAGATTTAATTAATTAAAATACAACTAACAAAGCAATCTTATTTTACTTAAGTTTTGTCTAAATAAGTAAAATTTTTAAAAAAAGACTTCTTGAGATATACGTTAAATTTATTAAGTAAACAAAAATTCTAACAATAATTCGAAGATTATTTATATCTTTTAGTATTTAATTTTTTAAAAAAGACGATTTATTTTACTTTACAAACTATGCAAATCGCAAAAAACTATATTTATTTAAAAAATTTAAGGCAAAAATCTTTTATTAGACGTACGACATAAATAGTTATGCTAGCTTTATTTGCATTTACAAAACAATAATAGTTAACTTTTATTTTCGCAAATTTGTCTCTTAATTGCATCGATACATTGTTTATTGTTAAAAGTGCAATCTTTATCAAATTAAACAATATTAATTATATAGAAGTCTTAACTTAATTTTAAATTCTTTTGTGTCTTTTTATACAATGTGCATCGATTTTGTTTTAAGACTTTCGTTATATTAGAATTTTAATATTGTCTTAATAACAACTTGCAAATTTTTCAAAAAAATAACAATTTTAATTAATAAAACAACTTATATTGCAACAAATTAAACAATTATTCTTTTTAATAATTTTGTTAACTAAAGAATTCTAAAAGCGTTTGTATATAATAGAGATTGCAAATTTATATCTAAATTCTAAACAATTATATTTTAGAAACTAGAAATTTAGTTTCTAGTCTTAATAGCATATTATTTACAAATAGACAAATAAAATAAACAAACAAATTAAACAATTAAGATAGTTTTACAATATATAGCAATTAATAATTCTAATTTAGATTAAGTATTTTTTTTGTCTATACTTTGCGTTTGTTTTAATAATTTGCTTAATGCGTCTATTAAACTATTATCAAATAAAATAATTATAAGTTTTAAGATGCGTAATCTTTTGTTTCTTTTTAAATTTAACAATGTTTAAACAAAGTAATTGCAAAAGAAGATTATTAACGTCTTTAAAATAGAAGCAACAATTGCATAAACTAATATAGTAGTTAAAACAATATACAACAAACATTATAAATCTATTAAGTTTCTCGTAAATAATATAGTGTATTTTTGTTTTTACAAAAACTACTTTTTGTTGTTTGTTAAATTGTTTAAGTTGTCTATTTAACGCATTAAATCTCTTAAAATTCTTGAACAAAAAAATAATCTAACGTACAAATTAAATCTTCTAACAAACTAGAAAATTTACTTAATTATATTTATTGTCTATTTTAAGTTAACGCTAAACAATAAAGACTTGTACAATTGTTTAAAGTTAAATTATTTAAAGATTGTTATTAAGTTAAATGTCAAACAGCATTTTTACAAAATTAAAACTCTTATTAAATATCGTATTTGTCAATATAAACAAAGTTGTTTTATTTCGAAGTATTTTATTTGATAAAAAAGCTACAATACTAAGTAAAATCAATAATATAACAAGAATTTGTTAGACAATTTTGTAGATCTTGTTAATAACTACAAAACAAAACATAAAATGTCTATTTTCTCTATTATAAGACGCCTTAAAACAATTATTACAATACTTAAAATAATTGCTTTTATATCTTTAATAGACATTGTTGTTCCTATATTATTCTCAAAGAAGCGTAATCAATTGTCTTAGACAACAAAAAACGCGCTTATATTTAAGAAAAGAAATAAATTGTCTAAGATTAAATTTATTACAAATAGCAAAAAAGACAACGATATTTAAATATTATTTTAATATTGTCGTTATCAACGTTTAAGAATTAATAACAATAAACTACTTGCTTAAACGTAACGTTAAATAATTATAATTTATTGTTTACTTATAGCAAACGCTTTACAAGTTTTAGTTATAAGACGCAATTTACTAGAGCACTAGTACGATCAACATTACTAAAACTTATTATCTTTAATTCTATCAATACGCATTCTTGTCTACTATCGTCAATTATTATCTTTATATTATCGACAATAACATCTTTATTACTGCGATCGTTTGTTTATTGTCGTCGTCTAGCAAGCAATTAACATAATCTTCAACAAGAAGAACAAAAACTCTTATTTTAATTAAAATATCGCAAAAGTTTGCGAACGCAAAGTTGTTAATCAAGCAATTAAAGACGATTTCGCAAACACTCTAAATTAACAAAATAATAATAACTAAATTAAATTAAAAGACAACGAATTAAATTTAAAAAATATTAAGATTAAACGCGATTTTTTCGAGAAATATACTATAATAGACGTCGAACAATTTATTTGTAAGATGTTTATACTTAATAATTATTTTACTATAATTATGCTTCGCAAAGATAATAATATATCTTTTATTTATTTAATTTTTAGCAAGAAAATTCTAAACGCAAAGATAATTAAAATAAGTATCGCTTTATTTTAATTTAATAAAAAGATAAATATTGACAATTATCTTAGCTACTTGTTAAGTTATATATGTTTTATTAATTACAATATAAGTTGTATTGTTTGCGTTAACATTATAATACGCAATTGCTTCTCTTTATAACTCGCAACTTTTAATAAAAACAATAATATTTATATGTTACGCACATCTTTAAAGTCTATCTTTGTGTTTATAAGCATTGTTAATATTTTCAAAAAAAAATATATCTTGCAAAGCAATATCAATGTTTAATCTACTTAAATCGTTAATTCGCAAAAAAGATATAAAACAACTAAAATAAATAATCTTGTATATAGCATTATATTTTACGAGATACTAGTACATCTTAATAAATTGTTATTTTTAAGAAAAGATTAAGTCTTTGCAAACTACAAAGCTTACAAGTTTGTCTTAAATCTCGTTATAAAAAGCAATTAATTTTCGAATTTGTATTACAAGAAAGATCTTAAGACAAACAACTCTAACAAGAAGATTGTGTTAATTGAAGTTTGTCAAGCAATTAAACGCGAAAACGCAACTCTATCGAAAGCGCGAAAAACGCAAAAGATAGACGTCGATTAAATCGAGACAATAACGTTGTTTCGCGAACGTTTAGCTTCAATTATAAAAATAGACAAATTAACTTCGATCTTAATCGAAGAAAATGTCTTCTTCGATCTTGCTTTATTCTTCGCCTCTTAAGGTTCAAAGTTGTTAAAGCGCTACGCGAAAAAGTCGAAAATCGAAAGACAAATTGATTTGCAAGAGCAAAGCTACTAAGCTTGCAAATGTTATTAAGCTTACAAATGTCTTTATTACTAATTGTTAGACAACTTGCTTTGCGACAATTGCTAGACATCTACTAAACAAAATAACAAATAATTTAAACAAAACAATAGTGCGTTTTTAAGTTATACAAAATAGTTATAATGCTATTTTCGACTCTATTGTTAAAATCGATGTCTATGCGCTTCTTAAAAACATCGTCGAATTCGTTAGCAAATTAATTTAGATTGTCAAGATTGTCGAATTACTTAAAGATAATTTCTAGAACAACTTTGCAACAATTAATATAAACAAGACGTACTTAAACGCAAGAAAAGATGTTTATCGCTAGCGCAACGAAGAGTTCTACGACGAATTGAGCATCGAGAAGAATTAAGCTAAGATCATTCAAAAGCATAACGCTTAGACGAACAAGAACGACGAATTCACCTCTATTAATTAGACTAATAATTGAATCTAGAGATCAAATAACGTGAAGAATGCAACATAACAAAGACGTTAATGTCTTTTCTTTTAAGAAGGGCATGTGTTACGAGATTTGTGCCTAATGCTTTTGCCAAATAACAAGAGGGCGTTTGACGTCTATCGATGGCGCTTGCTTTCGAACAATCAAGTATAACTCGATTGTTAGCTTAGTTCTTAGATAATTACTTTTACAATTATTATAGATGTTTGTCTTGTTTACTTGCGTGTCTTTTCATCTTGTCTAGTTGCTTGCCTTGTCTACCTAGCTGCTATCTTTTGCCTAGCAAAATTGTTTTAAATATAATTAAAAAGTTATAAATATTAAGAATTTTAACAATATATTAAGAGAACTTTTATTAAAATCTTTATTAAATAATACAATAAAACAAAACAATATTAATAAATATATATCTAAGCTAATAAAAATATTAGAGAAAATTGTTAAAAACTTAATTTTATAAATAAAATTATACAAAAAAGTTAAATTAAAATAAACGCAAAAATATATTAATATAATTAAGAAAACTAGAAAGTTGCGATATTAATATTGTATTTTTTACAAATAAAAAAAATACGTTTAAATATACAATAAAAAAGACAAAATTTTAAAAAAATATAAAAGAGACAAATTTCGAAGCTAGATACAAGTTTTAAAAAGTATCTCTAAAAGTTTATTTAAAATAACTAAATAAGTTAAAAATATAACAATAAATACATTTATTAAGTTTATAATTTTGTCGCTTTAAATAAATATAAAAATAACAACAATTGCGAAAGACAAAATAGAAACAATATTTTAGACTTATTTCATATTTTTATCAATAATTTTAATTAACAATATAAAGAGTTTTCTCTATTTATTTTTAATTAAGAACAACAAAATAATATTAAAGCGCAAAATAATAAAAGTAACGCACAAAATAAACTTAAACAAAATATCAAATATTAACAATATAATTAATAAAGTACTTAAACAATTAATTTATGTTATCTCGAAACAAGTGCAATCTCTATTTAATAAATGCATTTAAAAGAAAATATAATTGTTTTATTTTAAAAAGACAATTACAATAATATTACGTAAATCGAACAAAAAAATTATTTTAAATTGTTATTTTTTAAATTTATTGTATTGTTTAATACGCTAAACAAGATATTAAAATTAATGTTGTTAAAATATATAATACTTTATTAAGCATTTAAATAAAAGTTAAAAAACAATACTTAATAAATACAATATTGTAATTAATTACAAAAAAAATATATATTATATAAAGTAATTAAAAGAAAAAAGTAGTAATTTTATTAAATTTCGACGTATTTAACGTCTTTAATAATATATTATATATTTAACTTTTATATAATATAAAAAAGCGAAAAGTCTTTACTAAATTGCTTAATTAAATAAAAGATTTTTTAAAAAAGTAATATGTTATATTAATTATTAAAAGATACACAATAAAGAAGCGCGAAATTAATATAAATATATTGCAAAACTTTTTATTGTTTTTAATGTTATATTTTTTTTATAATGCAAATCTATTAAAGCAATACAATAATATTTAACTACAAGTTAGCATTATAAAATTTATAAACAACGTAAATATATTAATATACAAAAAATTAATTAAACGCAATTGCAAAATATTAAAACAAATATATAATAAATATAAACAATAAATACAAACTTACAACTTTAAGTTTGCAAAAAAGAAGTATAAACTAATTTATTTTTTATATACTTTAAAAAGATTTAATATAATTGTCAATATTATATTGATAAAACACAAAATAATTATTAAATTTAATATAAAAATATTAAGAGTTTAACTTAATTTTAAATTAAAATAAAATAAAAGATATATTTGCAATAAATAAAGACAAAACTAGTAATTAAATATAAGAAAATTTTAATAATTAAAAGTTTTGTATTTAATACGTCGATAAACGCAAAAAAACGCAAATATATAATAGTAAAAAAATTAATAATTGTATACAACATCGCAACATAATATACTCTAATTGTTATTAAAGAAGAAAAAAAATGCAAAGTTGCAATCTATATAAAGAAGAGCGCTTTATTGCATTATCGACATTTATAAAACAATATTTACGAAAATTTTATAAATAAAAACTAATATATTTTTTATTAATGTTTATTTAAAAAAGTTAATACAAAGATTAATAATTATTATAAATATTAAAAAATTAAAAAAAATTATTAATACAACAATACTTCGCATACGCAACAATCTTATATTTAAAAAAAGAGAACGTTTATTAAAGCTAAGATTAACGTTATTGTAATTTAAAAATAAATAAATAAAAGCAACGCTAAAAGTTGCGTTAATTGTGCGATAACAATTATATATTGCAATATTATAAATAAAGTTTTTAATAACAATTATTGCTTGTAACAAAAAAGTAACTTAAAAAAAGTACGACGCAAATTGTTTAAATTCTTATTAAAAAAATTATTTAAACAAAAGCGAACGTAACGAAAACGTTATTATAATTTCGATAAAAATTAACTAAAGTATAGATAAACGTCTAAAGAAAGTTGAAATAACATTTATATATTATAACAAATTTAAAAATTTAACAAAAGTAACAAAAAAACTTGCGAAGCATTGCAAAACATTTACTAATTTAAAAAACTAAATTTATAAAATATATTTAAACAACTAAATATTGATCAAAATTATAAAAGAGATAAAATTAATATTAAATCAAATATAATTAAGATAAATACAAATTATTTGCGAAACAATATGTTAACGCGAAACAATATTAGAATTATATTAGATATTCAAATATAAAAATATAAAAAATAACAAAATTGCAAATAAAATTGCGAACGTCGCATATAAACAATATCTCTTTTTTGTTAAACAAATAATTATTAAGCTTGTTGCTAAGAAAGCTTTTATTTAAAACAAAACTTAAAAAAAGTAACAACGCAAATAATTACAAAACAAAGATAATATAAAATTTCGCAAAATTGTCTTTGTTGTTACGTATAAATATATGCAATTACATTTAAATTGTTTTAAATTATACAACTCTTTTTTAATTTAATTAAAAATAAATAAGATAAAATTTAATTAATTTTTTTGCAAATACTGTATTTTTAATGTTACAACAAATATATATAATTGCAAACAAAACAAAATAATTGTTAAACACATATTGCTAACATATTTTATATAACAACAAGAAAAAACTTAAATGCAAAGAGAAATTAATATTATAAATCTAAGACAATTACTAGACGAAACTAAACTTGTTACAACAACAATACGCATAATATTATCTACTAATTTGCTAAAACAATTTTAGACAACAATATTATTAAAAATGTCTAAAACTCTCTTTTAAATTTATAGAGTTTTTATTTAAAGAATTTATTTGTATATAGATATTACAATATAGAGCGCGAAAATTATCGCAAAATTAAAACAATATTAAGATATTAATAAGACAACGTTAGAGCAAAGTAATGCAAAAAAGAGAAGAGTCGCAAATTCTAATTAATTAGGCTTTGACAAATAGACGCTAACGCTATTTACGAAATCGTAATTAGCTAAATTTGAACCCTAAAAAACAAGGTCTCGCATAGACTCTTAGGGGTGTTGTATCAAGTATAAAAAAAAAAATTACAATATTTCTCTTAATTTGAACAAGAATAAGTTTTACTCGTTAAATTATTATATTAAAATTATATTAATTTTATACTTAACAAATGTTTGCGTTTTAGTTAATATTTTAATAACAAAAAACTATAAAATATTATTTGCGATTTTATGTTACGTCTATATTAAATTTATGCGTAATTAGTTTTTTTAAACTAAATTCGATTTTATTAATAAAAAAGTAAATATAATTATCTCTTTATTTATACTAAAATTATATTAAGTTTATATTTTGCTAATACAATTATTGCAAAAATTATTGTTATATCTACAACTAAAGTAAAAGATTAAATTGTTTTTTATTATATATATTAAATATATATTAAGCAAAAATTAGAGCAAATTAATAATAAGAAGTTT
>JAABUL010005660.1_pt1 | contig 15295 bp, 13 predicted proteins | sample 5559151 | NCBI WGS metagenome assembly JAABUL01 (sample SAMN10711876, study PRJNA513368) | rock metagenome | isolation source: Antarctica rocks | place: Antarctica: Victoria Land, Pudding Butte sud | reverse complement strand
CACTAGCGTCTCATGGAATTATCCGCTGCTGTCCTCTTGAATAATTTGGCTGCTTGGAACCACGTCTTGATCCAAAGTGCAACACCAATACCTACCCACATTTCTGGCTTCGGCAGCAGTTGGAAACATCAAAAAAGGCTACTATAGCGCACGTCGAATCAAACCACCACAATGGTATGTTCCCAGCTTCTCAGCACAGATTCATCTTGAGCCCGAAAACCATGCAGCTTCTACCTTTTCACTTGTCTTTGATGCTTGTAGCACGAAATTTACGTGTCTTCGGGGTCATCCGAGGCGCTGAATGCCCTCTTTACTCCCATTATAGCTAATTTCAAACATAGTCCTCTCCCTCCTCCCCGGCCTCTCCTCCAGCTTCCGCAGGCGTAAGCAGCGGACGAAATTTATCACCTCCAGGCGGACCTAAGACAGCAATAAGGAGAAAGGCTGCAGCAGACAGAGCAGACAAGGTTGCGAATGCGCGGCCGACTAGCACAAGGGCGGCAGGTGCAGGGGGCAGCTCGAGTACCATGCTACGTATGTACAGAGCTCTTGGGACAGACGCTAGAACTTCTTGAGGGAATGGAGGGATGACCCGGCACAAGAGATCAAAAACAGCACCGGAAGAGATTGTGGGACAAAGTGCTCCAAAAAGTTGAAGAGACAGGGAGAGAACACGGTGTAGGAAAAGCAAAGCTAATCCGTTGTACTGTGATTAGGGTTATACACAGACGAATCTCCTGGCTTAAAAATCGACCCTGTGGTAGTTTTGGTGCTCTCCCTTGGATTCATATTCAGCGTCGTCGCATTGCATAGTACGTGTGCCCTTACTTGTGCCTGATTCCGTTTCGTTCTGGGAGATAGATGCTACGAATAAGCTGCTAATCGTCCGATTATAGTCATCGCTAAGCTCACTCGAAAGTTCTCTTCATAATTCCGCGTTCGAATCCAATAAAAGTGTCATTCCATTTAGCAAAAGAGCCACAAGGGTCTGATGAGAAGGTGCAACACGAACCTGTAGTCTTTGGATTGCATTGATGCATCGTCGAGCAAGGTTTCTCTACCATAGCTGTTTGGGCGGAAAGGCTTGGTGGCTTGATACCAGGTACAGAAGCTCTTTGGGATAGATGGGAAAAGCGACAAATACCTGTACTAGTATCTGTACTATATACCCCAATGCCAATCTTTGAATCAAGGTTTCCATCTATCCAGAGCATATATTGAGATCTAGATAGCCTCACAGGCAATCTTGTCACTTAAGTATTTGACGTGCCCAGAAGTCTTGGCACCTGAAGACATTGAAATTCTGCCGGCCGCCCACCCGGGTGTTGCCGCTCTTAGGGTGACAGGGGTGTGGATCGGGGGGTGCAGCACCCTCATGAGAAACACACACCCTTCACCCTGCACCCTCAACACCCTCAGCCCCAGATGTATATCTTTAGACATGGCCTCGAAGCTTTTACAAAAGGGAAGCCTCCCCCTCACCGGGCTCCCTCCATTCTCCCATCCGTCTGCAGTCCAGAGGTACCTCTGGTCTACTGCAACAACCTCTCCACCGAGCTCCTCCCTAGAAATCTCACCTAATGGTCTCTCTCCCAAGTCGTCTCCTTCTCATGCCATACGACAATGTCGAAAGGCACCTCAGTTCAGGAGTTACAGGAAAGAGCAAAAGCTAAGGGGTATGTGCCCGGAGCCCACCGAGAGCAGGATAGCATCAGAAACAACGTGCGCTACACGCCCAAGGTAGCGAAGGATCACAGGCACGCATTACGAGTCTACCAAAAGTAAGCACGGAAGCGGACTTCAAACCCGCTGCTCTCTTGACTAACTCTATGGTGCAGCTGGCTAGAAATATATCCTCCCGAGCAAGATTTGAGCCTCTGGAAAGGCCGACCCCCTCTCGACCTTGCTACCATTAGAGACTTTCTTCGTTTCCACGCTGGGACCGGTATTGGAAGGCTGGATCCAAAAAAAAGGATAACAGCCGAGTCAGTGGTTACTTTTGCGGAATGGTTCTTCGCTGCGTATAAGGAAGTAACCAAAGTTCCTATCGACGACAAGGATAGAACGGCGGTATACAAGGTGACTATATCATTTTCAAGATAGGTTCAGGTCTCTACTGACACTCCCGCTACAATAGTGGGCACGGGAGACTTTGACTGAGCAAGGCATAGTCGTGAGAAAGGAAAAGCCGAAATACCTTTTTGGCGAACCCGAATTGGTTCGGTTCAACACCACGTTCTGGACCGTCGATGAATCCCGCTTCCTCCATCCCCGTAACAGGGTTCAGATTCCCTTCCTATTGGCCCTCTACTGCTGGACTGGGGCCAGAATTGGTGCTTTCCTTCCTGGCGTTAAGGACAAGGATAAAGCTGGTCTTCGGTATCGTGTACGTTTTGCTTTAAACACTTGAGGCTAGCCTTGCTGATGATCTTTACAGGATATTGAATTAGTACTATTTCCCATCCCAGGTGGCTGGAAGGTTGTATACCGGCTCGACCAACGTTGGACGAAGAAGAATCCTGACCCGGAGACAATTGTGTACGTTTCCCAACGCAAATTTCTCCAATGATTTGGCTGACCTATCCCATGCCTAAAGTCACGGAGCCTCTACCAGTCAACACGGCAAGCTACTATTCGACGATACCCAATACCTACTAGCTTTAGCTATCGCAGATAATGCTATCTATGGCGTCGACTCTGTCGAAGATTTTTGGAAACTGAAAATACCGTCAAAGTCGGACTTCCTTGTAGTCCCATGGAGAGATGAGGCAAAGAAATTACCTGTTCTGCGTAACGCGACGATGAATAAAGGCGTTACCAAAGACCCACTGCCGCAGAGCACGTTTGAGACAATCTTCAAAGATATTGTAAAGCTCTCTGGATACTTTGGCGATCCTACGATACATGCGATACGCCGTGATCTTGGCAAGAAGCTAGATGGTAGGTCAACCCACAAGCCTTGGAATCGGAGTCCCGTTAATAAATGGATATACAGTGAGATATACGGCTGTCCAGCGGTCTCAGCATATAACACAGCAGGACGAACGAGTATATGGCCGAAGCTATATTGCAAATACTTCCTCGTGCGATGGTAAAGCTGCCTTCCTCAATGAGAAGCCTCAATACGATCACGTTAATTTTTTCCAATCATTCGCCAAATTCCACGAACAAGGTCTCCCAACCAAGCTTCCAGCAGAAAGGGAGGCTGCTGTTAGGCGATCCCCACAGTTGGTAGAGCTTCAAGACCAACTCCTCCGTCTCCAGCACGAAAACGCCAATCCCTCTGAAACCCAAATCGTCAAAAGCAAAGCCCAGGGTCTCTTAAAGAAACTTAGGAGGGAGTGCTTAAAACAATACGAGGTTGAATGGGTCGAACAACGCAGAAGGTGGAAAGTCATAACCCGGGGTGAGGAGCGACCAGACGACGATGTCAAGAAGGATCTTTGGGATATTCTATGCATTATCATGCCAGAACGTGGGCGCCTCGCACGGACATTGATCTCGGACCGAGTCGTATCCGCCGATGAAAGGAGACAAGCCGTTCAAGATCTATACTCCCTGGCCTCTCAAGACTGCATGATAATATATCGGCCAGGAGAGAAGCCTGTCGATGGCGTTTGCCCAGTCAAGGGCTGTGGGCTGCAAATCTCGAAGTAAGGCCTTCAATCCATTACGTATATGCCTGCCTGACAATCACAGAATAAAAACAAAATCACAACGGAGCGCACATATTCATAAATGTCGTCGTAATGAGCTGACATATACACTTAAGCGACCGAAATGCGAACTGAAGTACTGCTCATTCTGTTTCTGTTGGCTTATCCTAGAGGAATGGGAGAAGCACTGCCAGGTGCACCTCGACTCCATCAACTCTAAGTGTTGCGGAACTATCACTTATTGCCATACACTGCTCCGTCCCGCTCTCTGCCCTTTCTGCCTTGGCGACAAGCGACCTGAAGTGTTCGCAACGAAGAGATGGAGCTCCTGGACCCGAGAAGCCCAGTTACGAGATCATCTTCAGCAGCATCTACTCGAAGCCTGTTGGCCATTGAAATGCCCCCATCCTTTGTGTAATCTGGAACTCGACAATCAATTGTCGTTTGTCTATCACCTGACTGATGTGCATAGCCTGATGGTAAACGGAACGCAACAAAGTAAGCTTATTTCGGGATCTCATGACGGCACCCCTGAGGTGAAAAGCCGGAAAAGAAGGGCGCAGGACGCAGCCGAACGGGAACTCCGACCATCAAAACAGGCCAAAGGCCGTCAAGAGAATTACGAGCAATCTACATGTCAGCTCCTCGAAGAAGCTCCTCCCACTACGACTCCCACCCTCACTCCCAACACGTCACCCGACGTCTTCCTTCCGTCACATACTGAGGTTGCCGATCCCCCCGAATTGATCCATACTAGAGCGACCTCAACCCCAGACTCCTATGAGCCAATTTTGATGGACGATAGGCATAGCAACGTCAACCACGAAGGAGGCATTCATCTGCATACGGTGGCTCCCCGCGAAACTGAGCTTCCCGTGGAGATGAACCCACTTCTGGCCCGTTCAGTCATGGACCAGGCTATTCACTCGAATGAATGTCCTTTCGAGATTCCGAAACGTGGCGTCAGACTTCGACTGCGCCAACCTAAGCCACAGCCCAAGATCACATTACGTCTTAGTCGACCAAAGAAGAGCGTAGCTCGAAATTCGGCTCGGCGTACGCACCACCACCAAATAGTATCTTGACGTCTGTGTTCGATAATCATTCATAATCCAAGCCTTAGATTTAGATAACCTATAATTGATGAATGAACGTGAAACCTCTACCCCATCCTCCGGTCTGGCGCCTTACCCCAGTAGAACTAGTGGCTTGGCGGCAAGTCGCAAGACTTGTCGTAACTGTAATTACATCCGTGATCAAAGGCACTTGATTGGTATCAACATTATGGAGGCTCAGCGTAGTTCGCTTGGGCCATATCTTCCATTCCTCCATACTATTGAGAAACTCAAGAATTTACCTCGTGCGGGTTGGGTGAAGCGGGGCATTCACTCACCAGAGAGTGTGAGCGATCATTCGTACCGTATGGTCGTCCTTTGCTTGATGCTTGAGGTATGCTTCAAATCCTACCAGCAATTTCAGTATCGCACTAATGCCTTGGTAGTCGACTGAGGTCGACCAAACGAAATGCGTACGTATGGCCGCGTTCCACGATATGGGAGAGGCGATCATTGGAGACATCACGCCCTCTGACGGAATCTCGAGAGGTGGCTGTCGTGTACCTGAACGTATATCTATGGAGGCTGATGATTCCTTAGAAGATAAACACGTTCGGGAGAAGCTAGCTATACAATACCTCTCAGCCCTCAACCGACCTCGTAATCCGACATTTGCCACCGAGCTGGAAAGTCTCTGGGACGAGTACGAGGAGCGTACAACGAAGGAGGCCCGACTGGTCCACGACATAGATGTGTACGAGCGGCTACTACAGGCTAAGGAATACGAGGTACGAGAGCAGGGAAGAAAAGACCTTGGCGACTTCTTCGTACAATGGGAGCAGATGATTACCACACAAGAAATCAAGGAGTGGACAGAATCTCTCATGCGGGAGAGAGAAGCGTTCTGGTCCAGCAGAAACCCCGACCTCCAAATCGTCTTTGTGCTTGGTAAGGAGACCCATGCCATTGATTGTTGATCAGTCTAATCATTATTTAGGGGGTCCTGGTGTAGGTAAGGGGACTCAATGCGCTCGACTGGCCGAAGACCTCGGCTTTCAGCACCTGTCTGTTGGAGATCTGTTACGTGAGGAAATCAATCGGCCGGACTCTCCCTTTTCACAATTCATCATTGAAAGCATGGAGAGCTCTGTCATCATCCCGGCGCATCTGACTATCAATCTACTCAAGACCAAGATGAGCATGCTTAAGACCCAAGGGAAGAGAAGGTTCTTAGTAGATGGATATCCCAGGAGTATAGAACAGGCCGTCATGTTTGAAGAAGAGGTACTCGAGATCTTGTCTCCTCCTGGCTCACTTTTGGCTAAGTCAAGCTAGGTCCAGAAACCTAATTTGGCAATTTTGCTGGACTGTTCGAACCGTGAGATGTTACGGCGACTAAGGATGCGAGCAGAGTCATCTGAGCGAATTGATGATAACCCAGATGCCATGATGAGAAGGCTGCACACCTATCAGAGGGATAATCTACCCATTATAGACTATCTTCGTGCACGGGGCTTCGTTAGTACGGTATGTTTCAGCTTATGAACCATTTGAGGTCGCTTGCTGACTAGGCTTGACAGGTTGATTCTAATGGATCTCCAGAAGAGGTTTACGCGCTACTTAGACCAGAAGTAGAAAAGCTAATCACTCCAGAAGCCCATCCGTAGGATGATTCGTGGCAGGTGGGGTACCAACGAGATTCATCTCGGTTGCTCGTGGTTGACAGTGGTACACCCTGATGCCTGTTTCGAACATCAGCCATTTCGAGACCCTGTCAACTTCCTGGTGAGGTGCGTACCTAGGAACAGTGGATCCTATGTTTCCAATGTACAATGATGTTCGGCTGCATTCCTCGACCATTCAGCGTATATAGCTCTGACACCTGACTGAGTCTCGTTGTAAACGTATCCTCAATCTTATCCCAACATTTGTCTTCTTCCGGCGGCCGCCTATTGACGATAGGTGTTAGATGTGGGCGAATAATTAAAGTTCTACCTCGGGAGGCTCCGCCAGAGGCTCCGTCAAAAGCAATGTCTCCTCCAGTTGGTGCAGCCTTCTTTCTGTGGTTTCCCCAGTGATCAATTTCAAGCGCCTGTCGCTCGTCATCCGTTCAAAAAAGTATATGATTCCATCCGCTGTAGTTGAGCACGCATATCGATCCAGAGCCTCGGGAGTTACTGATACTAGTTGGTTCCTGTACGGAGACCATGCAAGGGCACAACAACTACTGAACATCTTCAACGCGTCCAGGGGAGTCGACTCTCCACTGTGTACGTTCAGATATGCCAAATTACTCGCCTCCACGAGGAATTTATCTCCATTTTTACATTGGCTCTTCCATGTGGCGTACAGTGTAGGCTTCTCTGTGGCTTCTCGTGGTACCAATTGGGAACCCATGTCACTTCCATCAACTATCTCATTGACAGCTCCAATCTGGCGAATAAATTTGCCCCCTGGTGCTCGATACTGTTCTACTCCTCGCTTTCGTGTCGTCACGGCTGGTACAAGTGCAAGAGAACTAGTGTCTGCAGGCCCGATTTGTGGAAACGGTGTCGACGCTACTAGTTCGTTATGTTGGAAAATTGTATTATTGGTGCTCATAACGGGCTCAACAGACAGCACAGGTACAATCGCGTTAGTGTTTAGTGTTCTGCATTGTGAAAGCGATGTAGACGTGACGCTAGGACCGGCGAAAGAGTTATTGACCTGAAGATTGGTGTCCATGCGATCAGCTAGATTTACTCGAGAATTCAATTGAGGTTCCGAATCCTGATCCATCTCGTCGTTTGAAGGCTTCCACGGAGGCATGGTGCCAAAAAATGCCAGGAAAATGTCTCGATTTACTGTGTAGTAAGACAATCTCTGTGTCCTTTCTGCGTAGATATCTTCGAGAAAGAAGTACGATTTGGAGTAGCTGTGGGACTGTTCGTGGGGCCTTCCGCATCGGTGATCTGTTGGAATCAAAACATCTTGCATGATGTCTAATCGCTCGCGGGTAATGGCATTCTTCGCCCCAACGGAGGGTAGGACCTGGCAAATTAGACCGGCTAACGTTGAGCGAACACTTTCTTGTAGCCTGAAAAACTCTTCTGGTCGAGCCTCTCGTAGAAAATCGAGTGCCATAACTGTGTCAGGGTCTCGCTCTTGGACAGCCGTGATAACAGAGGATTGGAAGCCTAATGTACTTGCCAACTGAGCGAACTGGTAACGGCATTGCTCATTCGAAGCCTTAGGTTGGGGTTTGGGTTCGCCCTTGTCCTTTCGAGGCATCACACCCGATAATTCTGGAAAATGCCGCCACGCAAAGAGCCAGAGCTGACGGTAACCGTATTCCACATTCCTAACTTCGGAGCCCTCGTATTCAGTAAAGGTCATGCTGCTATCTTGAACTCGAAGAATATTGGAGCCATTGTACATCTTGAAGATGGATTCCCGAGTTGGGTCCCTGCAGCCAGATGGTAGAAGACTTCGTATAATCTTGACACAAGGCTCGAGCCATTTGGTGTCTTCCAAAAAAGTATGAAGGGAAGGGATCATGCGATCAAATTGCTTAAGACGATCGAGGATCCCCTTTCTAACAAGCGAATCAACCACCCTAGGAAACAACTTCCCTTGAATCATCCAGATCTCGATGGTATTCTCATCTCGTATCGACGCACGGGGATTCAGTGTCTCTAAGAGGCGAACCGTTTCAACGTCGACCAGCGGCCGTAGCGACTGGTCCTGATTCAGTATATAGTCCCAACACGAATGCACATGCATGAGATAACGCTGTAATTCCTAAGAGCTGTAAGCTCCCCACCGACTAGGAACAGAGTGTCGAGCCGGCTTACCTCGGGACATTTCAGGTTCAGTAATCTGTGAAATGTTCCAATCTGGAGGCTTGGCCATAAGCCTACGAACGGAAGAAGATCATCTAACCCCTCTACCAGCGGTCTGAGTTCAATTCTTCGTTGCAGTTGTTTCAGATCTTTACGCTTGGCTTCAGTAAGCCTCGCTAGCCAGCGTCCTTCTCCTTGATGGTCTAGACTTTGCTGGCAGTATCTGATTTGTTGGAAGATGTCGCCGTCGCAGAAATTTCTGGAGTTGGCATACTCTTCTCTGATATCGCGACGTACGTGTTCGCCAAGCTCTGTAATGGAATGGTCAGTAGCTCATTATCATATAGTAACATTCAACTGACTATCTAGGTATAGATCCACGGTCCACCAAGTGTTACCAGGTAGGAGTAGTGTCTTAGCAGCTGCTATTCTATGTTTTCCGTGAAGGCAGGGTAGATATGTGTCTTCCGGGAATAAGAGTGTTGGTGGGCTTTGTTGTCGATGTAATTCTGTACCATCGACTGCGGAACGGGCAAGACTTTCTTGCAGAGTCTGGTTGCTTATAATGGCGGGGATATGGTGCTCCAAGTCCAACCTTAGGCAGCCCTCAAGCTTAAACACTTGGATCAAGCGGTCGATGTTCTTAGTATCGAGTGTAAGACTTGTAGAATGAACGCCGAAGTCGAAATGTTTTAGATGAATCTTCGCACTGCCTATGAAATAACGTTGTTTCTCCGCAAAGTTTGCTCCTTCGTTCAGAGCCATCTTGAGGCTGACATTGAGAAGTTCGATCAGGTAGCAGGTGGTAGTATTAGTAAACAAAGCACCGTGTTATGACACGCTTAGCGCCGGACCAGGTGTATTTATAGCTGTACCTTGGTGGTGGGGGGGGAGAGAATTCTATTTTGGGGGATGGTCTAACATAGAACGATGTATAAGACAAGCAGACCTGTCTGTCCTACGATTGCAATCTTCAATCATGAACTCTTGTAATCACATAGGCTTGTTCCATCTCTCTGGTAGAGACAATTTTCGCATACATCATGGCAATCGAACCCAGTATATCATACAGGAAATGACAGATGCTGATAGCCAACATCCTTCCATGATCTTTTTCATCGGCGCTCAGTCCAAAGATGCGGCTTTGCGAGAGCTGTTCCCGAACAATAATATCCGTCGTGGAAATCGGAACGGGATCGTTAATCTTCGCCTGGATTCATCAACGATCAGCTCTGACCTACCACTACTTTTTGCGGATGGAGATACCAGGAGTCCGATACCCCATCACATTGGGACGACATCATGCCATGAGCACCTGACCGTGCCATTCACGTGGCAACCACAAGATCACGACTTATTGCTTTCACTATACGCTCGGCTGATGGCACCCTTCACCGATGTCATCTGCATCTTTGCCGCTGACTTCAGCGGTCTCCGCGATGTGGCGTCCTTCTTGGTACGGTGGGTCAGACTAGGGAGCCCGAGTAGCTTACCAATCGCGGTCCGCCCCCGTGTGATTATCGTCGTCAGCGAAGAGGACTCTGTAGCGACTCATGATGTCCTTGAACTGGAAACCTTTCGACACGAACTCGAACAGGAAAGCCCCGCTATCCGAGCTGAAGTATTCTCCTCAATCTCAATCATGCATCTGGCAGGTGACCACGTCTCTCCGCTAGCCCGACATCGGCGCTTGAAAGAGGTTCTGATGGCTGAGGTAGCTGAGGCACGTAACGAGCGTATAGCGCATCGGGCCCATTTCTCCGCAGTCCACTTGGCCGCATTCTTTGGCCATGGGATTGACCATGTGGCACACTCGATCCAGGAGCCCTTTGACTTCATAGGCTGCACACGCGTGGATAATACTATTGATGAAGACTATACCAACCACGTCAGCAACTTCCTTTCTCTTGGGGACGACTACTTCGTATCGTGGAGTAACCTGACCTCTTTCCTTGCTTCGAGTATATTGATGGACGCTTATCCATCAAGGATGCATAGTAAGTCGCTCCCGCCCAGGTACATGATCACGTCTCACAACTTCGCAGAATTTGAGCCCAAAGCCGTTTTCCGACAGCTGTACAAACCCCACTGCATAGCTGCAATAACAGAGGTCTTAAACTCGCCCAAGTTCGCCGAGGACATGTGTGTTTGTATAGAGGAGCAGATCGACCTCCTTTTCCCAGCGTTCGAGCGTGGAGTTATGTCCTCGGCAGAACTGCACGCTAACAACCTCAAGTCCCATCAATCCCAATGGACACAGCTGAGACACCACGGAACTTGCATATTCTGTGTTCGGCGCAAGCCCGAACACATACTAACATGCGAGCATGCTATATGCGATGCCTGCGTCGTGATCTTCGGGAGCTCTGTCGTTGGGCGAGAGAATTATTTTGAGATCGATTCTTGCATGCTCTGTTTGACTAAGGGCAAACTAATGGCCAGGCTTAAACCAAAGACTGCCGGGGCCAGGATCTTAAGCATTGATGGGGGGGGCGTTCGTGGAGTGGTGCCGTTGGAATTTCTGGGGCTCTTGCAAGGGCTTCTCGACGCTGACCTTGAGTTGCAAGATCTTTTCGAGCAAGCTTTCGGGACAAGCTCTGGTGAGTAGCATTATCTATCCATGGTGTAGTCAGTTGCTGACGCTGTTAGGTGGTCTCATCGTTCTCGGACTGTTTCTTAAACACTGGGATATCGCCCGATGTGCTCGAATATTCGATATCTTGATCAGGGACTTCTTCGGGATCCATATAACCAAGGGCAGTGGCTTACTCACCCGTCTCCGAGATTGGTTTCGTTGCTGGTTGAGTGATGGCTGCTATGATGTAGCTTTGTTGGAGACCTCATTGAAGGAAATCTTCGGAGAGGATCGAAGACTATTCGACGTTGATCGCTTTGGAGTATCCGGCCAAAAAATAGCAGTCACTGCTACGACTCTATCAGATGCCTCAACATACCTCTTCTCAAACTACAATGGTACTGAAAAGAGAGACAAGGGATGTGGTATGTACTCATACGGACGAGCCTGACTTCCTCCAAGGAAGGCTGACGGTACTTAGGCTACAAGCACGTTCGACCTGCAAAGGCGGAGGAAGAGCCACTCGTCTGGGAAGCGTACGTTGGCGAATCCTTTGATAAGGCTATGTCTGACGATTTCAATAGTGGTCGGGTAACCTCTGCTGCGCCTGGGTTAGTCTTCACTTACCAGGTTTAGCTTCGTTGCTGATAGTTGCCAGTCTCTTCAAGCCTGCGTCTATAGCGGCTCTGGGCTCCTTTCAGGATGGAGGCCTGCGACATAACAACCCAACAGACCTTGCTTTATGGGAGTCCTCGAAGATTTGGCCCTCGACTACGATAGATGTTTTACTATCGCTTGGGACAGGCAAAGAAGACAGCCTGAGATCACCCCAAGCTCCCAAATTCCGTAACGTTCTCAACGATGGCTTTATCCCTCGGCTCTGTCGTTCTTTCATGTCATCACTGGATGGCGAACGTGCTTGGCGGGACCTAGCAAATCGTCTGGACGATAACTCCAAGTCTGACTACTTCCGCCTCAATGTGCCCTTCTCTGGAGAGGAGCCTCGCCTAGACGATGTAGAACGTGTTGAGGAGCTCAGGAGGAGTGTACATTTACAACCAGATGGCCCAAGAGACCGTACCGGAATCGCTTTCGCCCTTTTAGTCACAAGCTTCTTCCTCGAGCTCGACACAATTCCAAAATTCGAGGAGGGCCGGTACTTTTGCCAGGGTTACATTCGCTGTCGCAATAATCCACGATCAGTGATACGATCGCTAAACAAGCTTTATGGTACCCATCTTGAGTTTACCACGAGCACAGTCAGCCTCGGACTTCTAAGCGTCAACGATGTCTGTGGCACTTGCCAATTGTACCAGAGAAGGGTTCGTTTCTACGTACGCCACCTCGAAGAGACAATCAACATGTACCTCAAAGCGAATAACCTTGAACGACGTAAGTTGAGTGGCTTTCCCCACGATATGGCGTGGTTTGTGAGCCAACAGCGCTTGAGCATGCCATTCGGGAATGCCGATCACGACATCCCGGGCAAGTTCAATTGCGGAGCATGTAGAGCGTTCAACCCGCACCCAATAGGCTCCGGATACAACCGGAAGAGAAAGTCAGATCAGCCTTTAAGTCCAATCGGAGGATCTAGCAAGCGAGCAAGGCTGACACGCGGCTTGAGACGATCTGGACGACGACAGGTAGGTGGGCGAAGTGATTGTGGAGGGAAGTAGGAAATATTGAGTTCGACCACAAGCTGTGGGAAGACACGAAGGATTCATGGCGTGTCCCCGTGGACAAACACAGCAAATCCCCACCGTCGATCGCATCTCCAGGGATATCGGAACAACGTAGCGGCAAGTCCAGACGGCACGGCTAGAGGGGTTTGCAGGGATGTGCGCAGCGTTTAAAAGTCATAGCGTTAGGCGCTCGACAATGCAGGTGACTTTACTTACTATCACATCCACAATCACATGCTGGACTGAGCTTCAAGCATGCCGCAGGTATAGCAGGTAGACCTAGTTAGTCCCAGGAGATCAATCTGTGTTCTGGACGTAATCGATAAATATGCCACCTATGCCTCTAAACGATGAGCTATTCAGCCAACAATTCGATCACTCGAAGGCGACGGTATCATGAATAGTCATCTGAAGGAGCCAAGCCCCTTTACGCTAGGACCCCCACGGAACAACTTCGTGCCACGCCCGACTCGAGCAGATTCCGCAGGCCCGACTCTGCACCCTCCAAGCCCCGTGGGTCTGAGAGCACGGTACTCGTTCTCCACAATGGGATCGCCTCCCATCGCGCATAAGCTGAACGTCTTGTCTGAATACTTGGAGAGCTGTCCTCCACAGGACCACATCCAGAACAAGGTCATTGCCGTTGATGGTCTGGACAGGAATGCTGTTCGTATGGTCATCTCGGAGCTCCACTACAACATCTCGAAGGATCTCCAGTGCCCAGTCCGTGTCATTGGCGACGAATTTGCTCAACGTCCGATCAATGAAACCTCGGACATGGCGCACTACGTAGCCCAAATTCACAACTGGGCCGCCATGTGGAGGATGATATCCGAAGCATCACCCCCGGACTGCAGCATCGGAGCACGTTCTAGCCAGCCAGAGCGCTTGCGTGGACATATCCAGTCCTCTCTGTCTGATCGGCTTTGTATCTGGATCATGCCTCTGTCGCCCTTGATGGTGACATTCCGGGCGGCAACTCGTATTGCCATGACAGGCACCTTTGGGCCGTCTGATCTTTGGCGATGGTTAGCAAGTCACTGGGCCGGCTATCTGAAGCCAGATATCACGATCAATCTACAAGAGATTGCCGACACGGCCACTAAACCAGAGGTCCTTCGTTTTGAGGGTAGCAACATGAACACGCTGCTCGTGACCAAGCTACGTGACAGCGATATTCTTTCGTCGAGCCAGATGAGAAGGGTGACATTTGAGATCGAGGATTGGATTCAGGGTGAGGGTGAGGGTGGATTTAGTGGTTAACATTCTCCTTGCGATCTAAGACTCAATGCGAATTTATTGTAAGGCATCTGTAATGAGAATCAATGATACCTAAGAACTGCCAACAACAAAGTAGCCCGACGCATTTCAGGAACGTATCACACCTCCAGACGCCCCAGGAAACACAGCCGATGTTGTCCTGCAATCGTTGTGTTACCTATTCCCCTCAGCTCGTGAGTCACAACTCTTCTTCTATGATGGGTAGTGGACCATCACCTTGCGCCCTGGTCTGCTCATCGTCCTCCTCCATCTTCACCTCAGCCTTGCTCTTGGCACGAAGCCGTCTACGTCTTTTCACCGGCTTTGGAACCTCTGCTGATCCTTCACCGCCAACATGAACTTCCGAATCTTTGTTCCGGGAAAGCTTGGCAAGCTCGTGGATGCGGAAATTTTGCAGCATGGATTGCTCAGTGTGCTGCGCAGACTCCAAGCGAAGCTTTTCCTCAAGTTCGGCGATGTTGACAAGGTAGGCATCGTGTTCCCCCTCGTTTTGCACCAGCTTTGACTGCATCTCGTGAATCAATTGCTCTTTTGCTGCTACTTCGAAGACGAGCTCAGTGATATTATAGCTCATGCGTGTCTGGGTTTCAACTTGGTCATCCAGGTGAAACTCGACTTTAGACAGTATCTCGTCAAGTTTCGTGTGCGACCTCCAAACGCAATCTAGTTGCTTTTCCAGATCGAGGATTCTGGTGCGCTCGTGCTCGAGGTTGGCCTGATACATATGTAGTTCTTGTCCCTTGTCGTATAGCTGATTCTCGAATGAAGCCTGTGCTTCCTCAGACTCGAAGAGGCAGGCTTCTATGCGGGCCATTTTCTCGTATGCGCTGTTCAATGCTATGCGTTCTTTTTGAGATGTGAGTCCAGCATGGCTGACATGCCCTTCGATCAGCACGATACGTTCTTGTAAGCTGTGGATGGTTTTCTGAGCGATTTCATCTCTCTCGTAAAAGGTTTTAACAATCTCCCATTCAGACCGCTTGTCGCAACGTGAGCATTCTGGTTGGCTTGCCTGGGGTCATTGTCAGCCTCATATGGAAAAATTTCTGCCCGGTCATACCGATTGGTTTGTCTGAGCCATCTTGTCTGGACGATGGGCGAAGATGTAGCGCTTTGCCCTTTCCTACGAGTCAGCGGTCTTCATATATCTTCTCCAGCGAATTCGTACTAACGGTCCTGATGCTATGGCGTAGGGCCCGTCATAGGAATTGCGCATGTCTAATTA
>JAABUL010005658.1_pt1 | contig 15303 bp, 23 predicted proteins | sample 5559151 | NCBI WGS metagenome assembly JAABUL01 (sample SAMN10711876, study PRJNA513368) | rock metagenome | isolation source: Antarctica rocks | place: Antarctica: Victoria Land, Pudding Butte sud | reverse complement strand
AATTTTGGGCAAATTGGGCAATTGGGGGGGCGGTGGGGTTGAATTTTCGAATTCCCCATACAAAAGGGACCGTGGGGTAACGCAAAAATGAATGCCAAGGAATGCAGAGCTTTCTGCACACGCTAATAACAGAGCAAGGCGTCAGATTACCTTGACAGCGGTTCATCCCGCATACTCGCTTGTTATCGCGTCCGTTCATCCCCACCACCACCACTGACATCCTCAGACCCTCTTGTACACCCTCGAGAAACTCCACCAATTACCAACCATGGCATCCCAAGGCGACGAGGATCTCGTCGCCTCCAAAACCGACGGCTTTAAAGTCGGCGAAAAGAAGACCGTAGAAGAATATGCAAAACTCGGTACTTCGGTTCCATCTTTCTCAATCTCCTCCTACAGCAGCCCTTCCAAATCCTCCCACCATATAATACTAATACCCTCTAACTTCTCGCTACCTATAGATCAAGAAGACGAATCTCTCAACCGCTGGAAGGCGTCCCTCGGCATTTCCTCCTCCCCTGCGCTCCCTGTTACCTCGGGCGACACCCGCCGCTGCATCATTAAGTCTCTCGCCCTCGAAGTCGAAGGGCGTTCTGATATCACCATTGATTTGAGTGCCCCGGGAGCGGTGGATAAGCTCAAGGAAAAGCCGTTTACGATCAAGGAGGGCGCAAAATTTAGGATGAAGGCCAGCTTTGTAGTGCAGCATGATGTGCTAAGTGGGTTGAAGTATCTACAGGTGGTAAAAAGGAAGGGTATTAGGGTCGGGAAGGATGAGGAGATGATTGTGAGTGTGCTTAATTACTTTGAGACAATGGGATGGAGTGGGAAAGTGAGGTCTGAGGCGCGGGCAGGAGCATAGTGGGCTAATGTTTATGGGTGGGGTTTAGGGGAGTTTTCCGCCGAATACGGTTGAAAAGCCAGTATATGAGAAGAAATGTGAGTATTTGCTCCTCCATGAGAATACCCTTGGTTATTTGCAGGACTGGGGAGAATCTAATCTTCGTCCACAGTTGCATCGGACGAGGCACCTTCAGGAATGATGGCTCGAGGACACTACGAAGCTGTTTCAAAATTCGTCGATGATGACGATCATACACATCTGAAGTTCGAGTGGTCATTTGACATTACTAAGGATTGGAAATAGGTATTTAGAGGAATCGGACGATTGCGCCTTGCACTCAGTTGCTTAGACTGTACGTGACAGCATGTAAGATTGCGACGTGGCTCATGTGCGAGCATCTATGTGGTATGAAGGAATGAAATAACATGGGTTCGCATTGCGGTATTTTTTATACTACCAAAATAACCACATTTTCTACCTTAACCTTACCTCTTAGTCAAATCGCCGTAGATGAGAGGCCACGAAGCTATCAAAGCGACATTCTCCGGAAGCACTACATAAACATCGCTGGCACAATGAGTATCTTCATCGGCACGATCATCATGAACTTTCCGTTCCTACTTCCGCCTTCATGCGCGGCATTGCTAACTAATATGATCGACTGCATTATCAGCTAGCAAAGGGCTTAACCCAACCATTATCTAGGCACGCTTCTCTTCCCACCAGACCCTAGGATCGAGCCAGCTTCTACCCGGGGACGCTTCTCTTTGTTACGAGAATCTGTTTCTCCGTCTCCGCAGCAGACACTGAAACCAACATAGTCTTCGTCCAAACGTGATTTCCTTCGAGGTGGCATCCACATCGTCATCTGGTACTGGGGTTTGCTGCGCTTTTACCCAGAATCGCTTCTCATCCGAGAGTCTCATTTTCACGTCGGCCACAGCTTTTGGGGGCCATGGTTCTGGCGTCTCCCTCGAAGCTCTTGCTTCCCCTCGCGCTTGCTGGTTCATCTTGATGTCAACTGCATCCACGGACTTCCTGATACGCGGCACTGTTTCGATTGCCAATCGAAATAATAATCAAATGACAAATATAGGAGTGTTTTCTGAAGAATTAACAAAAAGACTTCGACTCTTTTCCTCGGCAGCAGACATTGCAGATTTGCACTTTGGCCCATTCTTAGGTTTTCCTGCCTCTTCTTAGGCTTGGCGATCTACCTTTGTATTTACAGCCTTTGAACCACTTGAAGCTTTCGAATCAACACCACTGTGCATTACGACTCTATATCTTAGTCGCAGATGTTTTGCTAGTTTTACCTCAAAGAAAGTCTCGGAACAATCGAAGAGACTGATAGCGACCATTGAGCCAAGTATCGGTGTGCAGAGTCTTCGTTCTCCAGTCGTCCAGGTCCTCCGCTGGACATCCAAGTGCTGTCCTGCCTCATCCCTTTGTAAGGAAGCCTACGTTTGGCCCTTATCCAGCTGAAACGGGCAGCTTTAAAGAAGCTACAGAAGAAAGTTTTCCAGGAAAATCCCCCCAATTTTCGAAGACCTCCGCTCCGCATCCAGTCGCTCTTCTAACTGGTTCTTTGATTGAAGGCCCGTATCTCGTCCTAGTCTAATTGGAAAGGTTGCTTTTTAAATACTGCACATGAAGAAGATTTATCCAAATAAAAACTTCAATCTTCCAAAGGTCTCCACTCGATAGCTGGAAGATCTCCTGGCTCAACGTTTGGCTGGGTAGTACTCTTTTAGCCCATATCCAGATGGAAGAGCGACTGTAAAGAAGCTGCAAGAGAAGGTTTCCTAGAAAGAATCTCAATTTTACCAGGTTCTCCGTTCGAGATTTGAGTCCTCTTCCAACCCGTTGTTTTCGAAGAGGCCTCGATTCCGCCCAAATCCAGTCGGATAGGTGGATTCGAAAAAGCTGTAGGTAAATGAGATTTTATGTAACGGTTTTCAGTGATGGATGCACCAATTGGTCCAAACCCATTTTGTCGGTTCCCAAGTTTCTCGTCTTGAAATTCATTTTCTCCAGACAGTCTATCGGCGTCCAGATTCTGCGACTGATCCATAGCCATGGCTATATATATAACCCGCTCTTTATATCCGTTAACTGTCCTTGAAAGCTCCGTTTTGACGCGTAGGCGCTTGGAAAAAGTGCTTCTGAACAGCTAAAATTGTGGAAGGCTTGCAGCAAGATTCTCCAGCGGGCGAAACTTCAACAGGAACACCATGCTGAAAGCTAGATTGGCCCTCTCTTCCATTTCTGATGGGTTTTCCGAGAGACTTGGTGTGAACCTCGCTAGTGGGTTCCCAGGGGTAGGTAGAAACTCCTCTAGCACTTCGGGCGGCCGCTGCTTTTTGTGCCTCATGATCTCTGTTCTTGACCACAGCCCTTCGGATAGCTGACCTGGCACTAAGGTACGTTCCACCCCTACCGCTCATCATCCTCCTTGCTCTTTCCTTATATCGATATATCTCTCATCTTCACAGTAGCCGGAATTCAAGCCGGACGGCTAAGGTTGTGCCACGTTTTCAATGGCTCAGTAATGGGTGTAAAGTCATCATCGAATAGGTCGCCCGTGTTAGATATACGAGATCCTGGCTTGGGAGATTTGCGGTGTTCACCGGGAGATCTTCTCACTGTCGCAGCTGTGCAAGTCCGCTCGTTGGCGCTCTTCACTCAAAGAGAGTATACCTCCAACGGACACTCAAGGCAGATTCGACGATAAGGTGAAGTCATCGTCGAACAAGTCGTCCGTGTCAGATATGCTAGATTTTGTCTGGGAATACATGAAGTTTTCAATAGAAGAGATGCTCTGACCACCGCGGCTCTGCCAGTCCGCTCTTTGGTGTTCCTCTTATCAAGGAAGTATATCATCTATGTTTGTTGAAGGCTATGCCACCTTCAGTCCAGGCTCAACTATGGTCGTAAACTCGTCGTCAAACAGGTCGTTTATGTCAGACATGTAAGAGCTTTTATCGGGAGAAATGCGCTCGGTAACGGGGAGATGTGCTTATCCGCTGTCGCTGGTCCTCCTTCAAAATGTAACGTAGTGGTTACAGGCGTTCAGAACTGGGTCATAATTCTGAGAACTCAGCAACGAGGCTGTAATCATTGTGAGACAGCTCGTCTATGACAGATATGCAAAGAGCTTGCTCCAGCAGAGAGGAGGTCCTTCAATGAGAAGACTGTCTTGTGTTTCAGGTTATGCGAATCCGATTCTTGGTGATCTTCAGACAAAGCAAGTATCTAATCTATGTGCGCCATGTCAGCCGCCTCTACAAGTTATCCATTGTCTCAAACTCACCAGCATCACGTATCTGTCCTTAAGCTATCATTACTTTCGCTGAGTTGTACGGGGATTGGCTCCGTGATCCTCAGTATCCGGAACTTTCTGTGGAGACCATCACTCATGACTCGCTGCTTGAACATCTCCTTTCAAAGACCACAACAGGAGACCAGTTGCTCTCGAAGGCTGTGTTTAGGACCTCAGCTCCAAGCTGGCTATGCGGCGTCTGAGAGGTTCGTCCTGTATGATTAAAGCTCTTGTTGAATTTTGCACTTGTGTATTTTCCTTGCGGCAAATTTCTAGGGCAAGACTCTGGCAGAAGCAGACACGTAACGAGTAAGAGCGAGCGTTGAGTGGGTCAAGCTTGGATAGGAGTGTCGAGAAACGTGAGCTATATCACGCAGTGGAGATGGAGTGTGCTTCAGGATGTTAACGTATGATGGCTTATGTAACGAGCAGGAAGGTAGAGGACTGGGGTGCTTGTTATGATAATGTATCTGAATCCGAAAGGTAATGCATTTGTGTGTTACACTAAAGCGATCACCGACGGGGGTCAAGAGTATGACGGGGTTCAAGAACGTTGATTTCCTATCTAAGCTAGGCCGCCTAATGCTCGGCGGTCTAAGAGATACAGTAGGGAGTAAGAATGATCGATGTACGTTGAGTTAGATGATAGGTTCACGACCGTATATAGTATAAGACTGTAGAAGACTTGTTGCAGATGTTGAGATGAGCACGGTGTGTGTGTAGAAGATGAGAGAGAAGGGGGAGATCCAGAGTTTATATGCACATGGTCCAGGTCCCTTGTGCTTGATTCCTGCGTGATCTGTTGTTAACTCTAGTGAGTTCTTTCCGATGAAGAAGACGGCGATGAATATCCGTTTGAATGTGAGGTCAATGACTATTGATATGAAAAAGACGCCGGTAAGTCTTTCTGACCTAGGAATTGATCTGAGCTCAAGGTTGAGAATAGATAAGGCCAAAAGACGTTGAGTTATGAAAACAAGATTAGGGTTTTCTGCTGGATTGTCATTATTTCATCGTTAGATTACCAAGTCGAGATGTTGGATTATTTCGGTTCATAGGTGAGCCGCGATGGCTTTCAAGAAATGACTCGGGCGCATCGGTATTGGGTACAGTACAAGCGAAAGGAAGGTTATTGCCTGCGTGTCGCCGACCGCGAAAATGGAATGACGAATTCTGATCAATGGAGAGATCAAGGAGGAAGAGTGGAGGAAGCCAAGTTGGAAGAGGTCCAGGTCCAGGAGAGCTTGTTGATAAGAGGTTATTACATCGGATATATAATACCGAGCAGGAAAAATTCTGATGAGAAGATGAAGGAAGACAATGTCAGGCTGAGCAGAGTCAAGCGGGAAGATAGTTAGGTCAAGGAGCTTGTTCAGAAGTCTTAGAATACTAAGTCAAACGTGTCATAGAGTTAGACGTATATTCGGTATATGCGGGTTGAAAGACTTTGGTGTTTGGACGGATGTGTCGAAAAGATGGAGGAATTGTGGGGGTTCTTGCGTTCTTATAAACGTCCATGAACACGGGACGCGGGTTGCTGATGAACTTGTCTCAATGAAGGGGCGTGAAGAGCAAAGCCGGTGACGGTGAAGTTTCAACCATGTATTGACTTCAAAGTACAATGAATAAAATTTCACTGATGAACTCAAAGGAATAAGCGATTATTAAATTCAATAAGTCTTCAAGATTGTGAACCATCGAAGATGTGAGTTTGAAGGGGGTTGACTTGTGAGTTAGCCGTTGGTCAAGAAACAGTAAGTTAGTTAGGAATATTTAGTGTTTATGAAAAACGTTGGAGAAAAGCGGAAGTAACGGTCAGACGATTTGGGGGGAGGGGGTTGCCCTCAATGCTAAATGTACCTTAGCTTGTTAAGGACTAGCAACTCCAGACCGAATGCATTGGTATCTTAAAGGAAATATTCTACTACAACTCCTTGTCCATCCTGACCCTGATTTGGTTGCTGTTGCTGCTCACCTCTATGGAGATCATTTTCTGGCGCCGCGTCAAAAACATTGAAATACCGTTCACCAGTATCGCTAACCTCGAGCACACTAGCCATATTGCCACAGCGGTAGCAGTAATTCGGGGCACTCCACACTGTGCTAAGTCGATCATCGTAGAGGACCTGGTATCCCTCTTGACATAGCTGATGCGCGCGTAAGATATGCGTCATGGAATTGACCTCAAGAAACTTTTTGACGACCTGAGCTCCAAATGTATAGCCTGCGCCTCTTGGAGAAAGAGAGAACTCGTCTCTGTCTGGGTCTGGATCTGACCACACTAGGTCTGCCATCGGCCCCTCATGAGGTATCTCGCGGAACCGATCGATGATCTTAATCTGGTCAATGGAGTGAATAGAAGGAGAAAGACCTCCATGGACACAAAATATCTGGTCGTTGATGACGACACTTAAGGTAAGGAAATCAAACATATCGGTAAAATAGTGCCAAACGTTGGCATTTCCATATTTCCGGGAACACTCAGTATAAAATCCATAGGACTGGGTGACACCACGGGATTCATGGTTTCCTCGAATAAGATGGACGCGTTGGGGGTATCTCAATTTTAGACAAACGAGTAAGGAGATTGTTTCGACGCTGAAAAGGCCACGATCTACGTAGTCGCCTACTCCAAATAGTTATTACTAGACACCATTTTTTGGCCTGTCGGTTGAGCACTCATACCAAGAAATAGGTAATTAGTATCTGGACAGAATCCTCCAATCTTGAAGATTTCAATCATGTCGAAGAACTGGCCGTGTATGTCTCCAACCACCGTTACCGGTGCTGCAATATGTACCACATTACTTTCCTTCATAAGAAGTTCTTTTGTCTTCGCGCATATTGCTTCGATGACCGAATCTGCTAATAACTCTTTCTTGTAGAGGCGCTCGATACATTCGTCCAGATCTACGCTCGCTGTACACTGACATTAGCCGGGTTCTGTTGCCGCCAAAGGTAGGATCCATGGATACCTGGGAGGCCGGGCATGTCTTGACCCTACCCAAAGCTAGGGGCTGTATGACGGAGGTACGAAAGGAGTAACTGGGTTGAGGGCATGCGAAGCTAAAGCCAGTTGCTCTTCGTCTCTCAAAATCATATTGTCTTAATGTACTTCATGACAGAACAGATAGTATGTATGCCTAAGCCGATCATTTTGATCGTCGACTGGTCTTGCTGGATGGACAGGCGTCGGTGTTTGTGTTTATCCGTTCCGATCTGACCAATGTAACTTTCCACAGTCTGATATCGACGCGCAACTTCTCCAGTATCTTCCTTCATGTCTCAAATTGGGCAGCACATTCGTACATAAACCAGATTGATCATACCGTTTCTCCAAATCCTCATACCGTAACGGTCAGGGATTCCGATCTGAATTGGTCGACAGGGCCCCCTGGTCTAAGCATCTCTCTTCATTAAGCTTCCAGTTTCTGCTCTTACTATCTTGTACTGTAAGGTCACGACCTAGAACATCGAAGTGTTAAAGAACAACACTTTCCTACTTCCTGCTATCCAGTCCATTCGTTCGATCAAACCTCCTTCTGGACTCTAAGCTTTCCTTTGCCCAGATCAACCAATCTGTGCATGATCTCATACAACGTTTTGTCGGAAGTATGACTACCCCTGCTGCTCAATGGCCGCAGCAGCAGCAAGTTCAGCCTAGCCAGCCATACAGTTATCCAGGTTACCAGCAACAATATGCACAACAGCAGTACTCTCCGCAACAGTACGCCGGGCAGCAGTATGCTCAGCAACAATACCCTCCACAGCAATATGCAACCTCCCCGCCAGCAGCTTACCAACAATCTTACCAATCCGCACCCACTGCCAACCCATCACAAGGTCAGCAAGCAGCTCACCAGACTCCTCATACATGCTACAATTGCGGCTCTCCGGAGCACTGGGCACAGAACTGTCCTGAGCCACGGCGCGAGGTTCCAGCGTAAGTGTTGAGATATGCCTGACGCTAAATCATAGCCTAACATCGAAAACAGGGGACTTATGAACCAACAGAATTATCTCCGACCCCCGAAGCGTCAGAAAACAAATGCCCCGATCATCACGAAGTATTCCCTACCGCCTCATGTCGCCCCACCTCAAGGACCGCCAAGGGCCTATGGGACAACGTCTTATGGCCAACCTGGCTACCATCAGCCTCAAGGTGTTCCTGGTCCACCCACCCCCTTATCGGCCCGATCGTCAGCCCCACCTCAATGGCAGCAGTCATCGCAATATCAGCAATACCAGCAGCACTATCAACAAGGGTATCCCTACCAACAGGGGAGCTCTTACCAGCAACAGCCATATACAGCAGCAATTCCTCCGACCCCGAATACTTATTACGGGCCTCAGAATCCAGGTCAGCCGTCCGCTCAGTGGCCGCAATATAACGCGGCGTACAATCAGCAAAATGCACAGTATCAACAAACGTCAGGTGTCCCAGCGCAACCATACTCTGCTGCTTCACCCTCCTCGGTCATATCTCCAGCTACGGGATACTCATGGAATCAATATCAAGGGATTACCGGGAGTGATCCTGTGGCTACCTTTCAAGGGTCGCCCGCTACGAATGCGCCAGTACAGTCTCAATCTTCAACACCGAAACCGCCGTCAGCTGATGTGGCGGATCTTGAAGCCGAAGAAGATGACTTAGACAAATTAGATGTACCTGATATTCCGAGCGGTAAGTTGGAGCATGGAAGAAATTTCGAAAGGATGCACTAATCGTTTTTGAAGGTGGAGCGTTAATTGATCTGACTGGCCGACCTTTGTCTGCAAATTTTGTAGTAGCTGAAGCCATTCCACTTCTACCACCAGAACCCGACAATGATGGTTGCTGCCGCTCCAAATACATGGACCGTGGGAAACCGGATATCCTGGGTCAGAACATCAAGGATACTGGCTACTGGGAAGAGTTCTCAAGAGATCCAATCTTCTCTTCCATTGGTGATGACGGCGTAGTCGTTCCTATAGACTATCTGAAGTCTTTATATGACCCTGGTCAAGCTAACCGAGGACGAAGTCAAGAGCCTGAACACAACGACAACAATCCCCTACAAGAGTCCAAATTCGAATTGGACGGCGAAGACGTTGGGGATGTCATGGATAGCCTCGAACATGCATTGAATGCAGGACGGCCGAAGCCACTTCAATTATCAAGTAGCAAAAGCGCCGTTGCAGTCGATCAGGCATCAGCCCCGAATTCAGGATCACGGATCCCGTCGGCTCGGGATACTGAAGCCATGCTCGCTGCTTTGGGTGTTACTGGAGCGCCAAAACCTGTTCGAGCCCCTGCCCGACCGTATCCTCCACCGTCTGCACAAGAGCCATCATTGCAGGCTTCGCCGAATAACACATCTAGATCGCGTAGTAGAAGCCCAATCATATATGATTCGTAAGTCCCCATTCAGCATTCCCTCCCTTATGCTACTGACCAATTTGCAGAAATGGCATGAGTCAGTGGAGGCATACGTCAAATTCTGGTGCAGAAAGTCAAAGTCGTGAGAAGAATTCAGACCCACTTCAGCGCGGATCATATAACAGCAGATATTCCACAATTAATAATGAACAGTTGCCTGCCGGCTTGGCTGAGCGGTCGAACTCGCAGAATTTTGAGCCTCCGCCGCCTCCACTACGGAAGCCATCATTCTACGATGGCAATATTGGAAGTCCGCTTTCTACAGGATCCAGCCATGGAGCTTCCAACGGATATGGCAACCCCAATTCCGAAAACGGGAACGTTCACCAAAACTACTTGATAGACGCACAATCGGCTTCGCCAGTCAAGCTTCGTGCTGGAGGCTCGAATGGCCGTAAGAGAGACTTTGACAACCGAGACGACTCGTCCGATGAGGGCGAAACTCAAGGCAGGCGCCAAGTTGATGACGTAACACCAAAGCTGAAGAGGCGTCAGCCGAAAGTTGCAGAGGCATACAGGTAAGCCTTCGATCTCTGTTGTATGGAATACGTCTGATGGCGCCCGTAGCCGCCGCTGGTAAGTGCTATTTTTGAGCTCACGGCGCTTTCAAGGAATTTTTCAATTCAAAAATACGAGGCTCTGCTTCTATAGCATGGTACTCGCGCTCAGATGCGATGGCTAGCCTCTATTCTTCTGCTGCTTATTGGAAAGGTGTACATTGCATGTTTTGTGGTGTTTCAACTTCTGTGTGGTAGCTGTCAATGAGTCTTCCATCTTGAAAGCGTTTCACTTGGTCGCGAGAACACTGCATCTCAAATATGGCTTTACTGCCACCTGTCAGCTACATTTAGTCTTCTCGGTTCAGATGCTCTTTTTGAAATTCGCATTTCTTTCTAATAGACGATGCAAGGGATGGCCATGGATCCATCCATGCAAAGTAATACCGTAAGCCGTAGACGATTGATCAGCAACTCGCTGCCCATTGTTGCTTCCTTTGCTCTCATCAGTTCTCGTTGTTGCGATATTGCCCTATGACTTTCCCTCATTTCGCTTCACCTGTGCTTCCCATCAAAGCCTCACATGCATGCATTTACATTGAGCATTCACAATCTGGTAGTTTTGAAGCTTCCATGATAAATTTTCGTAATTCCGCCGCCTATTAACCTGCGTTCTGTGGTGGCTTTAAATTTATGGTAGGGTAAGCTCGAAACCACGGTTGTGCACCGAACTTTGTGGGGAAGGAGGTAAGCTTATAATATACATGAACTCGCACAACGTACATTTTGTTTATGTACTTATACAAATTGAAACACATTACATGCTTCAGCTTGTGGTTGGTATTTTAAAAGAACCTACCGTATCGATAAGCGCGGCGGAGGACGCTTGCTCTGCCTTGTTGTCAAACCCCAAGTACGTTGGATGTGACATCAGGAGCAACAAGGGCCAAGCAAGACCTCTTGGGAGGAGGTCAGAGCAAACTGTATCCACCAAGTTGTTCCACTATACGTGGGGGCTTGGAGGGCGCGAGATTCACTGGGCACGAGAACGTTTGGGCTCCGCGGCGTCGTGTGTGGGCACTTGCAAGTGGCTCATTGCTGCCTGGACACAACTTGTGTTGTAACTATGCGGGTATTTGGGGATTTGGTGACAGGATGATGGTTTGTTGAGAGATGTAGGTGGGTAGAAAATCGAGTGTGGGTTGGAAGGAGGAAGTGACAATCCCGGATACTCACGAGGGGAAGGATTGGCACCAGAAGAGGTCTACACTTTCGCATGGAATGTGAGTAGTTGCAGATTGTCTAAAACAGCAGTTTAGAGGTCAGACGCCTTGAGGGGATTTACAAAGAAATCTCAAGTCGTGCAGAAGGGCTAAAGCATAACCACCACGAAGCATCACGGACTAAATGGGGAGGGAATAACTTGTGAAATGAAGCAGTTGAGTATATACAAATGGAAGTACATCATTCTGACGATAGCTACTTTGGACAACACTGAGAGATGAGAGGTGTACTACGTCGATAATTCTGACCAATCAGAGGACATGCATTCTCCGTCAAGATAATAATTCAACTTGTTCTCAATTCCATACAAGGAGGAAATAATAGAATCTAACCCAAGTTCTTTTTGCTGTAATAGATAGAACAACTCTAGCCAACAAGATGATAATGAATAAGACGAGGAGGTCGGTATCATAGTAGATGGTATTGATGATGTGACGTCGCGATCGTTTGCGGCCAGCATCGAGAATCCAGCCCCTTCGGTAGACCGTAGACGAACTCCAACCTCCCCCCGGCCACCTCATATTTTGATGGAACGAACAATCCATCCACCATCCCCAGATCACCCGAAAACCGATGTAGCCCTGTCTCATCCATATCATCTTCTCTTCTCTCCGCCTTATCACCGACTACAGATACTCATATTTCTGACCTTCAATTCGCGTGACGGCTATTGATTCTGCCCGACAAGGCGCGCGACCGAAGTAATTTGAAAGACGTCAGATTTCCGCGCGCTTCACCAACACCATTGTCGCAGCAATTGAGCTTGACAAACGATTCATAACATTAAGTTGCCATATATTCACCGCGACTACAATACAATGCCTGCCAGACCGACTGAGAAGCCCCGAGAAAGGATCTTGCCATCGAAGCACAACCCGCTTCTTGCGCTTGACAAAACACCCGATCGTACGCCATTTCATCTGGAGTGTCCTACATGGTGCGCACAGCTAATACAAATGATGCAGATGAGGAGCTCGTAAAGAAGCGACGACTCGGTCAGACAAATTTGGCTGTCAAGCCAGGTCAAGTCGGTACATCCAATGCGACAAAGCCAGAGAACCTCGGAATCTTTGACTACGCACATCTCAGAGCACCTCTTCCAAAGAACCTGAAAGGCTCCGAGATATTCGCACCTAATCAACACCAACCGCATCCTGAGGCCTATTTTCTCATGGTACGTTGGCGGTTGCGGTTACGAGATTGTGAATGATGTGCTGACGGTTGTGTCATGTCTAGAGAAGAAGTAGTGACGGCTATATTAGCGCCACTGGCATGTTCAAGGCCGCTTTCCCCTGGGCAGAACACAAAGAAGAGATGGCTGAGCGTGACTACTTGAAAACACTGACAACTACTAGCCAAGACGAAGTCGCTGGTAACGTGTGGATACCTGAGGAATTTGGTACGCCCCCAAGCGCCTTTGCTGTGTTGGGAGTTTCAGTATTAACGCCCTACAGCACTCAAGCTTGCAGATGAGTACGCTATGGTTCCTTGGATCAGAGCACTAGTCGACGATGCCCCAATCGCCACGAACACAGACGATCCTCAGAAATCAATATCTCCTCCCCCGAAATTCGTCTTCGCCGCGAACGATAAAACGCACCTCCCACCACCCACTCCCCGAGGCTCTACACCCCGCGCTCGCGGGCGACCAAGAGCAAGTTCGCCCGGCAAGTCCTCCACGCCAGCGCCGAAATCCCCCAGGAAGGCCCGAACAACAAAAGCCACCAAAGAATCAAATGCCGTCCATGCCCGCGAAGCCAGTGCCTCTTTACAGTCAGCTCTCCATGACGCGGCATCAATTGCAGACTCCGAATCCGTAGATGGCGACAAAGTGCGCGTGGACGTCGAATCAGTGGTCCAAGTCAACGGCGACACCGAGAGCACCACCACCAAAGTCAAGATAGAAATGCCCGGCGGATCCGCCGATCTGCCTCTGCCAGAAAGCCCAGAAGCTATGATCCAGAAAGCCAAGGAAATGGTAGAGGAAGCGAAGAAACTGGATGGCGAGGGCAGTGACAGGGCGTCTAAGCGCAAGGCGGAGGAGCTGGATGATGAGGATGATGAGGAGTGGGATGGGGTATTGCAACCGGCGAAGAAGACAAAGCTACTGGAGCAGGAGATCAAGAAGGAGAAGGTGAGGAAGAGGGCGCTGTTTGGCGTTGCCGCGACTTTGGCAATTGGGTGAGTGCATTACCTAGATTGCTACATCCTGCGCTACTAACACTAGACGCAGGGCCTTTATCCCCTACGTAATCTGAAACCCACCCATATGGGCCGTGGATACGCGGAAGCGACCGTCCATCACTGCAGTCAACCCGGGCCCGCATATCACAATCCAGCAGTCGCTACGGCGGAAAGATTTCAATTTCTTTACATACCCTCATGTTTGCGGCAGTTGTATTTCCAGGGGCGTCTGCAGGGTTGGTTGCGTTTGGCGGAAGGGAATGGAATTTTTCATAGCTGTTTGTAAGCGGTAAAAGTGGGGAAGAAGTGATAATTACAACCACAGGCAGCCAGCTTCTACATTATCGTGATGTTGGATAGAACAGACCAACGATTACCGATAGCGGTGAGCCTTTGTCCCAAAGCTACTTACTTCTCCATGAATTTGAGCATGTCATAACAGTCCAGGAGTCTTGTACAGTCTTTGGTACTGTAGTATTATATCGAGTTTTTTACAGACGGTATATGCCTTCCCTCACGATACCTCCAATCCACCCAGCTACTCATTCACCTCATTCACACCCCCTTCCCCCCTCCCCCCTCACTCCCGCCCCGAGCCTCGCAGCCTTCCACCCTCCCAACACCTAAACATCTCACCCTCACCACCATACCAGAAACCACCAGCAATCTCCCACCCCTCCCCACTAACCCCCCAAATCCACCCAAGCGCCACAAACACCCAAGCATCACAACTGTCAACGAAACACGACTCACACCCCCTTGTCTACGACGCCGTCTCCGGTAGCCTGCAGACGCCCCAATTAGGGGAGTTTTTTTGAGGGTCGAGGGATGTAGGGTTTAAGTACTTTGCCCTCCCCCCACCCATCCATCCCCCTTGCCACAAATATCAAACTACACCGCAGAAAGCACAAACCCCACATCCTTCAAGTATTTTAACTTGAGTAGAACCGGAATACGGTGACCCGCTCGACATGCCTGAATTTTCGCGCGATATCAAGGTGATATTAAGGATTTCTTGGGATCAGATGCCGATGACGAGGGTGGTTAGGTTGGGGGAGGGGTATATTTGGGAGATGTGGGGGGGTGGGGAGAGGAAAGTTGTGGGTGAGATTTTGGGTGTGAGGGTTGGGGGGGGGCTGGATGATTTGGGTATTTGGGTAAGGACGGTAAGGTGGTGCCTACCCTAACACGTGATATGCCGGCGGCCGCCAGTTGAAAATGCCAGCTTCCTCCACCCACCCAAAACCCCTCCAAGCCCCCAAAGACTTCCTGCCAGGCTGCCAGCCGCCATCATCTACCGACGACTTGCTCGTTGCTTTTCCCATCCAGACTAAGCCGGAAGGGTGTCAGGATGTCGGGACAGATCGGGCTACTCGCAGATTTAGGGCCGAGGCATGTGGGATCGAACGATCCAACCAACGATCGCCCTGTCGCTTGAACCCCCTCTACCGGACAAGCGTGGATTCAACCTGTCAAAACACCTCAGTCAGACCAGTCCCTTTCGTTTCCTTTTTAATCCTTCGCTGCTTCCCTTTTCTTTAGCATATCATACGGTTTTGGTGAGCAGACTGAGCGAGCATGCGGGCAATGGTTTCCATCAGGTTTTCCCCGGCGAAATTGTGCATTCTTGGGAATGGCGGCGCTTCCGGTGCGGGATCTAGAGTCTCAAGAAGATCGTTTGCTTCGTCTGGAAGTAACCTGGCGACATGGGGGTTTATCGGCCTTGGACACATGGGTGAGATTCTTCATGGCT
>JAABUL010005657.1_pt1 | contig 15313 bp, 16 predicted proteins | sample 5559151 | NCBI WGS metagenome assembly JAABUL01 (sample SAMN10711876, study PRJNA513368) | rock metagenome | isolation source: Antarctica rocks | place: Antarctica: Victoria Land, Pudding Butte sud | reverse complement strand
CACCAAGCAAGGAATTCTCTTCCTGCAGCTCATGCTCCGGCATCACCAGGGTGGGGAGAACATGATGCTGGCCGCGGCACAGCGGGCCAGCACGGCCGCCGTCCGCGATCTCGCTCGGCGGATGCTCGTCGAGCAGAACGACGAGGGCCAACTGCTCCAGATGCTGCTTGGTGCCCGCGGAGCGTCCCCGCTGCCCGCCCCGACTCCCTGACGGGATCGGACAGGCGACGACGCGCTCGTCGAAGTTCACCGTCGCCCGGCATGCCCGTCCCGGTGCCGGTCGAGGGCGCGCACTCCGGCCTGGCCGGTCACCAGGTGCTCGGCCCCGGCACCTGGTGCGCGACATCGACCTGCGCCTGCCGTCAGCCCGGCCGCGCTGGAGACCCCCAGTTGTCCTCAACCACGCAGGACAAGATCCGCGAGCGCACGGCAGTGATGCAGAGCTCGGGTCTGGGGGTCTGCTGGGTGACCGACCTGACGCCGTGGGTCGGCGCTGAACCCAGCGTGCGATGAGCGTGCGGCACCAGGACCTCCGGGTTCGGGAAGCGCGACGTCAGACATCGACGCCGCGCCGGATGACCCGTCAACAACCTCCCCGGTCACGACAGCCAGCACGGCCGCTCACCCGCTTGCGCCGTCGACGAACGGCGTCAGCACCGCGTCGAAGGCGTCGGCCGCCTCGTACATCGGGTAGTGGCCGCACGCCGGCAGCACCTCGAGCCTGCTGTCCGGCAGCCGCTCCGCCAGCCAGCGCGCGCCCTCGACGGTGTGCACCGGGTCGTCCGCGCCCAGGACCTGCAGCACGGGCATCACCACGGCAGCGACGTCGCCAACCTGGTCGGCAGTGAGCATCGAGGCGTAGCAGGCGACCGCCGCCCACGACGGCATCTGCAGCGACCGGCCCACCAGCCAGTCCAGCAGCGCCGGGTCTGGGTCGCCGCGGAAGCCCGACGCGACCGTCGCCCGCCGGGCTGCGAGGCGGTCCGCGTGCTCCGCGGCGACCAGGGCGGCCACGGCCCGCTCGGCGGGCGGCCCGAACGGGAACTCGGCGCTGCGGCTGGCGCGCACGGCGTTGCTGCCCACGAGCACGAGTCTCGCGACCAGCTCGGGCGCGGTCACGGCGAGCCGGAAGGCGACCTGGCCGCCGAAGGACCAGCCGACGACGGTGGCCCCGGTCACGCCCAGGTCGAGCAGCACGGCTCGCAGGTCCACGGCCAGCGAGTCGACGTCGTACCCGGACAGCGGCGCATCCGACCCGCCGTGGCCGCGCTGGTCCACGCAGACCACACGGTGCGCCGGGGTGAGCAGCCGTACCTGACGGTCCCACACGGCGGAGTCCATCCCGAACCCGGCGACGAGGACGACAGGCGGGCCCGCGCCCAGCTCATGCACAGCCAGCCGCACGCCGCCGCCGACGTCGGTGAGCTTCACCGTTCACACTGCAGGGCGGTCGCCGCCGCTGCCGTGAACGGTCGTTCCTCAGCCACAACGCGCCGCGCTTCCAGCGTGCAGGAGGAGTGCGGGAGTCGACGGTCGGCGATACTCGGGACTCCGGTACTCACGACAGTCCGGGACGGGTCCCCGCGGGCCGGGAGGGTGCAGCAGTGACGGAGTCCACGACGGACGCCACGGAGCCGGCGCCGCGTCCGCGCGGACGGCCGCGCCGCGACATCGATCTCGACACCGTGGCCGATGCCGTGGCGGACCTGTTCGCCGAGGGCGGTCTGGAGAACGTCTCGATCGGTGCCACCTCGGAGAAGCTCTCGGTCTCCCGGGCCACGCTCTACCGCACGGTCCCGACCAGGGAGGACCTGCTCGGGATCCTGTTCGAGCGCAGCACACGCGAGCTCACCGCGTCGGCCGAGCAGATGCTCTCGGCGGCCGGAGAGGCGCGCGAGCAGCTGGTCGAGCTGGTGAGCCTGCAGGTGCAGGCGGCCATCGGGATGCGCCGCTACATGGCCGTCTTCTTCGGCGGTGGTGGGCTGCCGCCCGACGTGCTCGAACGCTGGCATGACTGGAGCAGGTCCTTCGAGGCGATGTGGCTGCGGGTGGTGACGGAGGCCATGGAGGCGGGCGTGCTCGCCGGTGCCGACCCCGTCGTCACGACCAGGCTCGTCCTCGGGATGTGCATCTGGATCTCGCGCTGGTACCGGCCGGACGAGGGCTGGACGCGTGAGCAGATCACGGGGGCGGCACTCAGCCTGCTCCGGCTGTAGCCGCCGCGTCACGGCGCGGGCCGACGTGACGCTCCGGCGATCATCGTGGCCTGCCCTGTGGCGCAGCGGCGCCCGTCGCGGGCCAGGATCTCCGCCTCGACATAGGTGACGCTGCGCCCGCCACCGAGCAGGCGCGCCACCACGGTCAACGGGGCGAAGGCCGGCCGCAGGAAGAGCGTGGTCAGCGACGCGGTCGCCGGCAGGTGACCGGCCTCGGCGACGCGGATGGCCAGCACGGCCATCGCCTGGTCGGCGATCGTGGCGACGATGCCGCCGTGCACGGCGCCGTTCGGGTTCGGCACGAACGGCGCGGTCGCCACCCCGAACGTCGCCTCCGTCCCGCCCACCGCCGCGCATACCAGGCCGAGGGCGCGCGACATCGGCAGCGCGTCCGCCCACCGCACCCAGTCGGCATCCCTGCCGCCCCTGGGCGCGGTCAGCCAGGGCATCGTGTCGAGGCTGCTCACCTGCCGGTCTCCCGCCTGTGCGCTACTATTGAGACACTTAGGCTCACAATACTAGGCGGGAGCCCACGTGGACACTGCCAGGTCGCGGTTCAGCGACGAGCAGATTGCCTTCGCCGCCGCGGTGCGCGACTTCTGCCGGCGCGAGGCCGGCACCCGCGAGCAGCGCGACGCGCTCACCGACGGGGGGCGCGAGACGCACAGCCCTGCGCTCTACGCCAGGCTCGCGTCCGCCGGGCTGCTGGCAGCGTCGATCCCGGAGGAGTACGGCGGCAGCGGCGGCGGCCTGACCGAGCAGTGCCTGCTCTTCGAGGAGCTCTTCCGAGGTCTGGCGCCGCTGCACGGCGCGGGGCCGTCGCACACGGTCGCGGGCGTCTACAAGCACTTCGCGTCCGAGGACCAGAAGAAGCGCATGCTGTCGGCGATCGCCGAGGGCAGCGTCGTCGCGATCAGCATCTCCGAGCCGCAGGCCGGGTCCGACGCGGCGAACATCGGCTGCCGGGCCGAGCGCGTCCCCGGCGGCTGGTCCATCACGGGCCAGAAGACGTGGTGCTCCGACGCCCACGTCGCCGACCACGTGCTGGTCGTCGTGCGCACCGGGCGCGGCGACCGACCGCACGAGGGCCTGACCATGCTCGAGGTGCCGACCTCGGCGCCCGGGCTCACCATCCGCCCGATCTCCACGATGGGCGGCAGCGAGGTCAACGACCTCTACTTCACCGACGTGGTGGTGGGGGACGAAGCGGTCGTCGGTGAGCCGGGCAGGGCGTGGAAGCAGGTGATGGCGGGGCTGAACGGCGAGCGCCTGGTGTGCGCCGCGCAGGGCCTCGGCATGGCCCAGCGCACCTTCGACGACCTGCTCGCCTACGTGGGGCAGCGGCAGCAGTTCGGCCAGGCGATCGGCACGTTCCAGGCACTCCGGCACCGGATCGCCACGCTCGCGATCGAGATCGAGTGCTCGCGCGCGCTCACCTACGACACGGTCGACCGGGTCGAGCGGGGACTCGGGAAGCCCGAGGAGCTGGTGCGACTCACGTCCATGGCGAAGGTCAAGGTGACCGAGACAGCCAAGCAGGTGGCGCTGGAGGGCGTGCAGATGATGGGTGGCTACGGGTACGCGACCGAGTACGGGATGGAGCGGCACCTGCGCAACGCGATCGCACCGACGATCTACGCGGGCAGCAACGAGATCCAGCGCGAAATCATCGCCGCCACCTACGGACTGCGCTGACACCGCGTGGTCACCCTCGGCGGGACGGTCGCGCGCAACGCACGGCGGGTGCCCGGGCGTGACGCGCTGGTCGCGGCCGACCAGCGCTGGACGTGGGCGGAGACGGAGGAGCTGGTCGCCCGCGTCGCCGGGGTCCTGCGCGCACGCGGGTTGCAGCACGGCGACCGCTTCGCGGTGATGGCGGGCAACGCGCCCGAGCACCTGGTGGCCCAGTGGGCCGCGCTGCGCCTCGGCGCGATCGTCGTGCCGGTGAGCGCACGGTCGGCCCCACCCGAGCTCGCTCACGTGCTGTGCGACAGCGGGTCCCGGCTGCTCTTCGTCGACGCCGACACCGCCGGGGTGGCCGCGTCGGCGGGAGCGCCGTCGGTCCCGCTCGGGGACCTGGTCGAGGCCGCACGCGAGGGCTGGGCGCCGGTCACCGAGGACCAGGCGGCGGAGGGCGACGACGCCTTCATCACCTACACGTCGGGGACGACCGGAGCGCCCAAGGGCGTGCTCGTGGACCACCACCGCGCGGTCTTCGCCGCTTTGGCACAGAACGCGTCGATGGGGCTGCGCGACGGCGAGCGCTACCTGCACCTGTCGCCGTTCCACCACTCCGGCGGCGTCGTCTACGCCAACGCCGTCACGCTGCTCGGCGGCACCCACGTACTCGGCGGCGCCTTCGAGCCGGGCGCGACGCTGGCGGTCATCGAGCGCGAGGAGATCACGTGCCTGCTCGGCGTGCCCACCGTGTACCAGCTCCTGCTGCGCCATCCCGACCTCGCCAAGCGGGACCTCACGAGCTGGCGGACGGCGATCTTCGGCGGGGCGTCCATGCCGGGCACCACCGTCACCGAGCTGCTCACCCGGCTGCCGGAGCTGGAGCTATTCCAGCTGTGCGGCCAGACGGAGTCCGGGCCGGTGGGCCTGTTCTCCACCACGGCGCAGCTGCGCACCCGTCCGGACTCGACCGGCCACCAGCCACAGCCCTTCCTGGAGCACCGGGTGGTCGACCTCGATGGCGTGGACGTCAGTCCGGGTGTGGTAGGCGAGCTGCTCTTCCGCGGCGAGTCGGTGATGAAGGGCTACTGGGGGCGGCCGGAGGCGACGGCCGAGGCCCTGCGCGGCGGGTGGCTGCACACCGGCGACCTCGTGCGCGTCGACGGCGACGGCGCGATGGTCCTGGTGGACCGGCTCAAGGACCTCATCATCACCGGCGGGCAGAACGTCTACTCGGCCGAGGTCGAGGCCGCCCTGCACGCGCACCCCGACGTCGAGGACTGCGCGGTCGTCGGCGAGCCGCACCCGGACTACGGCGCAACGGTGGTCGCGGTCGTCGCCGTACGCGACGGCGCGACGCTGACGCTGTCCCAGGTGCGGGAGCACTGTGCCGGCCTGCTCGCCCATTACAAGATCCCGCGCCGGCTGGTCCTCCGCCCAGTGCCGCGCAACGCCACCGGCAAGCTGCAGAAGCACCTCCTGCCGTGACGTGGGACTCCCTGCGCTGCAGGATGTCCGGCGCGGTCGCGGAGATCACGCTGTGCCGGCCGGAGGTGCTCAACCGCTTCGACGCGGTGCTGCACGCGGACCTCACCGACGTGCTCACCTCGGTACGCCGACAGCCCGGCGTCCGCGCGATCGTGCTGGCGTCAGAGGGGCGTGCCTTCTCCGCCGGCGGCGACTTCGCACTGATGCGTGAGGCGCACGACGACTCGGCCGTGCGACGCGCCGTCGTGGCGGACGCGCGGCGACTTCTCGACGCGTTCCTGGAGCTGCCGCAGCCCGTCGTCGCCGCCGTGCAGGGCGCCGCCATGGGTCTCGGCGCCACCGTCGTGCTGGCCTGCGACGCAGTGGTCGCCTGTCGCGGCGCCACGCTGGCCGACACCCACGTGAACCTGGGGCTGGTCGCCGGCGACGGCGGGTGCCTGGTCTGGCCCCAGGCGCTCGGCATGCCGCTCGCCCGCCGGCACCTGCTCACCGGCGACCCGCTCAGCGCCGAGACGGCGCACCGGCTCGGCGCGGTCTCAGACCTCGTGGAGACGCCCGAGGAGGTGCTGCCCGCCGCGCGTGCGATCGCGGAGCGGATGGCCAGTTGCGCTCCCCTCGCGGTGCAGGGCACGAAGCAGGCGCTCAACCGCGTGTCGCGGACCCGGGCCGGGGAGGTGGTGGACCTGTCGCTGGCGTACGAGGAGCAGACGCTGGCGAGCGAGGACCTGCTCGAGGGCATCGCTGCCTTCCGCGAGCGGCGCCCCGCGGAGTTCCGGGGCCGCTGACGTCCGGGGTCGGTCCCGGTCAGGCGTTGAGGCGGCGGGACCGCACCGGCGCGAGGCCCAGCGCGGCGGCCACCAGCCCCTGGCGGTGGGTCCCGGGCGCGGCGAGCCGGCGCAGCGCGGCCGCATCGGCGAAGGCCTGCGCGATCGGGTAGTCGTGCATGTAGCCGTAGCCGCCGTGCAGCTGCAGGCCGGTGTCCGCGGCGAGCGTGGACGCGTCGAGTGCGCCGAGCACGAGGGCGGCAGCGGCGGCGGGCGCCAGGGGGGCGAGGGTGCGTGCGGCGAGGCCGGCGTCCAGCAGTGACTCAGCCAGCCGCAGCCGCACGTCGACGGCGGCCAGGGCCTGGTGGGTGTTGTCGAACGCGCCGATCGGCGAGCCGAAGACCGTGCGCCCCGCGACGTAGGCGAGGGTCTGAGCCAGTGCCGCCCGGCCGGCCGCGACGGCCACGACGGCGTGCCAGAGGTCTGCGTCCGCGCGCAGGCGCGGCACGAGGTCGGCGCCGCCCAGGACGTCCGCGTCGCTCACGGACGCCCCGTGGAACGCGATGTCGGCCATCCCCGCGCCGGGCACGGCGAGCGGGTCGTCGACGGCACCGAGGCTGGCGACCGCCGCCGGGACGAGCAGCACCGCGTCGCATCCGTCCGGGTCCTGCGCCACCACCGCGATCAGCTCGGCGTCGGCGGCCCCCACCACGGACGGCACCGCCCCCTCGAGCCGCCACCCGCCACGAACCCGCTGCAGCGCGGGCCGGTCCGTGCCGACATCGAGGCCGGCGAGTGCCACGGCGGTTGCCCCCGAGGCCACGCCGGCGACCGTCGACGACCGGCCGGGCAGCCCGTCCAGCAGCGGCCCGACGACACCAGCGTGGAGGACCAGCCGTAGCGCGAGGCCAGTCTCGCCAGCCGCCGCGGCCGAGGCGATCAGAAGCGCGGGGAAGCGCGCGTCCGGGTCACCGCCCCCGCCGTGCTCCTCGGCCAGCGCCACGCCCAGCAGCCCCTGCTCCCCCGCGGCCCGCAGGAACGCCGGCGTCCCCCGCCCCGCCACGTCCGCCACCAGCTGCGCGCACGTGGCGCGGAAGGCGGCGTACTCCTGCGAGCGGTCCTCGCGTGCGAGGGTCGGCGCGCTCAATGGCTGCGCTGGTCGAAGCGGCGCCGCAGGTACTCCGACGCGATGCGGATGCGCTGCATGCTCGGCGTACCCCCCGCCAGTGACCAGCCGTGCGCGTCGCGGTGCAGCCGCTCGACCTCGTACTCCACCGCGTAGCCGTAGCCGCCGTGGATCTGGATGGCGAGGTCGGAGACCCTCTTGGCCATCTCGTTCGCGAAGCACTTCGCGACCGATGCCTCCAGCGGCACCGGCGCGCCATCGCCGGCGTTGACGGCGGCCCGCGCGATCAGCAGCCTGGCGGCCTCGACCTGCACCACCATGTCGGCGAGCCCGGACTGCACCATCTGGAACTCGGATATCTCCCGCCCGAACTGGCGCCGTTCGCGCACGTAGCGTGCGGTGCGGTCCAGCGCCGACTGCCCGATCGCCAGCGACATCGTCGCGTTGCCCAGCCGTTCGATCGAGAAGGCCGTGAAGAGCGAGCCGAAGCCTCCAGCGGGGACGACGATGTCGTCGACGGCCACCCGCACGTCGGTGAAGGTGATGTCGGCCGACCCGATCCCCCGGAAGCCCATCAGCTGCTCCTGCGCCCCGAAGCTGAGGCCGGGCGCATCCCTGTGGACGAGCACCGCGCCGATCCCCTTGGCCCCCTGGACCGAGCCGAAGCGGACGTAGACGAGGTACTGCTCGGAGAAGCCGGCGCCCGAGCACCAACGCTTCGTGCCGTTGATGACGACCTCGTCGCCCACGATCTCGGCTGTGGTGCTCGCGTCCGTGGCAGCCGAGCCGGCGTCGGGCTCGGAGATGGCGACGGCGATCGTCGTCTCGCCGGCGGCCACGGCGGGGAGCACGCGCTTCTTCAGCGCGTCGCTGCCGAACAGGTGCAGCACCCTGGCCGGCCCGGTGCTCGCCTCGAACACGGGCCACGCCGCGACCGGGCTGCCCTTGGCGAGCTCCTCCAGCACGACGAGGGCGTCCATGAGCGGGCTCCCGCCGCCGCCGTACTCCTCCGGCAGCGTCAGCGCGAGCAGCCCGAGGTCGCCGAGCCGGCGCCGTTCCTCCTCGGGCAGGTGCACGCGCCCGGCGTCCCACTCCTGGGCCTTGGGCGCGTACCGCTCGGCGGCGAGCCGGGCCGCGAGGGCCTTGAGCTCCTGCTGGGTCTCGGTGAGCTGCAGCATGCCGGCCTCCATCTCAGGCGCCCGTCCAGACTGGCGGCCGCTTCTCCAGGAATGCGCGGGCGCCCTCCGCCGCGTCGGCCGAGCTGCGCACCCGGTCGGTGTGCGGCCGCTGCAGCGCGAACGCCTCCGCCGCCGGCCACTCCGTGGCCGCGCCGACGAGCAGCTTCGCGGCCTGCACCGCCAACGGCGCGTTCCCGGCGATCTGCGCAGCCAGCGACTGCGCGGCTGCGACGGCGTCACCGACCGGGACGACCCGGTTGACCAGGCCCAGCTCGTAGGCGCGGGAGGCGCCGATCGGGGCGCCGGTGAGCACGAGCTCCATTGCCACGTTCCGGGGGACGCGCAGTGGCAGCCGGAGCACACCGCCAGCGGCCGCGACCAGGCCACGGCGCACCTCGGGCAGCCCGAACTCGGCGTCCTCCGCCGCCACGATCAGGTCGCAGGCCAGCGCGATCTCGAAGCCGCCGCCCAGCGCCCGTCCTTCCACTGCAGCGACGATCGGCTTGGCCGGCGGGCGCTCGACGATGCCGAAGCCGCCGCGCCCGGCGGTGACTGGCCGTTCACCGTTGGTGCTGAAGGCCTTGAGGTCCATGCCGGCGCTGAAGACGGTGCCCGACCCGGTTAGCACCGCGGCCCGCAGGTCATCCCGCGCCTCGAAGGAGTCCAGCGCGGCGGACAGCGCCTCGGCAGTGGCGCGGTCGATGGCATTGCGCACCTCCGGCCTGTCCAGGGTGATCGTCGCCACGGGTCCGCCGACGTCGAGCCGCACGGCCGGACGGGCCTGCACGGTGGTCATCGCGGCGGCATCCTGATCGCGCCGTCGAGGCGGATGGTCTCGCCGTTCAGCATGCCGTTGTCGATGATGGCGAGCGCGAGCCTGGCGTACTCGTCGGGCTCGCCGAGCCGGCTCGGGTGCGGCACGCTCGCGGCCAGCGAGCCACGCACGTCCTCCGACAGCCGGGCGAGCAGCGGGGTGTCGAACGTCCCCGGCGCGATGGTGTTGACGCGGATCCCCTTGCCGGCCAGGTCGCGCGCGGCGACGATCGTCATCCCCACGATGCCCGCCTTCGACGACGCGTACGGGATCTGGCCGATCTGCCCCTCGAACGCCGCCACCGACGCGGTGAGGATGCAGACGCCGCGGTCCCCGTCGACGGGGGGGTTGGTCGCCATCCGCGCTGCCGCGAGGCGCAGCACGTTGAAGGAGCCGATCAGGTTGATCGTCACGACCTCGGTGTAGGTCTCGAGCGAGCCGGGTGTGCCGTCGCGGTTGACGAGCCGGACGGCGCCACCGCGGCCCGCGCAGTGCACGACGACGCGCAGCGGCCCGGCTTCCACCGCGCGGTCGAGGACCGCCGTCACGTCGTCCTCGCTCCGCACGTCGGCGGCGACGAAGGACACCGTGTCTCCCAGCTCCTTCGCGACGAGCTCGCCGTCGGAGGTCGGCAGGTCGGCGATCACCACTGACGCGACGCCGCCGGCGACGAGGCGCCGCACCGTCGCGAGGCCGAGCCCCGACGCCCCACCGGTGACGACCGCGCTGATGCCCGCGAGCTCCATCAGATGCGCTCGATGATCGTGGCGTTCGCCATCCCGCCGACCTCGCACATCGTCTGCAGGCCGTAGCGGCCGCCGGTCTGCTCGAGGCCGTTGAGCATCGAAGTCATGAGGCGCGCTCCCGACGCGCCGAGCGGGTGGCCGAGGGCGATCGCGCCGCCGCGCGGGTTGAGCTTGGCGGCGTCGGCCGCGAAGTGCTCGCGCCAGGCCATCGGCACTGGCGCGAAGGCCTCGTTCACCTCGTAGTGGTCGATGTCGTCGATCGCTAAGCCGCTGCGCCGCAGCACCTTCTCGGTCGCCGGGATCGGCCCGGTGAGCATGGTGATGGGGTCGTCGCTGGCGAGACCGAACGCGTGGAAGCGGGCCCGCGGCCGCACCCCCAGCTCGGCCGCCTTCTCCTCGCTCATGATGAGCACCGCCGTCGCGCCGTCGGTCAGCTGCGAGGAGTTGCCCGGCGTGACGTGCCAGCCAATCTGCGGGTAGCGCGCAGCCATCTCCTCGGACCAGAACGACGACTTCAGGCCTCCCAGCGACTCGATCGTCGTACCCGGGCGGACTGTCTCGTCGCTGCCGACGACCGTGCCGTCGGGGGTGGTGATGGGGACGATCTCGTTGCCGAAGTCGGCCGTCGCGGCGAGCTGGTGGCTGCGCGCGGAGAACTCGTCGAGCTCCGCCCGATCGAGCTTCCACCGTGCGGCGATGAGCTCGGCTGAGACGCCCTGCGGCACGAAGCCCGGCGCGTAGCGCGCATTCGCCGACGGGCCGAACGGGTCCGCGCCCATCCGCGAGGTGAACATCGGCACTCGGCTCATCGACTCCACCCCGCAGGCGACCACGATGTCCTGCGCACCGGCGATGATCGCCTGGGCGCCGAAATCGGCGGCCTGCTGGCTCGAGCCGCATGCGCGGTGCACGGTGCATGACGGGACGTGCTCGGGGAGGCCGGCGCCCAGCCACGCCCAGCGACCGATCGGGCCCGACTGTTCCGCGACCTGGCTCACGCAGCCGGTGATGACGTCGTCGACGAGCCCCGGGTCCACGCCGGTGCGGTCGAACAGCGCCGAGAGCACCTGCCCGAGCAGCTCCGCCGGGTGCACCGAGGACAGCGCCCCGCCTGGTCGCTCGCCCTTCGGGGCGCGCCCCTTGGCCATCGGCGAGCGGACGGCGTCGACGATCACTGCTGTGCGACTCACGGAGGTCTCCTGGTCTGGTGGGTGGTCTGCTAGTGCGTGAGGGCCGGGGCGCCCGCACCGAGGCAGGCGGCGGTGTCGCCGTAGTAGGCGCGGATCTCCGCGACCAGCCCGCCCGAGCGCCGCCACACCTCGACGGCGGTCATGGGGATGGGGGCGGGCAGCGCCGGCGAGTGGTAGTTGAACGCGAGCTCGGCGACGACCCGCCCGTCACTGGCTGTCACGTTCGTGACGGTCAGGTCGCGGGGGCCGAGCGTGTCCGCGGTGACCTCACCGGGGCTCGCCGCCGCTCCGAACACCCGCCGCAGCACGGCCCGCCCACGCAGCACCCCGCCGTAGGGCAGCGACTCCGGCAGTGCGAGCACCGCGTCCTCGGCGAACCATTCGTCCACGAGCGCCACCGCCGCTGCCCGGTCGCCCGCGGCGACAGTCCGGTAGACGCGGCGCACGAGGTCGGCGTCGGTGCAGCTCGTTCTCATCCACCCTCCGGCTTTTTGATTCTGATAGTCTCAAAGCTAGCACGTGGAGGGAGCGTGGACCATGGTGAACGGTCGTTCACGACACGACGAGGACTTGCTGGTCGATCGTGACGGGGCCGTCGCCATCGTCACCCTCGACCGCCCCGAGAGGCTCAACGCGCTGAGCCACGGGCTGCTCGCCCGCCTGCTCGCGGTGCTGCAGGGGCTCGACGCGGACGACGCCGTGCGGGCGGTCGTGCTGACCGGCGCGGGCCGCGCGTTCTCCTCCGGCGCTGACCTGCGAGGCGGCCCCAGCGACGCTGAGCACACGCTTCGCAGCCTCTATCACCCGCTCGTGCTGCACATGCGCTCGATGCGCGTGCCGCTCGTCGCCGCGGTAAACGGCGTCGCCGCCGGCGCCGCCGTCTCCCTCGTCCTGGCCTGCGATCTCGTGGTCATGGGGACCGGTGCGACGGTGCAGTTGCCCTTCGTGCGGCTGGGACTGGTCCCGGACGCCGGCGCGCTCTGGTGGCTCGCGCGCCTGGTTGGCCCGGCGCGCACGGCCGAGCTGGTGCTGCTCGGCGACCGGCTATCGGCGGCCGAAGCGCTCACCTGGGGCCTCGCCAACCGCGTCGCGGACGACTGCCTCGCCACCGCGGTGTCCCTCGCGCAGACCGCCGCCGCGAACTCCTCCAGCACCGGGCCCATCAGGACCCTGCTGTACGACGCCCTCGCCCGTGACCTCCCCGCCCAGCTGGACGCCGAGGCCACCGTCCAGGGGCGGCTGCAGCACGGCGCCGACTACGTCGAGGCCCGGCACGCCTTCGCCGAGAAGCGCCCACCCGTCTTCGCCTCGGTCACGGTGCCGCCGGTCCCCGGCTGAGCACCGAGGGTGGAGCAGGGGGACAGCCCGCGGATCACCGCTCCACCGCCGCGCTTCTCGGGGATGACGCCCCCGTGCAGCTCACACGCCGAGCGGCTCTCCCAGCCGGGCCTGGAGCGCACGCGTGTAGTCGATGATCGCGCGGTTGGCGTTCATGACGACGGCGCCGACGAGGCTGCCGCCGCGCAGCGCCTCCACGACGAGTGACGGCTTCTCCGCGTCCTCTGCAACGACCCTCCAACTGTCGGCGGCACGGAGGTGACCAGCAGACTTGATCTTGACGTGGTACTGGTCGGACCAGAACGTCGGCACCGACGCCAGCGGCTCCCGTTCCTCTGCGGGGCGGAGCAGGTTGGCGGCGGCGCAGGCGGCCATGTCCCGCGCGTTCGACCAGTGCTCGATGCTGGCCGGGGCGCCGTCGCCCTCGGGGTACGCCCACGCTGCGACGTCGCCGACCGCGACGACCTCGTCGAGCGGGCCGCACGACGCGGTGAGCGCGTGGCAGTGCCGGTCCACCTCGACTGCGCCTGCGGCCATCCGCAGGCCCGCGTCCGCCAGCCACCCCGTGTTGGGCAGCGAGCCTGTCGCAACGAGCACGCGGTCCGCCGGCAGCAGCTCGCCCGACCTGAGCGCCACGCGGGAGCCTGTCACCGCGGCGACCCCTCCCCCGAGCCGGAAGTCGACGCCCTGCGCACGGTGCAGTGCCTCCGCTCGCCGCCCCACCTCCGGACCCAGAACAGGCATCGGGAGCGGCGCGACGTCCGCCACCGTCACCGACGCGATGCCGAGGCCGCGCAGCGACGCGGCGACCTCGCAGCCGATGAACCCCGCTCCCACGATGACCACCCGCGAGTCCCCGGACACGTTGTCGCGCAGAGCGATCGCGTCGTCCAGGGTGCGCAGCGTCGACGCGCCCGCAGGCAGCGGCGTCGGCCACGGTCGGGCCCGACGTCCTGTCGCGATCACCAGACCGTCGTACGTCAGCGACGACCCGTCCGCCAGCCGCACGACGTGCGCAGCGGGATCGAGCCGCAATGCGGCGACGCCGAGCCGCCACGTCGCGTCGAGCTCGCCCGACGGGAAGAGGCACTGGTCCGCGGTGAACGTGCCGGCCAGCACCTGCTTGGACAGCGGCGGCCGGTCATAGGGCACGTGCGCCTCGTCCCCCACGACGACGAGCTCGCCGTCGTACCCCTGCTCGCGCAACGCGACCGTGGTCCGGTGGCCGGCGAGCCCCGCTCCGACCACGACGATCCGCCGCATCGGCGGCACCGACTCAGCCCTCGACCAGGATGGCCATGACGGGGCAGAGCTTGGCCGCGACCTCGGCCTTGGCCCGCAGGTGCTCGCCCGGCGACGCATCCAGCACCTGTGCGACGTCGTCATCGTCCCCGAGGTCGAAGAGCTCCGGTGCGGCGACCACGCAGTCGCCGTGGGCCTCGCACTTGTCCCCGTCGAGCAGCACCCTCATGCCGTGGTCACCGTGACGGGCAGCTCGTAGACGCCGCGGGAGTAGGCATCGCGGATGTAGCTGATGTCGCCGGCCGGGCGGATGTCCGACGTCCGCTGGAAGAGCTCCTCGAGCAGGATCTTCATCTCCAGCGCGGCGACGTGCTTGCCCAGGCAGGTGTGCGGGCCGCGGCCGAAGGACAGGTGGTGGTTCGGGTCGCGGGACAGGTCGAACGTCGCCGGGTCGGTGAACGCGCGCTCGTCGAAGTTGCCCGCGGCGAAGAGCATCAGCACGATGTCGCCCTCCTTGATCTCCTTGCCGTGCAGCTCGTGGTCGGCCGTCGCGGTGCGCACCAGGTGCGTGAACGGCGACGCCACGCGGATCATCTCCTGCACCGCGCTGTCCGGGAGGTTCCCGGCGTTCGCCCGCATGAAGGCCATCTGCTCGGGGTTGCGCATCAGCTCGTGCATCCCGTGGGACAGGGCCGTGCGGGTGCTCTCGGCGGCGCCGCTGGCGAGCAGCGCGACGTTGCCCATGATCTCGTCCTCGGTCATCGCCTCGCCCTCACCGGCCTTGACGATCTGGCTCATCACGTCGTCACCGGGCTCCGCGCGGCGCAGGTCGGCGAGCTCGGTGGAGTAGACCATCAGCTCGCCGATCGCCTGCAGCACGTACTCGAACGACGGCGTGATCCGCGTGTCGAACGGCGCGGCGAAGGTGTCCACCCACGAGAAGAACTTCGCCCGGTCCGCAGGCGGCACGCCGAGCACGTCGCCGAGCGCCTCCATCGGCATCGCGTGCCCGATGTCCTGGACGAAGTTGAAGGAGCCCTTCGTGACCGCGCGGTCGACGATCGCCACCGCGTACTCGCGGAACTTCTCCTCCAGCCGCTGCACCAGCCTTGGGGTGAAGCCCCGGCTGATGACCCCGCGGTTGCGCTTGTGGTCGGCGCCGTCCATGGTCAGCATCGCCGGCATGCCGCCGAACTTCGGGTCGATCGGCGTGACCCGCCACATGTTCACATAGCCGCGGTCGGCGGCGTAGAGCTCGGGGTTGCGGTCGACCTCCCAGATGTCGGCGTGCCGGCTCACGACCCAGGCGCGGTCGATGAGCATTGGGTCGTCGAACTCCTGCAGGAAGACAGGCTCGTTGTCACGCAGCCACGAGTACTGGTCCAGGGGCAAGCCGAAGGTCGTTGGGTCACCGTTGGCGTAGGTGTCGGCGTCGAGGATGGTCAGGCGGGGTGCCGTGGTGGTCATCTCGGGTTCCTCATCTGTCGGCCGGAGCGGGGGTCAGGCCAAGCCGGCGACGCCAGTCGCGGGCCTG
>JAABUL010005656.1_pt1 | contig 15316 bp, 7 predicted proteins | sample 5559151 | NCBI WGS metagenome assembly JAABUL01 (sample SAMN10711876, study PRJNA513368) | rock metagenome | isolation source: Antarctica rocks | place: Antarctica: Victoria Land, Pudding Butte sud | reverse complement strand
AAGATACCGATAGTCTCGATGGATCCATTTCTGGCAGCCCAGTGCAAAGGAGTCCAGCCGTCCCGATCAGGAAGATTGAGGTCAATATCCTGCTGCAGAAGCCAAGTGACTAATCCAGCAGAACCATTGGACGCTGCATGGTGGAGACAATTTCGCTTTTGCATGTCGGTGATACTCAGATCTGAGGCATGACCAAATAATAACTCAACGGTAGCTTTGTGTCCTCCAGCAGAAGCAAAATGCAGCGCAGTTCTGCCACATGTGTCCCTCTGGTCTATGTTGGCCGGATTGCTGAGTAGGATCCTCACCACTCGACAATGACCTCTATGTGACGCTGCCTGGAGGGCGCTGCTATAGGCTCCGCCTTGAGCGTTGATATCAGCTCCGTTCTCGGATATTAGCCGTACCACTTACTCATGACCTCCACATGACGCTGCCTAGAGAGCGTTGCCCTAGGCTCCGCCTTGAGCATTAATATTAGCTCCGTTCTCTAGTAGCAGCCGTACCACTTGCTCATAACCTCCACATGACGCTACCTGGAGAGCGTTGCCCCAGGCTCCGCCTTAAGCGTTAATATTAGCTCCGTTCTCTAGTAGCAGCCGTACCACTTGCTCATGACCTCCACATGACGCTGCCTAGAGAGCGTTGCCATAGACTCCGCCTTGAGCGTTGATATTAGCTCCGTTCTTGAGTAGTAGCCGTACCACTCGATAATAACCTCTATATGACGCTGCCTATAGAGCGTTGCCAGAGATTCCGCCTTGAGCGTTAATATTAGCTCCGTTCTCTAGTAGCAGCTGTACCACTTGCTTATAACTATTATCTAACGCTGCCTGTAGAGCGCTATAAGAGAGTCCGCCTTAAGCGTTTATATTAACTCCTACCTCTAGTAGCAGCCGTACCACTTACTTATGACCATTAAATGACGCTGCCTGTAAAGCGCTATTATAGAGTCCGCCTTAAGCGTTTATATTAGCTCCATTCCTAATTAAGATCTGTACTACTTAAGTATAATCTTTATATGATGCTACTTATAGAGCGCTACCATATCTTCCGCCTTTAGCGTTGATATTAGCGCCTCTCTCGAGTAGCATTTGCACCACTTGATCATGACCTTCCCCGGCAGCAATCATCAGTAATGTGTAGCCTTTTTCATGCACAATTCGTCCCCATTGAGAATCTTGCCGTAGATTACAATCCGATGAGGATAGCTGACAGCCCTTTAGCAAGGATAGAAGCCCAAAGGCACACGCTGTACTAAGATGTGTCGCAGGCTCAAATGTTGAGCATTGTAATCTATGTCTCAGAGGGTCATCGTAATTAAGTCCCAATGATTCGTGGAAGCTTTGTATATTGCAATCTTCGTACTGCGAGCTGATGTCTGACGCCCAATGCAGATACGAGGAGGATGCCTTCGAGTCTTGTTTTATGAATCGTCGTATCTTATTCCTTAATTCAGAAGACTCACAGTCCTCAACGTGCTTCAGATGTACTGGCCAGTACACTTTAGCATAAGGCTCTAGAACGTTGTTCAGCTGCACCATCTTTGGCGTGATGGAGCCCGGCCACGACTCATCCAGGTACACATCTAGGCATCTTTCCGTAGCAAGCGCATGTTGTTCCACAACCATGTATTCTGGCCGACTCAAGAGGTATTCTCGAACGGACTGGTGCGCAAAGCGGAAAACATTTTGTTCCGGGTCCATATACAAGATTACGGCAAAGTCGGATGATGTCGTCCTCTGGCGATGGCACTTGGTCACTCCTGGACCCATTATCGTCCGAGTCCGAAGATGGCTCGGTGTCATTTTCGTAGACCAAGGGGATAGCGGCGATTAGCTCATCTACGGACAACAGGCGCTGGGCACATAGCAGCCACTTCAGCGTGCCGATAGCTACATCCCGTCCATAGGTTTCAGTTTGATTGATCTGCGTGTGTATGATCTCGTACAAGTCAGAAAGCTTAGGAGGCAGTTGACCAAGTCTAGCTTTGAAGTCTTTGACGAATCTGATTTGTTTCAGGGCCTCTAGCGACATCTCGACCCACCGGAACATCCCTTGAGCACCGTTGGTGAGAGTCTCGATAATCCTCTTTCTAAGTTTTGGAGGTACCTTGCCGTCCAGAAGAAGTTTCTTGGAGATCAAGCGATCCACTTCTGATTCGACAAAACGCGCGATATCATCACTGTTGTTCTTCGCGCTTATTGAGATATTCCTTGAATGTTCTAGACGGAGTTTCTGCAGGGACGCGATACATTAGTCAAAATGCCTCAGCTCAACTTGACACATACATCTATTGGTAAAAGTCCCCGAATTTCATTCAGTGGAGGATACTCACGATATCAACATCATCACGACTAGAGACTAGGACTTTGACGATTTTGGCGGATTTGCTGATTATGTCGTCCAATGCTTCCGGCAGCTCGTTGCGTGTTTCGTCATCACATTCGTCGAGAGCGTCAATGATAATGGTTGCAGGATGGTCTTTGGTAAGTTCGAGGATGAGTCTGGTGCAGTCCTCTACTGTCAACTGCTTGAGCGTGGAAGAACCCCCCTCAGCCTTTTTTTTACGGGCTTCATACTCTTTTGCTACAGGTTCTTCGACGGGTAGATCTGGCTTCGAGCTGGCAAGCTGTCTCAGTAGGGAACCCATGATTTTGATAGGCTGGGCGCGTTCTGGCTCCGCAGTGCTTCGTGCACAATAGAAGAATGCTATGGGAGACGTGCGTGAGGTCGGCTCTGCAGCAAGCATAGTTTTAATGACCGTTGATCTGATTGAGCACCTCTCGATTAGCCTCCATTTCAATGCAGCGTGCATGAGGATATCTTTCGCGGAGCTCATCTCTTTTTTTAACATTCTTAATGACCGAGTTCCCCGAAAGAATTTGCCCTTGATGAAACGCTGGAATCGGCGGCACTGATTCCTTTGGCTCTGGCTTCGTTTGCTCCTCCATCGACGGATTCGGACGCTCAACTCGGACCACTAGCTGGTCGGAAGAGCATTGATCGCAATTTGTGGGACCACCAACGTGTTGGTACGTTGACCGATACAACTTATCTCCGCCAGGCGGAGGACGGGAGAAGTCTGACCTCAACCCTGTCAACATTGCCAGATGTTCGTGGGGTTTACTCTCTCCCATTTCGTAATTGGTGAACAGCATCCCCAAAGCGGTCAACAACTCTAGATGCGGTTTATCAAACATCCCCAGCAGCCCTCTGTTTCCTTCCCCTTGATCTCTGATGTAGTCATACTGAACAATACCTGAAACGCCGGGCGTCTTATCCACCCCAACAACGACATCACCAAGATGAATGTCTTGATCAGGATCTGGATGTGGAGGATTGCACGGGATTCCCCCACCTATGCCCACAAACAAATACAGTTTCATGTTTGGGAAGCTTGTGGGCAGCAAGTCTGCCATTCTCGACGCGGAGGTTGTGCCAGGCTGGCCAAGGGGCATGCATACGATGACAATGTTATGACTACCGATAGAGCCATAGGTATATGTGTTATGATCGTGAGCGGGCTTTCGAAGCTCTTGATGCTTTTCGTCTAGCATCTTGATTGCTCCTACTTGCTCGCTCCATGCCAAGGCACAGAGCCATCCAATGGTGTAGTCTTCGGGCCTAAGTCGTTTCTTTGTACTCATGATGGTTTTTGAGTGGCATAAGACCTGTTTTCGTCGGTCGATAGAAGATGGAAAAGGGCCTTTAGCGACAACCCCTGCCATGCGGGTGACAAAAGGAAGTCTTACCGCGCAAGTCGATTCCCACCCAATCGCACCAAATTTAGGAGCAATTTTCAGGAGATAACTAGGTAGAATATGCAGTGCTGTGAATAGTCAGTTCTTTTACACTCTTATCGTTATGATTCTCCCCGTTCAAATTCGCGAGGATGAGATGTAATTTGTACAAGTAGTAAATTTGGTCGGGGATCAATTTGATGGTGGGGGATTCCTCAGCTCTCGCCTGCGGCTAGCGAGATGGTGACTGGCATTTCAATATCATTCGACGCCTCCTGGTGTAGATCTCGCATTAGTACCAGACCATCTTCAGTACTTCTGCACAGGCCACGCCCGGATTTGCCTGTGATTCACATGGGACTAATCGAATGAGATCGATTACACAGGACATGCATCCTCTAAAGGCGGACACTCCGCGTTCGCCCGTCTCTGTGCGCGTACCCTGTTCCCTTCAGCTTACACCCCTCCGCATCAGGCTTTAGGGGATACCATGGCAAGCTCAGCGGCGTTTTAGCGAAGGAACACCTGGGGGCTGATTGTCGGCCATCCCGCTATCGGACTGCCCAGTGGGCGAGCCAGTAAGGCCTGGGGCTACGCCGCTGTCCTACCGCTCCTGGCTGTAGATGTAGCATGTCTACCTCTTGTTCCTACTCCTTGATGTTTAATAGAAATATATGGCAGGAGAGCCTTGTATTCATCACCATTATATAAGTTTCACGCGGCGGTCTTAGCATTACGGGAGAAAATCTAAATTAACCGTTAGTAAGTTAGCAAGCCTACCTAATTAGGACTAGCGCGTCCTTAGCATATAGATACTAGGCGACTTATAACCTAGTAGTAGCTATCTTAGAAGTCTTATCCCTAGAGCTTAGGACCCTTATCTAGGATTGTAAGTAATTAGGCCTAACTTTTAAGATCTATAGCTAACCTAGGATCCTATACTAGGACTAGCTCTAAGATAACTAGGCTTCTAGAGCTACTAGTATATAATTTAAGATAGTAATAGTAATAATAGTAGTAAGTTTTTATATATATAGATTAGAGGATTATTATATACCTTTATTATATACTAAGTTTATATAATTAAGATATCTACTAGGTACTTTAAAGATATATAGCTATTTATAATACTAATTATATATTTTCTCTTATAATACTAAGACTATTATATAAATGTTTTATTATAATATAAATTCTTTAATAGGATTTTCAAAATATTTTATATATAAATATATTTAATTTTAGTCTTTTATAAGGTAAAAGATTATATCTTTAAAGACTATTAAACTTAAACTACTTAATTATCTTAAATTAATCTACTATTATAAATTAGAAAGATAGCTACTATAAATTATTATAATAATTTAAGATAAGTAAGTAGATATATAACTTCCTTAATTATTATACTTTTTGAAATTTATACTTAGTATAAAGGAATAGATAGTAAATAGCTCTAGCTTAATTAGAATTAAGATATTTATCTTTCTCCTTATAATATATTAGATCTATTATCTTAAAAGTATTAACTATTAAAAATTAATATTGGAATTATATTATAAGATAGAATAAGATAAAATAAGTAAAAATTCCTAGAACTAGACTTAATATTAGATGAATATAATATAATTAAGTAGGTCTTAGTATATATTATAAAATTTATCATCTAATAATTAAGAATTAGAATAAGTTAGTTAGTTATATTATTAGAATATAAACTTTTAGTATTACTATTATAAATCTTATAAATAAGTAATTAATTTTTAAGATAAAAGTAAATGATTTATTATATTTATAACTAGAAAATACTTATAAAAATCTAGATTTCTATATATATTAAATATTTTACCTTTATTTCCTAGTAATTATAAGTTATAATATAGTTAAATATATAGATTTTAATAGAAGAATTAATAAAATTAGTTTTATTACTAATAAAGTAATTTATATAATTTCTAGGATAATTTACTTTATAAGCTTATATATATTATTTATATTATTAGGATATTAATATATACTTAAATATATTAGTAATATCTTAGTATAGTTAAATATATAGATTTAAGTATATAGTCTTAGACAATTAACTATATTATTATTTTTAATAGATTAATTTACATAATTCTTAATATATATTACTTTATAAACTTATATATATTATAATAAAGGGATATTAATTAGTTAATAAGATAGTAGTATATAATAGAGTTTCTAATAAATTTATTTATATACTAAGAATTTAGTAGTAATCCTACTAGAAATATCTTATACTTATAATATAATTCTAATAATATATATTATCCCTTTTTATTATTAGTATATCTAATACCTTTATTATTATTAAACTATTATATATACTCTTTAAGATAAAAATATAATAAGTAATCCTTATAAGATATACTTTATAATAGAAGCTCTTAATAATAAGTATATAATAAGAAGAATAACTTTATAAAATAGATTTAAAAGATATTAAATATTAATCTATCTTAAGATAAGTAGTATATACTATAAGTAGTATATCTTATTAAGATTATAGCTTTAATTAGATAAGAATTATATTTTCTCTAGCTTTTATAATTTTTAGATATAGGTTTCTATTTGAATTTTATAAAAATTATATCTAGATATTATATTCCTTAAATAAGATTACTACTAAACTCTTAATATATAAATAGATTTATTAGAAACTCTATTATACCTAGATATATTAATAATATCTTAGTATAATTATATTACTTAGATTCTAGTATAGAAACTTATTAATTTATATATATCTTTTATATTAAAAGACTAGTTTATATAATTTTTAAAGTCTTAAGTAATATAAAGTAATATATATATCTTTTAGTATTTATTAATTAATATTAAGATCCTTAATATATAAGTACTATTACTAACAGTTCTAATATTCTAGTAAAAATACTTAAATCTAGACTAGGCTTATTATTATAATAGAGTACTTTTAAATTAATAAATAAGTATAAATAAGAGTAGAAGATCTTTAAGATTTAAATTACTAGATTTCATATTATAATAAAGTAGTTTATACTATATCTTGACTAATATATATAACTTTTGTATTTTACTTTTATCTTAGATCTTATATATATTTATAGGAAAGAATTTAACTTTATCTAAGTAATTATACCTTAATATTACTTGAAACTAATACTTAATAACTAATTATATTTTTAATAGCTTGATATAAAATATTTGATAATAAGTAATAGATAAAGCTAAGATAGAATTAATATAATAAAGCCCTTTAAATTAGTATAAAGAGACTATCTACTTATCTTTATTTAATAAAGATTCTCTTAATTTTTTATCTAAATATAGATCTTTTAATAAAAGCTTATAAATACTAATCTTAAAATATATCTCTTTATTATATAAAAGATACTAGTACTCTTAAGTATAATAGACTTTCTAATTAATTTATCTATAGTTAGACTAAGATATAATATTATGATTTTTATATCTCCCCTACTAAATTACTTATAACTACGTCTTTATTATAGGTTATATAATAGGTAGTCCTAATCTATTTATAATTAAATAAGGTACTTTAATAGCTCTTAAGTAGTCTTATAATCTATCTAATTATTAGTTAGTAAAGTAGTACTAATATAATAAATATACTAGAGAAGCTTAAAAGGAGAATATTAACTTATTATCCTCCTAAGTATACTAATAATATCCTAGGCCTAGGATATCTTAAAAAATTAGGTTATAACTATTAAGATAAATTATTAAATATACTACTAAGAATAAGTACTAATATTATAAGCCCTAGGTTATAATTATATATGAAATTAGGTAAATAACTAAATTAAGTAGTACTAATACTACCTTTAAAAGGATTAGATATAGGTAATATCTATCCTAATATAAGCCTCCCCTTAATATAGAATAGAAGCGTAGATACTTAGACTTTACTAATAAGTAGCTAGAAAAGCTAAAGGATAAAGAATATATAATAGTATATAATAATAAGATATTAGTTTAAGTAGGAGAATTAAGGGGTTAAATTTAAGTTATATATTATATAGATAAAGTATACTATTTAAACTATATATATATATAATATTATAAATATATAGAAATAATATTTCAAGGGTATTATATATCTAAAATACGTAGTCCTTTATATATATCTAGAAAGAAGATTACTAGTAAAAAGGCCTACTACTAAGCTAACCTAAATAAGTAAAATATTAGCTATTTAATTTAATAGTAGATTATTAAGGAGTAGTTTCTTACTAAGTAAGCGAAGAAACCTAAAAGTTAATATCTTAAGTATATTCTAAAGGTAGATAGTATCCTACTTTAAAAGAATAAGAATATAAAAGGAGGTATTAACTAGTATTACTACTAGATATATATCTTATTACTATAATTAATCCTATTTTATAAAGATATTATTAAGAGGTAAAGCGAGTGTTTTCTAGTATAAGATAGGGCTCCTAGTTATAATATCTATTAATAAAAGGATCTTCTTAATATTCTAGGTTTAATAATCCTCTTATAACTAGTAAACTCCCTTAATCTTAATTACTAGCCGGAAAGATATAGGATATCCTACAGGATATCCCACGTAGGACGGTATAGGACCGTGGTATAGTATAGGTAAATAAGGTCCTGATCCTATATCTTTATAATAGTATAGGACGGGTATAGGATAGGATAATTAAGTGGGATAGGATATCCGTGAGACTACTTTATAGGATAGGATATTCACGGGATATCCCATAATTAGTAAGCATATGACGTAGTTTTCTATTAAAAAAAATTCCAGAGGTTTTTACTATATAAAAAGTTATACCTAAAAAGGTATTATTTACCTTTCTAGTCATCTTTCTAGTCACTATTCCTCCGGTCTTAAAGATATTCCTAGGTATTAAATTTAAATAAAATATATTAAAATATATTAGACTTAGCCTAGTACCTTTATAGATTAGTAGGATATTTTAAGAAATACCTTTATTTACCTTTCTACTTATCTTTCTAGTCACTATTCCTTCAGTCCTAAATAAATCCCTAGGTATAAAATTAACAAAATCAATAATAGTTTAGACCCTTATTAATAATATATATTTATTTTAGCCTAGTACCTTTATAGATTAGTAAGATATTTTAGGAACTACCTCGATTTTTACCTTTCTAGTCACCTCTCTAATTATAATTTTCTCTATAGTAAAGATTTCTAAAAATTTTTTTAATAGAAAATTACGTTATATACTTAGTAATTATGAGATATCCTAGGAATATCCTATCCTATAAAGTGGTCCCACGAATAACCTATCCCGTGGGATTATCCTACGAAAACCCATACTATCCTATAACGGGATGGGACCAAAACCCCTAAACCTATCCTATCCTATAGGATAGCTAGGAAAGCCTATATCCTATACCATCCTATATCTTTCCGGCTAGTAATCTTAATTAGATTAAGCTTTATCAATACTATTTAAAGTAGTATATCTTAAAGAGACCCTTCTAACTAAAAATTAAGTAAATAACTATTAAGATATATAAGAAGGAATAGGAGTTATTAGATATAGATCAAGTAAAGAGGTAGTATAAGTAACTTTAATTATTAGACTAATTACAAGGAATTGAATTTAGTACTAAGCTACTAATTCTTAGTAATTTAATTCTAAAAGTTAGATTTAAGTATTATAAAATATACTTTCAATAGTATACTAGTATAGTATTAATAGTAACGCCTTAAAAGACTTAGTAGTTCGATTTTAAAAGGTAGAATTAAAATCTAACTTAATAGTTAATCTATTAATTATAAATAGAATAGTATAATAATATAGAAGGTAATAGTATATTCTATAGTTAAACTAATTATAGATAGCTATTTAATTAGTTATCCTTTATAATTTAATATATTTTTATTAAATAGTTATTAAATAGTATTAAAAATAAATACTAGTAGTATTTAGATTTAGTAGGATATAGATAAATTAATTAGGAACTTTATTATATAAGTAAGTAAAGCTAATAGTTAGATCTAGGTAAGTAGCTCTTACTAGTATAAAAGACAAGAGGATAAGTCTTATAAGTAAACCTTTTATATAAGAGCTCCTAGTTCTTTAGAAAGCGAGTAGAATTATAAAACTATATAGTTATATACTATAAACCTTCTTATTAAATAATAGCTAAGACGAAGAAGTAGTAAGGGAGAAACGGCTATTAATAGATTAGATAAAGCGGTATTTGTAATATATCTTAAATACTTAAGTATCTACTCATGTATCTACTAATATAGCCCTGCCGTTGGATATCAGTTTCCCTTTGATTTCCTTCTTGCGACCATTTCCTGGACCACGTCATCCTCCAATTTCTGCATAGCAGCGCTCGAGTATTCGGGAAAGGGCCCATCCTGTAGGCTTCTTGTCCAACCGACATAGGGATCATTGTTTCGAGCCAACCTTGAGTTATTCATGAACCTCTTCCGGATATGAGCCGGTATGTTATTGCCCTCTAACAACAACCTCTGTTGGGACTCAAAGATCAGCTCCATGGCTTGCAGAAGCACAACCTGTGATGAAGATCGTGGTACGACATTCTTCATCTGTGCTTTCAATAGCAGGTAGAATGATACATGTCGATTGGCGCCGCTCAGGTATGTATCTTGCAGACTCAGCTCATAGGCAGCTGGGTAGAATCCAGCGAGCTCCCAGTCGATGATACCTGCCAGCTTGTAATTGGATTTACCATCTAAAGAGGGATGTGATCGAAGAATTAGGTTGCGTGGACTAGGATCGTTGTGGCAAAGCACGGCTTCTGCTGGCCATTTGTCAATGTCGGATTTGTTGATGACTGTCGGCCCAAGTTCAACAGAACTGGACTGCATCCTGATATCTCCTGAATTAACGATGGGTTCCGTAGTATAGAATGGCTTCTTGAGCTTTCGCCTTTCCATGATAGAGTTCAACAAAGCAGGTCCGTCATTCAAAAAGCCCGTATGTGGGCCCCCGAAGGCACCAGGCTGCTCGAAACTCTTCAGGACATCGTCACCTTCACGATACGTGTTCCCCAAGATCTCCTTGACCCACTTGTCACCAAGCCGAACAGAGTGTAGCTTTTCGAGCGCTTCGACTAGCTCAGCTACAACAGAGCTCTGCTCCTCGGCGCTCATCTGCTGCCACACATCTTCCAAGAGATCCCCCTCCACGAGCTCAATCACTGAGAAGTGGAACATTCTCCCTTGCGCGTTCTTTACCTTGCCGACTTGAAGGGTTTGTGGAACAAGTTCCGGAATGATGGTCGCAGCGATTTGTTGCATAGCAGCAATCGTAGTGAATGATTTGGGACCCTCATTTTCAGCCTCCAGTCGGACTACACATGCGGAGTGACGATCCCCGAGACCCTTAGGGAATTGTGCCTTGAACACACATTTGTCCCAGTTCTGAAGAAAGATTGAGATGGTCTCTGGTTGAATGGGGGTAAAGATCTGCTTGAGCAGGCTATCATCGGGGGTGACATCGCGATCCGCCATGGCGGCGTTGGTATGGTCCTTGCGAATTGTGGTTCAGGTAGAATGCGTAGGTATGTGAAAAGTTGGTGGTTGTCCTTGGAAAAACGGATGTTCAGCGTTTTACCATGTGTTGGTGGAAGACGAGGCACAATTTCTGTTCTTATCCATTGCTACGGTAGCCTATATTGTAAAGTGTGTCACGTCACCTTCTTCTCCGTAGAAGAGTTCACCTACTAACCGTCCACACCTACTAGAACGTCCATGCTCTTCATCTCTACAATTGTGGACTTTGATAAGTTACTTTCACGTCAAGATCTATAGCACTTGTAAGATAGATTAACTTTTATCGCAAGATCTTTCGTAGATTCCGCCTATGTAATAACTTATAGAGCTTCGACTTCTGATCCCTAAAGCCCCTAGAGCAATACCCCGGAGTAATATAATTAAAAACTCCGGGCGGTCCGGAGTAGTAGGGCTGGAGGGTTACAAAATGAGTTCTTCTAGCCGAGGACGTGCCCCGTCCACTGCATCAGCCGGGGGGTTGGAAAAATACGGTAGGTAATGATAAGGGATTCTTTTTGTATGATGAAATAGAATGAGAATGATGTAAAGCATTCCCTACATATGCCCGCAAGAATCTTGTCTAATTCAGTGTCATGGTTGTTGTAAACTCCCTCCAATCCATTAGCTCTACGTTTGCAACCCCTTCCTTTAGCAACTTCCTCCAACTAGTACTACCTCCACCTTTCCTCCACTTTCTGCGTACTCGTGACGTCGTGCCTGATAGGCTCTAATAATCAAATATTTAGTGAACAAAGCACTCTGGTGTTAGATATGAGACAAAACATACGTCGAACTTATCTGGGGTTGTAACAAGTGCAGACGTCGCAGGACCCGGCAAAATTCTTTCCACAAATACCACATATATTGCGGTCGACCTGCTTAAAAGGCTTGATGACATTGCCAAGGGCTGTCGCAACTTTGATGTGACTGTGCATGCTGCTTGAGTACAGCGACGAGTTAGGTACGTCCATAAATGGTGTTTTTTCTGAGACGGTGTAAGCGGAGGATGCGGAGGATGGCGTTGAGTAGGTTGCAGAAAGAAGACAACTGCTGCGAGGAGATTCGGTCACAATATATACCTGGAACTTACACCCGGAGGCTGGCGAGGACTAACAAGCCACCTTTGCCTTGATTTGTTCTCCCCCAATCGAAGGCTCCTTTCTTATCATGCATATTGTTGCCTTGACAGTATGGTCTTGTTACCTTGACAGTGACCGCCAATAATTTCCCACGAATCCTAAGCTGCACTCAGCTCACTAACCAGCCCTGCTACTATCTCCCCACCCTAGATAGATTCTAACCAGGTCTTTTTGCAAAGGACCTGATAATGGACTTAGCAAATAGGAATCGCTAAAAGGTTGATGCTGCTAGGGGCGCCCGCCTTCTTGAGGGGGCACGGGGGGGATAGTACTGAAACATGTCATAGAAGACTACATCCGCAGTGAAATCCTTACATCCATTCTCAAATATTGGTTTGGCAGTCATTCCCTCTACTCTTGGAATTGGTGGGGTGATTTGGACTCGTAGGGTCTGCCGAGTTTAGCAAAATATCTCACATTCCTTCTAAGTCGGGAGCAGGTCTTCTATACGCCAGGCTTGGAAGATTCAGGCGGACGGAGTATAGGCATTTTCACACGGAACGATGGATCCAAAGTCAATGTAGTACTCGAATGGGCATTATCGGCCTCTGCGGATTTAGGGACACGAGTTGCAAAGGCACTAGAAAATATTCCGACTGTTGAGGACATGAACCGACGTGAAGAGATTCGCACCTTGGGATTTGAAGGCCTTCTCACCGTGCAAGAACAATCCCTTTCTGCCGTTGTCTACGAGTGTCCTTAGAAACCGCTGAATCTTCGAGATGTGCTTCTGACCATCGCGAAGCCTTCTGGGGGGGGTAGAGGCAAATTTGCCAACTTAATCGCGACACAGGTTAGATCCGTCAACGTCCATTTCAGACTTCGGCATGCGGGCTTACGAACTGAGAGCTTCATCTTCTTCGGCGATGCCAAAAAGGCAGATCTCACTAATCCTTACCTTCAAGATTGGGGACGTCCTTCTTCCCCTAGCATCTACCAACATCCCGAGTATCAGGTTGCCGAAATCCACTGGTTCTACGATGTTTGGTCTCTGATGATGATATTGCGGAGATCGCAGAGTGGAAACCCGTTGATAGAACTTTCCAGGACGCAAAATGAGCTGTTACGAAAGAAGTGGCAGAGGAAGGAGGTTATGGATGCTGGCTGGAAGGGCGAGCGGACTGCGAAGATTATGCAGTATGGGTTCAAGTTTCTTGAGGGAGATCGCTTTACGCTCGAGAACCTCAGCAGGAAGGAAGTCAAGCGTTTCTTCGATGCACTCTGCAGTCTTATCGGCTGACCTTGAAAAGTGTTATGACGAAGGCATCCATTGTATAGCACCATGAAAACGTCCACTTCTATGATCAGGTCGCTCGGATACATCGCCCTTCTCGTATCCTCTCTCTCTTTGCTTAGGTAACACCAGCAACAATGGAGCATTCCCTAGCACGTGTATAAATCCATTGGATCTGGAGAAAGACTGGTGAATAGCATCTTCTGCCCACTCCTAGATCCCTCGAATATGCCCACACACCACGTCCACACTCCCGACTCGAAGCCGCAGATTATAAGTTGTGCTGATATGTCGTGACTTCTGCCATTTGACAACATGCTATGTGCTCGTCGCTGGGTGGCGAAGCCCGCTCATTGGTGGAGGCATTTTGCCATATCCCGACGCAATGGATCGGCCAAACAGTCGCACTATCCACAAGAAGCTGTGTATAGACGCGAAGTGGTGTCAAACAACCATCAAGCTTGTATGTTCTCAGCCCTCTGATTCCTTCTTGAATGTCTTCGGACGATTCATCCCCTTGCGCCCAAGACTTCGAACTCCCTTGAGGCTTCGCGCCCTTGACTGCGATTGACTTCTTCTTGGACGATGCGCGGCTGCCGGGACCTGATGGATTCGGCTTGCGTACGTTCGAAGGAGGTTCGTAGGGTGGCGCTGGTTCATCTTGTTTTGGGAGCATGCTATATTCAGGTAAATGACCCGCGAGTTTTCGACTTCCCCGCTCCTGCTTGTATATTTTTCGTCGTCTTGTGTTGTGGGCCTTTGACCGCAGACCTCGGTCGTCGCTATCATGAACTGCTTCGGAAGCTCTGTTCTTGTCTGCCTTGGGTTGTCTTGTGCGTGTCTTCCGTGGGACTTGTGCAGTGCTCTCTTCGGGCTTGTCCACCACATCGGAAGCTCTGGCTCGTTTCGACCGACGATCAGCGATTGAGGCTTGGGCAAGCGTCGGTGCGGTTCGTCGGGATCGGGTGCCTCGGTCGCTTTGGCTCAGCGCCGTCTTTGTTATTCTTCCGCCAGGGGTATTGCGAGAGGTGTTCTTTGTTGCTCGAGGTGTTGGCGCTCGCAGTCGCGATACTTTCTCAGTAGCTGAAGTATCGGCGGTGGCGCCTGCCCCCGGTTCCTGTTCGTGTTGGCTGGAGACGCGGGCGTGGATACAGTAGTTTGCAAAGGCGTTGTCCCGACGCTAGTAGGCCGCACGTCGCAGAAGCTCCCCCACTAAAAATAGGTAGTAAGGCCTTAATAATATATAATTATAATTATAACCTATAGATACTAATAAATATCTAAATAAAGCTATATATTATCTTATATAAATAATCCTTAATATTTTACCTTTATTATAACTTCTATTATAGCTTTAAATAGCCTTTATAAACTTTACTACTACTTTATTATAAAATATATAAGTATTATTATTACCTTATTATAAATATTACTATTATATTATTATAAGATATATAAGTATTACTATTATCTTATTATAATATATATAAGTATTATTACTATCTTATTATAAGATATATAATTACTATTACTATCTATTATAAGGTATATAACTATTATTATTATAAGTATTAGAATAATAATATAAATATATAAATATATAAATATATAAATATATAAATATATAAATATATAAATATATAAA
>JAABUL010005654.1_pt1 | contig 15316 bp, 11 predicted proteins | sample 5559151 | NCBI WGS metagenome assembly JAABUL01 (sample SAMN10711876, study PRJNA513368) | rock metagenome | isolation source: Antarctica rocks | place: Antarctica: Victoria Land, Pudding Butte sud | reverse complement strand
GTGGCACCAGGTTGGGCGTGGGCGGTTGCGCCGAGGGCGGCGCGACCAGGGGGGCGTAGGCAGCGATCATGGACATTCCTCCTTCCCTCAGTCTACTCCACACCCACACTAACCTAACGTTGTAGTATTAAGAGTGCGCCCGATTATTACTGACCAGCGATCCGTGGAGGTTGCGCCAGATCGTCACCCGCGCTAACGACCGCAATGGCGCCAAGCCAATCCTATGCACGGGCATCACCTGGCGCTCCGCCACTATTGTTCACGGCTGGCGCGACGCGCGCCCTAGTGTCCGATCGACGCCATCAATGGTGGGGGGGCGCCAGGTAGTAGTGGAGCACAGGGCGCTCGCCGTTCGCAAGCGTCCATGGGGCCGGGGCGCTTGCAATGCGTTGCCATCCGGCGCGCTCGTACAGCGCCATCGCCGCGCTATCGTGATCAACGACATCGAGGGCTGGGCGTAGACGACGAGAATAAGCCTCGGCGCATGCCGCGGCCAGCAGGGCCGCACCCAGACGGCGACCGCGAGCGCTCGGGGCAACGAACAACCGGGCGACGGCCGCTATCTGGTCCGCCGGGAGGCCAGAGGCTGCGGACCACACGGGGGCGGCCGCATCGCCCGTGGCGGCGCAGAGCGCCACATGGCCGAGGAGGGCGCCTTTGTCCTCCGCGACCCAGGCCGCCAGCAGGTTCTTTGGCGTCAGCCAGTCGTGTGGGTCCGTCGGCCATCGCGTGGGGTAGCCGTCTACGACATGAACGTCAGCCAGCAGCGCCACACACATAGCAATCTCGTCTTGGCGGCGGGCGCGTATGATCGGTTCCATCGCGGTATCCCTACGACAGTGGTAGTCTGGCAAAGTAGCGGTCGTGATCCTGGCTAGTGTCCGCTTCACCGCTTCCTTTTTCGGCTGGCGTGATGCGTAACACGCGAGGTTGCGACAAGTAGCCATGCGCCGCGAGATAGTCCCGCAGCGCGTCTTGCGTTACCGTCGTAAGGTCCGGCGGAAGGTCTCGGTCGCGCCAGTATGCTTCTAGCTTCTAGCGCTTCTTCCAGTTCATTGTTGATGGTAATCGTCGCCTGTTTCATACATGATAGTTTACCATCTCCGCGTATGGCCGTTGGCGCGTTTTGCATCGGACGCGCCCGGTGTGTTATGGTGTTAATGGACAGCGGCGCTTTTTAGGAGTGACCAACCAATGGAGCCAGTGGGTACCACGTCTACGATCAGGACGGCGAGAATAGTTGTGCGCCTGACCAAGGGGGGGGGACTGTGCCCATGAGCAATTTGACATAATGTAAAGCGCCATCAGCGCTGGCGTGATGCCGAGGCCGTGGGACACTACGAAGTCCCACGGCCTTTTTGTTTGCTTTACTTATCATCGTTTAAACGAGTTGAAAGGGCGGCTCCCCCTCTCCCGCGTCAGGGAGAGGGGGTTGGGGGGTGAGGGCCGGCCGCGACTCACATTGTTCATCATTCAATGCCTCGCAAGAGCGGGAGGGAAACTATGTCTATCATCAACGCTTATAATCTGGGCCTGTCGTTCGGCGCGCGCGACGTGTTCGCCGGCCTCAGTATCGATCTGCCCGACGATGCCAGGGTCGGGCTGGTCGGTCCCAATGGGATCGGCAAGACCTCGCTGTTGCGTATCCTGGCCGGCGTCAGCGCGCCCACGACCGGGACGGTCCACCGTGTGCAGGGCACGCGCGTGGGCTACCTGCGCCAGGAGGCCGTCGAGGCTTTCGCCGGCCGCGCGCATTCCGTCTACGATGAGATGCTGACCGCCTTCGCCCAGGTGCGCGAGCAGGCGGAGCGGCTGCGCGAGATGGAAGGGCGCATGGCTGCGGGCGATTACTCGGACAGCCTGATGGCGGCGTACGGTGAGACCCAGGAGGCGTTCGAGCAGGCCGGCGGCTACGACTATGACGTGCGCATTCGGCAGACGCTGGAGGGCCTGGGCTTCTCTCAAGAGCAGTGGGGCCTGCCGTTGAGCGTGTTGAGCGGCGGCCAGAAGACGCGCGCGCTACTGGCGCGCCTGCTGCTGGAGCAGCCGACCCTGCTGATCCTCGACGAGCCGACCAATCACCTGGATGTCGGCGCGATCGAGTGGCTCGAGACGACACTGCGGGCGTGGTCGGGCGCGCTGCTGATCACTAGCCACGACCGCTATTTTCTCGATACGGTAGTCGACCGCGTGTGGGAGATGGGTCCCACGCATATCGAGAGCTACCGTGGTAATTACAGCGCCTACGTCCAGCAGCGGCAGGAGCGCTGGGAGCGCAACCAGCAGTTGTTCGACACGGAGATGGAGCGGCTGTGGCGCGAGCTGGAGTTGGTGCGGCGCTACATCGCCTGGCGCAAGTTCGACGAGGCCAAGGGCAAGCTCAAACGGCTCAGCCGCGACCTCGTCGCCATCGAGCGCCACGGTGTGCTGGGCGCGCTGGAGCAGAAGGGCGTCGACAAAGTGCACCTCATGGCGGTGGAGGAGGCGCACCAGCGCCTCAAGGCCATCAAGTCGCCACTGGTACGCCCGCCCGTCCTGCGCATGCGCCTCAAGACATCCGGCCGTAGCGGTGACATCGTGCTGCGCACGAAGGGGCTGCGCGTCGGGTATGGGGACAAGGCCCTGTACGAGTCCGGCGACCTGGAACTGCGGCGGATGGAACGCGTCGCGTTGATCGGCCCCAACGGCTCGGGCAAGACGACGTTCCTGCGCACCGTGCTGGGGCAACTCCCGCCGGTCACGGGCACGGTGCAGCCGGGGGCCGGGCTCAAGATCGGCTATTTCGCGCAGGCGCACGACGCCCTCAACGGCGACAACACGGTCGTCGATGAGCTGCTGACACATCGCGATATGTCGCAGGGGGAGGCGCGCAACCATCTGGCGCAGTATCTCTTCCGCGGCGACGACGTGCACAAGCCCGTCAAGGCGCTTAGCGGCGGCGAGCGTGGGCGGTTGGCCCTGGCCATCCTGGCCCTCGATGGAGTCAACCTGCTGCTGCTCGACGAGCCGACCAATCACCTCGATATCCCCGCGCAGGAGGTGTTGCAGGATGGCCTGGAAGGGTTCGAGGGCACGCTGTTGATGGTCTCGCACGACCGCTATCTGGTCGACCGACTGGCCACGGAGATCTGGGAGTTGCGCGACGGCCGGCTGCATGTCTTCGAGGGCACATACCAGCAGTTCCTGGCCGCGCGGGAAGGCGAGGCGCTGCGCCTCAAAGAGGAAATGACGCGGCAGCGTCAGGCCGCTCCGCCGCGCGACAAAAAAGCATCGCGTGAGAAGGCGTCGCGCGCTGGTGAGCGTCCGGGGAACGCACTGGAAGAGCAGGTCGCGGAGCTGGAAGCGTTGTTGGCGCGCTACGACCGGCAATTACAGGACGCGGGCGACGCGGGCGATGTCGCGGAACTCGGGCGGCTGGGCGTGGCTTACGCCGAGACGCAAGCGCGGCTGGACCAGTTGATGACCGAGTGGACGTCGCTGGTCGCTTCGTAGGCGCCAGCTGCCAGCGCTAATCGAGGTGGAGCGTCACGAAGGCTTCGGCCAACGGCAGCCCGGCCTCCGCGCCAATCCGGGCGGCCCGTTCGCGCCAGCCGGCGCGCAACGCCTCGGCGTCGCGTGTCTGGCTGTCGTGCGCGAGGCGGGCCGCGATTTTGCGCTCGAAGCCCGCGCTGATGTCGACGTAGGCGTTGGGCTGGGCGCTGGAGAATAACCAGACATCCCGGACGGCGTGGGGTTCCAGGCCCAGGGCGATCTGCTCGGGGAAGCAGAGGCGATCCCGCGCCAGCGGGTAGACCGCGTCCAGCGCGGCCCTGCCCACGATGCGATGGTCGCGATGGCTGAGATACGGAGGGTAGGGGCGCTCAGGGTCGTGGGTGAACAGCGTGGCGGGACGCCAGCCGCGGATGCGCGCGACCAGTTCGCCGCGCAGGGCCCGCGTGTCCTCCGCCTCGCCGTCCGGCTGCCGCAGGAAGGCGACCTCGACGATCCCCAGGCGGCGCGCCGCTTCCCGCGCCTCGTCTTCACGACGGCGCGCGACAGCGGCGGTGGTAGTGTGGGGGTCATCCGTCCCCTTGTCGCCCGATGTCACGAGCAAAAGCCGCACTGTGGCGCCGCCGTCGATGGCTCGCGCCAGCGTGCCAGCGCACCAACTCTCGATGTCGTCCGGGTGCGCGGCGACGGCCATGATGTCTTCTGCCCCCGGTGGGCCCACGATCAATCCGCCCATTCTCACTCTCTGACCCCCTCGCGCCGCATCAACAGACAGATAGGCTTAGTGTACAGCGGCGAACGGACAATAGGTCGTCCTCGCGATAGCCCGCTACACTGGGACATATGACACACGTCACTGACGAGGAGGAAACCGCCGGCGCGTCACCCCGTGCGCTCTGGCGCAACGGGGATTTCCTGCTGCTCTGGAGCGGGCAGGCTGTGTCGACCTTGGGCAGCACTATCTCGACGTTGGCGCTGCCGCTCCTCGTGCTCACGCTCACGCACTCGGCCGCCCAGGCGGGGTTCATCGCCGCAGCGCAGGCTATCCCCTATATCGTCCTCGGTCTCCCGGCCGGAGCGCTGATCGATCGCTGGGACCGCAAAGCGGTGATGATCCGCTGCGACGTGGCCCGCGCCCTGGCGCTAGGGTCTGTCCCGCTCACCGCTACGTGGGGGCGCTTGACGACGGCCCAACTCTACGTGGTGGCGCTGGTCACGGGCACGGCCCTCGTCTTCTTCAACATCGCCCAAACCGCCGCCCTCACGCGTGTGGTCTCCGGCGAGCAGTTGCCCCGTGCCACGGCGCTCGACCGCACCGCCGACTCGGTCGCGGCCCTGATCGGACCAGGGGTCGGCGGCTTCCTCCGTGATCGGGGTGATCGTCGTTCAGGCGCTGGCCATCGGGCTGCTAGCCGTCGCGACATCTCCCCTGCTCCTGAGCGCCGGCTGGGCTGTCATCAGTCTGGCCGACCCCATCTACAGCGTCACCGTCCTGTCCTACCGCCTGACGCTGATCCCCGATGCCTTACAGGGGCGCGTGACCGGTGTCTTCCGGCTGCTGAACAACGGCGGGCGGGCGGCCGCTTGGACTCGCGGTCGGTGGTTTGCTACTGGCGGCGCTCGGCCCTCGTCCAGTGCTGTGGATCATGGCGGCAGGGGGGATGCTTATCGCCGTCGTCGTGAGTCGTACAGAGTTGCGCCACGCATAGATGGCGTCATCGCTGCCAGAGCGGCGCGCGATACGCACGCTGGCGGTCGCGCCGTTGGGTCCAGGGGTGACGCTTACGCCGAATACATGCGTCCGTGCGTTGTAGCGTACCGCGCGGACGCTGCCGTAGCTGGCCGTGGCTGACGGCGGCGCCGCCGCGTATCCCGACAGGGTCACCGGGCCTTCACCGGCGGCGAAACTGACCGTCGCGCGCTCGGCGCGCCCGTCGTCGCTCAGGGAGCGGATGCGCTGCGCGCCGAGCGAGGCAAACTTGCCCGTGTCTCCAAGTAACGCGATGCCGGATGGTCCGACGGGGACCACGATGTCGTAGGCCTGCTGGTACGGCTGTATTCGCAGCGTGATCGCCTGCCCCGCCGGTTGAACGATACCTGTGCGCGTGGCGTCGTTGTAGACGTATACGCGGCCGTGGACGTCGAAACCCAGCTCGGACGGCGTGTAGGCGGCCGTGGCCGCCAGGTCCGGCCTCGGGCGGCTATACGCGAGCACGTAGGCGGCCTTCATGCCCTTGCCGTGATCGCTGTACGCGGCGGCGACCATGGGACGGTGTAGTCCCGCGGCGTCTTGGAGATAGACCTGGTCGATCGGCGTAAGCGAGGAATCCGGTTTGACAATGACGCCGTCCGTCCGCGCCACGCGTAAGAGGTTGGCCCGGTATAACGCCTCGTGGTTCTGGATCGCGCTCACCTTATCGGCCAGGCCGACGGGGCCGGCCGACAGCATGGCGAGGAGGAGATTGGATCTGCTGTCGCTCCTGACCGCGTCCGTGAAGGGCCACACCCCCAGGGCGCTGGCAAGCCGCGAGTCGTAGAGGAACGGTGTCCACTTGTCGTCGACCGCGCCGTTCGCGGCGAGGCCGTCCTTGAAGCCGTCTTCGCTCACGCGTATCGTGTCCACGTTGTTGTAGCGCGCGCTTTGCAGGTAGTGGCGCGCCGCAGGCATACAATACTGTATGCTCAATCCGCGCGCGCCCATCGCGGCCGCCATCTCGTCCATGAAGGCGGTCTGGTCGTGGATGGTGTTCCGCGCGACGGCGCCCGTGGGGTCGCCCAGCCAGTCCTGCTCATAGGTCGCGACGCCCCCCGCTTGGAGATACGCGGCGGTGTCATGCCAGAAGCGCGGGTCGATAGAAACGTTGCCGGACATCTTGTACGCCAGCGTGTACAGGCTGCTGGGGTCGATCCAGCGCGCATGCGTGATCAGCGGCAGCCCTAGCTGTCGCTGGAACGCCGCCAAGCCCTGTGGGAAGACGGCCGGGGCGGCGCGATACAGGTATTCGCCCCAATGCTGGATGACGCCCGCGATGCCCCAATCAGCCGTCGGACCTTTGGGGTACCACCAGCTATCGAGTTGCATGTAGTGGAGCGGCAGGCCCATGCGCTTGAACGCGTCTCGCACTGCTAGCAGTGTGCCGGTGTAGTTCGCGGGGTCACGCGCGGGGTACCTATGGCTACTTTCCCAATTGTAGTAATACGCCGCCGTATTGTCGGTCCAATAGCCCAGGTATTTCAAGCTGGTGTCGGCGTCGTTGGGCGGGCGTATCTTACCTTGCAGATCGGTCATGGCGAGGCCCCAGGCGTCGAACGTCGCGTTGATCCCTTTGCCGAGGGCCAGCATCGTGGTCTGCGTCAGCCCCGCGGGCAGGGACGTGATCGTCGTGGTGATCCCGCTCGACAGCGCCATGCCCCCCGTCCTCGGCGTGCCGATAACTGTCGTGGCCGCGACCATGGCGTTGGACGCCGGGGAGAAGATGGCCGCGTCGTCGTGGGCGTCGAACAGCAGCCGCGGGCTATCGGACGCGCCGCCGAGGCCACCACGATCGAATTGATAATGGCCGAATACGCCGCTATAGCTCAAGTAGGACAAGTTTCGCGGGTAGGTCGTGAGCGTCGGGAACGGCGCTGTGTTGGCGGCGTTCTCCAGATAGGTAACCCGGAACAGCACGACGGGTCGGGCGGCATAGGCGCGAATGCCGGCGCTACGCGCGGACCCGGCTCGATAGTGGAAGGTGATTTCTTTGTAGGCGCCGATGCGGTCGGCGCCGGACGTGACCACGATGCGCGTGAGCGGATGACCGATGTCCCCTCCGAACGTCCATGCCGGCGCGCCGGGGACGCGCCGGGTGATGGTGTAGGGCCCCGTGGGAGAGACCGTGGCGGCGATCCCGGTCGCCGGGGCGGCGATCCCGGTCGCCGGGGCGGCGATCGTGGCGGATGTCTCGGGGACGCCGCGCGCGGATATGGTTAGCCCCGACACCATGACGACAAGCGCCGTGAGCAGTAAGCGCACGACGCCGCTCGCCGTGCGGCGCGTTCCCCTTGCCACGGTCATGGTAGAGTGCGCCTTATGGCGAGCAGGGCTCGTGAACTATTGGTCAGAGCGACTCCGGGTGCGAGACGCGGACATCTCCACTGGGACCGCCGCGGTCCCCGCGGCACGCCATTGGGGGCGACACATCTGGACATAGCAGGGCGCGTGGCCGCGCAAGCCGGCCGCGGGGACCGCGGCGGTCCCAGTGGAGACGTCGCCGGTCGATAATTCACAAGCCCTGCCATGGTCTTTTAAGGCCAGGCTTATTGCGAGGCGTACCCGTCATTGCGCTGGGGGACCGCCGAAGGACGGCGGTCTGGCGGCGTCGCTGCTGCCCCACTGTATGTTGGGCGTCGCGCCAAGCGTGAAGCGCAGGGTGGCGCCGGGGCGTAGCGCGGCCACCGGCAGCCACGTCTGTGATAGGGGGCGCCCGTTGAGAGTCACCGCCTGTATGTACGGCCGTGTCGCCCCCGCCCCTTGTCCCTCGATCGTAAATAGATGCGCGCCGGGGACGGACACGCGCACGCGGGGGAAGAGCGGGCCGTGCAGCGCCAGGACACTGGTCCCCGGGATCGCGGGGTAGAGGCCCAGGGCCGCCCACACATACCAGGCGGACATTGTGCCCAGGTCGTCGTTGCCGGCGAGGCCGCCTGGTCCCGGATCATACATCTGCGTCATGACCCTGCGCACGACGGCCTGGGTTTTCCACGGTGCGCCCGCCCACAGGTAGGCCCAGGGCGTGAGAATGCTCGGCTCGTTGCCCATCCAGGCGTACGGGGCGGCCGCGCCGGCGTTCAGATAGGTGAAGAAGGTGTCCAACCGCCGCTGCACGGCCTGATCTCCGCCCATCGCCGTGACCAGACCGCGCAGGTCGAAGGGGACGAACCAGGTGTACTGCGCCGCGTTGCCCTCGGTATAGAGCCAGGGGCTGCTCGGGACGAAGTTGGGCCGCCACGTCCCGTCGGGCCAGCGCGGCTGGATGTACCCCGTGGCTGGATTGTAGAGGTTGCGCCAGTTCTGGGCGCGTCGCAGGAAGGTCGCGGCGGTTTCTCTCTCTCCCAGGGTCTGTGCCAGTTGGGCCACGGCGAAGTCATCCAGCGCGTATTCCAGCGTTACCGAGACCGCTCCGGCCAGACCATGCCTATACTCCGGTACGTAGCCCAACGCCACATAGTCGCTCAGACCTGGGCGCTCCATATAGCCATCGGGCGCTATGCCCGGCCGGGTGGCGCCGGCGACCATCGCGTCCAGCGCGCTGGACGCATCGAAGCCACGCGCGCCGAAAGCGTAGGCGTCCGCTATGTTGATGTCGGCCGAGTCGCCGACCATCTCATTGAGGGAGCGGTTGCCGAGGAGCCACTTGGGCAGGCCACCGCCCTGCCGCGCGGCGGCCAGGAGGGAGAGCGTCATATCGCGCGCTACGCGCGGCGCGAGCAAGGCCAGGAGTTGCGTCTTGCCACGATAGCTGTCCCATCCCGAGAGGTTGGTGTACGGCGTATAGCCCTGGGCGCGGTACACACGATTATCGCGGCCCCGGTACATCCCGTCGACATCGCTGAAGACGTTGGGCTCGATCAGCGCGTGGTAGAGGGCGGTATAGAACACTGATTTTTGCGGCGTGGTCCCGCCGCTGACGGAGAGGCGGCCGAGCATGCTGTTCCATTGGCGCGTCGCCGCCCGGCGTACGCCCTCGAAATCCCACGTCCGGTTTTCAGCGTGGAGGTTGCGCCGCGCGCCGGCCAGGTCGACGTAGGAGATACCAACCTTGGCTAAGACGACGGGATCGCGGCGCGTATCGAAGCCGAGCACGAGCGCGGCGTGCGGCCCCGCCGCGGCGCGTGCGCCCGCACGCAGGGCTTGGCCGCTCCAGGCCGCGATACGCCTGATGGGGCGATTAAACCGCACGTCGACGTAGACGGTGTAGGAGAAGCGATTGTGTCCGCAGAAGTTGCCGCTGGTGACCCAGCCGCGTATCTCGGTGAGGCCGACGGCTTGCAGGGATGCGTCGCGTACGCCGTTGACGCTGCCGCCCCCATCGAGGATCAGCGTCGCGGCGGCGGTCCTGGGATACGTGAAGCGGGCCATGCCGGTGCGCGCCGTGGCCGTGAGGCGGACATCGACCCCCGACCGGAGCAACACGCGATAGTAGCCGGGGGACGCCTCTTCGTGGGAGTGGGAGAAACCGGCCCAAGCCCAATGGCCGCCCATACGCGGCGCGGGCGGCGTCAGGGGACCGACAGCGGGGAGGAACGGCAGATCCTGATAGGTCGGGCAACCGGCGCCGCTGAGGTGCGTCAGGCTGAAGCCGCGCAGCATGTTGTCGGCGTAGGTGTAGCCGCCGGGTGCGCGATGCTGCGTGTCGGGGCTCCACTGCACCATGCCGAACGGGACGGTGGCGCCGGGGAATGTATAGCCATAACGGGCCGTCCCCACGAACGGTTTGACATAGCGTGCGGGATCGAGCGGCGCGTAGTGCACGGGGGACACGAGAGTGTGGGCGGCGCGAAGCGCGCCGCGCGATGACGGGCGCGCCGCGGCGACGGGCGCGGCGACGGGCGCGGCGAAACTCCCGGCTATGCTCGTGGCGGCGAGCGTCAGCGCGGTGAGCCCGCGCATGGCCGCGCCCATCACGTTCGCGCGACCGTGTTGAGCGCGGCCGGTCAGGTCCGCGATACCACCTAGTGTTTTCTTCGAGGGGTTACGTTGCAGCGAGGCGTACCCCCTGGGACCGCCGGCATCTTGCCGGCCTACCGCTGCCGGCAAGATGCCGGCGGTCCCAGGGGGCGCCACGTCAAACAAAGCTCCCTGATTCTGCACTAGCGCACGGTCTCCCGTCCACCGCGTGTGCTCTTGCGTCTTTTGGCGCAGCGCCATGATGCTCAGTCTTCCATGCTCTTGGGGTGAGGGGCCAATAGAATAACGTACCCGATTAGTTGGAGCGGCGTCTAATCGTAGGGTGTGAGATTGTGTACGTTGGCCCTACTCCCGCTGATAGTCGCATACCTGCTAGTCTACGGGCGTAGCGATGTACGCGGCAACTACGTATCAAGAAGCACACCACAGGTCAGAAAAAGCTTTCAATGCAAGAACAGATTGAACCTATAGGCGCCGCGCCCGCGGAACATCCCCAACGCACGGGCGCGGGCGCTGAGGACACACAGGTGGTCAGCGCGGTGGCCGTCCCTGGCAAGAGGCGGCTGCTGGTCAAGTCGGCCGCGTTTGTGATGCTGGGCAACCTGGCAAGCAGTTTGATGGGCTTGGTGCGGCAGAGCGTCGTGGCCTCGCTCGGCGTCGGCGTCGCGGGTCCCTTCCTGTCGGCGCTTACCCCGCTACAGACGTTCCTGGACTTGCTGGCGAATGGGACCGTCAGCGGCGCCTTGATCCCGACGTTTACCGATTATTCACAGGACGAGCGGCGGCGCGAGTTGCGGCGGGTCGTCTATAGCATCGTCAACCTGCTCGTTCTGGTCACGTTTACCATCGCCGTTGTTTTCCTCTTCGCCGCCCCCTGGCTCGTCGGACGGTTACTCGCGGGCGGTACCTTTACCGCCTCTCAGAAAGCGTTGACCGTCCAACTCACGCAGGTCGTCATGTTCGCGCTGCTGATCATGGGGCCGTTCGCGGTCTTACAGGCGGCGTTGTACTCCCGCAAGAAGTTCGGCGGGGCGGCTTTCGCCGCCGGCTTCCTGCATGTGGGGGTGATCGCGGGGGCCATCGCGACGAGTCTGTGGGGCGCTACGCGGTTCGGACGGCTGGGTCTGGCCTTCGGCGTCATCCTGGGCGCGTTCGCCCAGGTGGCGCTGCTCCTGCCTGCATTACGACGTCAAAATCTGCCGTACATGCTTGTGCTAGATCTAAAGCACCCGGCGGTCAGGCGCATTTTCCGGCTGTACGCGCCCCTGGCCCCCAGCTACATCGTCAGCATGCTGTTCGTTTTCGTAGACCTGGGTCTGCAAAGCCGCGCGCCGGGAAACTCGACCACGAACGTGACGGCGCTGCGGCTCGCGACCACGCTCGTCCAGTTTCCCGTCGGATTGGTGGCGGCGGCGCTCTCCTTCGCCGTGCTGCCGCTGCTGTCTACGTACGCCACGGAGAATGACGACGCCCAGTTCAAAGAGACCCTCATGATGGGCGTACGGCTGGGCTTGTTGTTGATGATACCGGCCGCGGCCGGGCTGATCGTTTTGCGGTCTCCTATCACCGCGTTGCTGTTCGCGCATCGGCACTACACGGCGGGCGACGCCGCGCTGACCGCGGTGGTGCTGCAAAACTACGCCTATCAACTGCCCTTTATCGTGGTCGACCAACTCGTCATGTTCGCGTTCTATGCGCGCAAAAACACGATCGTCCCGGTGACGGTCGGCTTCGTGTGCTACGGATTTTACGCGCTGGTCGCCTTTCCCCTCTACGGGACCGTTGGGGCGCCCGCGCTGGCCTTCGCCAACACGGCGCAGAATTCGATGCACGGTCTGATCCTGCTCGCCCTGTTCTACAGGTTCTTTGGCTCGCTGGACCTGCGCGCGACGCTGCCTGCCATCCTGAAGATCGCGTTCGCCACCGCTGCGATGGTCGCCGTCGCCTGGGCCTTGCAGACTGTCATGGGCGGGTATGCGCTGTTCTCGCTGCGCACCCTACGTGGTCAGATTTTGACGATGGTGATCACCAGCGCCGCCGCGGTTATCGTGTACTTCGGGGGTATTTCGCTGCTGAAAGTCGAGGAGATGACGCTGTTGAAACAGGCTGTTTTGGCGAGGATGGGTAGACGTTGAACAGCTACACGGATTCGCCTTTATGTTGGTTGCTCAAGCAGATCATCCTCTAATTGTACCCGCAGGGCCACACGATCTTCAGCGTTGACCGGAAGATACGTGTCGATCACCGCGCCCAGCAGCCGCCGTGCTGTCCCTCACCTCCTTTTTAGGCTTGGCGTAGTAGATCACTCTCCGTGCGGGCATCAATCGCACGCTCGAACAGCGCCCTGAGGTCGCCCTCTGACTCGGCGCGGTCAATCAGGGACCCGACCTCGGGCGATATGCGCTCAAACTTACGGCGCACCAGCTCCCTGATAAACGCGCGTTCCGCCCGCGTGACCGCTTCGAGTTCGATCTGATCTCGCCACGTCAACGCCACCGACTCCGTCGCGACCACGTCCCCTGCTTCCAGGTCTTGCCGTCGTGCATATTCGACCAACTCGTCTTCCGTCGGGGCCGCGACCGCACGGCGCAGGAACGCGTCCAAAGCTTCTTCCGACTGCATGCTTTCTAGAGTCGCTTCCACCGCGGGCGATACTTGCCCAAACCGGGTCTGGATGACCGCCCTGATATATTCGCGCTTCGCCTGGAACTCGACCTGATCCCGCCACGTCAACTCTGTCACTGCTATCGCCATCACCTCACCTCCTTGTCCCTGTGTCTCTAATTGTACCTGTAGCGCCACGCGGTCTTCAACGTCAACCGGCAGATAGGTGTCGATCACCGCGCCGAGCAGCCGCGTGGCGGCCTGGTTGACTTCGCCAGCCCGCGCGGCCTCCAGGAGCCGCCGTAGACAGTCGAAGTATAGCTGGGCGCGCCTGGTCCCGCGCAGCGACCGCCCCATGATGCTCGCCAGCGCGATCGCCAGGATGTTGCCCGTGTTTAGATAGTCGTAGGCCTGTGGGGCCAGGCGCGCCAGGCTGATCTGTAGGTAGCGGAACGTCACGATGGTGTGGCCGAACAACGTCTCCTCGTACACCTCGTAGGCGACGCCCTCGGCTGTTTGGTAGAAGAGCAGGGCGACGGGGATGACCGGCGCGTTCTCGCGCAGCGTGAGCGAGATGAAATAGCGCCACATGCGGCGGGGGAAATCCTCCTCTTCGCGCTCGCGCTGGACCTCGATGTGCACGATCACAAGCTTGGGAACGCCATCGCGCGTGCGGACCTCGGCCACGATGTCGGGGATGAGCAGCGCGCCCTGGGGCAGATCAGTGAACGTTTCGGTGTCGCGGAACGTGACGCCCGCGTCGAGGTCCAGTCCGGCGGCCGTGTCGGGATCGAACAGGCGCAGGAAGTCGGCGAAGCGCTCCTGTAGCGCCTGTTTCATCAGTTGGTCGTGCGATGTCCTAGTCACGCCCTCTCCTCTCAGCCAGATGCGCTCTTGTTGACCAAGCGCGCGAGTCACGACGTAGCGGCTTGTCAAGGTTAAAGTATAGTAGGAGTGTATGGGACGCCAGGGAGGCAGGAGTGTATGGGAACGCCAGGGAGGAGGCGGCATGTCAAAAGCCTTAACCTATTCAAGTTATCTGCGGTTGGACGAACTGCTCAACATCCAGACGCCGCGCAGTACTGGCCCGCATGGCGCGGAGCACGACGAATTGCTTTTTATCGTCATCCACCAGGTCTATGAGCTGTGGTTCAAAGAGATACTCCACGAGATGGACCACCTGCAAGACCTGTTGCGCGCCAATGACCCCGCGCGCGCGGCGCACACGATGCGCCGTATCCTGGCTATCTTGAAAACGGTCGTCGCGCAACTCGACGTGATGGAGACGATGACTCCTCTCGAATTCAATGCGTTCCGCGGCTTCCTGGAATCGTCCAGCGGTTTTCAATCAGCACAGTTCCGCGAGATCGAGTTCGTGTGCGGATACAAGCGGGACACCGCCTTCACGCGCTACCCCGAACACTCAGCCGAGCGCAACCGCCTCGCGGCGCGGTACAGCCAGCTGACCCTTTGGGACGCCTTCCTGCGCTATCTCCGGGTGGGCGGCTACGCCGTTCCGGTCGAGCAACTGGACCGCGATGTGACACAGCCTGTCGCGCCCTCGCCGGATGTTCAGACCATCCTGATCGAGGTTTATCGCACCGATACCACGGCCAGGAACGTGTGCGAGGGGCTGGTCGATATCGACGAGGGATTCCAGGAATGGCGCTATCGGCATGTGAAGATGGTGGAGCGCACCATCGGCGCCAAGATCGGCAGCGGCGGCTCGATGGGCGCGTCGTATCTGGCAACGACCATCAAACCGTTTTCCCCGGACCTCTGGGCCATCCGGTCGCGCCTGTAGCCCTGTAGCGCGGCGCGATGCCCGGACAATCACAGGGAGAAAGGAGGAAACGCCGATGCAGCCGCACGAGGGCGTGTGGGTTGGGGACGAGGCGGAGGGGCCGCACGGCGGCGTGGACGCGGCGGAGATCCCGCGCATCGCGGCCGCGCTGGAGCGCTGGGGCCAGCGCTTCCTCGACCGCGTCTACACGCCAGCCGAGCAGGCTTACTGCCGGGGCCGCGCCGAGAGCCTGGCTGGCCGCTTTGCCGCCAAGGAGGCCGTGAGCAAAGCGCTCGGCACGGGCATACGCCGCCTGCGCTGGCGCGACATCGAGATCCTGCCGGACCGCCGTGGCCGTCCCACCGTGTACCTGTACGGTAAGGCCAGGGCGCGCGCCGAACAAATGGACGCCACCTGGCTCTCGGTCAGCATCACGCACACCAATGACCTGGCTATTGCTTTCGTCATCTTGCGACAGAAGCCGCCCCATTGACACTCCACACGGCTGAAGCCGTGGGATTCTTGGTTCAGCGGCCGTTGGCATCGTTGCCCCGAGGCTATAAGCCTCTTAACGCGCGACGACCGCCGGGCGCGTGGAGTGTACGGGCGGCCAGGCGCACGAGCGCAGCCACTGCTCCAACTCGGCTGGCGGCAGCGCGCGGCTTATGTAGTAGCCTTGCGCCACGTCGCAGCCCAGCGCATGTAACACATCCCAGGCCTCGCGCCGTTCCACCCCTTCCGCCACGACCTTGAGACTCAACGCCTGCGCC
>JAABUL010005652.1_pt1 | contig 15318 bp, 3 predicted proteins | sample 5559151 | NCBI WGS metagenome assembly JAABUL01 (sample SAMN10711876, study PRJNA513368) | rock metagenome | isolation source: Antarctica rocks | place: Antarctica: Victoria Land, Pudding Butte sud | reverse complement strand
AGTATTAAATTTGCGAAAGCAAAAGCTTAATATCTAAAAAAAAGTAAATAGAGATTTGTTTATTATATTTATTTTTCTTAGTTATTTCTTAATAACAGATATAAACTTTCGCAAGAAATAGTTCTACTTTCTTAAAAGATATACGAAATACAATATTAATTTTACGAAAGCAAAAGTTTAAAATTTAACTAAATAAATTAATACTTAATTTGTAAATTTAATTTATCTTGTAATTTATTTAATAAAAGACTTTAATTTTCGCAAGAATTAATTCTATTTTTGCAATAGATATATAAAATAGTATATTAATTTTGCGAAAGCAAAATCTTAACATCTAAATAATTAAATAGAAATATAATTTTTTTCTTTCTTCTTCTTAGTTATTTCTTAACAATAGACTTTAACTTTTGCAAGATATAGTTCTATCTTCGCAAAATATATATAAAATAAAGTACTAAAATTGCGAAAGCAAAAGTTTAATATCTAACTAATTAAATAGAAATATTTTTATTATTTTTGTTTTTCTTAGTTATTTCTTAATAATAGACTTTAACTTTCGCAAAAGATATTTTTAATTTTGCAAAAAAGAGACGAAATAGAGTATAAAGTTTGCGAAAGCAAAAGCTTAATATCTAACTAATTAAATAGAAATTTAGTTGTTATATTTGTTTTTTAATTTATTTCTTAATTAAAGACTTTAACTTTCGCAAGAAGTAGCTCTATTCTCGCAAAAAATTTGCGAAATATTATATTTAATTTGCGAAAGTAAAAGTTTAATATTTAATTAAATAGATAAGATTTTCTTTAAGATTTTCTTTTCAATTTTCTTTTCAATTTTCTTTTCAATTTTCTTTTCAATTTTCTTTTCAATTTTCTTTTCAATTTTCTTTTCAATTTTCTTTTCAATTTTCTTTTCAATTTTCTTTTTAATTTTCTTTTTAATTTTCTTTTTAATTTTCTTTTTAATTTTCTCTTTAGTATTTCTTTTAATATTTCTTTTAATATTTCTTTTAATATTTCTTTTAATATTTCTTTTAATATTTCTTTTAATATTTCTTTTAATATTTCTTTCAATATTTCTTTACTAATAATATACTTTAATTCTCGCAAGAATTAATTCTATTTTCGCAAAAGATATACGAAATATTATATTTAAGTTTCGAAACTAAAAGTTTAATATTTAATTAAATAGATTAATTTTTAATTTTTTACTTTTTAATTTTAATACTTCTTTACTAATAAAAGATATTAAGTTTCGCAAGAAATAGTTTTATTTTCGCAAAAGATATACGAAATATTATATTAAGTTTGCGAAAGCAAAAGTTTAATATCTAACTAATTAAATAATTTTTTTTTGTTATTTCTTAACAATAGACTTTAACTTTCGCAAGAATTAATTCTATTTTCGTACGATCTATGCAAAATACTATATTAAGTTTGCGAAAGTAAAAGTCTACAATTTACTTAAGTAATTGGAAACTCTAGTTCTTAATTTTAATTTTAGTTTTCTTAATAAAAGACTTTAATTTTCGCAAGAGATATATCTAGTTTCGCAAGTTTAAGACGAAATACTATATTAAGTTTGCGAAAGTAAAAGTTTAATATCTAGTTAATAAGATAAGATTTTAATTTTTGAATTTGTTTCTCTTAATTATCTCTTAATAAAAGACATTAACTTTCGCATAAAATAATTCTACTTTCGTAAAAGATATATAGTTTTAAATATAGAATTTGCGAAAGCAAAAGTCTACTATTTGATCAAGTAATAAAAAGATTATTTCTTAAATTTAATTCTAGTATTTCTTAATTAAGAAGAGAGTTTAACTTTCGCAAGAAATAGATAATTTTTCGCTAAAGATAAGCGAAATACAAAATTGAATTTGCGAAAGCAAAAGTCTAGTATTTAGTAAAATAACTAGAAATATAAAATATAAATTTATTTTTATTGTTTCTTGTTAAGATAAGGATTTCTAATTTTATAAATAATGAATCTATTATTATAAAATTTTATTTTGCGAGATTAAAAGTCTAATATTTGTTTATATTAATAAAAAACTAATCTTTTAATTTTCTTTTGATAGATTCTTTCTTAATAGTAGATATTAACTTTCTCAAGAAATTATTCTAGTTTTTTATAAGATATAAAAAATGTTATCTTATATTTTCGAAAGTAAAAGTCTAATATTTAATTAGTTAAATTAATATTTAGTTCTTTAAATTTGTTTTACTTTGCTATTTCTTAATAAAAGAGTTTAACTTTCGTGAGAAATTATTCTAGTTTCGCAAAAGATATAGAAAATACTATATTAAGATTGCAAAAGTAAAAGTCTAGTATTTAACTAATAAAACAAAAACCAAATTCTAAAATTAATTATTCTTAGTTATTTTTATAATAAGAGACTTTAACTTTTGCAAGAAATAGTTCTATTTTAACAAAAAATACGCAGAATATAATATTAGATCTACAAAAACAAAAGTATAATATCTAATTACTTTAAACAAAAACTTAATTTTAGCTTTTAAATTAATTTTTATAGTTATCTAGATATTTAAGTTATAGATTTATTTTTATTACTTCTCTATAAGAGATAGACTTTATCTTTCGCAAAAGATAGTTCTAGTTTTATAAAATATATATAAAATAAGATATTATATTCGCGAAAGCAAAAGTCTAATATCTAAGTTAAATATAGACTGATTACGTTAAGTCGATTAATCGAGTTCGAGTCGATTAATTGATTCGAATCTTAGCAATTCGAGTTAATTAGATTCGAAAGTTTTGACAAGTCAATTTCTAAAGTTAAAATTAAAAATCGAATCGAGTCGAATCGATTTCTAGAGTTAAAATTGAAAATCGATTCGAAAAAATCGACTCAAATTGTTAAGAAATAAAATTATTTAATAGCAAATTAATTAAACATAAATTAGATTTTAAATTTTATTATTATTTTATCTAAATATTCTATAATAATGCAATAAAGTAATATATATAAACTATTTGATATTTATATAGTAAATAGATTACAACTATTATAGTCTTTTAATAAACTTCGATTCTATATTTTATCAAAAAGTGTATAATAATATATTTAGATAATATATTTGAACTTATTGATGCTATTAACTAGTTCGAGATCTCTACAATCTTATAATTAATTTTGTTCTTAGTATTGTCATTATTGTCTTTGCTCTTGTTATTATTATTATTGTTTTTGTACTTTATATCTTTATATTTGTTATTTATTATTTTTGTATTATTTTTTGTCTTCTTTTATCTTATCTTTTCTTTATTATTATTAATTTTAATTAAATCTTTAGAATTGTTATCTATTAATTTTAAAGAATTAGATATTTTGCAATTTGCAACATTTTTATTGTTTGCAAAAATATTTTTAAATCTTTTAAATTTGTTAATTGCATCTAAATTGTGCGCTTTCTTCAATTTATTAAATTCTCTATAGTATAGAATACGTTGTTAAATTATTTTAATAATTAATATTATATATTTAATTATATTTCTGCTTAATTCGAACTAATTAGAATTAGACTAACACGTAAATTAGTTATTTTATTTATATTAGATTCTATATATATTTAAATATTAAGAGATTGTATTGTATTTATATCTTTACTCTTTAAAATTATTTGTATAGCAAATGTATTAACTTTAGTCTATTTTGCAATATTTTTGTTTTTGATTTTTTTTATTAGTTCGATCTTAAAGTATTGCGCTACAATATAATTAATTCTTTAAATATATTATTATGCAATTCTTTTTCTACTCTTTTATTAGCTATTATATTTTTGACGTTTTCTTCTATATTAGTTTAAATTTGTTCAAAGATTTTTTTGAAAACAATTATTGTTTGCAACTTAATTAAATACTTGTAAAATACTATATAATTGACATTTTGTTTTTTGTAAAGTAGCTTTTTATCTTTAATTTATATTGTAGCACAATTTTTACTAATAATAGTTTGCAAAAAAATTAATAAATAGATATTTTGCACTTTAGATTAGTTTTAAAGATAATATATATAAATAATGCAAAGCAAATCTTTTACTTAATAGTATAATATTAATTATTTAATAATATTCGAATTTCTAAATAAGAAGAAATTCGATTTTAAAAAATTTATTCTTTTAATTAGTTTTAATAATAATATATGCAAGTAATATAAAACAAACTTGTATATTAACTATATAAATTGAAATAATAGATAGTATTAAATATGTTAATTAATATATAATATTTAAATAGAAAAGTTGTCGCAATTATAAAACAAATTTATACGTCTAATATTAAAGTTAGAGTTTAAATATTATTTTTATTTAATATTATTACAACTAAAAATTATTACGTTTATTATATTAATTATCGCATAATATATACTCTTTAACTATTAAAATTAAACACAAATACGCATATTTGTTGCGCATTATTCTATTGCATTATTTATTAAATACTTAATTGCAAAACTTATTAATTCTTGTATTCTATATTGTTAATTCTTTTATTTAGTATTAAAAAATTTTAATTTAACAATATATTTTGCTCTAAAACTCTAATAAGTCGAATTAAACAAATTAATAATATATTCGAATAATATATTTAATATACTATATATTGCTAATATACTTAATCTAGTTTGTAAAACAAAAGACAAAAAATTGCAAAAAATATAATAGCGCAAATTAATTGTAATAAAGAAAAGAAATCGATTAAAATAGCTTCTAACTAATATATAAAAGATAATATAAAAAATTATATATTAAGCTATTATTAGTTAAGTATTTGTAATATAGAAGAAGTATAAATACAAATTTGAAACAATAGCTCTATATAAAATTTGCAAATATTAAAAGACTAATAATTTGTTAATTCTAAAGATATTTTTTGCAAAATTAATTTGCAAAACTTTGCAAAATAAAGTTGTTAACAAAGAAAACAATAAAAAATATTAAATTCAAATATTAATCTTATTAGTTCTTTAGAAAATTATTAAGAGTTTTATAATTAACTTTTTATCTAATAAGTATATTATTTATTTGTATTATTATTGTTTTTATATAGTATATGTTGATATTTTGTTTTATATATTTAAATAGCAATCTTTTTGCTATTTATATTAATTGCAAGACTATTAAGTCTAAGAATTTGCAATTGTTAAAACAATTAATATAGAATTTAGAACTTTACTATAATAAGTAGTAATAAAATTAATATTTAAATATCTTTGTTATATCGAAATTCGAAATAGTTAGCAAAAAATTAAGAATTTAAGCTATTTTAATTATTGTATTCTATTATTTGTATTATTTTATTATATTATCTATTAAGCGCATTATCTTGCTATATATATTTTTTGTATTTTTTTTATTAAATATAGTAATTAAAAAGTATATTATAATTATATATTTAAATTATCTAAATAATTAGAGTTAAATTATTAATTTAATATCTTTAATTAAAGAACTTAACAATCTTATTCTATATAATCTTATAAAAGATTGCACAAAAGAAAAATTTTTATATCTTAAAAGAAATTTTTATTTTTATTTTTTTAATTTCTTATATTAATAACATGCAATTTACAATATAATCTTAGATAGTATTATAATATTATTCTAAACAATATTATAAATTGCGCCTTATTATTATAAGAAATTGAACGCACTATTATTAAGTTATCGAGATTTAATTATTTAATCTTATTATATTTAAATATATATTAAGATTAGAGATAACATAATTCTTAAAAAGTTAAAAATATTAATTTAATACAATATTAAGTATCTAGTTATTTTAAATACATTATCTATCTATATTATTACTAATAATATTTGTTTATTTATAATAATATTATAAATGTAAAATCTCTTGTACAATAATTTAGTTATAAATAAGTTTTACTTAAAACAATTTCAAACTCTATTTAAAAAAAATTCTTACTTTTATTAATTTGCTAATTATTATTTTGTACTTTGCGATATATATTTTATAGTTTGACAATAGTGTTACGAGCTTATTAAAGCTATACTAGTAATTTAAGTTCTACGTCTTAGGAGCAAACCTATTATTATGTTCGCCATGCTTAAGGAGCGAGCATTCTAAGTATAATGTTTGACATGTTCGACGAACAAATATTGCGAACAACTATGTTCGCTATACTTAATAAGTAAGCAAGACGAACAATTAATATTTTCTTAGTATATAGAAAACTCAAAATACAACTCTCTTATAAATTGTGTTCAACTTATTATAGATTTTTATTTATTATTACTCTAGTTTATCGAATCTTTTCTAAGATTTATTAAATATAAAAATTGTCTATAGTTGCAAATTCTTATTATCAAATAATTGCTTATATTGTTTAAAGACGTCTACAAATTTCTTTAACAATATAATTAACTTTAATATTTTCGTAGAAAATACTAGCGTAATACTTTGAATACTTTAAGAATGTCTATATTAGATTAACGCGTCTTTATCTTAAGTATTAGCTTATTAATATTACATCAATTATCGATTATAAAAGACAACAAAATTAAGATTAACAAACTTAATATCTATTATAAAGATTATATTAATCTAAAGAATTAACTTATATAAATAAATATTTATTTTATTTTATTTTTTGTTTTAGCAAATTAAAAAAGAATTTTTGTATTAATATTTATCAAAGAAAGAGCTTAATATTGACTTAAGTCAAATTTACGAAAATATTTAAAAAATAATAGCAAAAATTTTTGTGTAATATTTACAAATTTCAATAACTTTAAAAAAGAGCTTCAAAAAATCTTTAAAACATTTAACAAAAAACAAATTGCAAAAAAAATAATTTAATATTTAATTTAATAAATTTTTACAACAAACTACGCAACTAGATTTTAAAAATATATTAATTTAATTAAATAAAACAATGTCGCACTTATAATAATGTTTTAACAAGATTTTAAAAACAATCTAAAGAACAAAATTATACGTAACAAAAAAACTCTTAACGATATATTTAATCTTATTAAAGTAATTATCGATTTTAACAACAAATTATATAAAAAAATTATAAAAAAAAATACAATTAATTTCGAAAAAGAACAAAAGTCTTCTTTAAATTAGCGATCGAATATTAGCAAAAAAAATCTTGTTTTAATTAGAAGTATAGCAATTTTAATTATTGTAAATTTGTATTTATAAAACTAGATTTTACTTAACAATATAAAGAGAAAAACTTTAAAAAAAAACAGAATAACAAATTTTAAAAAACATACTATTTATGTAACAAATTAAGTTACTTTGCAAGAGATTATTAATTATAAAACTTAATAAATTGCTAGCAAATTAATACTATATTAAGAGAGATATCTAATAGTTAAAACGATATTGAAGAGCAAATTGATACAAAGACAAATACTCTTAAAACTAGATCGAACAACAACTATTATTTAGTAAAAAACTCAAATTAGTTATAGAAAGTTCTAGATAAAATATTATTAAATAAAGCATTCGCATCTACGCAAGAAATTAATCAAATACTTAATAAAATTATAAAAGCAAAACAATTAAAAATGTTATACTTTTATCTAGCAACAAACTTAAACAACAAATATAACTAAAAGAACTTTTATAAATATCTAAATAATATTACAAAACATTTCGAGACTTTAACTAGTTTATCGAAAAAAAATAAATTAATTAAATTGTAAATAAATGCGAGAAAGCGCTAGAAAGCAACGTTACTATAAAAAGAGAAATTTTTAATAAAATCGAATAACAACTAAGTAATGTAAATTTATTTTAAAAAAAAATAAAAAAAGCAAAGAAATATGCAACACTTAATTGAATAAAATATTATAACAATTTATATTAAATTTATTTAGAAAACAAAGAAGAAATTAACTAGTTTTCTAGAAAGTTAAAGTTAATAATCTAGTATAAGAAGAAAACCTAGCGCAAACAACTGTTCGAAATAGAAGTTACAATATTAGAATAAAGAAAAGTTCAAATTCTTTAATAAAGAATATATTAAAGAAATGCAATATATTAGTTTAACAATAACAACTAAACTTAACAATATATATATAATATTTTATTATATTAATTAAAGTTAATAAATAACAATTTATCGCAATAATCGATTTTAATATAATAAATAATTTTATAATTAAAGCTTTTGCTAAAAGAGAAAAGTATTTTACTTAAAAGAAGTTTGACGCATACAATTTAATAATTGTAGATAAAAATCTATTATCTAACAAGAATAAAAAAGTAAATAGAGAAACAAAATTATTATTGATAGCTATTTAGCAATATTACAAGAAACTAATTTTTAATATAGTAAAAATAATTATTTATAATATTGTTTTAGAAATATCTTAATTAAAGCAATACAATTTAGAAATTAATTAAAATATATAAATATTTAGATTTGCACAATATAATTACGTAATTTATATTCAATTTACGCATTAATAATATTTAATAATAGATAAAAGATTAAATTAAAAAACAATTGCAAGCAACAAATTTATATTTTTGCAAAAAAACAATTTAACAAAGTTCGATTTAATAAATATTAACAAAGATTAGTCGAATTACAAAATTAAAATAAGTAAAAAAAATTACAAACTTTTTAGAAGCTTTAAACTATTTAATATAACAAAGAAATTGCTAAAATATATATTACAAATATACAACAATTAAAAGTATCTATTTTAAAAAAAAAATTAACAAAGATTTTCTTTAAATATTAATTATAAAATTACAAAATTAAATTTAAACTAAACAAGCAATTTATATTTAAACTTATATATACTTTGTTTAAAAAAAAGTTCGAAATACTTTGCAAATATTTAGCAAAAAACAAAAAAAAAATTATTAAGAAATTCTAATTATAGACAAAATATTTAATTCTTTTTGTATTAAAGAAGAATAAAACTTTTTATCTATATATTAATTATTAAAAATTAAATAATATTATAATTAAAAATTAATATTTACTATTTAATATTAGCAAACTTTAAAATTAATTATTTGAAGCAAAATACTTTATTAAACTAAATTTACAAAAAGCGTATAATTAAATTAGAATAAAAATAAGAAAAAAATAAAAAATAGCTTTTTATATACAATATAAATTATATAAATACACAATAATGTTATTCGAGTTTACAAACGTCTTAACAATATATTAAGAAATAATTAATAATATATTACAACAATATCTAGATTAATTTGTTATAATATACTTGAACAATATTATAATTTACTTAAAAATTTTGAAAAAATATATTAATTATGTTTTCAAAATATTAAAATATCTAAATATAAAAAACTTATATTTTAAGTTAAAGAAATGCAAATTCTATTAAAAAAAAAAATTAAATTTGTTGTTAAACAATATAAAGTATACATAAATTTTAAAAAACTACAAGCAATTAAAAAATAAAAACTATTAATAAATATTAAAAAAGTATAATTCTTTTTAGATTTTATAAACTACAATAAGAAGTTTATTAAAAACTACTTAACAAATACAATATTATTAACGAATTTTACAAAAAAAAATACGCTATAATTATAAAAACTCGCAAAAGAGAAATTATTTTAAAATCTAGTTAAAATGTTTGAAAAAATTAATATTAAAGATATATAATTCGCAATTGCTAAGCAAGATTAAAATTAATATATTAAATCTAGTTATTAATGCATACTTTAATTAAAGACATAAAAATATATAATATCTAGTAATATATCTTTTAAGAAAACTTTTATTAATTAAACAAAACTATAATATTTACGATAAAAAACTACTCGCTATAGTAGTCTTCTTAAAGTTATAAAAAGTATATATAGAAAAATTATTAAAATTTACAATTCTTATAGATTATAAAAATCTTGTGCACTTTATTATTATTAAGCAATTTAACAAAAAATAAATACGATAATTAGAAAAACTTAAATAATATAAATTTAAAATATAATATATCTTAAACAAAAATAACAATAAAGTAGACGTACTTAACAAAAAAAGTAATTATATAAAAACAAAAAAATCGTTTAATTACAATATACTTAAGATTAACAAAAACAAATTATTATTAGCAAACAAGTACAAATTAAATATTATATTACAAATATTTTAAAATAATACAAAAAAGTTTTCTATAAAGAAAGAAAAACTTTAAATATTTATTAACAAAATTGACAAATATATAAAAGAGTATTATAATAAATTATTACAAAAGCACTTAAAAGTAACAAAAATTCTTTAGTTTTTACGCTAGCATTATTAGTTTTTACAAATAAAACAAGTTGTCGAAGTATATATTAAACAATGCTTTAACTATTAACAAAACAAATATAATATATATACAAACTATAACAAAATTTAATATTAGAAATTATTTAAATTGTTATAAAATAAAGTTACAATAAACTTTATTATTAAGTTGTCGAAGTCGACAAATTTAGCAATTGAAAATAAATATAATTTGATATTAGTAATAATTAATAAGCTTATTAAGTATTTATATATTATTGTATGCAAAAAGAAGTTTATTGTAAAACAACTAAAATATACTATATTAAATTAACTTATATAATATTACAATATATTTAAGAAATTAATTAATAATAGAGACAAGCTCTTTACGTCTAATTATTAGAAGACTTTTCTCTTAATATTAGATACAAAACTTTAAATATCTATTATCTATTACTTAATTACAAATAATTAGACAAAAAAACAAACTAAAGTCTTAAGCAATATTTAAGATATTATATTAACAATATTTATAGCAATTAAGTATTACTTTTATTTATAGTACAATTAATACTTAATGCAAAGATTTTAAATATTATTAAAATAATTTTATTTTTTGTTAATTATAATAAGAAATTAAATCTTTTTAAAAAAAAACATATATATTTGTCTACGCAATTAACTATCGAAAGAATAGCAATACTAAAAAAAATATACAACAATATCTTAAAAATACAAAAAAAGTTAATTAAATATTAAAATAAAAAATAAAAAACAATATCTTAACTAAAAGAAAAAAATTAAATATATTTTTTTATAAAAAATCTTAAAACAAGAAAGTTAAACAAAAAATTATATTATATTAAAGTTAAATTGTTTCTTGTTAAAAAAATTAAAAAATTAATTAATTACAAACTTAATTTATCTAAGAATATTAAAATATTTTTAGTATTTTATATTTTATTGTTGAAGTTAGCAAATTTAATTACGCTTTTACAAAATATATTTTATTTTTATTTGCAAAAAAAAAATTAATTCGAAATCGAAAAAATTCTATAACAAAAAAATCAAAAGTATTTTATTAAATAAAAAGAATACTTTATTTTAAAAAATATATAGAAATCAAAAAAAAAATTAATTGCTATTAAAATCTTTTAAAGAGATTTTATTAAAGCAAAATATAAAAACAATATTTTAATTTTAATTAATCGAAAATTAAAATTGTTCGAACAATATATTAAATAATAATTCGAAAATTTTCGTAAAAGATTTGACAAAATATACTTTATTTATCTTTAGATTATTAATATTCTTTTATTTTGTTATAATTATTTTTTCTTCTTATTCTTTAAAAAATTTAATTGTTTTTTTAGTTAACTTAACTTAATTCGTATATTGCGCACTTCTTTCTTTAAGCGTATTTGTTCTTTGTAGATTCGTTTAATCGAAGTAAAAGAAATTGTCAAATTACAACTACAATTAGATTGCACACACTCTATATACTTTTTAAAATTATTATTTATACAATAGATTTTACTAAACATTGTACAATTACAACAAGAATGTATTGCTAAAGATATCAAACTTAAAACGTCGAAAAAATCTTTCTTTTAACAAAAAGAACTTCTAATATTAATTTTTCTAAAAAATATAATAAAAAGACATTGAATTTCGAAACAAAAACTCTAAAAAAAAAGATAGTATTACAAGCTTATTAAAGCTATATTAGTAATTTAAATTCTATATTTTAGAAACAAATTTGTTATTATATTCGATATACTTAAGAAGCAAACATCTTAAGCATAATATTTAATATATTTAACGAACAAGTATTGCGAACAATTATGTTCGCTATACTTAATAAGCAAACAAAACAAACAACTAGTATTTTTTTAATATATAGAAAACTTAAGACACGAGTCTTTTATAAATTGTGTTTAACTTATTATAGATTTTTACTTATTGTTACTTTAATTTATCGAATCTTTTTTAAAATTTATTAAATATAGAAACTATTTATAGTTGCAAACTCTTGTTATTAAGTAATTGCTTGCATTGTCTAAAGACGTTTACAAATCTCTTCAATAGCACAACTTATTCTAATATCTTCGTAGAAAGTACTAGCGTAACAAATAGTCTTTTTTGAATTTAAATTTATAGTATAATTATAGTATTTAATTATTATAATTTGTTCGATTGTTTATAAACTTATTTAAGATCGATTTTATTAATATACTTTTCGAACAAAACTAAAAGTTTATTTAATATCTACTAATAATATTAAACAAAAAAGAATATCTCTAATTATTTGCATTAACTTAAGATAGTTCGAAGTATTATCTTTTTAATATTCTTATATTAAATATTTATTCTCTATAATATTAGTGCAAAAATATTAATTGTTTTTGTTTTAAGTCGAACAAAAGTGTTAAAATTGTTAAAATAAAAATTTTACAATATTTGTATTAAATTATAAAAAAAGTTAATTAAAGATTAAATATATTATTATATTGTATTATTTCTTTAACAATATTTGCTCTTTATACTTTTGCTTTTAAAGCAACAACTAAATTATAATAATATCGAAAATAGACTTTAAATTTTATCTAATATTTTGTTTTGTAATTTATAGAACTATTTTTTTTTTTATATTTTGTAAAGACTTAATTTCTATATAGAATTCAAAATATTAACAAAATTATATAATATTCTATTAAGTTCTTTTGTTTTCGAATAATATTTAACAAGTTTTGTCAAAGCTTTTTTACAAACTTTTAGTATAATTTCTTTTAAAAAACAACTATAATTTGTTACAATTTTCTTTGAATAATTAAAATAATTAAATATTATATTAAATACTCGAAATTCTAAATAAATATTAATATTAATTGTTCGAAAAACTATAAAAGTATATTTATAAAAAAAAATCAATATATTGTTAAGTAGTTAAATCGATTGTTACTTGCTTTTATCTAGTTGAATATATTAAATTTTTTGATTTTTTAAATATTTCTCTATTTAAAGATTAATGTGGTTGCGTAGTTAATATACACAACAAAGTATTAAATAAATAGAATTTTAACAAATGCAAATATCTTATATTAGTTTTTAAGATTTGTATTATTAAAAATAATTTATGCAAATAAAGACTAAATCGATTACTAATTATAATTAAGATTTTTTTTGTTTTAAATAAAAAACAAATTAAAGATATTTCTTTATATTAAATATATTTAAATAATTATGCGCAATAGAATAATTTAATATCTTTTAACAACTTTTGCAAACAATTTTTGACAAATTATTAATAATCGAAACTATTTAAATATATTTATTCTAAAGCTTAGATTGTACTTTAATATTAATCTTTTTAATTTAATATAAATAAACAAATTTATTTTAAGTTTTGTGCAAAATACTTTTATTAATTGTAGTATATAGCTATTGTTTTTTAAATTAAATCTTAGTATTTTTATCTCACTTAATATATTTGTTTTCGTCTTTTAGTTTAAGTAATAAAAAATTACTTAAAATCTTATTTAATACTTTTTAAAACTCTTTTTTTTTAGTATTAAATTAATTTGCAAATTAATTAAAATATTAAATATTAAATAGCAAATTGCAAGAAATAGATTTATTAAAATTATTTTCGAATAAAAATAACTATTAACTAGAAGCTTTTAAAGAATTAAATATTTTATAATCGAGAATAGTATAAACAATATTTTTAAGTAGTTTAAAGAAAAAATTTCTAAAGTAAAACAATAATACAAAAGAATAATACAAATATAAGATAAATTAAGCAAAATTTTATACTAACAAGTAATTATAATTTAATAATATAGCAAATTGTAATTTCGATAATATATTATAATTACTTAGATCTTAAAATAGTAACTCTTAATATAATAATATAATTTTCGATTTTTTAACAATTCGATTCGATTTCTAATATTGAAATCGAATATTAACTCGAATCGAATTAGATTAATTTTAAAAAAGTAGAAATCGACTTGAATTTCGAGTCGATTTCTAATGTTAAAATTGTTGAGTCGAGTCGATTTCAATAGTTGAAATCGAAATCCGATTCAACAATTAGTCTAGTTAAATATCTACTAGAAATCTAAACTCTATAATTGTTTTTGTTGCTTCTTGTTAAATTTAAACTTTTAATTTCGCAAAAATTATCTCTATTTTCGCAAAGTATATAAAAAACTTAATATTAAATTTGCGAAAATATAAGTCTTATATTTAATTAAATAAGATTAGATTTAATTTTTAAATTAAAGTTTATTGCTTCTTTATAGAAAATAGAAGTTAAATTCTATATAAATTAGCTATATTTTGTAAAGAATATTCGAAACTTAATATAAAATTTGCGAAAATAAAAATCTAATATAAATTAGATTTAAATTTAAATTAGATTTCTAGAATTAAAAATTTAGTTTTCTCTTAATAATATTAGACTTCTAATTCCGCGAAGTTTATATCTATTTCTAAGTATACTTTGCGAAAATAGATACAAAGTTTGCGAAATTAAATTTCTTTTTACTATTTAACTTTTACTTTCGCAAAGTCTATATCTATTTTTGCAAAGTAGATACAAAATTAGATCTTAAATTTATAACGTAAAAAGTCTAGAAAGATTAATTAAATTTATTAGATTTATTAGAAAGTTAAATTATATCTTTCTTACTTAGTAGAAGACTTTTACTTTTGCAAAAAGTAGTTCTAGCTTCGTAAAATATATACGAAACTAAATCTAAGTTGTACAAAATTAAAACTCGAAAGTTAATATATTCTATATCTTATTTAAATAGCGTTATTTTAACTATTTCTTTACTAATATTAAAACTTTTAGTATTGCAAGAAATATTTCTACTTTTGTATAATAAATATAATCTTAGATCTTAGATATTTAATATCGAAAATCTAAAATTAAAAAATAGTTTATTAAATTTCTTAAACTATCTCTTTCTAAGTATTATATTTTAAGTTTTGCAAAAATTGATTCTAGTTTGCAAAATCAACAAGAATCTAGATTTCTATTTCG
>JAABUL010005651.1_pt1 | contig 15319 bp, 1 predicted proteins | sample 5559151 | NCBI WGS metagenome assembly JAABUL01 (sample SAMN10711876, study PRJNA513368) | rock metagenome | isolation source: Antarctica rocks | place: Antarctica: Victoria Land, Pudding Butte sud | reverse complement strand
TAAGAATTACGAAAATCTCTACAAGATATATATTCTTATTAAAATTATTAATAAAAGAAATTATTAAGTTAGCAAATAAAAAACAATAATTTTAGTATTAATATTTATTAATATTTGCGATTCTTTATTATTTTTTTAATAAAAATACAATTAATTTTTCGAAATTGTTAATAATTATTTACGCAAAACATAAATATTAACACTTATTAAACAAAAATAAACTATAAAGATTCTTTATAAATAAAAGATTTAAATAAAGTTTTAAAACAAAATTAAGATTCTAGCAATTCTAGACTAATTGTTAAATCGAATTTCGATTTCAACTTTTAGAATTAACTCGATTCAACAATTTTAACATTAAAAACTAACTCGAAATTTAATTCGATTTCTATTATTTTAAAATTAAATCGATTTAATTTAACTCGATTTTCGATTTTAATATTAGAAATCAAATCGAATTGTTAAGAAATTAAAAATAATTTTATTATATTAAAATTTTCTATTTTTGAATATACGTTATTATAATTTTGAGTTTTTCGCTATAGTATTATATAGTATGCTTTGATTTAAAAGCTATACTTGTTTATATTATTTTAAAACAACTTGTTTATACTAATTGTTACTTATATTACTTTTTTTTATTATCTTTTTATTCTTAAGTTACTTTTTCAAATTGTTAAAAAATATAATTATATTATATTTGTGTTTTTGTTTGCAAAATATTAAATTTTTTAAAAACTTTAAATTAATTATTGTCTTTAAACAAAAAAGATTCTAATAAATCTATTTTTTGTAATTTATTATTTAGTAGTTTATATTTTAATTAATTCGCAAGTTAATTTAATTAAGATTTTCTTATTTTTGCTTTTAATAATAAAAAAAGAAGTTTTTACAAAATATTAAACAAAATATTTATTAATTATTTATTACTTGTTTTAAGAAAAAGAAACAAATATATTAAATAAAGTATAAATATTAATACTTAATTTCAAGTATAATAATTATAAATAACTATTAATAACAATATTTTAAATAAAACTTAATCGAAACTTGTTAATTTACATTAAATAAAAAAAGATTAATATAAAAATACAATTTAAGCTTTAAAACAAATATATTTAAATAATTTTAATTATAAATAATATTTTAACAATTGTATACAAAAGTTGTTACAAAATTTTAAATTATTATACAATTTATAATTATTTAAATATATTAAATATATAGAAATATTTTTAATTCTTTTTTTATTTAAAATAAAAATAATCTTAATTGCAAATTACAATTAATTTAGTATTTAATTGCGTAAATTACAATTAATAATATATATAAATAATACAAAATTAATAATTTTTTAGAAAAAAAATTATATTAATTTGTTGTTACTCTTTATTTAAGATAATTAAAAAAATTAACTATATAAGATTTTTGTAAATTTAAATTTATTTTTTCGAATTATTTATAATTTTAACTTTTGAAAACTTTTAGAAATATTTTATTTAAATTTAATACTTTTAAACTATATTAAACTATTTAAGATAATTTTCTTAAAATACAATTAATTTTGTAAAACAATTAAGATAAATTTTAAAAATATTTAATATATTTTTATAACTTTAAATATATAATTTAGTTTTTAAAAAATTGTTTATATAGAAATATAAATATATTAAGTAAATATTGTATTTTAATTTCGCAAATATCTTATTAAATTTATTTTTCTTAATATTAAATATATAAATTGTTAGTTAATATTAAAGCTTGTAAAGTTTTTAAAGTTTTTCGAAATTAAAAACAAATTTCTTAAAGTTATTATTAATAATACAAGTAATAATAACACAATTAAGAATAAACTCGAAAAAATCTTAAATTAAAGAGAATTTTAATAAAACAAATAATAAAACTTTGTTTTTTGTTTAACTTATATTATTAATTTTATAACTTAAGATTTTATTTCGATTATAAAATTAAAAAGAATAATTAACAATATTGTTATACAATTAGAGAATAAACAACTTTAAGATATTGTAAAAAGCACAAACTTATTTTATATAATCAAAAAATATTTAAATTTGTAATAATATAAGAAAATAATATATATGTTAATTTTATTAAATTTTTATTTTTACAATTATTATTAATAACTTATTTTAATATTTGTTTTGTTTTAAAGTTTTTCAAGAAAAAATAAATAAAAAATCTCGAAAATTAATACAAGATATTTATATTTATTGAAATTCTATTTAAATTATGCTTTGTCGAATATATTAATTACGCAATTATATTAATCTTTGAATAAAGAAATATTTACAAAATTTAAAAATTTAACAAGTTAAACTTAACAAAAACAAATAAAACTTAATTTTACTTGTTAACAATATACTAAATTCTTTTTACAAATATATTTTTATAATTTTGCAAACAATTAATACAAATATTTATATAGAACTTCGAGTATTTAATATAATATTTAATTATTTTAAATATCTAGAGAAAATAATAAGACTTAATGTTTATTTTTTATTAAATATTGTATTTAAAACTTATAATAAAGTTTATAAAAATTTACAAATTAGATGCTAAAATAAACGTTAATAAAATAATAAAATAATTAACTTTTAACTTTTTTAATTTTATGCAAAGTAATAATTTCGAATTTCTATTTTTGTTTTTGTTATCGCAAAATTAATATATTAATTAAAAATATATTATTTATTTGTATTATCTTAATTATATTAGTACTTATTTCTTCTTTAAATTTTTTACTTGTGTTTCTTTTATTACAAATTAATTAAAAAATAAATTTATCGCAAAAAAGTTTTAAAATCGATTAATAAATTACAAATTAAATATATTAATTTTAAACAAAATATTTTGTATTATTTATATATATTATTTGTCTACTTTGTACAAGTTATTAAAGAAGATAATAAATTTAACAATATTAAAAAGAGATTTATATAAATATCAAAAAATAATATTAAGTTCGAGATAAAATTTAAAAAAATTATAATAAAATTTGCGATAATTTCGATAATCTTAATTAATGCAAACGCGTTAAAAATCGCGTAAAACTTAAATTAGTAATTAACAATAAAAAATATATAATAAAAATAATAAAGTAATTAATAAGAATAAACTTGCATAATATATTAATAATATCAAATATATATTAATATAAAGAGATAATAATTTTTTATTAATAAAAGTTTAAAATAAATATTAATAAATAAATATAAACTTCAATTTTAATATATATATTTTTTATTTTATTTTAATAAAACTATTTCTCAATATATTATTTAGAATTTTGTTAATTTTTTTTAAACTTTTATTCTTTAAATCTTGTTATATATTATTAAATATTATTAAAAAAAATTAAATTATTATATAATTGCATTTTTTTAAATATATTATTTGTAAAATAAGTTAAGTATATATACAACTAATAAAAATACTATTAATTAATTCAAAAAGTTTCGCAAGTTATAATTATATATTAAAAAAATTAAAAATTAAAAAAAATTAAAAATTAAAAATTAAAAATTAAATAATAATTGCAAAATTATTTTAATTTGAATTAAAAAATTATATAAAACAATAGTTTAAATACAAGTCTTTAAATTAAATTATAAAAATATTAAAAAAAATATTAAAAATAAGATTAAAAAATATCGAATTAATTAAAACTTTTATAATAATATATTTAAATAATACAATAAATTATATAATATTAACAATTTTATAATACAATATTTTAGAAAAAAAATAAAAAAAAAATTGCAATTTAAAAAGCAAATTAATTTAAAATTATTAAAAAAATGCAAAAGTTATTTGAAAAAACAAATATAAAAATAGAATTCTTTTTAAAAAAAATATATATTATTTAAATATATTATTTATATTTTATATTTAAATTAATCGATATTATAATTAAGTATTAACAATAAGTTTAATATTAATAAAAGCTTTTCGATTTATATAAAATTAATTGCAAAAATTATTTAATAACAAATTATTTATTATAATAACTTAAATAACTTAAAAAAAAAAAAAAAATTTTTATAAAGTTGTTTAATATTTTTGTTAAAAAATTTGCAATTTCGAATAATATAAAAAAGAAAAAAATTCTTAATTTTATTATTGTTAAAATAGAAAATTTCGATAAAATAATTAAAAAGAATAAAAATAAATACAAAATTTAATATAAAATTTAAGATAATACAAAAATATTAAATTATAATTATTATATAATAACAAATAATAATAATAATAGCAAAAAAAACAATAAAAATAAAAAAGATAAAGACAAAATTAATAAAATTAATAAAATTAATAAAATTAATAAAATTAATAAAATTAATAAAATAAAAATCGACTTAAATTAAACTATTTAAAATAATAATAAAATAAATAATATTATTAAGATTTTAGATTAATAATTTTATATATATAATTTAGAAAATCTACTATTATATATTATTATTATAATATATTATCTTGTTGTATTATTATATTGTATTATTAAGTTATAATTTAATAATTTAAATAAAATATAAGATTAAGATTTTTAATTTATTATATTTTTTAATTTATTAAATATAATTTATATTAATATTAATATCTTAACAAATCGAATTAATTTTTAAAATAATATATTTGTCTTTTTAAGAATTATATTATTGCTTTAAATTTATTAAATTATTAGTTCTTTATATATTATTAAATAGAGTATTCTTAAATAAAAAAAATCTCGATAATTTAATAATAAAATAGTTAATTCTTAATTAAAATATTGTAGTATTTATAATAAAAATCTTATTGTAAATATTGTAATATCTTAAGCAAAAATTAAAAAATTAAGAATTTGAATTCTTTTTAAGATATAATTTGTTTTTAATTTAAACTTTAAAGATAGTAGTAAGAAGAATATTAATAAAAATAAGAATAACAATAACAATAAAAATTAAAATAATTCTAAAAAAATTAAAATAATTTGAACAAAATTATATAAAATAAGATTGTCGAATTTTTTAACAAAAAAAATTAAATTGATAATTTAGTTTTATTTATTCAAATAGTTCGAATATATTATTATAATATATTATTAAATAATTCTCTATCGAATAATTATAAAATAGAATATAATTCTTTATTATTTATTTTAAAATCTCTTTATATTAATAATATGTTTTAACAATTTTAATTAAATTTTTCGAATTTAATTTCAATTTTAAGTATAGATATTAATTCGAATTGTTAATATTAATTTTTGAAATTAATTTAAATTTTTGATTTTAACTTTTAAAATTATTTTGATTCGATTCGAGTTAAATACTTAATTCGAATTTGATAATTCGATTCGACGCAATTAATCTAAGCAATTCGTAGCGATAATAAATCAAAACTTAAATTTATTCTTAATCTTTGTTCTAATAAAAGAGATACTCTTTCTCGCTCTTAGATAAACTATTGTCTTACAAGACTTGACGCGCTTACTTTAGACAAGACGCTTTGTATTATGTTACTTGTCGCTTTCTTAAAATAGAAAAGCTTATATTGTTTCTTGTTGCTTGTTTACTTCTCTTTTGCTTTTCTTTTTATATCAATTATTCTTCTCGCTTTTGCAACAATTTGTGTCTCTTATTTGTCGATTATTGTTAATTGTTGTTGCAACTTCGTATTAAGTATTAATACTTGCAATTTTAAATTATTACTAGTATTCGATCTTTTAATCGATCTTGTCTTTCGCTCTTCTCGAATATTGCTTATTTTCGTTAAAGTTTTCGAACAAATAATATAATTGTACTCTCTTTTATATGCACTTTTATTCTCTTGAAAATTGTTTGTTGTTTTTATACTTTTTACTTTTGCTTAGTTTAATTAAAAATGTTTTATACTTAAGATAAGTAAAAAACTTTTAATACTTATTTCGACTACTTTAAACTCTCGAATTCTTGTTTTTTTTCGTTAATTATTGTTTTATTGTTATTTAATTGATTCTAAACTTTGTTGCAACATTGATTGAGATTTCTTAATTAATATTGATCGCAAAAACAACGCAAATATCGAACAAAAACATAATTGCTATACAATTAATAAGAAAAATATCTTATTAATTATTATTATTGTTTGATCTTTTAACAAATATATCTAATTAATTGCTTTAATAAGAATTGATTCTAAACAAAAATCAATTAATATAATACTAAGAGAGCTAAGCGTAAAGCTAAACAACAATAATAAGCGAAAGATAATTAGAAACTAGACTAATTGCGTCGAGTCGATTAATCGAGTTCGAGTCGATTGATCGACTCGAATCTTGGCAATTCGAGTTAACTCGATTCAAAAGTCTTAACAAATCGATTTCTAAAATTGAAATTAAAAATCGAGTTAAGTCGAATCGATTTCTAGAGTTAAAATCGAAAACTAACTTGAAAAAATAGACTTAAATTGTCAAGAAATAAAGTTATTTAATTACAAATTTAATAAATATAAATTAGATTTTAGATTTTTTTATTTTTTTATTTAAATGTTCTAAAATAATGTAATAAAGTAATATATATAAACTATTTAATATTTATATAATAAATAGATTACAATTATTATAGTCTTTTATTAAACTTCGATCTTATATTTTATTAAAAAATATATAATAATGTATTTAGATAATAACAAAACAATTGTTATTCGCAATTTAATTAGATATTTGTAAAGCGTTATACAATTGATGTTTTGCTTTCTATAAAATAGTTTTTTATCTTTAATTTATATTGTAGTACAATTTCTATTAACAATAATTTGCAAAAGAGTTAATAAAATAAACATTTTGTATTTTGAATTAGTTTTAAAGATAATATATATAAATAATGCAAAGCAAATCTCTTACTTAATAATATAGTATTAACTACTTAACAATATTTAAATTTCTAAATAAGAAAAAATTCGATCTTAAAAAGTCTATTTTTTTAATTAGTTTTAATAATGATATATACAAATAATACAAAATAAACTTGTATATTAACTATATAAATTAAGACAATAAATAATATTAAATATATTAACTAATATATAATATTTAAACAAAAAATTTGTTGCAATTATAAGATAAACTTATATACTTAATATTAGAGTTAAAGTTTAAATATTACTTTTATCTAATATTATTACAATTGAAAATTATTATATTTATTACGTTAATTATTATATAATATATACTCTTTAACTATTAAAATTAAACATAAACATGCGTATTTGTTGTGTATTACTCTATTGCATTATTTATTAAATACTTAATTGCAAAACTTGTTAATTCTTGTATTTTATATTGTTAATTCTTTTATTTAGTATTAAAAATTTTTAACTTAACAATATATTTTGCTTTAAAACTTTAATAGTTTAAATTAAACAAATTAATAATATATTTAAATAATACATTTAATATATTACGCATTGCTAATATACTTAATTTAGTTCGTAAAATAGAAGACAAAAAATTGCAAAAAATATAACAACACAAGTTAATTGTAACAAAGAAAAGAAATCGACTAAAATAGTTTTTAATATACAAAAGATAATACAAAGAAATAATATATTAAGTTATTATTAATTATATATAATATAGAAGAAGCGCAAATACAAACTTAAAACAATAGTTTTACATAAAATTCGCAAGTATTAGAAGACTAATAGTTTGTTAATTTCGAAAATGTTCTTTGCAAAATTAATTTGCAAAATTTTGCAAAATAAAGCTATTAGTAGAGAAAACAATAATGAATACTAAATTTAAGTATCGATTTTGTTAATTCTTTAGAAAATTATTAAGAGTTTTATAATTAATTTTTTCTTTAATAAGTGTATTATTTATTTGCATTATTATTGTTTCTATATAATATATATTAATATTTTATTTTATATATTTAGATAGCAATATTCTTATATTAATTGCAAGATTATTAAGTCTAAGAATTTGTAATTGTTAAAACAATTAATATAAAATTTGGAACTATACTATAATAAGTATTAATAAAATTAACATTTAAATATCTTTGTTATATTAGAATTCGAAATAGTTAGCAACAAATTAAGAATTTAAGCTATTTTAATTATTATATTTTATTATTTATATTATCTTGTTATATTATTTATTAAACGCATTGTTTTACTATATATATTTTTTGTATATTTTTTTATTAAATATAATAATTAAAAAGTGTATTATAATTATATATTTAGATTATTTAGATAATTAGAGTTAAATTATTAATTTAATATCTTTAATTAAAGAGCTTAACAATCTTGTTCTATATAATTTTATAAAAAATTGCACAAAAAGAAAATTATTATATTTTAAGAGAGATTCGAATTCTTGTTTTTTTTATTTTTTATACTAATAATATGCAATCTATAGTATAATCTTAAATAGTATTATAATGTTATCTTAAACAATATTATAGATTGCGCGTTATTATTACAAGAAATTGAATACGCTATTATTAAGTTATCGAGATTTAATTATTTAATCTTATTATATTTAAATATATATTAAAATTAGAGATAATATAATTCTTAAAAAGTTAAAAATATTAATTTAATACAATATTAAGTATTTAATTATTTTAAATATATTATTTATCTATATTATTGCTAATAATATTTGTTTATTTATTGTTAGTATTAGAGCTTTAATAGCTAGTATATAGTTAATTAACAAGAATACTAGCTATATAGAACTAACTATATACAGAAAATAGATATAAGTACTATAAATGTTAAGACGCTAAATATTATCTATAGTATATTTGAGACTAAAGAGCAAAAATTTGAAAAATAATCAAAAAATAAAATCTATTTAGTTTAAAATTATAATATTATTTCTCTTTTCTATTCGCAAACTTCGACAAAACAATATCGAATTTTTTAATTAGTATTTTTAGCATATTAGAAATTGAAAAAAAGTTTGCATAACAATTAATTTACTAATATTGCGAGCAAGAAAACTAAAAAGAAGAAATAGATATATTTAGAAAGTTGCGTTGCGTCTTTGTTATTTTAAAGAAAAGAATAGGAATTTTTTCGACAATAATTATTAATTGCAAACGCGTTTATTTTAACCTAGATAATTAATTTTATTGTACAATATTGAACTAGATAAGAAATATAATATAAAGCTATTCTTTTAATAATTAGATTTTTTTTAAATAAGAGAAGAAAACGAAATTAAAAGCTTTTATATTCTATAAAAAATGTTAATAATACGAGACTCAAAAATATCTATTTAGAATATTGACTTAAAAGATAGATAGAGAGATATAGAACTTTCGAACTCTCGCGAAATCAAAAATTAAGAATAAGAGAATAAAATATAATTTTATAGAAAAGACAAAGAAACAATTTAGTTAAAACAATAGAAAATTATTTGCAATTATTATGTTATTGCTATCTTATTATAATTATTTTGATTATATAGAAGTATAAGATTTTTGTTTGAAAAAGAAAAGTTGTATTCTTTATATTTGTTTCAATTGCAATAGTTTTAATATAAAGTTTATCGATTTACAGATATTAGAAAGAATTTACGCGCAATTACGCAAAATAATTTACAAAACTTTATAATTTTAAGTATTTAAAGAGAAGAAAAAAAAGACAAAATTATCGAAAAGTTAAGATACTAACAAATCTAATTAATTAGAAACAAATAAGTAATATTAGTTTTTATTTGTCTATTTTAATTAACTAGAATTAACGATCAAATAAGCTATTTAGAAATATTAATAGAAAGCTTTGAACTAATATTTTAAAAATTTAAAATTATTTTCAAATTATAGAGAACACGTATTTATTATTTTCTACGAAGTACTTCTTAATAGATAATATAACAACATTATACGCAAATTATATTAGTTTTATACTTGTTTGCAGGTTAATATATAAATAAATATTAATATAGTTTCTTTTAATAATTAACAATATAAATATTGCAAGCAACAATCTAGTCTATAAATAAGAATTCTTTGCGTTTGAAATTCTATATTTGTAAAATATTTAAAATAGATTAGTGTTCTAATTATTAGAACGCAACAATTTAATAGTTTTATCTTTTATTAACAAAATTCTCTTTTCTAATTTATTATTTTTGCATAAATTTTCTTTTATCGAATTTATACTATAATTAATTAAGAGCAACAATTACGAAAAACTAGACGTAGACAATTATTTGCAAGATAAAATTTTCAATCTTTAACAAACAACTAAGATTAAGAACAAGAATTATAATTTATATTAACAAAAGAATCTTGTAAAAAGCAACAACTTATATTTGCTAAACAAGATACAAATTTATTTTTAATTACTTCTATCTATTTTTTTTTGTAGTTAGAAATTAAATTTTCAAATTAAATTACTTTAAATGCAAGAATAGCAAACATTATTATAGCAATTATAAACTTAATTTTTAATGTTACAATCTTAAATATTTTAAGTTTAGACTTAAATCTAACTTCAAGAGATAATTATTCGATCGATAGAAAACAACTTAATTATTCAAAACTGTATTTATGTTTAAGTAGCGAACATTTTGCTTTAATATAACAAAAGTACAAATAACAAGAGAAGAAAATGTTTAAAAAATCTTCGAAACACAAATTTTGGATTTTTGAAAATAGTCGAAAACTAAACTCGAGATTTATAACAAAAAATTGATAAAGATATTTAAGTATACATAAACAACTTATTGTAAAAAAAATTGAAAAATGCAACACAAAAGATTAACAAAAACAAAAATATAAAATTTGAAATAATCAAATACAACTTTAGAAATTATAATTCTCGAGAGTATTCGATATTTTGTCTAAAAATATAAACTAATTAATTATTAAAACAATACTATAAATAGCAAAACAATATAAGAATCTACCAAGAATTTTGAGAAAACTAAATCGAAATATATAAAATCGATTTAAATCTTGTACTACAAAACTAAAATATATTACTAACTATATAATTAATAACTACAACAAAATAAATATCAAAATATTTAAGAATACAATAACGTCTATTAAGTAAGAACTTTTGAAAATAAAATTAAAAAATTATTTAAAAAAAAATTAATTGGAAATTTAGACGCAAAGTTAAAAAACGCTTGTTTATTAAGAGTTAATAACTTTATTTTCTTTTGCAAAAGATATAAAGAAATCGCAAATTTAAAGAAAACCAAAAAAAAATAACAAAACTTACAAGAAAAAGAGCAAAAAAAAGAGAGCAAAAATTTAAAGTTTCTTAAAGAAACTTCTTCTTTGCTATTACAATTGCGAGATTTAATATTAAAATTGTCTTTATTAGATTTTAGATTATTTAAAACTACTAGCATTACAAGATTGCGTACTTGAATTACAAAAATCGCAAAAACTTTTTTAGAACAATAGCTATATTTATTTCGATAAATAAGAAGAACAATATAAAGAACTATTTGTATATAAGAGTAAGCATAAACTTACAATATTAAATTAACTATTATTTTGCGATATTAATTAAAGTCTTTTAACTAATTAAATTAGCTATGTCGATAGAGAAATAGAAAAAAGATCTAGTTATAATAATATTGAAGTTAGATGTATACATAATTTATTGAAAAAAGCTAGAATTTCTTTCAAGAATACATCGAGTTTCTAATAATTAAATTAAGAGACAAATAATTTAATACTACAAAAATCGATATAATTTTCTAGCGTTTATAAAACAATATAATATAAAATTTAGTTTTAACATTTATTTACTTATCTTTAAAGATTCTTTAAAACAATATGTTTATAAAAGAGAAAAATCTATTTTTCTATTAAATAATTTTTGATAAATTAATGTTTAACTTCGAGTAACAGATAGTACTAATCAAGTTAAATAGAATTAATATAAAATTATTGTTTTCAAAAATTAACTTAATTATTTGACAAAAGATTTAAATTATCAAATATAATTACAATTTTAGAACAAACTACAAATAATATTCTATTATTAGCGAAGAAATATTAATCGACAAAAAGAATAATTTCTTAATTGTTTGTTTTTATTAAATTATGCGATAATTACTTGTTTAAGTTAGATTGAGTTAGAGATAATTGAACAAATAGATCTAAAAGCCAATTACGTAATTCTATTAATTGCTAAGCAAATCAATTAAGATTTCGTAAATACGCATTAATTAATATCTATTAAATTTAAGTCAATTTAAATTAGCGTATTCTTCCTATATATATATAGAAGTTGTCTTCTATTTTAGATAGTAACTTGTTACTAATAGAGTAGTTTTATTATATTGTCGATTATATCTTTCAATAATTTTCTATATTGCAAGTAATAGTGCAAATAGATTTTAATTTTAATATAGTTACGTTTTTTTACAAGATAATTACAAGCATAAGTTCCTAATAATATTATATTTGTTAATTTTTGAAAAGCATATTAATTAAATATCGAAACGTTACTTCGATCTTAATATAAATCAAATAATTTATTAAGATTTTTAGCAATTACATTTAATTGTTTTCTTTATCTCTCAAAATAGTTTGTTTTGTAAAAAGTATTTAATAGACAAATTTTATATATAGATCGAAATATTATTGCAACGAGCAATAAAAAGAAAATAACAATAAAAGAGAATACTAAATATTAAATTAACTAAGAGAAACTTGTTAGAATAAAATTTACATTAAACAAATATGTTTTGTTAATTAGAAGATATGTAAATTGCATAATTTAAATTTCTTATTGCAAATTAGAAATTATAATTAACACAAAAATTAAAACATTTTCTATCTATATAACTTTGCTAAACGATAAAGAAATTTTTAAAAATTCTCGTATAAGTATTCGAAGCAATCTAGCTACAATTTGTTGACTTAACTTCGTTAAATTATTTTTTATTAATATACTTTATCAATTTAAAACAACTATCAATTTTTCTTATATATTTGAAATCAAAAATACGGTTTTAAAATACGCGTTCTAAAATTTGACGAAAATAGTAAAAAAGTTAAAAATACTATTTGACAACGCAAAAAAGTCTAATTGTTAAATAGAGAAAACTCGAAAACTCGCAATATACTACGTAAGATTAATATAAAAAGAGATTCAAAAAATAGAGGAAAAAACATTTAAATTAAATTTGTAAATAAAATTTATAAATTTTAAAAACTTCAAAGTATTAAAGATAGATTAACTTAATATTTAGAACAATCTAAAATGTTGTTTAATTATAGAGAAATAACAAAATTTAAATCTTTAATTGTTTATTTTAATTAAGAGAAGAAGATTCTACTATCTTAATTCGAAACTAAAAGAAAATGTTATAAATTAAGATTAAATTAGCAATATAAATCGAGTATTTTTCAATTAAAATTAATTTTCGAAATTATATAGTTATCTTTTGTTTCGAAGAGTTTAGCGCAAGTATAACAACAACAATTTACTCTATTATTGTTATTAGTATCTTAAACAAATTTTGTAAAATTACGTTAAGAAAATTTATTATTGTTGTTACTATCTCTAGAAAGTAAACGAGATTTATAATAATTGATTTTATCAAATACTCAATTTAGATTCAATAAATTTTTCGACTCTTTAGAAAGTTCTATGCAAATTAATTTATATATTTTTCACGAAATCAATTAAAGTAACAAGAGAGACAAAATTTTAATATAATAGTTTAAAACAAATAAAGCACTTTTTCTATTTTTTACTAAAGTTTCTTTATTAAGTAATAACGAGACAAGACAATTACTAAAAGAGAGAGAATTATATATAATTAAATATTTAAATAATATTAAACTATAAATCTAGAAATAATTGTTATTAATACTAGCAATCTATTTACAATATATATGTTATTTCTTTTACTTAGATTTTAGAATCTTAGTTTTTTATTATACTATTAGACTATATAGTACGATTTATGCATATATTATAATAAGTCTCTATTGTTATAATTGTCTATTAACTAAGAATCTTATTTCTAGTTTCTTATCTTGCTTTATTATGCAAGTTACGCAAAGCTTTTTACGATTTTTAGTAGTTATTGCGAGTTTAATACAAAGTAATTTAAAACTTTCTTAAGAGTCTAAAATCTACGTCTATTGTTATCGATTCTTCTATTTTTGTATTAAAGAATTAGAATATATATTTGTAAATTTATATTAACAATATATTGCTAATCAAACTTGAAGAGATTTATTTACAATTTATTAAGAATTGTTTTAAAGTACAATTTAAAATAAGCAATCCAAATTCTATTTCGCACTATTTAGATATATTGATTATATGTTCAAATAGTAGAATTAGTCTTAATTAGACAACTTATTTGCAAGAAATATTAGATTGCTTTAAAATATTAGATTGCAAAACATTGTTAATCTTTATAGATTTAGAATTCTTTAACAAAGCTATATCTTCAAATAAGTTCTATAAAGCTAGTATCGATACTATCTATTAATATATTTTAGCAATATAATTATTAATATATATTATAACAATAACGCAATCAAATTTAAGATTTATTCTTTTAATACTTTTTTGTTACTATTTTAATCTAGATTCTACTGTTACGAGTCGCGTGCTTAATACTATTAACTACAAGTATATAACTCTTTATAGTATATAAAGCGCAATCTATTAAGATAATAACATATAACTAGATTAATAAAGTAGTAAAATCAAAGATATTAATTTACTAAGATTGTTAATCTAGAAAATTAATAAATTATTAAAATCAAAGATATTAATTCAATAATTTAACTAATTTATTATCTATATAATTACTGAACGCGACTCTTTTATAAATTGTGTTTAACTTATTTTAAGTTTTGATTTATTGTTATAACTATTATAATTGCAAACTCTTGTTATTAATTAATTGCTTACATTGTTTATAGATATCTACAAATTTCTTCAATAGCATAATTCTCTCTAATATCTTCGTAGGAAGTACTAGCGTAATATCTACACATATTTATACAATTATCTATGTTCTAAGATACGTTAAAGAAATACTAGATTGCAACATTTACTACGAAGAAAACAAAAATCTAATAGATTATATAGATGTAGACTTCGCTAAAGCAATTAACAATTGTTGTTCAATAAATATCTCTATCTATTTTCTATTTGATAATTCTATATTATAGAGCTTTAAGCGTTAAGATATTGTTACTTAGTTTATTTGTAGAACTAAGTATATTGTTGTCGCAAAAATAAGTAGAGAAGCAATACAACTTTGCTTCTTATTAATACAATTGTATGCAATTTCTAAAATTTTAGTTTTTTTATATAG
>JAABUL010005649.1_pt1 | contig 15333 bp, 14 predicted proteins | sample 5559151 | NCBI WGS metagenome assembly JAABUL01 (sample SAMN10711876, study PRJNA513368) | rock metagenome | isolation source: Antarctica rocks | place: Antarctica: Victoria Land, Pudding Butte sud | reverse complement strand
CAACGCGAGGGCGCTGCGCTCCGGGCGCGGGTCCCTCCTATGCCCCCACGTGGATAAGCCCGGATCGCCCTTCCAAGGGTCGGCATTGGGCGCGAAACAGGGGTCGCGCTTGGAAGCGATTTGACAGTGCAGCTACTGCTAGGCGTCTGGAACGGGTCGACTGCAGCCGTTGCGCAGCACCTCTCTGACGCGTTAGCGGTGAGCCTTCCCCTTGATGCAGGTCTCGATCGTGAATGGCTCGATCAGCTTCCGCGAACACCTGAAGGGCGCCTTGAGACCTGCTTCGAAAAGCACGTTGCGACGCTTGACGTCACGTCGCCGGACAGGGATCCTGACCTTACCCACAGCTCTTATCCAACCCCGAGCTGGACCCGAACGGAATCACGCCGAATCAACGACTTAGCCCAGGCCAGGGAGGTTCGAGTCCTCTCCAGGGCACCACTAGCTAAACGATTGTTTCAGCTGGGGTTTGGGCAGCGAAGAAGCACAGTCCTGAAATCCAGACAATTCGGGTTGAATTCCAGTCCCAATTCGGTCCCACTCCAGCGGGCCGGGACCGACCAGAAAGGTCCCGCGAGACGGGACGAACATGCCGAACGAGAAACTACCAACTGGCTTCACGCGGAGGGAGTCCGGTTCGCTTCGGGTCCAGATCAGGCTCAAGGGGCACCAGCCGGTCGTCAAGAACTTTGAGCTCGTCGCCAACGGCGCCGCCGAGCGCAAGCGTCAGTTGGCCGAGGCCGAAGCGTGGGCCATCGAGACCCGACGGAGGATGCTGGCCGGGGCGCACGTCTCAAGCCGCGAGGCGGAGCGGACGACGCTGGCCGACGCGTTGCGGCGCTACGAGGGCGAAGGGCTCAGCGGCGAGGAGGCCAACCTCCAGGTCGAGCGATACCGCATCCAGATCATCCTCAAGGACCCCATCGCCCAGCGCCCAGTGGCGTTCTTCGGCGAAAAGGACGTCGCCGCCTTCCGAGACCGCCTCGTCAAAGGTGGATGGCGCAAGAAGGTCGACGCCGCGGTCCTGCGGCTGACCAAGGAGGGCGCGCCCAAGAAGCGCCTCGAGGAGGTAAAGGGCCTAGTCCGCCGGAAAGAGACCGTAGGGGCCGAGCAGGACATGGAGGAGCGCCGGCGGATCGAGGCCGAGATCGCCAAGGTGGAAGGCCGGGAGGGGATCAAGGGTCCGGCACGGACCACCATCGTCAACGTCGTCCAACTCATCAGCCGCTCGCTCAACCACGTGCGTCAGACGATGGACTCCGTTCCGGAGATTCGCAGCGTCCGCATGCCGAAGGCCTCGCCCGGCCGGGAGCGACGCCCGACCCCGGCGGAAATGGAACGGATGCTGCGAGAGGCGCCGTCGATCAACCCCGCCTTCCCCCTCCTCATCCGCTTCGCCGTCACGACGACGCTCCGCAGGGGTCGTGCCCTCTCCTGCCGCCTGGCTGACATCCGCCCGATCGGCTCCGGCAAGCATGCAATCGCGTTCCCCCGCGAAAATGCGGTCCGCAACAAGCGGACCGGCGTGGTGCCGGTGACGTCGGAGCTGAGGGGCATCATCGACGAGGCTTGCGCCTTGAAGGGGCTCGATCCGATGTCTCGGGGACCCGAGGCCATCTTCGACGTCTCGGCATCGCAACTGGTCGAGTGGTGGGACCGGCTGCTCGCCCGGTGCGAGATCTCCGACCTGCACTGGCACGACCTCAGGCACGAGGGGACGAGCCGGCTGTTCGAGCGCGACCTAACCACGGCGGAGGTGATGAGCATCACGGGGCACAGCACACAAGAGATGGTCGATCGCTACTCGCACTACATCGCCCGCCATCGTGCACGCCAAGCTGGAGCGGGAGTCCGACGTCGCCGCGTTGCTGGCCGAAATCGAGTTCCTTGTTCCTCAATACGTAGCAGCGGGCGGCGACATAGGGATGTTGCGCTCCGCGATGACACCGGGAATTGTTACGGCTTAACTTGAGGAGCGAACGTCACTGCATCTACTGCTTTGCCAGCCTCACTCCGCCGGTGTCCACTTGGGAGCATATGCCGCCGAAGCAGATGTTCCGGAACAATGATCGCCCTAGTGGGATGGAGTTTGCGAGCTGCGTTGCATGTAACAACGGAACCCGAGCGGCTGATACAGTCGCGAGTTTCGTCGCACGCATGAACCCAGTCGGTGATATCTCAGACTTGGAATACAAAGAGCTAGTCGGAAAGCTCCGCCTTATAAAGATGCACGCTCCTGGCGTGCTGGAGGAATTGTTCGGTCACGGAAAAAGCCGTGACGAGTGGGTAAGAACTAAAGGCGATGTGCTTAAACCGATGCGAACTGCCGAGATCGATGGCCCATTGCTGAAAGCATATCTAAGCGTCTTTTCCTCGAAAGTAGCCAGTCACGACATTGTCCAGTCCACGCACTGCTAAGTAGATGAGGCCGCCCGTTGTCAGCAGAAAAGCGTCAGGGGAGTAGCTATCTGCCAGCCTATTGTAGAAGAAGCCAAACCCAGCCGGGCTGGTGTTCACCGTCGGCGTCGTCGAGGGCGCGGTCGTGGTCGGCGGCCTCAGTGCGCTCGGGGCCGCGCTCTTCAGCATCGGCATACCGCACCACAGCGTGGCTTCGGTGGCAGGCCTGCTGATCACCACGGAGGCCATGGTTGCCGAGACTCCGAAGAAGGACTCGCCGGCGATGCCGGGTGGCGGCGGCATGGGCGACATGGGTGGAATGGACTACTGATGACCCAACTCGAGACGGGGAGCGATCCCGTCTCGAGCGGCAAGTCTCCCCTGCGCTGGCGGCTCTACCGCCCGTGCAGGGGACCAGCATGTTGCGGAGCCCCGGGCCGGGATTGATCGTCGGCGCGGCCGAAGGCGACCCGAACTGGGATAGCTACCCACAACCAGGTCGGGCGCGGTGCGGTCGCAGGCTCGTCTACAATGTTGTTCATCTCCCCCGCTCTTGGCCGTGTTTTCAGGCCGTCTGTCCCTCTATCGCGGATAGCGAGCGTTGGCATTGCCCACAATCTTCGGTGCTTCTATCCCGCATGGCTTTCGTAGCTCGCGATCGTTGATAGTGTCTCAGCTTGAAATTGGCCAGGGTTGACCGACCGCTCGCGTTCCGCTCCAGCGAGTCGAGGTAACCCCGATAAGGCGCACGTCTCGACGTCCTACGTTGAGCGTCAGAACCTCACCATGTCGATACACATGCGCCTTTCACTTGATTTACCAACGGGTTCTTTAAGAGTTCGAGATCCACGCCCACATGGTCGCTTGCTACATGGTCGCTTTCTACATGGTCTGATACGACGTCGTCCGCATCCAAAAGACGCCCCGCTGCACCCTGGCGAAGGCGGCGGGTGTCATACGACCTCCTGTTGATCAGCTCTGTTTTGTGGTTTTGGGCCACGAGTGGAACGAGGTACGAGACCTGATGGCAGGTGCTCGCCGGCCTTGCCCTGCTGGACGCCGCGAAAATCAGATCCTCCTGGCGTTCGTGCTCTCGACGGCGGCTTCCTGGGCGGTGTCATCGTCGCGTCCGCGGCGCTGCGGCGGCCGACCGGTACGCCGTCAGGCGCCGAAGCGCGGCTCGGGCACGCCGCGGATGCCGAGGTCGCGGATGGCGAAGAGACTCCCGCGCAGCACCCCGTCGCCGGGAAAGCGGGGCAGGGGGGGCTTGGCCATGGAAGTGACGTAGAGCACGTCGAGGTCCGGTCCGCCGAACATCACGCTCGTGACCTTCTTCACCGGCATGTCGATCACCCGGTCGACCGAGCCGTCGGGCGCGTAACGCGTCAGCTTGCCGTCGTAGACCAGCGCGTTCCACAAAAACCCTTCTGCATCGACGGTGGAGCCGTCGGCCGCCCCGCCCCGCGCCGTGTCGACCGTCGCGAAGGTGTGCCGGTTGGCGATGCCGCCCGTCTCGAGGTCGTAGTCGTAGGCCCAGATCTCGCCCGACCAGGTGTCGTTGAAGTAGAAGGTGCGGCCGTCCGGGCTCCAGCACGGCCCGTTGGAGCAGATGATGCCGCTCGCGAGCGTGGTCACCTCGAAGTCGGTGCCGAGGCTGTAGAGGGCGCCGTGCGCGCCTTTCTCCATCGTGTCCATGGAGCCGGCCACGAAGCGTCCCCGCTTGTCAACCTTGCCGTCGTTGATGCGGTTGTGCGGTCGGTCCGGCTCTGGGTCGTGCAGCAGCGTCACCTCACCGGTCTTGAAGTCGAGGAGGTGGAAACCGCCCTGCAGGGACACCACCGCGCCCTCGCCATCCTTGCGCAGCGCCATCGAGCCGATCTTTTCGGGGACGTCCCAGGCGCGAACCTCCCGCCCGTCGGCGGTGGCGCGGAACACGCGGCCGTCGAAGCTGTCGATCCAGTAGAGGCGCTGCTGGTCGACGTCCCAGAGGGGACCCTCGCCAAGCGTCGTCTTCACATCCAGGAGTACGTCGATGCGCATGAGGTGTTGTCCTTTCAGCCGGCGAAGCGCGGCTCGGGCACGCCGCGAACCCCGAGCCCGTGGATGGCGAACAGCATTCCGGCCTCTACCTCGCGCGGCGGCACGCCGGCAATCGGCCGGGCCATGGATGTGACGAAGGCGATATCGAGGTTCGGCCCGCCGAAGATCAGCGAGGTGGCGCTTTCGACCGGCAGCCCGACGGTGCGGTCGAGCGTCCCGTCCGGCGCAAAGCGCAGCAGCCGTCCGCGATAGACCTCGCAGCTCCAGACATAGCCCTCGGCGTCCACCGTGGCGCCATCAGGGTAGCCGGCGAAGCCGAGCGCCGCGAAGTCGGCGAAGACGCGGCGGTTAGAGACGCCGCCCGAGGCCGTGTCGTAATCGTAGGCGTAGATGAGCTTGCGCGTCGTGTCGGCGAAGTAGAGCGTGCGGCCGTCGAGGCTCCAGCAGGGTCCGTTGGAGCAGATGATGTCGCGGTCGAGTTCGCTGACGCGGGCGCCTGGGTCGAGCCGGTAGAGGCGGCATAGCGGATCGGCCTCGCCCTCGTCCATCGAGCCGGCCACGAAGCGGCCCTGCCGGTCCACCTTGCCGTCGTTGATGCGCGTGCGCGGGTGGGTCTCGCCGACGCCGGCCAGCAGCGACACGGCGCCTGTCGTGAGGTCGAGGGTGTGGAAGCCCGCGCGCAGCGAGCAGACCACCCCGCCGCCGTTCCGCAGGGCGATCGAGCCGACTCGCTCCGGCAGCGCCCACCGGCGTCGCCCGCCATTGGGCTCGAGCCGGAACACCGCCGGGGCGAAGCTGTCGATCCAGTAGAGGGCCTGCTCGGCGACATCCCACAGCGGACCCTCGCCGAGCTGGTCCCGGTCGGCGTTGATGACCTCGATCCGCAGCATGCGTCCTCCCGTCCGGCTGGCGCGGCGTCCTGGCGTCAGAAGTTCACGTCGAGGCCACCCTTCAGCGACAGGATCTCGCGGGCTTCGTCGGGAGTCGCGACCTCGAGACCGAGGCCCTCGATGATCTGCCGCACGCGCCTCACCTGCACGGCGTTGCTCGTGGCGAGCCGGCCGGGCCCGTCCCACAACGAGTCTTCGAGGCCCACCCGCACATTCCCGCCCATGGCGGCCGCCATGGCGGCGATGTTCATCTGGTTGCGCCCGGCACCGAGCACGGACCAACGGTACTGGTCGCCGAACAGCCGGTCGGCGGTGCGCTTCATGTGCAGCACGTCGTCCGGGTGGTTGCCGATGCCGCCCTGCAGGCCGAACACCGTCTGGATGAACAGCGGCGCCTTCACCATCCCACGCTCGAAGAAATACCTGAGATTGTAGAGGTGCGCGGTGTCGTAGCACTCGAACTCGAAGCGGGTGTTGTTGTCGGCGCAGGTCGTCAGGATGTGTTCGATCTGGCCGAAGGTGTTGCGGAAGATAATGTCCTTGTTGGCAAGGTAGGTCCGCTCCCAGTCGTCCTTCAGGTCCTTGAAGCGGTTGAGCATGCCGAACAGCCCGAAGTTCATCGAGCCGAGATTGAGCGAGGCGACCTCCGGCTTGAAGGTCGCGGCCGGCCGCACGCGCTCCTCGATCGTCATCGTCGGGGCGCCGCCGGTGGTCAGGTTGATCACGCAGTTGGTGCGCTGCTTGATGACGGGCAGGAACTTGGCGAATGCCTCCGGCGACTGGTCTGGGGCGCCTGTCTCGGGGTCGCGGGCATGCAGGTGGACGATGGCGGCACCAGCCTCGGCTGCCCCGATCGCGGCCTCGGCGATCTCCTCGGCGGTGACGGGCAGGTACGGGGACATCGACGGCGTGTGGATCGCGCCGGTGACCGCGCAGGTGATGATGACTTTTCGCGGAGCCATGATGGGGTCCTACTCTCCGATGTCGCGGGCGGCCTGTCGCTTGTGCGCCAGGAGGGCCATGAGGCGGCGGTCGCGCCATTTCTGCCGCTCCACCAGGGCGTCGGCCGGGAGCCGTTGGCGCCGGTCGGCTTCGACACGCTCCATCACTGGACCAGTCCAGTCGACCCGGCGCTGCACGGAGGGGAAGATGTCTTCGTAGATCTGCTGGTAGCGCTCCGCATAGTCGCGCACGCCCGCCGGTGCGTTGAGGTCGATCGTCTCGAACGGGCCCATGAAGGACCAGCGCAGGGCGAGGCCGTCGCGGATGCCGATGTCGATGTCCTCGATGTCGGCGACGCCGTCGGCGACCAGGCGGAACGCTTCCTCGAGAAGCGCGCCCTGCATGCGGTTCATGATGAAGCCGTCGATCTCCCGCTTCATCACCAGCGGTGCCTGCCCGCAGCCGCGCAGGAAGGCGGCAGCCTTCTCGACCGTCTCGGGGGATGTCCACGGCGAGGGGCAGACCTCCACGGCCGGCACGAGATAGGGCGGGTTGATGGGGTGGCACACGAGGCAGCGAGCCCGGCCCGGCACCGCTTCGACGAAGGCGGAGGGCAGGATCGCGGAGGTCGAGCTGGCGAGGACCGCGCCGGGCGGTGCTTGCCTGTCGAGGTTGGCGAAGACGGCGCGCTTCACCGCCACCTTCTCCGGCGTGTTCTCCTGCACGTAGTCGACGTCCGCCAGAGCCTCGCCCAGATCGCTGACGGCGCTCATCCGCCCCCGCACGGCGTCCGGAGACAAGCCCCGGAGCAGATCGTTGGCGTCGAGGTCGGGCAGCACCGCCTCGATGAAGGCGAGCGCCTTCCGCAGCGCATCGGCCTCGGCGTCCCACAGGCGCACCTCATGGCCGGCGCGGGCGAAGGTGATGGCCCAGGCGCGGCCCACAAAGCCTGCCCCGACGACCGCTGTCCTCATGATCGCGTCCTCTGGTTCTGGCGCCCGGTCACAGCGACTCGACGTTGCCGTCGACCCCGAGCGACTGCCCGGAGATGTTGAGGCCGGCGGGCGAGAGTAGGAAGAGCACCATGGCGGCGACGTCCTCTGGCCCCGTCATGCGGCGCAGCGAGATGCGGGTCAGGTATTCCTTCTCCATCGTCTCGTAGGGCACCCCGACCTGGGTGGCCCGGTCGCGGATGACGCCCTCCATGCGCGGGCCGCGAATGATGCCGGGCAGGATGGCGTTGACCCGGATGCCGTCGGGGCCGAGCTCCTTGGCAAGGCTCTGGGTGAAGCCGATCACGCCCCATTTGGCGGCCGCGTAGGGTGTCCGGAAGGCGTAGCCGTAGCGGCCCGCCGAGGACGACATATTGACGATGGCCCCACTGCCCGCGCGCTTGAGCAGCGGCACGGCGCGATGGGTGCACAGGAACTGCCCCGTCAGGCAGACATCGATGGTGCGGCGCCAGTCGGCCGGCGCAATCTGGTCCACCCCCCCGGTCGGTCCAGCGATGCCAGCATTATTGATGAGGGCGTCGAGCCCGCCGAGCGTGCCGCCCAGCTCCTCGAAGAGGGTGGCGACGTCCTCCTCGCGCGAGACGTCGCAGAGGCTCGCGCCGTGGCCCGGATGGGCATCGCGGAAGCTCGCCAGATGCGCCTGCGACACGTCGCAGACATGCAGGCGGGCGCCGTTGTCGATCAGCAGGTCCGCGATCGCGCGTCCGATGCCGGAGGCACCGGCGGTGACGAGCACGCGCAGGCCGGGGGTCAGGGTTATGCCGGACATGGGCGGGTCCTTGGTGTGGCGAGGATCACGCGGCCCTCTCGCGCAGGGAGATGACGGCCGAGAGCACGACGGCGCCATAGAGGATGGCCCGCGTCGCGTAGGGTAAGGAGGTGCCCGCGAGCAGCGTCTGCAGCGCGGTCAGGAGCAGGACGCCGCCGAGCATGCCGATGTAGCGGCCGCGACCGCCGGTGATGAGCGCGCCGCCCACCACGACGACCGCGATGGAGGGCAGGAGGTATTCGTCGCCCATGCCGAGGCTGGCCTGACCCGAGAAGCCCGACAGGAGGATGCCGACGAGCGCGGCGCAGAACCCCGACAGCATGTAGACCTTCACGGTCGTGGCGCCGACCGGCACGCCCGACAGCTGCGCTGCCCGCATCCCGTTGCCGATGGCGTAGACCCGGCGCCCGAAGACGGTCTTGCCGAGCAGCAGCATAGCGACGGCCACGAAGACGACCATGAACAGGACCACCGGTGTCACGCCCGCGACCTGGCCCGTCATGATCCAGCGCAGCCCGGGGGAGGAGAAGCCGTCCGGCGTGCCGCCCGAGAAGACCAGCGCGGCGCCTTGCAGGATGCCGTTCATGGCGAGCGTCATGACGATGGGCGAGAGGCCGAGCGCGACGATGCCGAGCCCGTTGAGCAGCCCGACCGCCGTGCCCACCACCAGCGCCAGCGGCACGGCGTAAAGCATCGCCGCATCCGAGCCTTTGAGCAGGCCGGCGCACAGGATGCCGCAGAAGGCGATGGTCCAGGGCAGCGACAGGTCGAGCCCGCCGGTAAGAATGACGGCGCCTTGCCCGAGCGCCAGGATGGCGAGGAAGCTGCCGAGCACCACCAGCGAATTGTAGTACCCCCACGACATCAGCGCGTTGCCCAGTACGAACTGGGTGACGACCAGCACGATGAGGAAGCAGCCGAAGGCGGGCAGCACGGTGCGCAGGTCGTCGGCGCGGCGGACGACGAACGAGGCGCGGGCGGGTGGCATGGCGGGAGCCGGCAGGACCAGCCGTCGCTCGGTCAGGGCCAGCTGGTGCGGCAGGTGGCCCTGGCGCCGCGCGGCCCACCGCAGCGCCAGCTTGCGCACAGTGGTGGCAAGCACGGAACCCCTGGTGATCGAGGCCCCGAGCACGGCGGCGATCAGGATCGAGCCTTCGACCACCGACGAGTAGAAGGCCGGCACGTTCAAGACCAGGAGGATGTTCACCGCCAGCATCAGCACATAGGCGCCGAAGATGGTGCCGAGCGGCCCGCCGCGGCCGCCGCCCAGCAGCGTGCCGCCCACGACCACCGCGGCGAACATCTGCAGCAGCATCGGGTTGCCGACGAGCGGATCGCCCGAGCCGGTTTGCGCCGTGATGAACAGCCCCGCGAGCCCATAAAGGCCCCCTGCCAGCACGTAGACGAAGAACTCGCTCCACCGCACATGCAGCCCGGCGGCCCGGGCGGCGTCGCGGTCGGAGCCGATGGCGTAGATGGCCTTGCCCAACACGGTGTTCTTGAGAGCCAGCCAGGCAGCGATCAGAACGACGAGCAGCACCACCGGTGCGGGCAGCAGGCCTGGAATGGTGTCCGCGACGAAGACCTGGCTGAAGGCGGCGGGCACCTGGCCGCCCGGCTTGTCCATCACCAGGAGCGTCACGCCCTGCAGGATGAACATCGTCGCGAGCGTGACCACGATCGGCTGCAGGCGCAGCACCGCGATGAAGAAGCCGTTGAAGGCGCCTGCCGCAACCCCGACGCCGAGGCCGGCGAGCGACCAGAGCACGATGCTCGCGGGGCTGTCGCCCATGTGGCTCGCCAACGTCACGTTGACGAGCGAGATGACAGCGGCTGCCGAGAGGTCGAAGCCGCCGGACAAGATCACGATTGTCTGACCGGTGGCCGCGACGGCGAGGGTCGCGCCACCCGTCGCCATGGTGGAGAACTCGTAGTAGCCGAGCGACCCGCTAACGAGGCGGATCAGTCCCAGGCAGACGAGAAGCGCGGCGAGCGCAATCAGCGGCCCACGATGGCGTGACAGGCGCAGGCGCCTACGGCGGGAGCGCGCCGCGGTGTCCCGCACGCCGGCGAGGGTCGCGCTCATTGCAGCTCCATCACGCTCGGCCCGCTGCCAAGGGTCGCGCGCAGCATGGCCTCCTCGGAGATCGCCGCGCCGCTGAGGTCCGCCGCGACCCGACCGCCGTAGAGCACCAGCACCCGGTGCGCGAGATGGTCGAGTTCGGCGATCTCGGTAGAATGGAACAGCACCGCGCCGCCGGCCGCCGCGTATTCCTGGATCAAGGCGTAGATCTCCTGCTTGGTGCCGACGTCGATGCCGCGCGTCGGGTCGAACAGCAGCAGGATGCGGCTCTGTGCGAACAGCCATTTGGCGATCGCGATCTTCTGCTGGTTGCCGCCGGAAAAGGCTTTGACCGGCGTCCACAGCGCCCGCATCTGGACGTTGAGGCGAGCCAGGACGCGCGCCACATCGCTCTCCTCGCGGGCCTCGTCGATCAGCCCCGCGCGGCTGTAGCGCTCGACGACCGGCAGCGAGACGTTGCGCTGCCCGTCGAGCTTGAGGAACAGCGCCTCGGTCTTGCGATCCTCGGGAACGAGGCTGATGCCGATGCGCGCCTGCACGGCGTCCCGCGGCGAGGTGAGGGTGACGGGCTGGCCGTCCACCCGGATTTCGCCGCCGCTCATCTGCATGCCGAACAGCGCGGAGAAGAGCTCAAGCTGGCCCATGCCCTGCAGCCCCGCGATCCCGAGGATTTCCCCGGCCCTCAGATCGAACGACACGTCGTGCAGCCGCTTGTCCGTCGACAGATGGGTCGCGGACAGGACGGGCTCGCCGTCGGCGGATGGGATCGGCAGCCTGGGCGGAAAGCTCTGGCCGAGATCCTTGCCGGCCATCATGCCGATCAGGGCCTCGTCGCCGACATCGGCCAGCCGCTCGGTCGCGATATGGCGGCCGTTGCGCAGCACGGTGACGCGGTCGCAGAAGGCGCGCACCTCGCGCATGCGGTGCGAGATGAAGACCACGGTCACGCTGTCGCGCTTCAGCGCCTCGATCAGGCCGCCGAGCCAGTCGACGTCCCGGCCGGAGAGCGTGGAGGTAGGCTCGTCGAGAAGGAGGATCGTCGGCCGCCGGAACAGGGCGCGGGCGATCTCGACTTTCTGGCGCTCGTTGAGGTCGAGGTCGCGCACCTCGGCGTCGGGATCGACGCCGGAGAGCCCGATGGCGTCGAGGTGGGCGCCCACCCCCCGCCGTGCCTCGGACCGGCGGATCTGCCCGAACCGCGTCGGCGGATAGGGCATGAGCATGTTGTCGAGCACGCTGAGGTCGCGCATCAGGGTGAGTTCCTGGAACGCCGTCTGGATGCCGTGGGCATGCGCGGCTCGCGGATGATCGAGGAGGGCCGGACGGCCGGCGACCTCGAAGCCGCCGGTGGTCGGCAGGATCAGCCCTGACAGCAGCTTCACCAGCGTCGACTTGCCGGCGCCGTTCTCACCGAGCAGCGCATGGGTCTCCCCCGCATGGATCTCGAACGACACGTCGTTCACCGCGATCGTCGCTCCGAACACCTTGCGGATGTTGCGGGCAACGACGGCGGGCGCGATGCCGGTCAGTGACGCGGCGAGGGTCATGCGAGCTCCTCCGGGGGGTCCGGCAGGACGGGTCGGGCAGATCGGGCGCACGGGAAGGGCGCCCGCCTGCGGCCTCACATTTCGGGCTGGCCGACGAGAGCGGCCGAGAGGCCGAGCCCGGGTGTGTCCGCTGAGAAGATCGAGGCAAACCAGCCGGGGTTCGAGACGAGCGACGGCTTGAACGCGTTGCAGCCCGCCTTCATCTCGGTCCAGGAGCCTTCCTGGCAAAGCTTGATGGTCTCGTTGGTGACAAGCGGCAGCGGCAGCGTGGTGTGCCTGGGGATGTCCTTGCCGTCGAGCTTCTGCACCGCCAGCTTGAGCGCGAGACCGCCGGAGTAGGGCGGCGAGGCATAGGAGATGCGGGGCGCCCCGATCGGCGCGTAGGTGCCGTTGGCGCCCTCGACCTCGGTGCCGGCCGGCAGCATCTGCAGGCGGCCGCCGTTCGAGCCCTCGCCGGCGCAGGGCTTCACCTTGCCGGGCGCGATGCCGGACTCGATCTCCATGGTGTTGGCCGTGTAGCAGCCGACCTGCATCCAAAGGCCGTCGATCTCGTCCCACTTGCGGGTCGCCATGATCTTGGACAACTCGGTGCGGGCCACGGCCTGGCTCCACATGCCGACTGCCTCGTTGATGATCTTGATGCCGGGGTACTTGGCGAAGACCTCCTTGGCGGCCTTGGTGCGCAGCGTGTCGACCGAGGTGCCGGGCACGCCGGTGATGGTCACGATGTTGCCCTTGCCGTTGAGCGTTTTCACGAGCCATTCGGCGGTGATGCGGCCTGCCTCCGTCTGGTCGATCGTGACGTTGTAGGCGCACGGCTCGGAAATCTCGGCGTCGTAGGCGATCACGGTCACGCCCTTGTCGCAGGCGTTCTTGACGGCGCCGTTCAGGGCGGTGGGCGAGATCGGGTAGATCACGATGGCCTTGGCGCCGGCCTGCACCATCGCATTGATCTGCTGGATCTGGCGCTGCGCGTTGGGGCCGGACACCTGCACCTGCAAGTCCACCTTGTCGGCCATGTCCTTGCTGGCGGCCATGGCCCTGACCATGTTGGCCGCCTCGCCCTGCCAGTCATTCCCGATGTAGCTCATCGAGAGATATATCTTGTACTTGTCCTTGGCCTCGGCCGCGTGGCTGCCAAGCAGCCCGGCCGCGAGAAGCCCCGCGCCCACCACGGCCGGCATCGTCTTCGACGCTTTCATCTCATCCTCCCAAGCTGCCCGAAGGCGTGACGCCAAGCTCGCGCCCGGCCGTTTTTTTGTCGTACGTTTTGATCATATATCCAAGATCATGGGTGGCAAGACGATTTGTCGTCCGCGATGCATCGCGCTAGGCGGAGTGGTGCAACGCGGGGAGACGCTTCGGGTGCTGGGCAGGACGTCATGAGCGAAACGCGGGCACGGTCGCGCGCCCCTCTGTCGGTGGTCCGCGTCCAGCGCGGCACCATGCAGGACGACGTCTACCGCCAGGCCAGGGACCTGATCCTCAACGGGGATCTGGCGCCAGGCCAGTCGATCACGATCCAATGGCTGGCCGACGCCTTCGGGGTCAGTGCCATGCCGGTCCGGGAGGCGATCCTGCGCCTGACGGCCGAGAAGGCGCTGACCGTCGTGGCCGGGCGCAGCCTCGGCATCCCGCATCTGACGCGGGAGCGCCTCGCCGACCTCACCCGCACGCGCCTCGCCGTCGAGGCGCTCGCCGTGTCATGGGCGGTGCCCCACATCGAGGCGGCTACCCTCGCCCGGCTCGGCGCGCTCGTCGCCGAGATGGACAACATCAAGCCGGATACGGAAGCGCGGAAGATCTACCTGCGGGCGAACCGCGACTTCCACTTCTCGATCTATCAGGCGAGCGGAGCGGAGACGATGCTCGCCATCGTCGAGAGCCTGTGGCTGCAGATCAGCCCTTACTTCAACCTGCTGCAGGAGCGCGGGAACTTCGTGGTGTCGAACCGCCACCACCGCGCATTGGTGGAGGCGTTGCGGGCGCGGAACGTCGATGTGGCCGTCACGGCCGTGCGCCAGGACATCGAGGACGCAGCCGCGGTGCTTAACACGATCCTGCCCTGACCGGGCTCAGGCCGCGCCGCGCATCCGCGGCGCCGGTCTCCATGGCGATCAACTCCCGCACGAGCGGGTCGTCCTCCACCAGGAGGATGGTCGCGAGAGCGCCGTGCCGAGCGGCACAGCCGCATGGCTGGAAGCGGCTCCCTTCATTATTCACCTGCCTCCAGCTTAAGACTGGGTCTGCGACCAGCAGGCGGGCTCGGATGGTCGTACCATGGGCGGGAGCGCTGTTGATTTCGAGCCTGCCGCGCGATTGGGCTGTGAATCCATGGACCTGGCTGAACCCCAGTCCCGGCTCCTGTTGGAGCGGGGGGTGTTCAGGGAGGTCAGCTACGCCGACCCCCTTCGCTCAAGAAAACGGGCGATGCACGTTTCGACGGCGAGTGCCGCATACCAAGCCCCTCGATCGCCGCCATTGAAGCGGTTCGGCTCGCGGGGCTTTGCGTAGACGAAGCTCGCATTGATGAAGCGGGCGTGTGGGACTCCGTGCACGAGCTCTCCGGCCGGCAATTCCTCACTGCCGCGCTCCTCGGTGATGAGCCGCGCGCTGGTCGCGCCTTCGATCTCGGCCAGGTCGTCCATCTCATCCGCATCATCGATCAGCCCGAGCAGGACCGGATCGCGTAAGCGCGCCGTCGAGACAAGCCGGACTGTGCGAGGGAAGGCCTCACGGACGATCGGGACACCCTCGAGGAGGCTCGGATCAGAGCCCGCCACGGACCGCGTCGACATAGCGGCGCGTCTCCAGCATGCGCGGGATGCCGCCGTGCATCATCGCTTCGACCGGCGAGAGCCGGTCGAAGATCGGTCCACGATTGGACAGCCGCGGCCAGCGGTCGGCCATCGAGTCGGCAAACAGCAGATGCAGGCCTTTGAAAACGCCGCCCATCGCCGAGACGCGGGTGAACTGGTCTTGCGTCAGGGTCCCCTGCCCCCGACCTACGCGCTTGATTTGGCATTTCACATCTCCTGACGAGAGTGTATGCCTCAATTGAACACCATGTCGACGCGCTCGCGGCCTCCCACCCGGGTGCGGCGCAGAAGCCCAAACTCCTTGCTCAAGCCAAAGCTTTCCTCGATGCGCTTGCGGATCCTCTGGCTCAAGGCATAGCCCGCGTGGCGCGTGGTGCGCCCGTCGATGGCGGATCTGCGGCCGGCCGTGTTCTGGGCGACATGCGGCGTGACGTTCGTGGAGCGCAACTCGTTGACGAAGTCCTCGGCATCGTAGCCCTTGTCGGCCCCGAGCGTGATGGGGTTGGGCCGACCGGCCCGCGTTTCAATTTGGGCCATTCGGCAACGCCCCGTTTCCCATCCCCGCTCATCAAACCGGACGTGCGGATTTCCCGGACCGGCTTTCCGACTGGCTTCACCGCGAGGCCCACGGCGGTGGCCCAACATGCACGCGTCTCAGATGCAGCACGCCCATGGTCCAAACACGTCCGTGTAGGGGAACCGCCGTGTACCACGTCCTTGCACATTGTGCCGCCTGACGAGGAAATGACGCACGCTCTCGTAGACGTGGTTGTCGACAGCCCGGTAGGCCTGCAACCGAGTTCCATAGTCGAAGTAGGACGACCAGCCGCGCA
>JAABUL010005647.1_pt1 | contig 15334 bp, 16 predicted proteins | sample 5559151 | NCBI WGS metagenome assembly JAABUL01 (sample SAMN10711876, study PRJNA513368) | rock metagenome | isolation source: Antarctica rocks | place: Antarctica: Victoria Land, Pudding Butte sud | reverse complement strand
CACACTTGCACCTTGCACGCCGCGCTTGCTCCAGCCGTGAGCTGCCTCGCATCTCTGCGGCTGCCGGCCGCTGCTTTGCGGTGCAAGCATGCGCCCAATCGGCCGGCAGCCGTGGCTTGCGACGGGCAGGTCACACGGATGCTGCAAGGCTAGACAGGTGTTGCAGGTGAGGCTGACGCTACTGGCGCCAGGCAAGATTGTTGTTCTGCGTATCAATACATCTTGCAGGATACTGCCTCGCGCGGTGGGTGCCATGTAAGCGTCGTGCCGAGCAGGCAGCGACCCCACTCAGCAGCTTCGCTTCGCCGCACATCGACGTTCCGCCGCGCCCAAGGTCAGGGCTGCACACCATAGCCTTCGGTGTTGTCTATGATTTATATCTCTAGCTCTTCGCATGCCCGGCTTCCTGCATGCGCGCTGCTGCCGGGGCACGGCTGTCAGCCATCCCCAACCGTTGAAGCTGGTGCAGCAAGACCTCGGCTGCACCGCCAGGTGAGCGAGAGGCTTGCGTGCAATCTCTAAGAACACTGGCTGCTGCTGCGATGGCGCTGAACACGCGTCTAGCCCTGCCCGAGCACGGGCAGCGTCAGGTGATTACAATGTGCACTCATACGTCTGGCTGCTCAGTGGACCTCGCGGCGGTGCGCGGCGTCACAAGCCCAGGCGAGCCCCTGTTTCAGAATACTCTCGTGCCGGCTGCAGTCTCTGGTACCCATCTGCCACCAGAGCAGCAGGTGACCCCCGCCCTTCGTGTGAGCATGCTGAAAGTTGGCTAAGTGCTACACCCCACTCAGGCGTACAGCCAAAGGCAGGTGCCACCCGAAGACAAAGTGCCTATCCGAAGGCAAAGTGCCCACCGTCCCGAAAAGGCAGGCACAACTGGTAACAGACAGTCCCATTCAGTCCTGTGGCGGGTCACCCGCTGACTCCGGAAATTTGGGACTTTCCCAATGTCCCAGAAGTAACAAATCTGGTAGCAATCGTTCCCAAACCGGTCCCAAATCGGCATTTGTGACCATAATAGACCGGTCCCAAGTGGTAGCAAATCAGTTCCAGTGGCAGGACCCCAATTCTACCAGATGCACATGCGAGTCGTGGTCTCAATTTGGTCTCAGTTGGTCTCAGATCTACCGCGGATTTGAGACCATTTGAGACCATTTGTTACCGAAAAATAGGACCAGATCCAGCCTCCTCGTTGGCATAGTGTTGCTGCATCATTCATCACTGGCCTCCGCTTCTGCCGCACCGCACTCACCCTATTGCGGCGGCACAACAGCGACCTAGAAATGAATGCAGCAAGGCTTGGGCGGCTGGCAGACGAACTCACGAACAAGAGAAAATGCAAGAGGGGGCTTCAGTTCCCATAAAAAATCAAGTGAGGTTGGTGGTTGTAGTCTGAAGCACATACCTACTACTGCAGAGGGTGGCAAAACAGATAAAAAAGACGTGACGCGCAGTTGAGCATGATGCAGCCTGACTCTGAAGAGCAAGGAGCCGGAATAATGGTGATATGCCTGTGGCTTCAGCGCAGAGTACAGGGCGCAGCTGCGTCAGCTGCTCGGGCAGGGGAGAACTCACCCATGGTGGCACTTGCGAGTGTCAGCCCAGTGCGCTGTTTGAGCCCGCCCTTGTCCTTCCATTATTTGGCAGTCCGCGGCTGTCTTTGGGAAGCCTTTTCATATTTGCCGATGCACAGCCGAGGAACGGCAGCACATCAGAGCCCGCTCAGAGGCTTGCTGGTCCTCAGAAACCACTCCAGGGGGTCCTCCATGCTGGGCATGGCCTCAAGCACAGGCAACGTCGTTGGCGCTGCCGCTGCCGCCGCCGCCGACGGCGCAGGTGAGCCGCCCCAGGCACCGCTCGCGGATCGACTGACCACCTCGAAGCTGCTCACCAGCTGCGTCATCATGGCTGGCGCTGCACGAATCATGCCATGGCACGTCATTGTCTGTTCAGGTGCCGCTTTTACATTGCGGCATTATCTCACTGGTTGAAACGGCAAAAGTAGCTCCTATGCGCCCGGCTGTCCCATATGCAAAGATGTCTAGAGCTGCAGTGCGTACTATGGGGGCATCCGTCTGGCAACATGCATCACATAGCAGATGCGCCTTAGACATTCTGCGTGGCAGGAGCAGGGTACGCATCCAGAAATGCAGCTGCAGGCCGTGCTGGCGCACCGGCGGTGCACAGGCGCATGGTCGTGGGGTATGGCATGACCGACGGCGATGCGGCGGACAGCGGCGCAGGGGACGGCGGCGAGAACCCATGCCCGCCACCGCGTGTGCCTGAGAGGCTCGTGTGGCCAGCGGACGTGATGGTGCGGGTGTTGCCGCTGGTGAGGCTGTGCCCCGTGACAGCCGCCGCCGCCGTCGTCATGAGGATTTGGCATGAGCCACCGCTGGTGATGATGTCTCCGCCGCCGGTTGCCACACGATGGGTGTCTCTGCCGGGCGCTGCGGCGGCAGGGGCGGCAAAGTCGAGGTGGCGGAAGGCCGCCTCAGTGGGCGCATTGCTCAGTGGCAGCGACATGCCCTGCAAAGACGTTGGATAGCGAATTATGAAACTTCGCTACTCAGACTGGCCGCACGCTTCAAGACATTCAGATTATCAAGCCTTGCACTTCTGCCACCTCAAGGCAGTGCTGAAGGCTGTCGCCCCTACAGCAGCACCACAATTGTCCCCATGAGCAGACCCACCAACATAGCCATGCAGAACCGCAGTTCAATCAGAGATCCATTCACGTGCAGGTTGCTCTCTAGAGTTTGCCGACTCCAGAGCTGCACCAAAGGCTGTGCACGGGCAGCAAACAAGTGCGATCACCAAGCAAGAGGTGCATCTGAGGCAGCATGGCGGGCATGTCGCTGCTCAACGAGTTGACGGCGGCGGCGGCCGCGGCCTGGCCGCTGGTGACGAGCACGGCGGTGTCTGCCTCCGCCGCCAGCAGCAGCCCCTGCATGCGGGTGGCCTGTTGCAACAGCGCTGCGCGTTGCGCCTCGGACTGCTGCAGCTGCGCTGCCAGCGCGTCCCCGGGCTTGCGCGCCCCCTCCAGCCGGTCCTGCATGACGCACAGCGCGTCCTGCCGCTTCTGGCGCACTCGCCGCGCCGACTCCCCGTTGGCGATGCGCCTGCAAGCGGCAAGGCGGCCCCTTGCATCTGGCGAGGAGGACCGTGCCGTGCGGGGCCGCAGGGAGAGTGGCTTTGTCCAGCAGCGAATGGCGCCTGCGCTCTGCTAGCAACATCAAAAAGGCGGTGACGCTGCAGTAGGTGTAGAAACGCAACGCACCGCTTGATGCGGCGGCGCTCAGCCTCGCTCAGGTCCTTGGAGTTCACGTCGCCCGTGAAGGCAATCGGGCGCCCGATCTTGCGCGGCGGCGGCTTGCTGACGGCTGGCAGCGCAGGGAAGCCGGCATTCTTTTTGCACACAGCGCCGCCACTGGGATCTGCCACCATGCGCCTGCATGCCAACGTCTCGGCGGCAGTCAGTGAGGGCGCACGTCGAGCTGGCGGGACACCATGCGTGCCTGCCTCACTTGCAGAGCCAGAATAGGCATAGTATGGTTGCTGCTGCCAACATCGCACAGGTTGAACTCATCTCAGGCCGCACATGCGGCGCCGAGCTACTTGGTAGTATGGCAGCTCATACAGTGGTAGCTTACACAGCATGAGTGTGCGTCATCATTTCACGTGAAGATGCATGACGGCAGGCGACGGTTGCAGGGCAAGGATGGGAGGAGAAACGCGCCAAGGTAGTAATTTGCCTGTAAAGACAAGCACCACCTGCCAGAGTCCGATGACTGCTGGTCGTCAGGCACGTACTCTGATGACGAACCGCTGCTGGCTGGGGACGTCGCCTCGAATGGCGAAGGCAGCTTGCAGATGGGTCCATGCCGCCACATGCTGAATTGTGATGGTGACGGACGGCCGCGCCGATGCTGCAACGCCGCTGCAACTCAGACAACGATCGTGTGAGCGTACAATAGGTGCCACGGTTCTTCAGACGCACCCCATGATGTTTGAGATAGGTGCATATTGATGATCCGGCAGCAGTAGCAGGCCTGTGAAGCACCAGCATCTTGTGAGTCGCCTGCACTTTCGAAGGCGAAGCTGACTCCTCGACCTGTGCCGGAAAGAATTGGTGGTGCCGCAAGTCGACTGTGCGTCGACGGGCACAACAAGCCGGGGATCGACTGGTGTACACAGCCTCTGGCCATTAGCCTGCCGTAAACAACGGGGCAACGAGTAAACCTTGGGAGGGCCACGGTGATTTGTGTACGGTTTTGAGGAGTCCCAGCTTCCGCCCCATGCATGAGGCAGATGGCCGGCCCGCCGCTACAAGAACGAAGCGCTCAGAATATTTATTGGCACAGTGCGAGGCGGCGCCTCTGTCGAGACCGAATGCCGGCCTGCACCTTTCTCCTATGGGGATGCTAGAAGCCCATACACTGCAGTCGCAGCCGCCTGAAGACACGCAGCAGGCAGACAAGGCTTGCTCGTGGCAATCAATCAATCCATCTGAGACGTGCCATTCGATCGCATTCCCTGCACGGCACAAAGCACAAAGCAGAGACGCAAGGTTTAGCACTCTGCACATGACAGGGCAAGCGTGTGACGGCGCGGGTCTCACCTGATGGTTCAGTCGTATTCCGGGCAGTTGAGCCGACCCTGTGTTTGCAGCGCCGTCAGAACAGTGATTTGCCGTCGTTCGGCGGTCCAGCATCCTCAGGAAAGCGTCAAGGTTGTAAAAAGCTCAAGTTGAGGGGGGTACCCTTTGCGGTCCAGGATCTTCAAAAGCTTGCACACCGCGTGCAGTCGTCACAAGTTGCACGTCACATCTCTCCTGGCGCCCGCAGCGGATCAGCTGCAGACGGTCTGCTGAAGCTGCTGCCGCTGACGCCGTAACAGATAGAGCGCCATCGTTTGTCCGGTCGTGTAGGTGCAACCTCGCCCGCACGAAACACACATCGCTGACTCGGTCCTGCAACAGCCGCCGCTGCGACCGTTGCCGCCACCGCTGCCGCTGCAGCGATGAAAATCGCCACTTCTTTCTCAGTGAGCTTTATTGCAGCGAGCAGACGAACCACCGGATGAGATTGCATCGGCTGCTGTTAGTCTGTCTGCTGAAATGTCGCGATACTTGTGATTTGTATGCTACGGCGAGGGTCGCCCCCCTCACGACCCTCCTTCTACGCAAGCCACCAGCAGCTGATGGTTGCGCCAAAATCATCCGGCACTATGGCAGAAGTGAGTTCTGCTGCCACTCACGGCAATACCCTTAAGGGTGTGCCTCTGACTACCAAGCTTGGTAGTCAGAGGCAACTGGCCGGTCGACTGCCCGACCAGCCCGCACGAATCGCATGCGATGGGGCTGCCTCCCTGCAGCGGGGGACAGTCTCTGTAACACACATATTAGGTGTGAATGTCGCAGTCCAGGCCCAGCCGTGGCGGTGCCTCCACCACGCCGGCCGTTCGGCTTGCTGGTCAGCAGCCACTTTCGGGGATCCAATGCGCCGAGGCCGGCCACGCGCAATTCATGCCAGTCCGCCGGATGTGATGGCGCAGCGTCCAGCGGTGCTGGCCGCATCCAGAAGTTGTTGTTTTTTCAGCTGGCGTCGGCGCCTGCAGGCGCCGCACCAGCTGGTGCGGCACAGATATCGGCAGCGCGAGCGCAGGCACTGCAAGAAACACGGAGCACGACACAGCGTCAGGGTGTTTGTTCCAGGAGGATGGCGGAACTGTGGGTATATTCGCTGTAGCCGGGTGCCTTGGTCCTATTGCCCTGGCATCTGAGAAGCAGATCACATTTCAACGGATGTAATAAGAAGGTTGATAGCGGCTGGAGATGGAGCACATCGCAGAGGTTTGATCACAGCGACATATTCGCAGTTCAAAACAAGAACAGGATGACCAATGATACACGTGTTGCGCACAGGAAATAGAAGAGAGAGCGCCAAGGCGTATACCAGCGCAGCACAGACGCATGGGTCCGGCAGATTGCGTCACGGAGCTGTGGTGGAGGGCTGCCGAGCCGGCGGCGGCCGGATCGCGGCACCATTTGCGCCGCGGCTCCTGCCAGCCGAAGCGGCAGCCGCCGCCGCCAAGCTGGTGACGCAGGAGGAGTGCGCGCTCGGTATTCGCAGCTTGGCGGGGCCATCTTCACTGGTCACGACTCTGTTATGCCTGCTACCAAAGCTGCCGCCCGACACGGTGCTGCCGCTGATGGATGGGAGGGCATTCGACTGGCTGGCGACCAGCAGGGGCATGCCGCCGGGAGGCGCCGCCGCAGCTGATGCATCCGTGCCGCCAGTAGACACGAAGCCGGTGATGGAGGTTTGCAGCGGGGGGACCGCGACGCGTTCGTGCATTTCCTGCTCAGCCCCTGCAATGCAGGGCATGTGCTGGCAATGAGAGAGTCATGGCTTGTGGCTGTCCGCTCACTGATGGGCCGGCTTGCTGATTTTGCAGTGCAGCTGGTATTGTGAATCCAGCTGGTATTGTGAGTCCAGCTGGTATTGTGAGGTTGGTGTCTTGGCAGGAGGGAGGACCACGTTCAGGTAGGGTCCCGTTGCCGCTGACCACGGCACGTATGATCATGCCAGTGCGCCACTGACAACAGTCGGCACGTGTACAAAGCAAAGCGCAGGACGCGCAACAGCAGCAGAGTCTAGCGGCTGCACGAATAACGCAGCAGGCAGAGGGAAGGGTGCGACACTGTTCAATGACGAATGCAGCATGACCGTTATCACCCTCTGTGGCAGTCGACGGAGCGGCAGCGGCAGCGGCGTATGCGGCCGCCGTCTTGGCGCGCGTACCGGCAATCCGCCACACCTGCAACCGCGCACTGCGACTCCGCCTACTGTAGTTGCGTCGCGAGCGCCGCCGCCTGCTTGTGCGTCGCCTCCAGTTGGTCCTGCATGACCTACCGGAAGTCCTGCCGCTTTTGGCGTCCCGCCGCGCCGGCCGGTTTTCCACCCGCCTGCAGTGGCGGCAGTCAGCACTGATGCTGGCTCTGCCTTACAAAGGGCATGCTCGTGAATGGAATTATGCTAGGTCATGCCTGCCATCGCAAGAGCATGCAAGGCTGCTTTTGTCAGCCACAGAGAGCAGAATGCGCGCAAGCATCAAAACATCGTATAGAGTTGACGAGCCCGTGCATGCAATGACTGCTGAATTGCTGGGCGCACCGCTTGATGCGCCGGCGCTCCGCCTCACGCAGAGCGCCCACATCGCCGGTGAGCGCCCACATCGCCGGTGGGCCGCTCAATCCTGCGCCACGGCTGGCGTTCGGCATCAGCTGCGCTGATGGCGCCTGTGATGGCGTCCGATGTCGCACCTGCGGCAAGCGACGTGTCGCCGCCGTCCAACACAGTGCCTGCCATGACGGCGGCATTGAAGCAGGGATGGGTCTTTGACCTGAAGGCGACCGCACACTAGAGTGAGGAATGGTGGACGCCAGCATTCGCTGATCGTACTGAAATACGCGCATAGCGTCACAGCATTTGTGCATGCAAATTGCGCAACTGCTCCAGTGCTCACCGCTCCAATTGATGCCTTTTAAATCTTCGGGCAGGCACAGCCGGTACGGCCGCTGGCGCACGCTGGCAATACTGCGCAAAGATGACGAGGAGGTACGCGCGCTCGTCGTTGAGACGTCTCGCATGAAGGAAATCTCTGTGGCGCCGCGCCGGCGGCCGGCGGCGGCGCGTGCCGGCTCGCGGGCGATGGGCTGGCGGGCAGCGGCGCGCCGATGAGGTTGAGCGCCACAATGCCTACCTACACATGTGGGGGTGTCACATTGCACAGTGGGGGCGGCAAATAAGCAGGCTGCTTGGGTGCAACTCAGTCCACTGGGCATCTGGTACCTTCCTACTAGCAGAACTTCAACTGAGCACACACACTGCGACAGCCACTCACGATTCACGCCCAACACTGCATCTGCCACGCTTCAAACGCAGAGGAGGAAGCAACTGCTCCAGCCTGGATCCAACACTCGAATAGAAGCAGCTTGAAAACGAAAACGGTCGCATGGTCGCACCTGCACGGCGGTGTTGTAGCTGTTGGCGTGCGACGCGTGCAGCACAAAGCGTACCGCCGCCGCCGCGGCGTCCACCTGCACGCTCGTCAGCTCCCGTGCCTGCCGACGCACATTTGCTGCGAACCTCCAGGATGCAAATGGTTGATGTACTGGTGATGTACTGTACTCGTCAAGGCAACGGCTGCTGCACGTGTTTAGACTCCTCACTGACCCGTCAGGCCCCGTGCCACGAGTGTATGGCGGAGCAAACCCTTGCCACAGCGTGCGCAGAAATACGCACCTGGTGGCCCGACTGCTCCTCAAGGGACAGGAAGCCCAGGCGCCACCATGCCCGTGCGCCGCGGCCGCCGCCGGTTGCGTCCGGTTGCGCAACGAACACCTCCACCCGACTGGTGATCTGCGCATGGCGGGCGCGCAAGCTGTGATGAGGATCACCTGGACAGCTGTGATGATGGTGCCAGCATGCAGTTTCGGTGCATTGTAGGTCCAGGCTGGTCAGATGAAGCATGTATGGTGGCCGCAGCATTGATATGGCGCTTTTGCATTGGGCTCGTGATGCGCAGCACACCTTGTACTCATGGGACAAAATTTGAAGCTGGCTGAGGCGGGCTGGGCTGTCCAGCACGAACGTTAGCTCCTGCGGGAAGGCGGCATGCCTGCACGAAGAGGAGAAACCTTGAGGGTATGCGCGTGCAACACTCGCCAGGCTGGCCGGTCAAGTGTTGAGAAGCATGGGTGATCAGATGAATGATAGCAGCAGCATGGATCAGCCCCGTGAGTGGACCTGTCATAGAAGAATGCAGATCACACGATATTGCCACGATTCCATTGCTGCACCTTGGAGAATGCCAGCCCCTGCTCTGTGGCCGGTGCTGCAGCAGCTCGGCCGCAGGATAGTCTATATTCTCTCCCGATGCCGCAGCGAGGGTGACGAACAACTTTGCGGGCGGCTGGGCTGCCATGCCGCTGCCCAACAAAGCAGCACTGCAGCACTGCAGGGTTGCTCCGAAGAGTGTAGAACTAGCGTGCAGGTTTCAGCCTGGCATCTGACCAGACACGGAACCGTGAGAGCACCTGCAGAAGCCTGGACCAGATACGAGTGCTCGATCAAGCGCAGAAGCCCGAGTTATATCGAATCTGAATTATTGGCAGCAGCTTGACAGCTTGCAACATGCAGCTACAGAAGCCGGGCTGTAATCGGCAGATGCACCTACATGAAAGCAGGCGATAATTCTGCTGGACGGGAGTGCACTAAACTGGCCAGCCAGGTGGGGCTCCATTACGTGATGTGTCACATGGCTCTGCTGACGTGTACGACAAGTCGGACGGTGCAAACAAGGGGGATCAAGATCTTGATCCCCCTTGGTGCAAAGTGCCAGTTGGCGGTTCGTTGGATGCCTGTCGCCCTACTGCTGACTCGTTTACTTTCGCAACAAGAGTGATCAACACCCGAAGGCGCACAGAATAGCATACCGAATGTAGGAAGGAATGCAATCTCAAGACGTCCACGCGGTGCCGCAGCCATTTCGACAAGCACCTAGATACCTGACCACGCCTGATGAGTGCGTGGTAATCCCCCCCACGATCGCGAAGTGGTGTGCATTTCCACTGGTTGGGGTAAGAACGTAAGAAGGCATCCACCTGAACACGGCGGACATCCTATCCTGGCGGACCTTCGTAATTAAGCGAGAAGTCAGCATTCGGCCTCACGGCGGCGGCGGCGGCGGTGGTAGCTCCGCAAACAGCCGCAGATCCTGCCGAGCAGCGCTACTTTTCACCCCTTATGCAGGGTCTCTTGCTCATTGTCAGCGTCACTGCTCACTCATAGCGCTTGCGGCCAGCTTGAACCTTTGCTCGCTGGGCTTAGGGCCGCTACAGCGGCGCCGCTGCCGCTGCTTGCCAGGCTTCGCTTACAGCTAGGATTCGAATTGACCTATTTGTTGCTTATTGCCTGGGATGCATTGCCGATCAATCGATCAGGAAGTCAGCTGCGATCCACCTATACTACAGTGGCACAGCATGCAAAAGAGCTCTCGATTGTAGTGCTGCCACGATGCCAAGCTGGCAAGCCATGGCCGCCGGCTGCTTGCGTTGGTATCACATTGCGCTGCGTTGTCATCTGCCGCAGCGTTCCTGCGCGATGCTGACACTGCCAAATCATCTGCCTGCTACCTGGATCGATGGTGGTGGACGGCTGGACGCAGCGTGGTGTTGACGGAGGGAAGTCCGCATTGTGTTGCAGCGTGTACGGCCGCACCGGCAGCACGCGCACCTTGCGTCTAGAGACAATGTTCGCACCAGCCTGGTGATCTGAATTCCTTTTGAAGGATGGTGCATTTGGGTGCGGCTGAAGCACGAGCTTTTGCAGAGGCTCGAGTGGACAACGCACGATGGGAGGCATGGATCGACCATTTACACAAAACTGATGGTAAATTATTTAAATCAGACTTCTTGACCCGTGTGCGACTCATCAAAAGGTGCGTCCAAACCGCACATCTAGGCAGGTATCGGAATGTGTACATGCACGCAGGTACGCACACATCTAGCAGGATCGGACAATCGATCCAAATAGGACGCCGTTGCAGCAGTCGCAGGCCTGTTGCTCCAGTGCTGGCGCGTGGCACCCATGGCAGCAGCACGGCCTGGACCAAACGCGGAAAGGCTGCCGGCTGGCAGACAAACTCAAACAAATATAAGGAGGGTCCGACTCCCTCGAAACAGCAGGAGGTAGTCGTATTGGTCCTAGTCACAGATCTCGAAGGTGCACAGGCGGCAGAACAGGTCCTGAAATACCTGACGCCCACATACAACTGATAAGCGCTCCAGCTGCAGCTGATCGCAGGAACATATCACAGATCGGAAACAGAGTCATCCTCTTGCATTCGTTGGCGTACAGCGTCAGCTGCATCAGCCCTCGGTGCAGGGAGCGCCCCGCCCATGAATGGCTGGCAGGGACCAGCCTCAGTGGACGCCTCCACGCTTGGTCGGGATGTCGGCGGCTGGCTCGAGGAAGCCTCAGCGGCAGCAGCAGCTCAGCTGAGGGGCCGCCTGTAGTAAATAGGCTCATGCCCAGCCAAGCGGCAGTAGCGCCTCGGCGCCCAACGAGGGCCTGGTCGTCAGAAACCACTCCAGCGGGTCCTCCATGCTGGGGATGGCCTCGAGCATGGGCAGCCCCGTCGCTGCCGGCGGCAGCGGGCCGGCCCAACCGCCGTGTGCCGACCGCCTGGCCGCCGCCTGGCCGCCGACCGCCTGGCCGCCGCCCCCGCCGCCAACTTGGAATGCCGGCTGCGCCGTCGGCGCTGCTGCGAAGGCGGTCGCGGTTGCACGAAGGTCAGCCACGTGCGACCACAACGGCATGGCTGTGATATCACTGCTGGTTTGGGTGCCGTCAAACAAATAGGCAGCCTTTGCTCAGGGTGCGCACCACCAGGTCCACCTGGTCAGTCAAACGATGACTGGCAATGCATCAGCAAATGGTCTTGGGCAAATATGGAGGCCCTTTTACTGGATACATTCAGGACATAGGCGCTTTTATAGGCAATTCAGGACCTCAGAGGCTGCGGGTGCACACCGGCGGAGCGCAGGTGCATGGTGCTGGGGTTCGTCATCACCGACACGGCTGCGGGAGACAGCGGCACGGCTGCGGTCAGCGGGAAGCCGCGGCCGGCACCAGGCATGTCACAGAAGGCAGCGCGGCCGGCGGACGTGACGGTGCGGGCGCCGTAAGCGGCGGCGGCACTTTCTGCAGATGCCGCCGCCGCTGTCGTGATGGTGAGGAGCGAGCCGCTGGTGATGGTGCCGCCGCCGCCGTTGCGGGGTGCGCGGTTGCCGCCGGTGTCGATACTGCATATTGGGGCGATAGGAGCGGAGCTGAAGGTGTGGTCGTCAAAGGCAAGCGTGCACGGTGCGTTGCTCAGCGGCAGCGACATGCCCTGCAAGACATCACACAGCGACGTGAGTTTGCCATTGAACTGGCCGCAGACCACTTGACATTTCAGGTTCACGACCAGAAGCCATTGAGAGCCCAGTGCTGATCACGCTTCATGAAGGAGACAACGCTTAATCGACAACCAAGATGGCTAGGCAGGACCGACAACATCAGCTGATTGCCATGCTTGAGGCGGTGAACGATGTTGCTGATGCAGCGATGTCGCCTGCAGACGTCAGGCGCCACGAGGGGAGCAAAGCCAGCGCAACCTTGGGGGGGCTGCGCGCCTGCGGAGGGGTGGCAGGGACTTGGGGGTCCGAAGAGGACGCATCGCCGGCCTGAGTCGTGACGAGCGCGGCATTCTCCGCCTGCACCGCCATCAGCTGCCCCCGCATGCGGCTGGCCTGCTGCATCAGCGCCGCCTGCTGCGCCTCGGACTGCTGCAGCTGCGCCGCCAGCGCCTCGACCCGCTGCCGCGCCCCCTCTAGCCGGTCCTGCATGACGCACAGCGCGTCCTGCCGCTTTTGGCGCACCCGCCGCGCCGACTCCCGGTTTGCAATGCGCCTGCACGCCAGGTGTGCCAGGTCAGGCTGCATCCCCGTCAGCAGGACCGCCAGCAGGATAGCCAACCAGTAGAAGGAGCGAAACACCGCAAGTAGATCAGACGGGGCCTCGATGGATGCCTCCGAGCTCTACGAGGGTGTTGACGGCGTTGCTGCAGCCCATAACTGCGAGCGCGGGGAAGACACGCTGGGTGGCTGCGTGTCGTGCACACCAATGTTGTGCAATGTATAGCATCACATTATGACTTGTCTCGCGGTGGACTGATCTTCTCCAGGTATACGATACGCACCGCTTGATGCGTCGTCGGTCAGCCTCGCTCAGATCCTTGGAGTTGACGTCACCGGTGAAGGCGATGGGGCGCCCGATCTTGCGTGGCAACGGCTTCCCGATGACAGCCGGCAGGGCAGGAAAGCTGGCGCCCTTCTTGCAAGCTGTGCCGCCGCTTGATGCCGCCGGCAGGCGCCTGCAGGCCAGCAACACGGTGGTTCCAGCACAGGGCGGCAATCAATGCAGAAGGGGTGGCCTCTGCTGATGTAGGCGAGCTGCATGATGTTCTACTCATCAGTTGCAGTTGCGAAGCCGCCGAGCCCGTGTTTCATTGACGCGCCCCGACAATGGCACACTGTGTGGTTTGATCTGGAGGCGCAGCTCATGCAGCTCATGCAGAAACAGGGGCCTCCAGCTGCCCGCTGCCATGAATCGAGAAGCAGCCCCTGTAGAACCCTACCTGCCTTCGTCCTCTGGAAGAAACGACAGGTCCTCGCAGTCGGAACATCCGCTGCTGGTGGCAGCCGACGATGCTGCCTCGAAGGGCGATGGCAGCTTGCAAAAGGATCCAGATCGCCACATGCTGTACTTGTCCCGATGGAGGGCAGCCCTGCGGCAGATTTATTTAGACACGTCAAGGGGGCTCATTCGTCGCACACAACGGAGGACAGGCATGCGCTGCCTGGCCAGCGACTATGAACAGATGCCACAGCATTGGTCTCAGCCTTCATACACATGCAGATAGTCTCACCGCGCGTTATCCACGCTGATCACAGATGTGGCAGTGCGCGCAAATTTGTTCCAGCTGGTGCCCTCATCAAGGTCGATAAAGGCACGACGAGCCGGAGCTCGTCTCCCGAAATTGCGGAAGCCTGCAACATGCAAGTGGCGTCTTGTGGCGTCTCGGTCTTTGACCCGCGCTATCACGGATCTGGTACAATTACCCATATTGGTCTCAGCTTCCCAGCCGTTTCAGCAGCAATTTGCGAGCCCACTGCTGCCAGAGATAGTGCGCTGAGGCCAAAGCATGGACAACGGCTTAAGCGGTGCCCGAATCAGACACTGGCTACCGGGCTTCTCCTAGGCTCATACCCGAAAACTCGATTCGGAATTGTCAGCAGCGCACCGCCCCTGGCATCAAATACCAGGCGCCCGTGGCTTGTTGAATCCGTTTCCGTGAACCAATCCACATGATACGCGCCAACCGATCGCCCCTTTAACAACGGCACATTTTCAGCTAGATGGCTGCCTGTGCCTGCATCAGCTCGCGGAACAGTCCTTGCTGCTGCTGCTGCTGCTGCTGCAGGTGTCGAGAGTCTCACCTGGCTGTGCCGTACGCCTGTCGCGCACACTTCTCGAGGACTTGAGACGCTACTGATTCGATTGCTGTGGGCGGAGGGCAATGCGGCTCTGTAGTGTGTCTAGAGTCTCATTTTGACATCCCGGCGGGAGTTGGTGCGAACCTGCCAGTTGTGAAAGAACGAATCTGTACGACAAATTCCCACACATAGTTTATACTTGGCACCTACTTGCTGCAATTGAGTTGTGAGGCTGCGCAAGGCGGACATCGCAACGACGGGTCATCCGGCTCAGATGCTGGTGCACATTGTCTCACATATATGAGGTCGCTGGCATGCTCTGAGAGGCACGGAGAAAAGCGAGATTGATACGGAAGAGGCGCTGCACCTGAAGCTCCTGTAGTGTCTAACCCACTGACGGTGGCGGCGTCTTGCCGCCGCCGTCTTCTTGTGAAGACCTGCCATGTTTAATGTGCAAAAGGCTCAGTGCGGTGCGACACGGCTCACAGATGATAGGCAGACTATCGAAGCAGGCAGACCAACACCCGGTAGCACAACTCATGCTTCCCACAGACAAGTCGCGCAGTCAGACGTTGCAGAAAGGGAAGGGAAATCGGGATGCGCACATGAGTGCCACTAAAGATACAGTGTATCTCGGGTCGTAGTGTTTCAGGCTCAGCAGCAGCCTTTAACTGAGAGCAGTGGCTGTCAGCTGTGCCTGCAGAGGCATGAGGCTAACATGCGCACTGAAATGTGTGATGAAATTTGCTGACCGGCACGGCGCCACAACTTCCTAAGTGCCGCTGGCGAATCAGAGTGCCTCTTACCGTGTGGCGTCGTGGCAGCTGGGCCACCGACTGTCGATCTGGGAAGGAGCTTAGCACTGTGTACCTGCATCTGTACCCTGCAGCGTGCAATAGCGACGTTCAGAGGCGTGCACCAGCGGCGGTGCCGTGGCATCATGCAAGTGCATCTTGCAAGTGATATCGTGCAAGACCTGCAATGCACCTGTCGAGGCGCAGCTGCAGCAGCAGTTGCATGAGTCCGCAAGATGAAACTACATCCAGCATCACCTGGCTGCCTGCCGACATCTTCAGGCCACGTGGGACGATGCCGCCAAGCAGGGTTCGTGCTTAAACTATTTCGAGGAAACGCTAAACGCTAAACTAAAAGGGTGAAACGCTAAACGTTTAGCGGTGTGCGCTAAACTATTTCAACACGTGTCAGCACGTGATAGGGTCCTGA
>JAABUL010005642.1_pt1 | contig 15344 bp, 13 predicted proteins | sample 5559151 | NCBI WGS metagenome assembly JAABUL01 (sample SAMN10711876, study PRJNA513368) | rock metagenome | isolation source: Antarctica rocks | place: Antarctica: Victoria Land, Pudding Butte sud | reverse complement strand
TGTCCGCGTGCAGCGGGCGATCCCGTTCCAGCGGCGGCACGACGGCGCGCGCGCGGCGCACGGCTTCTTCCACGCCGTGGCCCGCGCGCAGGGGGCGCCGGTACTCCACTCCTTGGGCCGCGCAGAGTAACTCGATCGCGACGACGTGCGCGGCGTTCTCTACGATCGTGCGCGCTTTCAGGGCCGCCGTCGCTCCCATGCTGACGAAATCCTCCATCCCCGCCGAGGTCGGCACGGAGTGCAATCCCGCGGGCGTCGCCAGCACGACGTTCTCCGCGACGAGGGCGGCGGCCACGTATTGCGCGATCATGTAGCCCGAGTTGAGGCCGGGCTCGCGCGCCAGGAAGGGGGGCAGCCGGTCTTGCTCTGGTTCGCGGTCGTCCAATAGCAGGTAGATGCGGCGTTCACCGAAGGCGGCGAGTTCGGCCAGGGCGATGGCCAGGATGTCGAGCGCCAGCGCCACGGGCTGGCCGTGGAAGTTGCCGCCGGAGAGGATTACGCCGTCGTCGGGGAAACACAGGGGATTGTCCGTGACGGCGCCGAGTTCGGCGCCGATGACGCGCGCGCAGTGGTCGACAGTGTCGCGCACGGCGCCGATGACTTGCGGCACGCAGCGCAACGAGTAGGGGTCCTGCACGCGCGGATCGGCCTCGCGGTGGCTGGGGATGATGGCGCTCCCCGCGAGCAGGGCGCGCACATGCGCGGCCGTGGCCGCCTGCCCGTCCTGTTGGCGCACCGCCTGGCTGCGCGCGTCGAAGGGGACGTCCGTCCCGCGCAGCGCTTCCAGCGACATGGCCGCGGCGACCTCGGCGCTCTCGACGATGACGCGCGCGTCGTGGATGGACAGCGCGCCCACCGCCGCCATCAGGTGCGTACCGTTGATCAGGGCGAGTCCCTCTTTCGCGGCCAACTCCAGCGGCGCGCGGCCGGCCCGTTCCAGCGCCACGCGCCCCGGCAGTCGCTCGCCACCGACGGTCGCCTCGCCCATGCCAATGAGCACGAGGCCGATATGCGCCAACGGCGCGAGGTCGCCGCTGGCCCCAAGTGAGCCTTTCGACGGTACGACCGGCGATACTCCATGGTTGAGGAGATCCACGAGGGCTTCGACGACGAGAGGGCGCACACCCGAGTAGCCGCGGGATAACGAGGCCGCCAGCAACAGGAGCATGGCCCGCACCACCTCCTCGGGGAGCGGATCCCCCACGCCTGCGGCGTGACTCATCAGCAAGTTGCGTTGCAGGGTGACCACGTCCTCGGCGGGGATACGGACGCGGCTCAACTCGCCGAAGCCGGTGTTCACGCCGTAGGCGGGCTCGCCGAGCGCGACGGCCGCGTCGACGACCGCCCGCGCGGCTTGCATGCGCCGGCGCGCGTCGTCCCTCAGCGCGACCTCAGCGCGCCCGCGCGCGACCGCCACGACCTCTGGCACACTAAGCGCCTGCCCATCCAGAACGATGTGCTCGTCCATCACTATATCCTCTCATTCCTATTCCATTCCACAGCCGTGTCATCTTCGTGCCCCTCGATGCCCATGACGACGCCACAGGTTCACCGCGGATGTCCGGCGGGTGTGCCCGCCGCTGGCCATGCGCTTGACAGGCAGCGGCCTGACAGCGCATAGCAGGGACCGGACCTTGAAAGGTCTCCCTGGGCGCGACACGCGTGCCGTCCGTTGGTCGGGCAGCCACTACGATGGTCGACGCGAGACCTTTCAAGGTCCGTCCGCTACCATGACCTTTTAAGGTCAGGCCGCGGGCGCGGCGTCACTGGCGATTCCCGACGACCTGGCGTCCGCCTACCCATACATCCGTCACGACGTCGGCTCCCGCTCCGAATACGAGGGCGTCGGGGAGGTCGGCGGGATCGGCCCCACGCAAGGCGACATGGTCCAGGTCTACCGCGACCACATCGGCCCACTGCCCCGGTTCGAGTGTCCCGGCGGGTAGACCCAGGCTACGCGCGCCCCCACTGGTCCCGGCGGCCAGCAGCAGAGCGCTCGGCGACGCGCGATCCGGCGTCAGCACGCGGCGGCGCTGGTAGCGCATGCGCGCCGAGAACTCAACCCATCGCAACTCCTCCAACGGGTCGATGCGTGTCTGCCCATCCGACCCAATCGCCAACGCGATGCCCCGCTCGACGAACGCCGCGTAGGGGGCGATGCCGTCGCCTAGGTCCCCTTCGGTCGTCGGGCAGACGCACACACGCGCGCCCGCGGCCGCGATCAGCGCGCAGTCCCCGTCCGTCGCGTGGGTGGCATGGATCAGAGTGGTCGTCGGACCCAGCAGTCCGTGCGCGGCCACGAACTCGACGGGCGTGCAGTTGTGGTATTGTAGGGTCTCCTCCACTTCCCTCGTCTGTTCGGACACATGGATGTGCGCGACCATACCCTGCTGGTGGGCATAGTCCGCGATCGCGGTGAGCCAGTCCCCGGGGACGGCCCGCACTGAGTGGGGCGCGACGCCGATGGTGTGGCGCGGGTCGCCGGCCGCCAGTGAGCGCAGGTCGTCGACGAAGCGCAGGTACTGGTCGACGGTCGGGAAGCAGAAGCGTCGCTGCGACGGTTCCGGTGGGCGGCCAAAGCCGGCTTGCGCGTAGGCGACGGGCAGCAGCGCGAGGCGGATACCGGCGTCCGCCGCCGCAGCCACGATCGCCTCCGAGAGGGCCAACGGATTGGCGTACGGCTCCCCGCCGGGCGTGTGATGCACGTAGTGGAACTCACCGACCGTCGTGTAGCCCGCGCCAAGCATCTCACGGTAGCAGGCGCGCGCGATCTCGTAGAGGCTAGCGGGATCGAGCGTCGACGCCTCCGCGTACATCTGCTCGCGCCATGTCCAGAAGGAATCGTGCTCCGCGACGCCGCGGTGAGTACGGCCGCGCAGCCGCCGTTGGAAGACGTGGCTGTGCGCGTTGACGAAGCCGGCGAGCAGGGCGCGGCGGGGCAGGCGGTCGATTGGCACGGCCAGAGCCACCGCCGCCGCGCGCGGCGCCAGACCCAACGAACGCCCATCCTCGGCGATGACCAGACCGTGGTCGAGGCGCGTCGTTGTGGGCGTGACGACGACATCGGGCAGGAGGACGCGCCTCGCGCGCGCGCGATCGACATTCAGCATAGCCGAGTTACCCTCGCCTGGCGCCGTCATGATAGGGGAACTCCCGGAGCGTCGAAATCCGGAGAGGCGTCGATCGCCAGCACGGCACGGAGCAGCGCATCCGCCGCCAGCGCCGCGTCGGCGGGCTGGACCGACTCGTCGGGGTTGTGGCTCACGCCGCCACGGCAGCGGACGAAGAGCATGGCTGCCGGAGCCAGCGCCCCCAGATGTACCGCGTCGTGGCCGGCCTGACTGGTGAGTTCCGTGCCCCCTTCGCCGAGATCTTCCAGCACGGCCGCCATCACTATACGCACGCGCGCGTCGAAGACGACCGGCCCCTGGTCCAGCATCGTGGTTATCTCCACCTCCGTCCCCGTGTCCCGCGCGGCCCGACGCGCCTCCGCGGCGGCGCCCTCGGCCAGCGCGGCCAGCAACGTCGCATCGGCGGAGCGAAGGTCGGTCACGAGCGTCACCCGGCCGGGGATGACGTTGGGGCTGTTTGGGGTCACGTTCAGATAGCCGACGGTGGCCGTGGCGGAGGGATCGGCCGCGGCCACGGCCGCCGGGAGCGCCGGAACAGCCAGGATGAAAAGGGCGGCGGCGCGCAGGGCGTCGCGGCGTTCGGACATGGACGTGGTCCCTATGTGGCCCGGCGTGCCGTGGAAGACGATGCGGTGTCGATAGATGCCGCAGACCCCGGAGACCGGCGCCAGAGCGCGGCCCGTCGCCTCTAAGCGCGTCCCTTGCTCGATATGCGCCTCAAGGAAGCAGGCGAGTGGTTCGCGCGCGGTGGACATCGCGTGCAGATCGTCCCACTCACCGCCCGCGTCGTGTAGGGCCTGCCGCACCGTCCACCCATCAGGCAGCGCGTTGTCCGATACGTCGGGCAGGCGACCGGCGAGGGCGCGGCTGCCGAAGGTGGACGTCCCAAAAGATGTCGCCTCCTCGCCGGTCAGCGACACCAGGTCGATGGTGTGGCGGGTCGCGCGATCCAACTCCACCAGGGTCCGCATCACTTCGAGGCCGCATACGACGCCCAGCGCGCCATCGTAGCGGCCGCCATCGGGTACGCTGTCGAGATGTGAACCAATGAGGATGCGAGGCAGCGTGCGGTCGCTCCCAGGGCGAGCACAGAAGACGTTGGCAGCGGCGTCGACGGATACGTCGAGTCCAAGCGCGCGGCAGTCGTCGCTAAACCGCCGCCGTATCGCCAGATCCGGCGGCGAGAAGACAGGCCGGCTCACGCCCCCCGCCGCCGTCGCCCCGTAGCGGGCGTACTCATCCAGCGTGCGCCAGAGGCGCGCCGCGTCGACGCGTAGGCCCCGATCCGCTCGCGACAGTGACACGGCGCCGCCCCTCCGCTAGTCCATGATGCTTGGCTTGGATAAGCAAAGCCTACCACGTCGCGACCCGTCCGGACAATCAAGGCCGTGTAGTTCTGTAGCCCATGCAGACGATCGCGCTTAAGGGGCGTACGCGGTGTAACGCTATCACGATCCAAGCCGATCAGCCCCGTCGTTGATGCGGCGCTCAGTGTCACGCTAGTTTGTAGGGGCTGTCGGCCCACGTACGGCGTAGGAGCCAACATCGCCTTGCTCGGCGCATTAGGCGACAGAGTCGGCGAAGCTAGGCCGCGCCGACACCTCGATGCGAACCGGCGTAATCTCGATGTGAAACCGCGTGTCGAGCACGCGTGCGAGACGGAGCAGTGTGGGAAGCGTCGGCTCGTGCTCACCGGACTCGAGGCGGGCGACGGCCGACTGGTGCATCTCAAGGAGGCGGGCGAGCTGTGTCTGTGTCAGGTCATGGTCTGCGCGGTAGGCGATGACCAAACTAGCAATAGTCCGGGCAAACTCCAGACGATCCCACTCCTTCCGCAACTCAGGATCAGCCTCAAGCGCCTCTGCGAGGACCTCATCAGCTGTTTTCAGGTCTGTTAGCTTCATTCTTATCCCCTTCTTGTTCCTGATCCCCTTCCTCAATCTCTCTTCTCCTGACGAGATAAGGCACGCTGATTCAACTCTTGTGTCGCCGCATCGGTGTAGCGTACGTCCCACATATCGGTAGCATAGAGGATTTATCACAACCTTGTTATAGGTCCTCGTACCCTCGCGGATGAATTCCCTTGACGTAGTGGTATCTTTACTAGTAATATAATCACTATGACACGACGCTCACATCGCCGCCCACCGCTAGCCCTCGCGGTGCTTGGGCTCCTCTACGAGGCGCCCATGTATCCCTACCGTATGCAGCAACTCATCAAGGAGCGCGGTAAGGACGAGGTTATCAACGTGCGGGACCGCGCCAGTATCTACCAGACCATTGACCGCCTGGTGCGGGACGGGTTGATCGCGGTGGCCGAGACCACGCGGGACGAGCGCTGGCCGGAGCGGACCGTCTACCAGCTGACCGCGGAGGGGCGCGAGACGATCCAGGACTGGATGCATGAGATGCTGTCCACGCCGGGGGGAGAGTTCCCGGCGTTTCCGGCCGCGCTCTCCTTCCTCGCCCTGCTCACGCCCCAGGATGCGTTGCGCCACCTCGAGGCGCGGACCGTCAAGCTGGAAGCCGACCTGGCGCACACGGGGGTCGTGCTCACGGGCTTCGGGCGGATCCTGCCGCGGATATTCCTGATCGAGGAGGAGTATCGTCAGGCGGCGCTCCGCGCGGAGTTGGAGTGGGTCCGCGCCATCGTCGCCGACCTGCGGTCGGGCCGGTTCACCTGGAGCGAGGAGTCGCTGCGCGCGCTCGTGGCATCACCGGCTATGGGGGACGCCCGCGACCCGGAGGAGGGGACCACATGAATTGAGGTGAAACATAACGACCCCCGGCGGATGCTGACACATCGCGCCGGGGGGTGATATCCCCGCATCAGTCCCGCGTGGCGGGATCTGCTACCCGAGGCCTACACACCCGCAGGATAGCAGGTCGCGCTCCGTGGAGAACGGCCCCGTTACCGGGCCGTCATCCCTCGCGTCTTCAGACGCGCCAAGAAAGGAACGTGACCTGAACTGGCCGGTGTCGCCTGGGGCTTGTTGAGCACGATTCAGGAACTTGGCTCCGTCCTCGGCAGTGCGGCCATTGGCGCACTGTTGCAGAATCGCCTGGCGATCACGCTGCACGCACAGGCCGTACACAATGCCACGCAACTCCCATCGCGGCTACGCGTCCCCTTCGTGGCGTCCTTCAACGCGGCGGCCAAGTCCGGGTTCGACGTGGGCCGCGGCCAGACGGGCGGAGCGCTGCATGTGCCGGCCGGCCTGCCGGATCATGTCATCGCGCAACTCGGGCGCCTAGCCGCGGCGGTCTTCACGCACGGCTTCGTGGACGCCATGCGCCCGACCCTGCTCCTGCCCATCGCGCTGGCGCTCCTCGCGGCCGTAAGCGTCGTCGCCGTGCGCCGAGGGGCGGGCGCACAGGTGGAGCGGACGCTCGCGCCGCCGAGATCCGAGCCACAATCGGTTGCCTGAGCGCGATTATCATCCGCGCCACCGGCGGCGTGCTCGTGCCCCTGCACAAGGACAATATGGGCCCAAACACGTTCGCCGAGCGGTGTGGCCTGCGCACCTTCCGCCTCGCCATCGAGACGGTCAACAGCCAACTCGCCGCCAGGGGCATCGCTCGCCTGCACGTCCGCTCCGTCGCCGGCTTGGCGATCAAAGTCCCTGCGTCCCTGCTCGCTCTCGCCTGCCTCAATCTCGCCTGGCAATTAAAGTACTATATCTTGTATAGTGGATAGGGAGTGTCCGACCTACGAGGGCGGGTTGCTCTGCTGAAGCGCCGGTAGAGGGCGCCTAAAAGTTTTAGACGTGGAGGTGTGTATGCGCGCGGTACGTTTCGATAGATATGGCGGCGTCGATGAACTGCATATTCGCGAGGTCCCGGACCCGCAACCGACGCCCGGCCGGGCGATTGTCAAAGTGAGAGCGGCGGCGATCAACCCCGGTGAGATCGCCATCCGCACCGGCGCGCTCGACAGGATGTACCCCACCACCTTCCCCTGTGGCGAGGGCAGCGACTTCTCCGGCGAGATCGTTTCGCTCGGCGCGGGCGCGACGGGCTTCTCTGTCGGCGACGCCGTGCTCGGCTGGTCGGACGAGCGCGCCAGCCACGCCGAACTGGTCTCCGTGCCGGTTGGGCAACTCGTGGCCAAGCCGGAGGGGCTATCCTGGGACGTTGCCGGGTCCATGTACGTCGCGCCGATGGCGGCGCTGGCCTCGGTCAACGCCGTGGCCCCCAAAGACGGCGACGTGGTCGTCGTGTCCGCCGCGGCCGGTGGCGTCGGGTCGGTCGCGGTGCAACTGGCCAAGCGCGCCGGCGCGACCGTGATCGGCCTGGCTGGCACGGACAACCACGCGTGGCTCCGCGCTCACGGCGTCGTCCCTGTGCTCTACGGCGACGGCCAGGAAGGGCGCATCCGCGCGGCGGCTGGCGGCCGGGTCGACGCCTTCATTGACCTGTTTGGCTCGGGGTACGTCGACCTGGCCCTGGCGCTCGCTGTGCCGGTGGACAGGATCAACACGATCATCGATTTCCAGGCCGTGCAAGAGAAAGGCGTGAAGGGCCAGGGAACCAGCGAGGCTGGCGGCGCCGCCGCGTTGGGCGATTTGGTCGCGCTGGCCGCCTCCGGCGACCTGGACATCCCGATCGCCCACGCGTACCCCCTGAGTGAGGTCAAGGAGGCGTATCGCGCGCTCGCCGACCGCCACACCCGCGGTAAGATCGTCTTGCATCCGTAGCCGCGACGCGTGAGGGACGGCAAACCCCTGATGTCATGTGAGGACCCCGTTCGCGTGTGTTGAATGCCGCATCTGTTTATGTGGCATTCAGGGTGACCTGTCTGGACAACTGAACAGATGGGATGTAAGATGTTTCCTGAACAGAAACACAGGGGAAGGGGAGGATCATGGCTACGAACATGTCGCCGGCACGGACGGTCCGCGCGCCGCGCGGATCGACGTTGCAGTGCAAGGGCTGGGGACAGGAAGCGGCCCTGCGTATGCTGCACAACAACCTCGACCCTGAGGTGGCCGAGCGCCCCGACGATCTCGTGGTCTACGGCGGCGCCGGTAAGGCCGCGCGGAACTGGGCGTGCTTCGACGCTATCACCGCCACGCTGCGCCGGCTGGCCGACGACGAAACACTGCTCGTGCAGTCGGGCAAGCCGGTGGGCGTCTTCCGCACCAACCCATGGGCGCCGCGCGTGCTCATCTCCAACGCCATGCTCGTGCCGAAGTGGGCGACGTGGGACGAGTTTCGTCGCCTCGACGCGCTGGGGCTGACTATGTATGGGCAGATGACGGCCGGTTCGTGGATCTACATCGGCGCGCAGGGCATCCTGCAAGGCACCTACGAGACCTTCGCGGCGGCCGCCGCCAAGCGCTTCGGCGACCCCGCGGGCGGCGGCCGCGGCGGCGACACGGCGACCCTCGAAGGAAAGATTGTGCTGACTAGTGGGCTTGGCGGCATGGGCGGGGCGCAGCCCCTGGCCATCACCATGCTCGGCGGCGTGGCTCTGTGCGTCGAAGCCGACCGCGCCCGCATCGAGCGGCGTATCACCGAACGCTACCTTGATGTCGCGGCCAGTGACCTCGACGACGCATTGGAGCAGGTCCGTCGGGCGGCCAGGGAACACCGCCCGCTCTCGGTCGGCGTCCTGGGCAACGCGGCCGAGGTCTACCCACGGCTGCTCACGATGGGGTTCATCCCCGACGTGGTCACCGACCAGACCTCGGCGCACGATCCTCTGAACGGCTATATCCCCGCCGGTTATGACGTCGCCGTGGCCGCCGCGTTGCGCCAGCGCGATCCGGCGCGCTACATCGCGCTGGCCGGCGCGTCGGCCGTGCGCCACTGCGCGGCCATGGTCGGCTTCCAGGCGGCGGGCTCCGAAACGTTCGACTACGGGAACAATCTGCGCGGCCTGGCGCAGGACCACGGCTACGCCAACGCCTTCGCCTTCCCCGGCTTCGTTCCGGCCTACATCCGCCCGCTCTTCTGCCAGGGCAAGGGGCCGTTCCGCTGGGTCGCGCTCTCCGGCGACCCGGCCGACATTCGTAAGACCGATCAGGCCGTATTGGAGGAGTTCCCGGACGACGGCAAGATCACGCGCTGGATTCGCATGGCCGGCGAGAAGGTGACGTTCCAGGGGCTGCCGGCGCGCATCTGCTGGCTCGGCCAGGGCGAACGGGCGCGGCTGGGGCTGCGCTTCAACCGCATGGTCGCTGACGGGACGCTCTCCGCCCCGATCGTGATCGGGCGCGACCACCTCGACACGGGGTCGGTCGCCTCGCCGTACCGCGAGACCGAGGCGATGGCGGACGGCTCGGACGCCATCGCCGACTGGCCCATCCTCAACGCCCTGCTCAACACCGCCGCGGGCGCGAGTTGGGTCTCGGTCCACCACGGCGGCGGCGTGGGCATCGGCAACAGCATCCACGCCGGGATGGTGATCGTGGCGGACGGGACCGCGGCGATGGCCGAGCGCTTGGAGCGGGTCCTGACCAACGATCCAGGGACGGGCGTGATGCGTCACGCCGACGCGGGGTACGACCTGGCGATCGAGACGGCGCGGACTCAGCGACTCGACCTACCGATGGTGGGGCGGTAAATGCTGGGCACGTTTGTTGTCACCAATACCGCTGCGCTTGTCACCGTCGCTGAGCGGCCGGTCGAGGGCGCCACTGGAGCGCTCGGCGTGATCCCCGACGGTGCGTTGGCGGCGCGGGACGGGCGTATCGTGTGGGTTGGGCCGCGCGCGGCTTTACCGGAGGCGCTCGCCGACGACGCGCAGGTGGTGGATGCGGGTGGACGCCTGATCATCCCTGGCTACGTCGACGCGCACACACACCCGATCTTTGCCGGCTCACGCGCGGCCGAATTCTGCGCGCGCGCGCTGGGCCAGCCCTATGGGGAGCTACTGGAGCGCGGCGACGCCGGGATCATGAGCACCGTCAACGCCACGCGGGCCGCCTCCGAGGACGACCTGCTGCGGCTGGCCCTCGCGCGGGCGGACACGTTTTTGCGGCACGGCACGACGACGATCGAGGCCAAGACCGGGTATGGCCTCTCCCCCGAGGGCGAGGACAAGAGCTTACGCGTGCTGGAGCGGCTCCAGGGGCTGACGGCGTTGCGGATCGTCCCGACGTATCTTGGCGCGCACCTTGTCCCGGCCGACTATCGCACCGACCCAGAGGCCTATGTGCGGCTCCTGCTCGACACGATGCTCCCGGCCGCGGCGGGCCGGGCGCGCTTCTGCGACGTGTTCTGCGACCAGGGCGCGTTCACAGTCGAGCAGTCGCGCCGCATCCTGCGCCGGGCCCAGGACCTGGGCATGGCGCCGCGCCTGCACGCCGACGAGTTGGCGGATGTCGGCGCGGCGCGGCTGGCCGCCGAGCTTGGCGCCGCCTCGGCCGACCACCTCGTTCACGTCGATGATGGGGGGATGGAGGCGATGGCGCGGGCGGGGACGGTGGCGACCCTCCTACCGGGCACCACGTTCAGCCTGGCCTCCGCGCACTACGCGCCCGCGCGGCGGCTGATCGAGCACGGGGTGCGGCTGGCGCTGGCGACCGACTGCAACCCCGGCACCTGCTACATGGAGAACATGGCCCTGGCCGTGACGCTGGCCGTGCTCAAGCTCAAGCTGACGGCCGATGAGGCTGTGCGCGCGGCGACGCTAGGCGGCGCGTACTCGCTGCGGATGCAGGACGAAGTCGGCTCATTAGAAGTGGGCAAGCGCTGCGATCTGGTCGTGCTCGACGCCACAAGCTACAGGGAGATCCCCTACCGCGTCGGCGCGAACCTTGCCCGCATCGTCGTCGTCGGGGGACGCGTTGCCGTCACCGACGCGCGAGAACAGGGAATGTACCCTGTTCAACCGACGTAGGGACCGCCGGGCTGGATCGGCAGCGTCGAGGCGCCGGCGTCGACGTTCATGATCGTGCCCGTGACCTGCGCCGACTCGTCGGAAACGAGGTAGAGCACGGCGTAGGCGGTGTCCAGCGGGGTCTGGTGGCGGCCCAGCGGCAGCGCCTCCCCCGCGCGGCGCAATTCGTCGCCCGTCGTACCACGATCATGGTGCAAGGCCAACTCGCCCTCCGAGAGCACCCAGCCGGGGATGACATAGTTGACGCGGATGCGTTCGGCGGCATAGGCGCCGGCGAGCGTACGCGTCAGGGCCAGCAATCCGCCTTTGGCCGAGGCGTAGGCCACGAGGTTGGGCAGCCCCTGGATGCCGTTGATCGAGCCGATGTTGACGATACTACCGCCTCCGGCCTGGTGTAGAAAGGGTGCGGCGTGCTTGCAGCAGTAGAAGGGGCCGCGCAGGTTGATGTCCATGATGCGGTCCCACAGTTCGGTCGTCGTCTCTTCGAGGGTGGCGCGTGGAAACCAGCCGGCGACGTTGACGAGGCCGTCGAGTCTCCCATAGTCCGTGACGGCGCGTTCGACCAGCGCGGCGCATTCCTCTTCCCGTATGACATCGGCGCGCTGGAACACTGCGTCGCCGCCGCTTGACCTGATGGCCGCCGCCGTGGCCGCGCCTTCATCCTCCAGCACATCGCCGATCACGACGCGCGCGCCCTCGCGCGCCAGCAACTCGGCGCACCCACGGCCAATGCCCCGCGCCGCTCCCGTGATGACGACCACTTTGCCTGCTACTCGATCGGACATAGTTCCTCCAGCACAGTCGATGGTCGATGGGCGATGGGCGATGGGCGATGGGCGATGGGCGATGGTCGATAGTAGGTTCGTGTAGGGAAATCCCTCTTTAGCCATTAGTTCATCTTCGTAATACTGTGAGAGGCCATATGCGCCATTTTCCGACCCCTTCGAGGCCATCGAAGCCTTACCCGGCGTTGATCGCGGCGCTAGCGGCCTCTCATTGCGCCGAGCGATCCAGAAATGGGGCGTGGACCTCCGTTATTGCGAAGATGAACTATTGCCGGCAGTGGGCGCACTCGCTATACTCCATCGCCCATCGCCCATCGCCCATCGCCCATCGCCCATCGCCCATCGCCCATCGCCCATCGCCCATCGCCCATCGCCCATCGCCCATCGCCCATCGCCCATCGACCATCGCCCATCGCCCATCGACCATCGACTATGGTATCAGCACCGCCTTGGCGATCTCACCGCGCTCCATGCGCGCGAACGCCTCTTGCCACTGCTCAAGGGGGTATGTCGTGATGAGTGGGCGCACGTCGAGCGTCCCGTCGCCGAGCAGGCGCAGCACACGCTCCCACGTCGCCCAGGTGTGGCTGAACGAGCCGCGCAGCGTGGCGGCCTTCTGCACCAACGGGTCGATGCTGTAGCCCAGCGGCTCGCGTCCCCAGCCCACCTTGGTGACCTGCCCGGCCGGCCGCACTAACTCAATCGCCGACTTGAGCGTGGCCGAGACGCCCGACACGTCGATCACAAGGTCGGCGCCGAGCCCGTCGCCGATCTCACGTAGCACGGCGACGGGATCATCGACATCGGACGCCACCGTACGCGTCGCGCCGTAGTGGCGCGCCAGTTCCAGGCGCGTCGCGTCGCGCGTGAGCCCGGCCACGATCAGGTGGCTGGGCCGCGTCGCGGCGAGCAGGGCCGTGCAGAGCAGCCCGACGGGTCCGGGACCAAGCACGACGGCCGTGTCGCCGGGCCGCGGCGCCGACTGCTCCAGCACGGCGTTGGCGGCGACGGCGCATGGCTCGGTCAGCGCGGCCTCCTCCCACGACACGTTGGCGGGGATACGGTGCAGCAGGGCCGCGCGCGCCGCCACGTAGGGGGCGGCCGCGCCGTCGATGCCATAGCCGAAGCCGAGGCGGTGCGGACACAGGTTGTAGCGGCCGGTGCGGCAGAGCGCGCAGACGCCGCAGACGCGCGCGGCCGTCTCGCAGGCTACACGGTCTCCGATCGCCCAACCCATCACGCCCGCGCCGAGCGCGGCGACCTCGCCGCAGAACTCATGGCCCAGCGTGACCGGCCAGTTGACAGGCCACGACTGCGTGCCGTGGTACTGATGCAGGTCGCTGCCGCAGGTCCCCACGGCGCGTACGCGCAGTAGCGCCTCGCCAGGTCCGGGCGCGGGGAGCGGAACCTCGCGCAACGCGACGGCGCCGTTCTCCGGCCCATAGTTGACCAGCGCCGTCATCATCCGTGTCGCCGCGACCATCCAGCCCTCCCGCCCTACGATCCATCCTACGCCATGCCGTGTACATGATAGCACGGCGGCTGGGCGCTCTCTATCCTCGGGACACCACGGGGTGCGCCCCGCGATTGTGAAACGCGGCCTGCGACAGGGGGCACGGGACGCCGCACGGGGCGACGGCCCGTGCAACGCCCGTGCACGGGCCGTGTATTGCTCGTGCAACGCCCGTGCAACGCCGTGCTTCAGCGCCCCGCGACGGCCCCACCGGCGAGGGCGCGTGTCCGACCGTCTGCGTACAAGCAGCAAGGTGAGGGGCGGCCCACGCCGGTGGGGCCGCGTCCCGTCTCGTGTCCCCTCGACAAGTCTAGGGTAACACGGATGGGGCGGTTGTCAAGGAACACGCGCGGCGGGGCGCGCCCGACACCACCTCTATCCTCGGGATACCGCCTCCGGGCAGTAGCAGACGATCTTTGCCCCGAAGGATCACGCTCCCCCGTTATCACGCGCCGTCCGCTCTCGTAGATACGCGTCCCGTTCGATCGCGTAACACGCCTGCTCGGCGCCATAGTACCGTGCGATCCCCTCGTAGGTCATGCCGAGCTTCTGCAGCACCCTGTGTGATGCCAGGTTGTCCGGCCGCGTCACCGCCACGATGCGCGGCAACGCAAGGTTCTCGAAGCCGTAGCGCACGCTGGCGCGGGCCGCCTCCGTCGCATAGCCAGCGCCCCAATATGATCGCGCCAGGATATAGCCAATCTCGACCCTTTTCGACTATCTCATCGAGGGGCATTCTTTATCGGAGTACTACGACGATTTCCCCGGCGTGATGCCCGCACATGTGCGCGCGGTCGTCGATCTCGCGCGCGACACGGTCACGCGCGAATCGTTCCCGTCGCGCGATGCGTTGCCTCGCCGTACGCGCTGATATACGCATCCTGTTCGATGGTCGGTCGCCGCGGCCGCTCAACGGCCGCTGACGGAGGCTCGACAGAGCGGCGCGTCGACGTGCAGGATCTCCCCCATCCGCGACGCATCTTGTGCGCCGAGGTCGCCTGTCGCCAGCGCCGCCCAGGCGTCGCGGACAGCGGCGCAGCGGGCATGCGCCCACGTCGCCTCGGCGAGGGCCAGGCGCGCCGCGGTCGGGCCGCGTTGCGCGACGGCCGGATCGGCCAGGGCGCGACGCCAGGAGGCGAGGGCGTCTTGGCGGTCCCCCAGGGCGAACGCGGCCTCGGCCCGCAAGCGCCACCCGTCGCCGTCGCGCGGGTCGAGCGCGAGCGCCTGCCCCGCGAGTTGACGCGCGCGCACGGGCTGTCCCTCCCACAGCGTGACCTGCGCCCGGCCGGTGAGGGGATCGGGGTGGCGCGGCGCCAGGGCCGCCGCGCGGGCGAAGGCGCCGTCCGCGCGGGCGAGCAGCGTCTGGTCCCACGTTTGCGGCGCGGCGGGGTCGCGCCCGAGTCCCGCCCAGCGCTCGTAGGCCTTGGCCGTGTCGCGCAGCGGGTCGGGGTCGCCGGCGTTGAGCCGTGCGGCGCGCCCGAACAGCAACAAAGATCGTTTGTATAGGGCTGGCGCCTCGACGCGGGCCACGCCGCCGATGGATACGGCGGCGTCGGCCCACGCCACCATGGTCATGCCGGCGTCGAGGTCATACTCCTCCTGTCCCGGCGTCAGCCGCATCGCGTCGTTCTGCAGCCGCGCCGCGGCGGCGAACTCGCGCAGGCCCACGACCGGCCGCGCCGCCGTGCCGGACGGCGCCGCGCTTTGGCCGGAGTCAGCCTGAGCCGCGGTGGATAAATCGGCGCCCTGGCGGGCCGCCGTGTCGGCGGCCGTCGCCGTGGCCCCGCCCGCGATCACGGCGCCCGCGCCGAGGACGGCGACGCCGCACAGGGCGAACGCGAGGATCGCGGTGATCCGCGCGTGCCGCGCGGCCCAGCCCGGCCGTGGTACGGACGCGCGGGCAGCCGCTATCGCCGATGCGGCGGGTGTCCCGCGAGAGGGCGTGTTCAGCGACAATTAGAATTGCCGGCGCATTGCATCACGGTAGATCTTACTTTCAGGGAGATGTTGCCTCACGAATAATGTAACCCGAAGCGATCGTGCCACCGGCACAGTGGAGGGGCGAAAAA
>JAABUL010005641.1_pt1 | contig 15347 bp, 10 predicted proteins | sample 5559151 | NCBI WGS metagenome assembly JAABUL01 (sample SAMN10711876, study PRJNA513368) | rock metagenome | isolation source: Antarctica rocks | place: Antarctica: Victoria Land, Pudding Butte sud | reverse complement strand
TACGGCGCTGCAGCCCTATTTCAACAGATTGGAGGGAGCCCTTGACCGCTGGATCGACCAGGCCAAACTTGCCGCCTAAACTTGACGCAATCGCACGATATGTCCCTGTTCAAGACATCTAGCCACTCGCTGCTTCAGTTATCCAGGGCGTCTACGCGCCGCGGGTCCAGGGCGCTTACGGTGAGCACCGGGCGCAAAGATCACACCCCACGCTTCCGCGATACCGAAAGCATTCGGCGAAACTCCTTCATGTCGGGGTGTAGGAGGCGCACCGCGCTACCGCTCATATCGTGGCCTCGTGGGCCACCTCACGACGCCCATTGTGCTCTCCGCGTGACTGCTGGCCTACGGTAGGGGCGCCCAGCAGCGACGAGCGGAAGCCATGTACGATCGTGGCGCAATGAATAACTATGCAGCAGCGTTGCCACCGAGCGGTGGGCTCGTCGTCAGCGCCCGGTCTATGCTGGGACCGCCATTAGCATAACGACGCGCGTGCTGGGCGCCGATATCTCGCGCAGCGGCACGCGCGGATACCCCCCTGTCTCCCGCGTGCCATCGCGTTCGATCACAGCTAACGGCTCTGCTACCGGTCCGCTCTGAATGCGGCGCGCCGGAGAGTGGCGACGAGGTGAGCAACAACAATCGTCGCGCTGTGCATCAACCCGTGTGGGCGGAGGACAACGTTCCGGGGGCGATACCTTCCGGTCTCTACTCATGCGTACCGACCGCCTGGTCTGCCATGTCCTTCGTCTTAGGATGCGCCCCTGCTGGCCCCGGTTGCCCACTGCTTCGCTGCGACAACCGCCTGCTCGAAGGTCATCGCCCTCCCGTGACCCCAGGCCGCCGCGAACGTCGCTCCGTCGAGCTCGCCCCGCACCACCCCCGCAATCCGCTCGCACTCTTCGTCGTCGCAGGCCAGGAGCTTCGTCTGGATCGACTCCACCAGCGCATCCGCCGCCCCCAGGAATCGCGCCGCCTGATCCGGTTGTCTACGCGCCTCGGCGACGGCGGCCAAACCGACCAAGGAGGCCGCCACACCCTGCCGATCGCCCACCTCGCGGTTGACCTCCATGCTCTCCAGGTAGAACATCATGGCCTCACCGTCGTCGTGCTCCCGGAGCGCCAGATAGCCGAGGCGACGGAGCGGGTACGGCAGCACGCTGAGGTTGCCGGTGCGGCGGAAGAGGTCGGCGCTCCGGGCCGACGCAGCGCGCGCCCGGTCCCAAGTGTGCTGGCCCAAGGCCGCGTCGCCCAGGAACATGAGGGGGAGGCCCATGCTGCTGTGTTTGCCCAGGCCCTCCCAGATGGCCAGGCTTTCCTCCAGCAAGGGCTCTGCGGCCGCATACTCCCCGTGCCCGTTGAGCACCGTCCCCAGGTAGCACAGGCCAAAGGCCAGCGCAGCCTGCGCCCCGAGAGCGCGCGCGATCCCGACCGACTCGGTAAACAGGGTGCGGGCCTCGGGCAGGTTGCCGCGGACCCATTGCAGGTAACCGGCGGCATTGAGCGCCCGAACGCGCACCTCGGTCGGCGCCTGCGCCTCTGGCCGTGCCAGGGCGCGCAGCAGCCGCTGGGCCCCTTCCGTGTGGTAGCCGCGGATGAACCAGAAATACATCATGGCCCCGGCCAGTTGCAGCTCCAGCTCCACTGCGCCGCGGTCCGCGAATCGGTCCTGCGCCACCCGGATGTTGTCGTGCTCGGCTTCCACCCAGTCCAGCCACGCGACTTGCCGGGGGCGGTCATACTCGGCCGCCGCCTCCTCGGACAGGGCCAGGTAGTAGGCCCCATGCCGCGCCTCCATCGCCTCACGCTCGCCCGGCGCCGCCTCCAATCGTTCGGCGGCGAACTGCCGCAGCAGCTCGTGGATCTCGTACCGGCCCGTGCCGTTCCCAGGATGCCAGCGCACCAGCGAGGCCTGGGAGAGGCGGGCCAGCGTCCGGAGGGTTGCTCCGGCTACCGTCTCGGCCGCCTCGCGCGTGAACCCGCCGCGGAAGACCGAGAGCCGGCGCAGGACGTCCTGCTCGGCCTCGCTCAGGAGCCGCCACGACCAGTCGAAGACCGCGCGCACGCTGCGCTGGCGCTCCGGCGCGTCCGCCCACTCCGCCTGCAGGAAGTCCAGGCCGCGCGCGATCTCTGCCGCGATCTCCGCCAGCGGCAGCAGCCCGATCCAGGCCGCCGCCATCTCCAGCGCCAACGGCATCCCCTGCACCAACGCCCCAATGCGCTCGATCACGGGCACATCGTCGACCTCCGCGCCGTAGCCGGACCGCGCCCGCCCGGCGCTCTGGAGGAACAGCCGCGCCGCCGCCGAGACGGAGACCCCCGCCCCGCCGACAGCGCGCGCGCCGGCGTGCTCCACCCCCTCGACGCCGTACACATGTTCCCCGCGCACCCCCAACTGCTGGCGCGAAGTCGCGATGATCCGGACGTCCGGCGCCGCCTCGAGGAGCGCGACGACCAGTTCCGCGAGCCCCGCGCCATCGAGCAGATGCTCGGCGTTGTCCAGGACCAGCAGCATCCGCCGGTCGCGCACGGCGTGGAGCAGCGCCGCGGCCGGGTCGCCGCCGTGCAGCGTCACGCCGAGGGCGCGGGCGATGGCGGAGGGGAGCGCCGCGGCCTGCCCCAACGGGGCCAGGGGAACGAAGGTGGCGCCGTCGGGGTAGTCACCGGCCGCAACGCGCGCGGCGTCGAGCGCCAGCCGCGTCTTGCCCATGCCGCCCGCCCCCACGAGCGTGACGAGCCGCGCGTCCGCGCGCTGCCCGAGGGCGGCCAGCGCCCGCAGGTCCGCCTCGCGGCCCACCAACGGCGTGAGCGACGCCGGGAGGCCGGGGCGCGGGCGCGTCGGGTCGACGGTGGGTGATGCGACCTCGCCGGCCAGGATGCGCTCGTGCAGCAGCCGCGTCTCCGCGCTTGGCTCGACGCCCAGCTCCTCCGCCAGCACCGCCCGACAGCGCTGGAACTGGGCCAGCGCCGCCGCGCGGTCCCCCCCCGCGGCCAGCGCCTGCATGAGCTGGCGGTGGGGCGCCTCGCGCCAGGGGTCGAGCGCGATGGCGCGGCGGGCCGTCGTGGCCGCCTCCGCCCAGCGCCCCGTCGTGAGCTGATGGGTCGCCAGCCCCTGGAGTGCGGTGAGGGCCTGCTGCTGCAGCTGGGCGCGCGTCAGCTGCAGCCACTCCTCGAAGGTGTCGGCGTCCGGCAGCGCGAAGCCCGGCAGGAACTCCCCCCGGTAGAGGGCGGCGGCGCGGGCCAAGTCGGCCGGGTCGGCGGAGTGGGCCAGGCGGGCGAAGTCGCGGACATCCACCCGGGCGCCCGCGCCGCGCCACCGGACCCCCGCTCGCGTGATGTCAAGCAGCGGAGAGGGCTCCGCCGTGTCGCCGAGCGCCTGGCGCAGGCGCAGCAGCGTCTGGCTGAGGTTGCGCAGGGCGCCCTCCCCGTCCTGATCGGGCCACAGCAGCGCCGCGAGCGCGGCCCGACGGTGCGCCCGGTCGGCCTCGGTCGCCAGGTAGGCCAGCAGGGCCCGGACTTTGTCGCCCCGGAAGCGGGTGACGGGCGCCCCGTCGCGCGCGACGGCGAATGTCCCGAGCACGTCCAGCGTCAGGCTCGTCATCGCCCTCCTCCCCCCACCGGCGCAGCGGCCGTCCCCCCGCGGGTCGCCTACCGCCTCTCTCTATTGTACAGCCGCCAGAGGCGGAGGGGCCGCCCGGCTGATGACCGTCCCCGGTCCACGCCCTCCGCACCCCCAGGCGCGCACGGTGGGGGGACACAGAGAGCCTCGGGCGGTGGAGGCGCCCCCCGCTCCCGGCACGCTCCCCTGCGCAGGGAGGTCGCGGGCGTGGGCCGGGGCGGCGGCTTGTGCCGGCCCCGCCCGGTTGTCATGTGGTCGTAGAGTGGTCGTAGTTTGGTCATACACGGTTGGTACAGTACTCACAAGCGGCACGGATGTGGACCACGAGCGCGTCCAGACCACGTCAACAAGGAGGAAACCATGGCGATCGCGGGGGGAGGGGACGGAGGGGACGGCTCCTGCACGCATATCTATCTCCTGTGTCTCTGGCGTGAGGCGGGGGACGCCCCCTGGCGGGCCTCCCTCCGCTGCGGGCGGGAGGAGGGCCGCATCCCCTTCCCCGACCTGGAGGCGCTCGCGCTCTACCTGCTGGCCTTACCCGCGGAGCTCGACCGACCGGCGGGGATCGGTGGATAAGAGAGGCAGCACCGACCATGCATGTAGCAAACGCGGACACCCCACGGGACGTGACTCACGCCCGGGGCGTGGGCCTCACCTCGACGGCGGCGCCGGCGCCGGGTCGCCACGCGTCGGGACCATCCGGGGCCATCGACGCTGGCTGCTGGAGGGGGAGGGTCACGGATGCGCGACCGACCGGCGTGGAGGCCCGCCGACGGGGTGAGCCCTGGCACCGTGAACAATGACCCGATATAAGGCGGGATCACGCGCGGGATAGCGCGGACCCACGATAGGCGAATAGGAGGACCGACATGGACGTGAGGCAACTGGACAAGGAACAGACAGGAGACAGCAACGGCGCGGCGCGCGCGGGCGGATGGGATCGCTGGAGAGGCGGGCGTAGGCGCGGGCGGGCGCGCGCAGCGCGGCGCTGGGCAAGGGTCGTTCCCCTGGCGCTCGCCCTCGCTCTGATCGTGGGCATACTCGCCCCCGGAGGCGCGCGCCACGCCGCCGCGGACACGATCTCATGCACGGGGGGCACGGGGCTGTTCGGCCCGACCCCGAGTGTCTGCACCCCCCCGCCGCTGCTGAACATCCCGACCCAGGCGCCGATCTACGTCGGGTCGGGGACGCCGCCCCCGCCGCCCCTCTACCTGGCGACGGCGGCTGAGGCGGGCGCGCTCTCCGATCTCGAGAGTCAGGCCGTGAATGCGACCATCGCGGACCACGGCCTCTCCTCCGACGACGCCACAGCGGTGCAGAGCTGGGGCCGCGCCGACGCCGAGGCCGAGCTCTGGTCCCTACTCGTCCAGGCCATTCAGACCCAGCCGGGCTCGCGCACGGCCGACCAGCAGGGCGCCGTCGCCTGGCTGACCGACGTGCTGCGGCGCCAGCAAGCGCAGGCCGCCTACCAGGCCGGCCTGGAGTACGTCCGCTGGGCCGGGCTCAGCCAGCAACACTACATCGCCACGTACAACGCGTTCATGGGGTTGGGGTTCAATCCGCCCCCGACGACGCGGGACGACCTCGCAAACGCCCTCTCGGGGACGCCCGTCGGCTACAACCTGATCGATAGCAGCGGCCAGACCATCAACGCCTCGTGCGCCCCTGGCTGCTTCGATAGCACCGCCGCCGCGCGGAGCACCGCCGGCTACTGCGTCTATCAGTCGCCGGCGCCGTACCAGACGGAGTACACCGCCAACGTCTTTACGCCCTTTGCCCAGAGCACGGCCCCGCAGACCTGTTACAACAGCGGCGGCCTCGGCGGCCTCTTCAACACCACCCCGCCGGCGCCGAGCTACGATCAATTCGTCAAGTGGGGCGAGGCCGACGCCCAGAACGGGGTCGTCAACACCTACGGGTTCGGCGCCGCCGCGGCCGGGATCGCCCGCGGTGCCACTCTGGGCGCGAGCTTCGCCGGCGCCGCGGCGGTCGGCGCCGCGGGCGCCGGGACCCTGGCGGCTGGCGGTACGCCGCTGAGCGCCCTGCTCGCCGGGTCTGCCTTCCAGCAGGCCGTCTTCCCCTACGCCGCGCGGGTCAGCCAGGCCGCGATCAGCGCCGCGATCGAGGCCGCCCAGGCGGCGGGGGAGAGTTCGTCCGGGGTGGCCGCCGAGGTCGCGGCCGACGCCGCCGCCTCCGGCGGGGCGGTCACCGCGGCCAGCGTGGCCTCGATCGCGGCCGTCGCCCTCGCGGCCATCGCCATCGCCGTGACCCAGGGCATCCAGACCTTCGACGCCGCCGCGCTGCCCGGTAAGCTCGCCGACCTGATCGCCGGCGCCCCCACCGCGACGCCCGACCTGCAGGCGGCCCTGGCGGACACGAACCAGGCGCAGGGCCTCTACGCGCTCTTCGTCGGCGCCACCCTGCCCAACCCTCAGCCGGGGACCTGCGCCAACATCCCCCTGCCCGCCGACGGCGGCCCGACGCCCTGCCTCAACGCCCCGGCGCCCCCGGACCCCGCGAACCCCGACCCGTACTTCCTCGTCGCGCCGCGCAGCAAGATCGACGCGGGGACCCTCTCGCCGTCGGACCTGACGCCCACCCAGGCGATCACCTGGACGGACGCGGCGGCCGGGATCACGACGACGGCCCGGCTGCACGAGACCTGGTTCGTCGAGCAGGTGAGCGCTCCCGGCCTGCCGACCACGGCGCTGCAGACGCTGCGCCTGCGCTACACCGACTGGAACGGCGTCGAGCAGACCGCCTGGCTGCTCCGCGACGGCGGCGGCTATAGCTTCCTCACCGTCGCGGACCAGACCGGGGCGGGCGCGACGTTTGACCCGGCGACCTGCCTCGCCGACAAGACCTGCGCCGATACCTCCACCATCGACTACGTCGGGCCCGACGGCGCCGACGACCGGGCCCAGGTCCTTCAGGCCGTGCCCCTTGGGGCCAGGTACACCGTCGGCGCCAACCCCACCGAGGGCAGCCCGGTGGCCTTCGACGCGTCGCCCAGCGTCTCGTTCCTCGGCCTCCCGCTCACCTATCAGTGGCGCTTCGAGCAACCCGCGGCGGGTGGGGGTGGCCTCCAACTCATCTGCCAGTTCAACTGCGACCCCTATGCCAACTACACGGCGCCCATCAGCGGGACGCAGGTGAGCTACACGTGGCCGCGCAGCGGGACCTACGGGGTGCTGCTGACGGTGAGCGATAGCTGGGGCAAGACGACGACGGTGACGGGGACGGTCACGGTGGCGGACGTGCCACCGGCGCTCACCCTGAGCCCGGCGGCGCCCGTGCCCGCCGCGAGCCCCATCACGCTCACCGGCGTCATCACGCACGCGGGCAACCTCGACACGGAGCGCGTGACGGTCGACTGGGGTGACGGCTCAACCCCCGGCGCCAACGTCGTCAATGACCCCAACAGCATCTCCATCGTGGGCCTGGGGGCCCCGTCCCCCGCCCTGAGCGCTATCTCGGGCACGCTGCTCGGCGTCTCGGATACGCACACCTACGCCGCGCCGGGCGTCTATACGGTCACGGTGCGCGTGACGGACCAGGCCGGGGCCACGTCCACCGCGACGGCCACGGAGAGCGTGGGCCAGCAGGCCATCACCTTCGCGGCGCCGGCCGCGCACACCTACGGTGACGCGCCAGTCACGGTCAGCGCCACGGGCGGCGCCTCGGGCAACCCGGTTACGTTCACGGCTGGCCCGAGCACGGTCTGCACGTCCTCGGGGACGAACGGGGCGACGATCACGCTGGTCGGCGCGGGGACCTGCACGGTGACGGCCAACCAGGCCGGCAACGGCGCCTACAGCGCGGCCCCTTCCGTCGCCCGGAGCTTCACGGTCCAGCCGGCCACGCTGACGGTGACGGCGGACGATAAGGCCGTGTCCTACGGCGGCGCCGTGCCGGCCCTGACGGCTACGTACAGCGGCTTCGTCAACAACGACACGGTCACGCACTCGTCCGGGTCCAACAACCCGCTCTACACGACGATCACCGGCGCGCCGGCCTGCGCCACGACCGCGACGAGCGGCGGACCGAGCGGCGGGGGGAGCGCCGTCGGGTCCTACCCCATCACCTGCACGCGCGGCACGCTCGGGGCCGCCAACTACACCTTCGTCTTCCAGCCGGGGACGCTCACGGTGCAGCAGGCCCCGCTGACGATCACTGCCAACGACAAAACCATGCTCTACGGGACCATACCGAGCGTCACCTGGACGGGCAGCGGCTTCGTCAACGGGGAGTCGGCCGCCACGTTAGCGACCGCCCCCAACAGCGTCCCCACCTGTCGCGCAATGGTCAACGGCGCTGCCGTCTCGACGACGACCTCTCCAGGCCGCTACCCAGGCGCGATCACCTGCCAGAACGCCGCGGACACCAACTACACCATCACCTACGCCGGCGGCACGCTGACCGTCGACCCGCTGCTCTCGCTCGACGAGCGGGGCCTGCCGACGAGCGGCGTCCCGCACCAGGCCATGCTCGACAGCCAGACGGTCACATTGCCCAAGACGAACGTGGAGGTGGCCTACGGTAGCGTCCACCGCTACAGCTTCCCGGCCACGGTGACCGATGGCTCCGGCGCGATCTACATCACCGCCGACGCGGGCTTCAGTGGCACGATCACGGCCAACATCAGCGACACCGCTACGTATCAGACGATGGCCCAAGCCATTAGCGCCGCGCTAGCCAGCGGCGGCATCGACAACGGCGGCCAGGCCAACGCCCTGACGCAGCAGTTCAACGCGGTGCAGGCGGACATTAAGGCCGGCCACACGGCGCAGGCGCTCGCCGACCTGCACAGCTTCGCCGCCCATGTGCGGGCGCAGGCCGGTAAGCACATCACGACGGCCACGGCCCAGGCGCTGCTGGCCGCCGCCCAGTCCGTCTACGCCAGCCAGGGCGGCGCCGGGGCGGTGTAACAGCCGATAACCCCGGACTCTCCGCGCCTCTCCGCGCCCCAATGCCGGAGGCCCGCGTGTCGCCCCGGGCGGGTATCTGGCATACCCGCCCAGGGCGACGCTCTCCCCAACGGCCGAGATGGTCACCGTGGCGGCGCACGCGTGCGATGCGCGCATCGCTGGCGGCCGCATCCTGCCATTGCCAGGGCAACGCGCCACCTCCCGACGCCGCTGTGTACGTGCTGTTCTTGCATGTCCATGCGATGAGGCGCATGATTATCCATTGACATGAGTGGTCATTGTAGCGTCAGGGTGGCCCCGAACCGGCTTGGGCAGGCGCGGCGATGTAGCTAACCTCGCTGAAGCCCTTTCCTGTACTGGTAGCCGGCAAACGCAAGCCGGTCCGTTCATGGAGTGCCTTCACGCCGGATTATGAAATCGTTGCGCCGAACTCTTACACGTTGTGAAAGGCTACAGAGCACGGACTCGTTCGACGACTGTTCGCTGGCCGAACTGCGCACGCGGCGCAGTGAGAAGTGGGCTATGTACCCCGCCGATGTCCTGCCCGCCTTCGTGGCCGAGATGGATGTCGCGCTCGCCGCGCCCATCAAGCGGGCGCTCATCGACGCCATCGAGCGCGGCGACACCGGCTACGCGCATCCCGCTGGGCTGGCCACCGCCTTCGCCGACTTCGCGCGCGCCTGGTTCGACTGGACGGTCGATCCCGACCGGGTGTTTCTTGTGCCGGATGTGACGGTCGGCCTCGCCGAGGTACTGCGCCTGACTAACCCGCCGGGCAGCGGCGTCGTCATCAACACCCCCCCTTATCCACCGTTCACCCCGACCATCATTGAATATGGGCGCCGCGTCGTCGACGTCCCGCTCCGGGGCGCCGCGCACGGCTGGGACCTGGACCTCGACGGGCTGGCGCGCGCGTTCCAGGCCGGGGCGCGCGCCTATCTCCTCTGCAACCCGCACAACCCCACTGGTCGGGTCTTCAGCCGCGACGATCTGGAGCGGGTCGCCGCGCTGGCCCGGCGCTACGATGTCGTGGTCGTCGCTGACGAGAACCATGCGCCGCTAACGCTGCCTGGAGTGGTCCACACGCCCTTTGTGTCGCTCGGCGAAGAGATCGTCCCCAGGGCGGCGACGGTGATCTCGGCGGCCAAGGCGTGGAACGTGGCGGGCTTGAAGTGCGCCGTGGTGGTAGCCGGGTCGGAGTCCATGCGCGCGGCTGGCGGCGCTGCCGCCCGAAGTCCAGGCGCGGGCGGGTCACCTGGGCGTGCTGGCGGCGATCGCCGCCTTCCGCGAGGGGCGGCCCTGGCTCACGGACCTGCTGGCCCATCTCGACCGCAACCGCTGGCTGCTCGGCGACCTGCTCGCCGCCCACCTGCCGGCCGTGGGCTACGTCCCGCCGGAGGCCAGCTATCTGGCTTGGCTGGATTGCGCGGGGCTCAGCCTCGGCGATGATCCGGCGGCGCACTTCCTCGCCGAGGGCCGGGTCGCGCTCAGCCCCGGCCTGGCTTTCGGCGCGAACGGGGCGGGCTTCGTGCGGCTGAACATGGGCATGTCGCGCGCCCTACTGGAGGAAGTTGTCCGGCGTATGGCCACGGCCATGGCGGTCCGGGGCGGCGAGCGCGGGCCAGCCTCCGCGACGTCCTGAGTCGTAGCGGCCAGATCATGCGCGGGCGGCCTCATTGGTCAGCGTACGTTCGCTCTAATGACTTCCTGGTCCACAGCGACCCGATTGGTCAGCCGGCCTAACCCCGCGACGTCCACGGTGACCTCGGCGCCGCCCCATAAGAACATCGGTTCCGGCGTTCCGGCGGGCGCGCCCCACGATTGTGAGGGGCCAGGCGCGTCCTCGCCCGCACCGTCGGGGCGACGCGCGTGTTCCTTGACATCCCCCCACTCCCTGCGACAATGATCCTGGGAGGAGGACGCGCGTCCTCCGCAGGCGGGGCGCCGGGGGGCGCGGCGCGGATGCACGGCGTTGCACGAGCCATGGTCGGCGGGCTAAGCGCGGTGCACGGGCGCGCGGTCCGTGCGGGCGCCCGTGCGGCGCGCGTCTAGCGCCGAGGGCGCACGGATGGCCGCGTCTTACCATCGTGGGGCGCGCCCCGTTCCGGCTTGTCACTTGTCTTTGCGGGCTGCCTGTGATAGCATCTGCATACCATGCGGTTACTGATGACAAAGGGTTAAGACATCCGCCTCGGAGGATTGGACCGTCATGAATCTGTTGCTTCCAACCATTGGCTTCGGCATCGTGACAGCGTCAATCCTGGCCCTGGCCGCCGTCGGCTTCACCTTGCAGTTCAGCGTCACGGGCGTCGTCAACTTCGCCTTCGGCGACCTGATGACCCTGGCTGCTTATACAGCGTGGCTGGTCAACACGGGCTTGCATTGGAACGTGTAGATTGGCGCGATTGCCGGCATGGTTGGTCTGGCCATCGTGTCCGTGCTCATGAACCGGCTGTTGTTGCAGCCGTTCATCCGTAAACGGACAGACCTCTTCGGTCTGCTCATCGTCACCTTCGCCTTTGGGCTGATCGTGCAGAACGTGCTGCAGGCTATTTTTGGCCCCAACTTCCAAAGCTACGTCTATTCGCCGTCGTCCTCGGTCAACGCGCTGGGCATGATCTTCACGGTCAACCAACTCATCATCGTGGTTCTGGCCGTCGTGGCGATGCTGTTGGTCCATGTGCTGCTGCGCTACACCAAACTCGGCAAGGCGATGCGCGCGATGGCTGATGATGCGGCCCTCGCGCGCGCATGTGGCATCAAAGTGGGGCGCATCACCGATCTGGCCTGGCTCATCAGCGGCGCGTTGGCCGGTTTGGCGGGCTTCGTCCTGGTGCTTAACACGGCGACGTTCTCGCCGGCGACAGGACAGGGTTTCTTGCTCGTCATCGTCGCCGCGACCATCCTCGGCGGTGTGGGGCGTCCGTACGGGGCTATGCTGGGTGCGCTCGTGGTCGGTCTCGTCACCGAGCTGTCGGCGACCGTGCTCCCGCCGGAGGACAAATCGGTGTCCGCCTTTGTGATTCTCGTGGTGGTGCTGCTCCGGTCGCGAGCGGGGGGACGCAGTATCTGTTCGGTTGGACGTTGCCCTGGCCGCTGCCGATTCTCGTCGCCGGCGTCGCCGGCGCGATCCTGGCGCTCCTGGTCGGTGTGATCGCCGTGCGGCGCCTGCGCAGCGACTACCTCGCGGTGGCCACGCTCGTGGTAGGAGAGATCACCTGGTTGTTGACGGGGAACACCACGCCCGTGGTCAACGGCTGGAACGGCTTGACCGGCATCCCACAGCCGCTCGCTGATGTGCTGAACATGCCGCAGGTGCAGTACCAGTGGACCTATCTCGGCATCGTGCTCGTCTTCACCGTATTGAGCTTCCTGGTCATGCAGCGGTTGACCCATTCTCCGTTTGGCCGCTCGCTCCGGGCGTTGCGCGAGAACGAATACACAGCGGCGGCCTGCGGCAAAGACGTCTTCCGGCTGCGCATGACGGCGATGGTGATCGGCGGGACCATTGCCGCCGTCGGCGGGGCGCTATTCATTGAGTTTATCGGCGCCGTGCAGCCGAGCATGTGGGCCGTTCCCGAAACGTTTGTGCTCTTCGCCGCGCTTATTGTCGGCGGCCGCGGCAATAACTGGGGCGCTGTTCTGGTCCCGGTCGGGTTCCTCGAAGCCACGCGCTTGCTGCCGCAAACGTGGATCGACCCCAATCTGATCGATCCGCTGCGCTGGATCATCATCGGCCTCGTGCTGATCCTGGTGTTGTACTTCCGGCCGCAGGGCATCATCCCCGAGCGCAAGGCACACTTCCCGCAGGCGCCGCGGCCGGCCGGACAGGATGAGCAGGTTGGGCGGCCGGCCAAGTGGGTCGCCGAGGCGGGTAAGTGAGCGACGCCCTCGCGCTGCATGTCTCGGACGTGAGCCGCTCGTTCGGCGGCCTGCGGGCGGTCGATGACTGCTCCTTCGAGGTTCGGCATGGCACGATCACCGGCCTGATCGGGCCGAACGGCGCCGGCAAGAGTACGATGCTCAATATGTTGGCGGGCGCCCTGAAGCCAGATAGCGGGTCGATCCACTTCCACGGTGATGAGATCGCTGGATTGTCCGCTTTCAAGATCGCGCGCATGGGTATCGCACGCACGTTCCAACTCTCGTCTGAGTTCGCGCGTCTGACCGTCCTGGAGAATTTGATGGTCCCGCCGCTGCGCCAACGCGGGGACTCGGTCTGGGCGGCCTTGCTAGGCCCGCGTGTCTGGATGCGCGAGGAGCGCGCGCACCTGACCACGGCGTGGGCGTTGCTCGAGCGTTTTGGCCTGGCGCGCCTGGCTCAGGAGTATGCGGGGAATCTCAGCGGCGGTCAGAAACGATTACTCGAGTTGGCGCGTGCGCTGCAACTGCAGCCACGATTGCTGCTCCTGGACGAGCCGATGGCCGGCGTGAATCCGGCGCTCATCAGCCAACTGGCGGACTACATCGCCGATTTGAAGCAGGAGGGGCTCACGGTTGTGATGGTCGAGCATGAGATGGGTACCGTGGAGCGGCTCTGTAACCCGATCATCGTCATGGCGCAAGGTCATGTGCTGGCCGAAGGGTCCATGGCCGAGATACGAGCCAATCCGGCGGTCGTGTCGGCCTACCTAAGCGGCCAACGAACCTAGGGAAGCATGGCTGACCGAGAGGGGCGGCGCCCCTCATAAATTGGGCACGGGGACGCCAAATCGCTACGGGAGGGCAGAGTGAGCACAGCGCTGGATGCCGTGTTTCGCGCGGACAGGATCACGGCCGGCTACGGGCCAGTACCCATTGTGCAGGACGTGTCCATCCGCGCCGAGGCCGGCCAGATCGTGGCTATCCTGGGCCCCAACGGCGCCGGCAAGAGCACATTGCTCAAGGCGCTCTTCGGATATCTGAAGCCGCGTAGCGGACACTTGTTTGTGCGTGGGACAGACGTGACCGGATTGCCGCCTGAGGAGCTGGTTAGCCGCGGCATCGGCTACGTCCCGCAGGTGGGCAACGTTTTCCCGGAACTGACGGTGCGCGAGAATCTGGAAATGGGCGCGTACCTACGGCGTACGGGGGTGCGTGAACAACTCGACGCCGTCCTGGGCACGTTCCCAGATCTCGGTCGCGCGCTGGAGCGGCGCGCCGGCACGCTTAGTGGGGGGCAGCGCAGCATGCTGGCGATGGGTCGTGGATTGATGCTGGACCCAGCAGTGCTCTTGCTCGACGAGCCGACGGCCGGGCTAGCGCCGGAATATATAGGGGAGGTGTGGAGGCAGGTAAAACGCGTCGCGGCGGCGGGCACGACGATTGTTGTCGTGGAGCAAAACGCGACGGCGGCGCTGCAGGCGGCTGATTGGGCCTACGTGCTGGTGGCTGGCCGCAACCGCCACGACGACAAAGCGTCCGTCTTGCTCGACAACCCGGACTTGGGTCGCATGTTTCTCGGTGGATAGTGGGTGTCCGCGCGCCATGCGCGGGTCAGACGCCCGGCAAGTTAGGAGAGCTATTATGACAACGATGACGAAGCGGACGAGGATGGCCGGTCTACTGTCCGTCCTATGCGCCGTGGTGATCCTCGGCGGTAATCTGGCGCACGCGGCGGGGCCGGCGCGCCGCTCAGGGCGCGTCACGGCCGACAGCGCGCTCAATGTGGGTGTGAACGCGCCCTTCACGGGCGCCAGCGCTATCATCGGCACGCACTTCGTACGCGGCGTCGAAGCCGCCGTGTGGGACATCAATCACAACGGCGGCGTGCTCGGGCACACCTTCAACGTCGTGCGGGCTGACGATCAGGACGATGCGGCCGATGGCGTGGCATCTGTCAACAAGCTCATCGCCATTGACCAGCCGGTCGCTATCTTCGGCCCGTCGTCGGACACGGCGACCGCTGTCGTGCCCATTATCAATCGCAACCAGATCGTGGATTGGTGCCTCTGTGGGACCACGCAGCTCGACACGATGACATACAAATATATCTATCGCCCGAGCCCCGGCGATTCACTACAGGGCTCCGCGTTGGCCGTGTGGGCGCACAAGAAAGGCTATACGCGCGCGGCGCTTGTCTTCGCCTCGGACACGGGCTCACAAACACTCGTGGGCCCCGTCGCCACAACGTTCGCCGCGCTCGGCGGCCATGCGACCATCAACATCAAAGTTCTGCCGGATCAGAGCAGTTATCGTAGCGAGGTGCAGCGGGTGCTCAGCACGCACCCGCAGGTGATCTTCTCCGAACTTGACCCGCCTACGGCCGCCACATTCTTTTCCGAGGAGTTGCAGCTCGGGGGCAAACTATTGCCGTCGATCCAGTCCGACTCGGCGGCGGGGCTCGACTACTTCACCGCGGTCAAAAAGGTCATCGGCGCCCAACGTACAGCCGCCTTCTTGACGGTGATGCAGGTCTATAGCCCGTCGTATCCGGGTGATCCCGAGTTCGTCAAGGCGTATCATCATGTGTATCCAGGCCAGGCGCCGCTCGAGTTCAACACAAATGGCTACGACGCGATGAATATTTCGGCGCTGGCGATGCTGGAGGCAAAGTCGACGACGCCGAGCGTGTGGATCGACAAGATCGCATCGCTCACCGGCAATACTTCGTTGCCACGGGTCTACAGCTTCGCGCAGGGGAAGGCAGCGATCCAGGCCGGCAAATCCGTCTATTATTTTGGCGCGACCGGACAGATTATGGTGGACCCTTTTGTCAAGACACAGGGGAGGGGCACTTTAAGGTGGGGACTGCTCCTTTCTCCCGCCGGCTGGCGGGGCTGTGTAGGTTGTCGTTGACGCGCGGGGCCGCAGCCGGGGCG
>JAABUL010005639.1_pt1 | contig 15350 bp, 18 predicted proteins | sample 5559151 | NCBI WGS metagenome assembly JAABUL01 (sample SAMN10711876, study PRJNA513368) | rock metagenome | isolation source: Antarctica rocks | place: Antarctica: Victoria Land, Pudding Butte sud | reverse complement strand
GTTATCTATCAGAGAAGTCATGATCCGAAATTACTGGTGCTTCCAGCGCTTTGGTACATGTCGCAACTGACGCATCTGAACTGGTGATTGCTCGAGTCATTTGCCTAGGACGCATGAACATCCCCCCTTTTCTATTCGCATCTTTCCAACGGTTTTAATCCCAACTGTAAACCGGAATCATCTTCAGGCAGCATCAAAGAGTCGTGTAGCGTATTTCTACGAAATTATAATAGCTGAATATTGGGTCCAAAGACGTTGCAGTGCCGTTCTGTTCAACTTTTCAACCTCTGCATTTTCGCTAAGACAGGCGACTTGGTTCGAGTATTGAGATTCTTAGGTGCGACGCAACTCCCAAGCATTGGGCATAATGTATGAGCTCTGTTGTTTCTGCTATCCCTGACCTCGATGAGATACCCTACATCGAGGGAGATTATCTTTCGGAACACTGCATGAGCAAATCTTATGACCGAAAAACTATCGACCTCCCCGTACATTCATTTCCTCCGTGATCAAGATAGATGGCCCAGATGATGAATTCCCCACTACTTACTCCTGCAGGGCATTTCATTGTTGCTAGTGTTAAAAGTTTATAAGGTTCTTATTAACTCTCCCCGTCTTCCTTCTTTATTCTCACTGTCCTGTTACTTTTGACTCTAAGTTTCTTCTTTTGGTTCTACCAAGCTAGGCTTTAGCTACAATGGTGACCTTTATTCTTTGCTTGCTCTTCCTCTCCTCACTGTACACAACCTCCCTAGCCGCGGCTGCTGCGTATAACGAAACCAACAGTACTTTCGACGTCTTCAAATATGTTGACCAGCTCATTGGAACCAACAACTACGGTAAGCGAGTTCCATTCACACTCCGGAACGCCAATGTAGGCATTTACTAAGTCTTATGCATCTTAGGGAACGTCTTTGGTGGAGCAACTCTGCCTTATGGTATGGTAGAAAGATACCAAAGAATGGGACAACGAACATGACAATGCTACAGGGATGGCAAAAGCTGTGGCAGATGTAAATGGTGAAAATACAGGTTTGTAAAGCATGGTCGAGAAAATGATCTATCACACTAACATCCCAACAGGCGGATTTGCAACCGACGGTAATCATACTGATTGAAATTTGCATGGAACGGTACTAAACTATTTCCAACAGGCAGCAATGTAACCGGGTTCTCGCAGATGCACGACAGTGGAACTGGCGGAGTGAGTGTTTAGCGATTTCGATTAAACGCAGTTTATCTACACTAAGTGAGCGTGCTTGCTCATCATACATAGGCAGGCTCACTTGGCAACTTTGCTCTGTTCCCTCACGCCGGTTGTAAAGGTGACCAGATCGACGGTTGTCTTTTTCCGAAGAAAACGAGAGACGTACCAACTTTAAACGGCTCGCTGGAAGCTAGCCCTGGCTACTTTAATATTGAGCTAGCAAGCAATATCAATGTCGACATGACTGTGTCGAATCACACATCTTTGTTTCGTTTTCGATTCCCAGCTACGCCGGTCGATGGTAGCCCTCTCAGCCCCCTAATTCTTTTGGACTTGACAGACCTTTCCGATTCACGTCAAAACGGATCTATATCTGTAGACGCCGATAGTGGAAAGATGACAGGCAATGCCACTTTCCTTCCGAGTTTTGGTTCCGGAATGTATTCGTTACACTTCTGCACGGAGTTTCAAGGAGCGCCCGTTCGGGATAGTGGTATATTTGTGAACGACAGAGCCGGCACTGAACCGAAAGAACTGTTCATCACCCGCGGAATCAATGGCTATCCACTCCCAGGCGGTGCCTTCACGAGATTTCAGCCACCCACTACTAACGGCACTATTCTCGCCCGGGTTGGAGTGAGTTTTATTAGCAACGATCAAGCCTGTCAAAACGCCGCACAAGAGATTCCAAATTGGGATTTTGAGGGAACCAAGAAGATCGCCGAGGATGCATGGCGGAAGAAGCTGAGCCCGATCACGGTGACGCCAGGACCTGGTGTTGGCGACGATATCCAAACCATTTTCTGGAGTGGAATCTACCGGACGTATGTCTCCTACCGGAAGATTGTATGCTTCATTCCATACTAACAGCCATCTAGGATGATCAATCCACAAGACTATACAGGTGAAAACCCGCTATGGCAGTGTACAGAGCCCTATTTCGACTCCTTCTATTGGTAAGCACGGTTGAAGAGAATGCAGCACTAGGAAGCCTCTAGGCTAACAATCACAGTCTCTGGGACTCGTTCCGATCTCAACTCCCTTTTCTGACTGTATTAGACCCTACATCTCTATCTCGCATGATCCGAGGTCTCCTGAATATCTACAAGAACGGAGGATATCTTCCAGACTGCCGCATGAGCCTATGTAAAGGCTTTACTCAAGGAGGCTCAAATGCCGACAATGTCATTGTAGATGCATATTCCAAGAACGTTACTGGTGATATCGACTGGGAACTTGCATATAAAGCTGTTGTGCACGACGCAGAAGACGAGCCGCTGGATTGGTCAAACGAGGGACGAGGCGGGCTGATGAGCTGGAAAAGCTTGAACTATATTCCAGCCGAGGATTTCGACTACCTGGGCTTCGGCACTTATACCCGAAGCGTTTCCCGTACCTTGGAGTACTCATACAACGACTTTAACATCGCTGCGATGGCCCAGCGTATGGGTAAGACTGCAGATGCGTCGAAATACCAAAAGCGATCTGAGAATTGGAAGAACTTGTTTAAAGCCAATCAGACATCTTTAGGTTATACCGGATTCTTCCAGCCAAAATACCTCAATCAGACTTTTGGATTCCAGGATCCCGCATTATGCAGCAACCTACCTGATGAACAGAACGTTGCTTGTTCGCTACAGAATACAGGCCAAGAGACTTTCGAGTCGAGTATCTGGGAATATAGCTTGTAAGTAGCCTTTCCCTAGACTTTCTCTTCGCTTTTACCCCGGACATTCCTACCCAATATCTCTGCTAGCCAAGTACTGAATCCATGTCACTCCTCCAGTTTTGTCCCTGGCGATATGGCTTCCCTCATCTCCCTAATGGGGGGGCCTACTTCTTTCGTCTCCCGTCTAAACTACCTCCACGAGTCTGGGCTCAATTACATCGGCAACGAACCGTCATTCCTGACCGTCTTCCAATACCACTATGCTGGTCGCCCAGGCCTCTCCTCTTACCGCTCTCATACATATATTCCCACATACTTCAGTACGAATACCTCGGGCTTGCCGGGCAATGACGATTCAGGTAAGCATGTTATAAAGTTTTTCCTACTAATTTGAAAGAAATCTTGAGAATTGTTACACATCATGGAAAAAAACCAAATGCACATGTCCCCATCTCACACTTATATATCAACCCAGAACCACTAACTCCAACCCCTTTCTCAGGTGCAATGGGCAGTTTCATCGCCTTCAGCATGCTCGGCCTCTTCCCCAACCCCGGCCAAAACGTCTACCTAATCATCCCTCCCTATTTCGAAAGCGTCAGCATCACCAGCGGGCAGACAGGAAACACAGCCACAATCCGCAACGTCAACTTCGATGCCGCTTACAACAACATCTATATCCAAAACGCTACCTTGGACGGGAAACCGTACACTAAGAACTGGATTGACCATAATTTTTTCTTAGAGGGGAAGGAGTTGGTGCTGTATCTTGGGCCGCAGGAGAGTACTTGGGGGACTGGGGCCGGGGACTTGCCGCCGAGCTTGTCGACAGCGGGCATGGGGAATTTGACCCGTGTGGGGGCTTGAGGGGCTTGGTTCGGAGGTGCTCTGAAAGGCTTTGGCAAAGCTGGGGTTGCGGTAGTAGCCTGAATTGCTGCGTTTGCTTCTATTGATAATATCGTGTTAGGTTACAAGCAATGAGTTTCACACACCGTCTATTCAAGAAAACAGCCCCACCGCAAAACACATCCCCCCAAACACCAGCAATAGGCCAGCACTTTGTACCATACCCCTCCCTACACAAACACCACTACCGAGCCACCACTCCCCAATCGCCCACAAGACAACAAACCGCGGTCTTGGAGAAAGTGTCGCTAGCCCAAAGTAGCACAGCTTTTATAAAAAAAAAAATCTAGTAAAGAACGACAAAAGGAACACAAAGTGCGGATACCGCTCCATCATAAAATAATCGGTAGCCAGCCCAGAATTTCAGAGTGGTGCCTACCTAACCAAACAAACTACATACATACAACAACGATCCCCGATGAACTTTACTTACAGTAGCCGAGGCCAGCATGGTTAACACAGTTTTCCTCGTCAACCGTGGTGGCAGCAGCAGCAGCAGCAGCAGCATGGAAAAGCCGTGCGGGCCTGCATGGTTGTGAAAATACTTGTCATAATCGTGACGCTTGATAGCTAGGAATGGCGGAATTGGCATACAGAAAATTGTCCAGTCCGCAAACGACTGAGATGGAGATGGATGGCTGGTTAGATGAGACAGTCGTGCAGTCCGAGTGAAAAAAAAGGTTGGACTAGGGTTCTAACAAGGAACGGGCGAGGCAGCAGGAATTAGGCGTGAACCGCTAGCGGCAAAAGCAATGCTGATAGCGAATACTGTAGGCAGGTCTCAAAGCACATCAGCTCATCTTGCGCAGCAGAAAGATTCATATATCCACAATTTCCTTTTACCTAAAGATGCAAGTCTAAACACCCAGCCCCGGTTTAGGAGGGGGCATATGGTAAACGAAGGGAAAAGAGACAAAAGCCCGCTTGAGTCACGGGCTGTGATACAAGGCAGTGCTAGATACCTGCCGTAACCTGCACACTCTGGACCCACAGATGCAAAACGTTCCCTTGCAAAAAAAAGGAGAAAGAAGATACCCTATTGACAGCTCCAATCCTCGTCCCCGAATGTTATAGTACTTTTGTCATCCTGCTCGTGGGACGTTGGGGTTTGAATTTTGGCGAGACATCATGGGAGGCGTCCCCACGCCGCCGCCGGAGCCGTTTCGCTCGAGACGGGGTTGGCCGGAGGCTCCTCGCGGGTCCTCTGACGAATGGGGGAACTGGAATAGCATTAGTATCCGTGAGGTGCACAAAAACGCGTATGCCAAATGGGCATAGCTAGGACGTACCGAGTTCTGCCTATCCAGCTCTCTTGGTCTCCTCTGATCTCTTCCGATACTACTCTCATCCTGAAGCTTCAGGGCATCCAGCTTCCTCTGACTGTCCTGTGTCATCGGATCTACCTCGTCTATTCGTACCGGCGTATTGATTTTCTGCCCTCTAGGATTGTACGATGATGGCATTGCCCCCTGCTGGCTGTCCTTCCTTGCCTTAGCTTGCTCGGCAAGCCTCTCCCATTTTCTTGCCCGGGCTTGTTGCCTTTCGTCGGCAGTATTTTGTAGCTCGGTGTAGTCGTGGGAGCAGAGATCGAAGAGTTGAGGATTGATCTCCATGAACAGTTTCATTGCGTTGTAGACCATGCCGTGAATAGTTCTGATGAGTCAGTCCATTGATCTGGAGTAATGAGATAATACGGACGAACCTATTCCAATGCCCTTTTGAATTTTCGTAAAGGGGAGCAAACATGATAGGTAGGATAACTTCGACGTTGTCGCTGATAAGGTTGCAGAAGTACTCATTGTTCCAAAAGTATAGAGCTCGCTCTGCCACCTATGTGTAGAGCGTTAGGCCCTACCGCGTTGAAAATTCCCCTGGACATACCTGAAAATGAGGGCTTGCGACTGATTTGGCCAGTTGATTGAACAAAGGCTCCTGTACTTTTGCAAACTCCGCAGGATCCATGACTTCGAAGATGTCTTCGACTTCATTAAGGAACATAACTTCCTTTGTACTGTTGACCTTCGGCCAGTACCTTAACAGGCCAAGGACAACCTAGCATCGCACATTAGCTCAGATCAAGTCAAAAGAGAGCGCTGTCCTTACCTCTTCAGTTAGAGCAGCATCTTTTTCCAGAAATTGTACAATGCAATACGCCAGTTGCGGATGGTACATGCTCAAACTCTTCACCTTGTGTAAGGGGATCAAACCCCTTGTGAGGAACAGTTTGTGTTCTTCCTTTAATGGAAGTGCAAAGCCATTAATTATTGACCCGAGAATCTCTAAGAGTTCGGCGATGCCGTTGAACCGCTCTGTCTCGTAGACGAATTGAAAGAAAACATTATTTATCGACCGCCTTATGTACGAACGTAAGTTCAGGAATTTGCCGTATATCCGGTGAAGAGTGGTCTTGAGAAAATCTCGCTCTCGAGGATCTTCCGAGTCGAAGAGTTCGAGGAGCTGGAAAGAAATTAGCAAAGTATAGAAAGGAGGTAGTATGATCCAATTACCTGAAGGACAAATCGATGATCTATAAAGCCCTTTGCGATGTTCGTGTTGAAGTCTTGGCTTTCAATGAATCGAAGAAAAAATTCGTACACAACCTGAATATGAGGCCATGCAACCTCGAGGACCGGCTCGTCCTCTTCAGGGTCAAACGCTTCCCCTTGTGGGTTCATTGGTGGTGGTATGGGACGGAAAAGATTCTTGCTGAACATGTCGACAACTCTTGGGTACATCGGCTCTGTAATGACCTGTCGATTGTTTGCCACGTAGTCAAGCAACTCGTGGAGAGCTAATCGCTTTATCTCTTTCGACTTCATGTCCCCACTAGAGTCGTTGAAATCGAAGATGATATTGCACTGGTCAATCTTTTGCATGAAGAGCTCTTGTCGTCTGTTTGGAGGTACCTCGTGAAAACCAGGAAGCTTTTCCAGTTCCCTCTGACGCTGGTCCGATATATCAAACCTCGACGAATGTTGCCGCTTCGGCGTTCTAATCCCCTCGGGCACGTCTTTCGGAGTGGATGATAGCCGATCGAACGCCATTGACTTTGTTCCATGTCTAGGTGGGGCTAAATCGCCGGGCATAGTCTCGGCAGCGCCGGGAGGTGGAATATGCTGATGCCTCGTATTAGCGCGAGTCTCTAAACAATGATGAAAATGCATCGCCCCTGAGCTTGGGGGAGAATGTCGAGGATGTTAATCCTGCGACTAGCCGCGAATGAGGGGTACCTACCGGCGCGCTGCTGGGGCTTATGACCATACTTGGTGCGAGAGAATGACCCGATCTTGTAGGTGTACCCGGCCCTCCAGCATTACCTTGGGATCCCATTCCTCCCATAATCCCAAGCTGAGAGGGAATGAACGGTTGTCCAGACGGCAATGTGTTGGGTGCACCTTGCGAGGACGCATGATGGGAGCTGCCAAGGCCTGACCCTGCCGGACCATTCTCCCCAGGAGGCAATGGTTTGTTTCTCGGATCGTTCAGAGCTGTGGTAGATCCAGTTGGAGTGCCATGATTTGAGGATCCAGGAGACTGCGCGTTGCCGGAAGGCGCTAAAGTCGAACTCTGGGAGGGCGATGTTGTACCTGAAGCCGAGTCCTTTTTGTTTTTGGAGGTTTTGTTGGAGTCTTTAGCTCGCGAGAGCTGTTCATGCTGGTTGCGTTAGCGATGTCTTGATCACAGCAGCTGGCAAAAGGCGCGCGGCAATGGAAGTATGGAAAGCAAGCTCATTAGGGTCTCATACTACTCTTTGCCTGAACCCCTTCATATCTATCGGCATTAGGTGAAAAGATACTCCGAGTCCGTTTTGTGTTATGGTGTCCAAAGTGGAACAGTAGGTAGCGCGCTTGTTGTTTATCAAACAACTACCGTTACTTATACGACTTCCGGGCGGTGCAAGTTCACGACAGGCCACTCAAAGACTTGTCTGTTCCTCCACTACTCTAAGAAAGAGTAATGCGTCATTAGAACATGTCTGTAAGAGATGGGTCCGTACAGGAGTGTTGATAGGTTTGATGTTGAATACGCCCCTCCCCTACCTCTGTTGAAACCCCCAAGATCACGAGATCATGCGGCTCTTTGGGTAGCGTCCCCGAGGCAGTGAGGATGACGGTGTCAAGTTGTGTTATCTGGTCAAGAGCGTGTGATCTTGGCGACGGTGAGGTTCGAGCTGGTGGTGAGGTTGGAGTCCAATGCGATTTGGCGGCTAAGCTAGAATGGAGGTGCCAAGCGAATGCGGGAAGAGGCTGCGGGGCGTTTGTCGTGAAACAAATCCCACCAACACTCGTTACAGCACAGACTGCTGGAGTAACAGCTTTTGAGTCGACCACTAGATGCTAAAAGAAGGTCTGGTTTATTTCCTACATATATCTTGGCCCCTTAACCGCTTGGTGTGTTAACAGGCCTTTCCCACGCTAAGCTTACAGCCCTGCCACTCTTGGCAGCGTCTATCTCGTTGCAGGCCGCCGTACTTAAACATAGAGTTGCCATTTGCCGCCTTTGGCGAAGTCTACGCATTACTTTAAATTCTTCGCTTTTCTAGACGTATTCTTCTTTTCAATAGCTAGAATTTCGCCAATGGTCTTCGAAAATGACTTCACCACGTTCCGCACCGTGGTATAAAGTGCCTGACCAGCTTGTCGTTAACGTGGAGCATCCGTACATTATCAAAAATATTGACAGAGGCATTGCGTCGCTAGGAGGCGAAGCAAAGGTGCAGAAGGTATACATTTCGTTATAAATGGCATAGATATCACGACTCAAGATTTTACAGTTAGTTCAAGGTAGCAACCCAAGCTCTGTCGCAAGTTTATATCTCCATCCAGGAGATTGGAATAGTAAACCGACTTCTTCACATAATGTGAATACAAATAACATCGTCTTAAAGATTACTGTTCCTAAGCGGACCGGACGAAGGCGCAAGAGAGGAGCTCCTGAACCTTATCATGATGGCCCTGAAGAAACCCAAACGCAGCCGTCACTGACATCCAGAGATACTCGATATTTGCTTCGCAGTTTACGAGATAATGTTGGCAGGTATGAGATCCAACCTGTTGGGGTTGTTCATGAAACCCACCGCTTTCGAAGTAAGTCTGACACATCGAATAGCTTGCATGTATTGTTTCAACCCTGACATCATTAGATATGCCCGATTTCGTGACCTCGACCACTGGTCCAGATAGCAAGTTCATGCATAAACTGAGACAGGACATTCTACCTTTCAAATGTATGTTAAAGACCCAGGATCGATTATCAGGCCTGTGGTTAATTCTGCTAGATGAGAAACTAAAGAAGTTTAAATTCGACATGAGTAAAGGGGTAAAACCAAATACCGAACTGATCGCACCGCCTAAGTGGACCCATCTTTCCATCCCCTTCAACTACATGTACAAGCAGAACCCATTGGTGAAGCCACAAGTTGATTCCCAAGGCAATGTCAAGATGGCCAACATCTCCGTCGTACCCAGACTCTCGAACCGACCCGTCCCCTACAACATCCCTACCATTCCCACCGGCTCCACTTCGGACCTGCCCGCGTTCGAGACTCTAGATCCAGCATTTCGGCGCCTGGTCGAACAAGCTCGCAGACTTTTCGAACAAAGACCCATCTGGACTCGACGAGCTTTACGCAACAATCTCTCAGTTGCCGATTGGGACAAAGTGGGGACCAGTACCGCCAAATATGTCTACCAATACGTTGGCTATATGTACGGCTCTGGACCTTGGAGAGACGCCATCGTGAGATTCGGCGTGGACCCCCGCACTGACCCTTCCTATGGGATTTACCAGACTATGATGTTTATGCTTGAGAATGAACCAGCGGACAATCGAATGAACAAGCTTGGAGAGAGCCGGACTAAGCAAGACAGTTCCAGAGCTGCGAAGGCGATGATAAGGAACAGTCACTTGTTTGATGGGAATAATGTCAGCTTAGATGGGAAAGTATGGCAGATATGTGATATCACAGACCCGCTCCTAAAGTCTGTGCTATCAACAGCAAACCTGAGAGATACCTGTCACGTACGTTACCTATCCACCTCATAACCCCAATCTCTCACTAACCCATACCCCGCAGATCCAAGGAGACGGCTGGTTCCACAACGGCACTTGGGCCAAAGCCAAAACCATCATGAAAAACAAGATGCACTCGATCCTAACCGGGGAAATCCCAAATGACGCCGTTTTCCTCAACGTCATCAGTCGTTTCCCCGACGTGTATGATCAGACCACCAAGCGAACAGCGCATCTTGAAAGAGGAAAGGCTACATCGCTGGAGTATCGCATTATTAGTGAGATGAGAACCACGGCCGCGAGACATGAGTATGGTAGGAATTACGATAAGAGGGTACTGGATGTTGCAAGAGCGAGACAGGTTGCAGATAGTGAGAGAGAGACTCTTAATGACGCTCCTATAGACCCTACCCCACCATCCGGGTTAGAGAGGGACGCCAGAGTTGCACACGCGCTAGCGGAGTTGAATAAATTGGAGCGCGCAGGCGATGGCCCAAGCCGACCCCAGGACCTAGCGGATGCAATGGACGTTGATGAAGACGAGTGCTCACTTAGCGCGGTAGAAGACGAGGAACTGGAAGATCTCGTTGATGGTGAGGGGATAGGGAGTGGAGAAAGTAGCAGTGCTGAAGAAGCGGACTTGGCTGAAGACGATGACAACGAAGAGCTTGGCGACGCAGATGTGGGCGAAGATGAAGTTGATATGACTGCCGAAGAGGAAGTCGAGGAGTAGGAAGACGAACGATGGAATCGAGGAATGGAAGACGGCTGGACACCGGTACCAAAGCCAATACCAACCAGGGACCAGAGCCCACGCCTAGCGAACCAGCATTGATTGACAACTAACCAACCACACCTCAACTCAAACTTGCAACTCTCCCTCCTTACCACTTGCACCACCAGCTTCACCACCCCAACGTCCCAACAACCCAAAAACCGAATTCCTTGAAACTCCCAACTGGGGATTCCACCTAGGAAAAAAGCCTCAAACCCCTATGCCCGTACTATGTATTGCAAAACACTCGTTAATCACTTCCACCTGCCAGAACCCCTATCCCTGGAAACGGCCCCCCTCATATCTCACCTTGTGCTTCGGTCTTTTCTCACAACCAACCTGCCAACCAACCCCAAAGTAGTCTTATCTCCCTAAATAAGATCCGTTAGCGATGGGACCATGCCTCCAACCCCCCTTTCTTCCCCCTCCCCCCTTCCAACCCCGTTTCGCTCCTCCTCCTCCTCCTTCTTCTCCCCTTGGATGATCTTCTCATAGGACATCCGAAAAGCTCGTAAAAGCCTTCCTAATCCAACCAAGGGGGGGTAGGCGGAGCTACACAATGGCAGAGGAGAGATTTGGACGGCATGGAGGAGGGTTTTGAGAGGGGAGGTGGTAGCTGTTGGTTTCGTTTTGTTTTGGAGAATGGCCCCGGTCTTGTTGATGTGTATCTTTGTTTTGATCAGAGGATGATATAATAAATAGCTAGTGGCTTTACGTCGTTTCGTCTCTGCTGAGATTACACGTACAACGCTGTATATAAACCCGCTTCAAACTGCACCGAAAAGAGTGTCGTGTCATTCTGACAGCGTTCACCCCTCCCCTGCCCTCTCTGCCTGCCCCTTTCTTTTTCCATCCTGGCTCATGGCGGCGACGATGACGAGAGTGATGGTGGGACGGAAGGAAGGGGGCTATAGCGAGGTTACTACTTAGTAGAGGGCGGTGGGGCTAATACAAGCGACGGTATTAGGGTGGCACATGTACGAAGAGGGGATGTACTGTACCATACATATATGTTACCCTTGCGAAATGTCAAGTTTGCGCTGCTGATTGCTTTATTGACTTTGGCTAAGTCGGAGGGGTTTTATGTGTTCAGAAGATCCCTTGGTGCTATTTCTGTGTCGAGATGTCCACATCTTAGAAATTCGCTTGTTGGTTGCCCTAATGCTTGTCTTCCCAGTTTTGACTTTCTTACAATGATATATCCTACTTCAAAGATCGTTCTAGTGTTGTTTTCTCATCATGAATGTGTGCAATTTGCCGTCTTCGCATACACGTTCCAAGTAGAATGCATACGTCCAGCATCACGAGCCAATGTACCGCCACAGCGTTTCTCGTCAATTACTGAAATTCGAAAGCAGCCTGTACACTCCCAGTCCCCAAAGTCAAAAACGCCAGCACATATGTCGCAACACCCGAAGCTCCTTGAACATCCTGTTCGAGAACAGCCCAACATACAAAGAAGACGAAACTCACAAGTACCAAGATAGCGTAAGCTAGCAAAGTGACAATACCAATGTGCCAGCCCTCGATGAAATAAATACCCCATCCAAGGCTCGATCCTTTTTGTGGGCAGACTGCGAGGCGTTCTTTCAGCTTCTTCGGTATGCGATCAAACAGTATCCCTGTCTCGTCGGCACATTCGGGATGGGTGCACAGATGTAACATGTGGTTTTCGCCGACTGGCGGGATTTTGTCTGCGGGAACAGGGTTATAGCGATATGTATCTTTCAGATCCGCCGGCGGAAGATCATCCTGCTTTTGGATATCGACCAGGTCTGATCTGTACATCTCGAATTGAACAAATTTGATGCTTCGCAGCGATTTCAAAGAAAAACAATTCTTGAAGCGCCCACGCATCTGGAAATAATTTCCTCGAAGAAGACTGAACAGATGTTGGTCAGAGGTGACTTTGGTGAGGTCGAGTTGAAGGAGCTTTGTCGCAAATTTCTGATGTGGGACACATAGCAAGAGATAGAGGATTTCGATGTCTGAAGTCGACGGCTGTGGCTGGCTCACAGAAACGCTCTCAAGCTGATATCGAGGAAGAGAGGGTGTCTCCGCTTTGATCACATTGTTCACATATCGTGATAAACGATTCCATCCTGGAATGTTATGCATAACCGAGCCATTGCCACCTGCATTCGCACTGCGGCTGTTTCTAGTGTTTGTCCGGTTACGAAGCATAGACTCGTATTCTTTCACTGCTCCCGGCCGAAGTTCAATGAAGTCATCATACGATGCATGCCCGCAGTGACATTGCCACTGGATTCGCTGTTTCGATTCGCTTCTGATGACGCCATTGTCTTGCAATTGTAGATTAGGACTTAAACAGCCACTGTTGGCAGTTGCAGGCAGCTCAGCGCTAGCATGTCCAGCCGCCGTGTTATCTCCCCCACTGAATGTACCAACTGATGTAATTCCACAGTTGATCATATTACTAATACCACTCGGTGCTCTCAAGTCTGTTGAGATGCCCCTCTTTGTGTAATCCTCACTCCTTTCGAAGAGGACAGCCGGACTGAATTCACCTAGCGTATTTTCTGAACTTCTCACAGTTTTTGCGGCTTCGGTCACATTTTCAAGATGGTCAGAGTTCGTCTCAAAGCCAGGTATGTCGTCTGCTCTCGCTTCTCGAGTACTTCGCGGTGCAATTCCCAAGTGCATCGGTCTCCTATACTCCGCCCATTGCCTCGGACCCTTCGGAGCGCAGGATTCCGCGTGATTCTCCCACTCAGGCCTACTAGTGAACTCGCGATAGCAATCTTTAGATCCACAGACATAGAGAGGTTGTCCGAGGTCAAAGCTACCCTGTGGTCTGTTATCTATCTTTGCCGCAGGATGCATCATTCTCAAGTGCTCATGTAGATGATCCTTTCGTCTGAAGCCAAACTCGCCAACTCTGCGGCACCATCTGTTAGGACAGTCATATAATAAGTCCTGCGGCCTGTGAATGGCTGAGTGACAGCTTAAGTCATAGCTCCTCTTAAATTGGCGCAGGCAGCCGGGGTGAAGACAGTGATAGGGTGTTGTTTTTGGTACTGCCTTGGTAGTAGACAGGTGCGAGATAGAATGTGGCCCCGGAAACGTTTCGAAGGGATCCGGAAGGCCCATCGAAGATGAACCTGACCCATGTCTGAGTCATAAGAGTGACCTGAGGAAGCTCTGGATGATGGACGGGGTGAATATCTGCAAAGACATCAGTCGGTAGCTTTTTGGAAAACGATTCGCATTGTGTCACTTACCCATGACGTTGGTATGCTTGGTTGTCTTCGTCTATAGGCGGAGAGCTATGAGAAAGTCTGATTACTGACAGTTCAGAGACAGCGGCCCAAACAACGACCCTCACCTGCGATTTCGGTATGCTTGGTCGTCTTCGTTCATGGGCGGAGAGCTATGAGGAAGCCGTATTACTAACAGCTCAGAGACAGCGGCCCAAACAACGACACTTACCGAGAGGAGCCTGGAGGTATCGGATCATAGTAGCTGGACATCGAACGTTCAGGTGCCCCAACATCTTCGGGTGGTTCTACCTTCGACATGATTCCAACCCCGACAATCCAAGAGTCTTAAGTTCAAGACTGTACATTTACTAGCAAATATCCTCAATAGAAGACCTGTCGAGTAGTAATTTCGACTTGGTGCGAACTGTCCCCATCCTATCTAAATCATAAAAAAAGACAACAGAGCTTAATACAAGCAGAGACACGACTTCAACCGACCCAAAAGCCCCGCGATACGAAGGCGAGGCTGACTTCTCCGAGCCACGATTCGGTTCGGAGCCTGCATGAAGCGTGCATATTGCCTCGTAGCCTTGTCGCCTTGTTTTCAGAAAGCGAAGATCTAGACATTACGAAGACAAGCCAGTATGCTATCAGGTCCCGAGGACAGAGAAGGGAAGCAGTATTGAAGAGTACACAAGAGCGAAAAAATAAAAGCTGAGTGTACCTACGCAGAAGTTGGTTCGTTTAAGCAGTGCCGCAAGGCTGACGCTAGGCCAGATGTGGTTGCCATCTTCGTCAGGCAGCAAGTCACAAGTCAAATTTTCCTTGGATCTCTACGTACATAAAGTACCGCATTATTTCAGCTCTTAGAAGTAGCTAAGCTACAAGATATACTCGAGTATAGAGATGAACTCAACTGATCTCCTTCATACTCAGTCAAAATACCAATCTACAAGATATAATTCTTCAACTTTCGACAGATTCACTAGAAACGACACAGAAAACTTACTCCAGTGAATGGATTCTATACAAAGTGTGTGGTTGGAATTTTCCCTTAATCATTAAGATCGAATAAAACAATAATATGTTCAATACTGATGCTATTCTCTATTTTAAGCGTAGAAATAGCCACCCCTCTTATAAAACCGCTTTCTCCCATTCCAAAAAAAAAATTGCCGTACTCAACCCGCACATCTTCATATCATCTGCTCAAAGACTCTATATCCCCCCCCCAACCCCACTCCGTATACCAGGACCCCAAAACCACCATCATCCCACGATCCCAAGATCACACAGTCACGCGATAGGAAATCTCCTCTCGTTGAGAATCTTAGATTAGAAGAATTGCTGTTGACTACTATAATTAATCTTCTGTTCTTCTTTGTAGGTAGATGGCGGGTTTCTTTCACGATCGTGGGGGATATTAGTGTTGGATTTAGGATGGGTGGAGTGGGTGGAGTGGGTGGTGGGAATGAACGAGGGGGGATGTTGTTGGTTTGAGGGGTTCGAGAAGTTGCAGACTGTGATGGTTTGGTGAGAAGGTTGTGGTGTATCCCGTGG
>JAABUL010005638.1_pt1 | contig 15352 bp, 25 predicted proteins | sample 5559151 | NCBI WGS metagenome assembly JAABUL01 (sample SAMN10711876, study PRJNA513368) | rock metagenome | isolation source: Antarctica rocks | place: Antarctica: Victoria Land, Pudding Butte sud | reverse complement strand
CTCAGTCCGGAGTTCCTCCGCTTCGATGCCGCGCTGCCGCCCGCGTTGCGCAACCGGGTCGTCATCAGCCTGCTGCCGGCCGACGTGGCGGCCGATGCCGGCGCATTCGCGTTCGCGCGCAACTTCGCCCGCGGCCGGTCCTATCGCGTCTGCCTGCGCGCTGTCTCGGCGGCGTTGCTGCCGGTGCTGGACCTACCGGCCATGGAGCTCGACTATGTGCAACTCGCCTGGTCGCCCGATCTGCACGACCTGCCATCGCTGCCCGACTCCGGGGGCGCGCGATGGATCATGGGGCGCCCATGCACAGGAGATGCGATCGCGTGGGGAAGAAGGGCAGGCATCGGGCTGTTCGCCACAAACCCCGCCCAATGACATCACGGCGTGGTGGAGCTGAGGGGAATCGAACCCCTGACCTCCTCATTGCGAATGAGAACTTTCCACACGACACCGGATGCAAAGAAGCGACACGAAGCGCCATCGGCTGCGCCAAAGCCCTTGAATGCTGGCCTTTGGAAGGTCACTATCCGACATACGCCGCAAGAGACGACATAAGCCGTCGTCGCGCGGGGTCCGCTGAAGGTCCGCGCGGTAGCTAGCGGACCCGGTGCTGGGATGGTGTGCATTGGCGGTCAAGCTGACGGAGCGGGTCATCGAGCGCTTGGTATGCCCGCCTGGCCAGCGTGACTGCATGGTGTTCGATACCGAGCAGCGAGGTCTCGCCGTTCGCGTCATGGCAGTCGGGACCAAGAGCTACCTGACCCAATACACGACAGCCACACGCAGGCGCCGGGTTCCGCTCGGGAGCGTTGACGCGATTAGCCTCGCCGATGCCCGGGAAGCCGCGCGGGTGGTGATGGGGGAGGTTGCGAAAGGGACCGATCCCGCAACTGAGCGCAAGGCGGCTGCCGCGACAGCAAAGATCGCCGAGCTTCGCGAGCGGACGACCTTGTCCAAGATGGTGGCCGACTGGAGCCGCCTGCACTTGGCAGCACGGCGGCCAGGCTATCAAGCCGAGGCGACCCGCGCGCTGGGGAAGGCCTTCGCGGACTGGTGGCAGCGGCCGGCGGATCGGCTCCAGCGACAGGATGTCGTCGCGGCATTAGACGCCGCCCCGGCGTCAATGGCTCGGTCGGTCGCCGCATACGGACGAGCGTGCTTCGGTTGGGCCCAGAGCAGAGGAGCCGTTCAGCATAACCCATTCTTCGGGATCCGGCTGCCGCCGGACACCAAGCGCGATCGGGTTCTCTCAGATTCGGAGATGGAGAAGATTTGGCGAGCGGCGCGGGGGACCGCGGGCCCTTATGGCCCGATCGTGGCCATGCTGATCCTGACCGCGCAGCGCCGGGATGAGGTGGGCGGCATGACGTGGGCCGAGCTTTCAGGCGATCTGACAGTCTGGACCATCCCGGCTGAGAGAACAAAAAATGGATTGCCCAGCCTGGTGCCGCTGGCGCCGGCTGCTCGGACACTGGTCGAGACGTATCCTAGGAGCGGTCGCGGTCTAGTATTTCCCGGAGAGGGAGGGAAGCGCTTCTCGGGCTGGAGCAAGGCCAAGGGGAAGCTGGACAAGGTGTCAGGCGTGTCCGGCTGGACGCTCCACGATCTCCGCCGAACCGCCGCTACGGGACTTCAGCGTCTTGGGGTCCGGCTTGAGGTTACCGAGGCCATCTTGAACCATGTCTCCGGAAGCCGACGAGGCGTGGTCGGGATCTATCAGCGGCACGACTGGGCGGAGGAGAAGAGGGCGGCGCTGGCGGCTTGGGCGGAAAATGTTCTTGTCGCCGTGGAGGTCTCAGAGGCCTCGCCAAGGGTGGTGCGCCTTCGTTCAACATGATTGCGCCCGGGCGGCCCATAGCCGCGACCCCGCGTGTGGACGCGCTGACCGTGGACGATGTCTTGAGGATGCTCGCGGAAGCCCAGAGGCGCACTACGGCCAAAACTCGATGGCTGACTGACACCAAGCAATCTAACCCATTGACACCGGATCAGTCGCTGATCCTAAAAAGTCTGGTCGGGCATATAACGCTCGCTGCTCAGCGTCGCGCCCGGCAAAAGTCAGCGGATGAGATGGCGTTCGAGAAGTTGATTCGTACGGGCCAGGTCGCGGTTAACGAGCTGCGAGCCGCTCTCCCAGTATATATTGAGCATCTTCAGGATGGGCTACAGCTTCGCGGAGCGCACCTTCGCGCCGCAGTGGAAAGCGCCGAAACCAACTCTGACGAAATACGCGTTTGGCAGAAAACTGTGGCGAAAGGCGCTGAGCTGATCCGGGGATATGAGGAGATGCTTTCTGGGTTGATGGACCTCGACCACGAAGATTTCGAAGATCGATCGTTCAGGAGACAAGCAGAGGGATGGCATCTAGCCGCGATGCAGATCTTCGCTGATGTCCACGCCCTCCTGGGCGGCTCTGGAACCTCCAGAAACGGCCCCGCCGTTCGCTTCATCAAGGCTGCCCTTGATCGCGCCGGCCACCTGCAAGCGACTCCTCCAGCAATTGAGCAGCTGCTCAAGCGCAGTAATCAGCAGATTGCGAGTTTTCTGAGTTCCGGAATCGCCCTTAGAGCCGAACAGATCGTTAGCGCTGCCAAAGACCACAACTGAGCCGAATGTATTTGTGTCCTGGCGCGAGCGCAATGCGCGCGCGATTTCCGCAATGCGCCTCGTTGCGCGCAATTGCGGGAGAAAGCAATGCAACACCAGCTTGTCGGTGCCGAATCGACCCTGGCATTCCCGGCTGAGAATTCCTCGTCTAGCGCCAGGACTGAAATAGTCACCCAGTCCGAAGCCGCGCAATTACTACGGATGTCTGTGCGCCAAGTTCAGCGGCTCGATGAGCTTGGCGAGTTTGCCCCTCGCATCCGTCTCTCAGAACGCAGGGTCGGATATTGGAAGCGGGATTGCCTCGATTGGGCGCGTGCCCGGACTGCTGTCTCTAAGCAAGCCGTCTGACAACGAAAAACCCCACGCTGCGGGCGTGGGGCAGATCGTAGTCAGGTGATGCAGTCGCACGCGTCATATGCCCGATCCGGCCCCAAAATCAACGCCCGCGTCCAGAACAAGGACGCTCATCGTGCATATTTCTCATCGCTTCCCAACCAGCTTCGGCCTGGCGCTCGCCTCGCCGCTGCGCCCGCTCGCCATTCCCTCATCTCCGGCCGCGGCGCTTGCGTTCGCAACCCGCGTCGACCGGCAAGCGGATGCCTATCTCGCCGAGGGGCAGTTCGAGCAGGCAGAGCAGCTCTCGCATCTAGCACTCGAAGCGCGGTGCCGGGCGACAGGGGTGCGGGCATGAGTGAGGTGCTCTCCCGCCCGCCGACCAGCACGGCCCGGTTCAGCTACGCCGACCTCACGCCAGAGGCAGAGCATGCCGTCCGCTCGGCGGCAGCGGCGATCAAGGCCGTGACCGCCCGTTCCATCCGCGAGATCGGGCAACACCTGCTGCTCGCCAAGGCCGCCCTGCCGCACGGCGCATTCACCGTATGGGCCGAGACCGAGTTGGGCATTAGCGGTCGTTCCGCTCGCAACTACATGACGGCGGCACAGTGGCTCGACGGCAAACCGGAAACGGTTGCCGATTTGCCGCCGTCCGTCATCTACGCCCTGGCCAGCCCGACCGCGCCGAGCGAGGTCGTCGAACACGTGATCGCGGTCGCCGAGACCGGAGCGTCGATCGACGTTGTCGCCGTCCAGACCAGGTTGATCACGGCCAAAATCGAGCAGTCCCAACTAAAGAAGGCACAGCGGCGGAACCGAAAGCCTGTGACGTTGGCCGATATCCGAAAGCGTCAGCGGCAGGAAGTTGAGGATTATGCCCGCCAATGCGCCGAGGCTGAAGATAAGATTAGAATTCGGCTTCGCCCGCTCGCGCTCCAAGTTGCCGCGCTGGGGTCGCGGGTTGTCTACCAGCTGTTCGAGGCTCTTCAGCACACACACCAACAGGTGCTGCATGAACTCGTGAAGCAGGCGCTGCGGGAGGGTGCACGATGAGCGACAACGTCACCGGTATCCACACCAGCGTTGAGATCGCTCGCTTGCTGGCACTGTATCAGCAGATTGCGCCCCATCGCGTCCCCCTGCTCCAAGCCTGCTACTGGCGAATCATCAACCTAATGGAGTTGACGCGGGACAGCACGGCGCCGCTGCGACGGATGGACCGCATCGGCCTACCGAGCATCGTGCTCGTCGGCGACGACGATGGTTTTGATAGCGGCCCGGAGGAATGGGTCTCCGCGAAACGACTAACCCGGTGGGCGCGGCTGGCCTTCATTCACGCGACCGGCGGCACGGTCGAATCCTATCACTGGGCCGTCGCCGAGGCGGTCCGGCGTCGCAAAATCGTGCTGGTCGAGACCGGCACCACTCACGTCCACGCCTGGCACCGGCTCTTCGCCCAGGCGGGCGTCGCGAGCATCAACCTGATCCCCTCGAATGGCGGCGCACATCCGATTTCACCCTCGCGGGAGGAACTGAATTGAGCGTCGGCGCCATGTTCGAGATCACGCGGCTTGCGAGCAGCTCAGGCGTTCTCACGAAGCGCATCAGCTTGAACGGGGACGGCTCGCTGAAAAGCGACGGCAGCGCCTGCTTGATGGCAATCGGGGCTGCGGAGCGTTTGCGCCTCCCAAATGTCGAAGCCTTCGCCGCCGCCATCAGCGGGCTGGGCAGCAGCGAAGCGATCGCTCTCGGTTCCCTGCGAGACGGCCTGCCGGAGAAAGTGCAGGTAACGACCGCACGCAAGCTGTCCGAGCTCAACGGCGCCGCGCCACCCGATCTGATCGCCCGGACCGCCGGGCAGATCACGTACCGCCCGTCGCAACTGTCTCTCGCGCTCATCGACATCGACACGAAGGGAATGCCGCAGGCGGTCGCGGATCGGATCGCGAAAGCCGGCGGCTACTGGCCCGCGCTAACTTCAGTCGTGCCGGCTCTGGCCGACGTGGCGCGCGTCGTCAGAACCTCTACCAGCTCAGGCATCACCCGGACCCATACCGGCGAGCCGTTGAAAGGTTCGAACGGGGCGCACGTGTTTCTCGTGGTGAAGGACGGAGCGGATGTAGAACGGTTTCTGCGCACGTTGCACGATCGCTGCTGGCTAGCCGGCTTCGGCTGGTGCATGGTCGGCGCGGGTGGGCAGCTTCTCGAGCGGTCGCTGATCGACCGCACGGTCTTTTCGGCCGAGCGTCTGGTGTTCGAAGCCCCGCCGATCCTTGAGCCGCCACTGCACCAGGATGTCGGCAAGCGAGCGCCGGTCATAACCCCAGGTCAGCCGGCAGCAACGCGCACGATCTGCCCGGAGCTCTCGACGGTCGAGCAAGCGCGGCTGCGCGATCTGAAAGCAGCCGAGCGGACCAGACTTCTCGGCCCGGCGGCCGAGGCCCGCGCCAAGTTCGTCACGGAACAGGCCGAGCGGATCGCGAGCCGCGCTGGATGTCCGCTAGCCGCTGCTCGCCGCGCCGTCCTGCGGCAATGCGAGGGCGTGCTGCTGCCGAACGTGGTGCTGCCCTTTGACGCGAAGGACATGGACGGCGCGACCGTCGCCGAAGTTCTCGCAGATCCCGACCGCTTCGTCGGCTCGACCCTCGCCGATCCCATTGAAGGGGTCGCCTATGGCCGGTGCAAGGCGAAGATCATGCGACGAGCGGACGGCGCGCTCTGGATTCACAGCTTCGCGCATGGCCGCACAATCTATGAGTTGCGATACGACGTGGGATCGATCGAAGCCGCGATCCGCGCCGTCAACCCGGAAGAGATCGCCGACCTATTCATCCGGATGCTGCTCAACGCCGACTTGACCGCCGACGAAGATCAGGCACTGCGCGAGATGGTGCGAACCATGACCGGTGCGAAGGCGCGCCCGCTCGACGCCAAAATCAAAGCCGCGCGCAAGGAACGGGCGGAAAAGCACGCCGAAGCGGAAGCCGACCGCCGCGCAGCAGAGCGAACGGACCCAAGGCCGGCCATCGAGGTTCCGTTGCCGGATGCAGAACGACTGCCGGTTATGGGATTGCTCGACGAAGTGCTGACGGGTTCGGCGTGGCCGATCCCGCCCATGCGCGACCTCGACGGCCATCCGGTCGAAGTCCGGAACCGGCCGCCTATGCTGTTGCACGAATTGACCTCAGAGGGGTCCAACCAGAACGAAGCGAAGGACACCCGGCTACCGGCGCCCGTACTGCCGCTGCTGACGAAACACGATCGCTACACGCTCTCGCACGAGATCGAGCGCCACGTCGAGTTCACGCAGGAGACGGAGAACGATGTGCGGGCGGTCTCCTTACCAATCCCGTTCATCGACCACTTCGTCGCCTACCGCGACTCGAAGCTGCCCCGCGTTGGGGCCATCGTCACAGCACCGCTCGTGATGCCGGACGGCGCATTGCTGGCGCCAGAAGGCCTCGACCGCACGCGCAAGCTCGTGTTCCAGATCGAGCCGAAGCTCATGGAGCTTATGCCCAAAGCGGCCGACTGCACCTCGGCCCGCGCCGCTAACGCGCTCGACTATCTCGTCAGCAAGTGGCTCTGCGATGTCGCCACCGACTTCTCCGGCAAGTGCGTCTCCGTCGCGCTCGCCCTCACAATTCTTGAGCGAGTGCTGCTACCCGAGCGTCCGGCGTTCTTCGTCACGGCCGGAAAGAGAGGTGGCGGCAAGACAACGCTGATCATGATGTTGATCCTTGCGATCACCGGAAAGAAGCCGCCCGCTGCAGCGTGGTCACCGAACGAGGAAGAGCGCCGCAAGGCGATCCTAGCTTATCTCGCCGAGGGCCTGCCCGCGATGGTGTGGGATAACATCCCGGTGGGAACCACGATTGCCTGCCCAACACTGGAGAAGGTCCTTACGGCCGAGAGTTACTCAGACCGCATCCTCGGCCAGTCCACCACAATCAGCGTCCCGGCGTTCACGGTGATGACGTTCACCGGCAACAACATCGGGCCGAAAGGCGACATGGCATCGCGGTCGCTGATGATGCGGTTGGAGGTTGACCGGATCGACCCGGAAAACCGGACCTTTACCCACGCTGATCCCGTCGCTTGGACACTCGACAATCGCGGCATGATTCTGCGAGCGCTCTACACGATCCTGCTGGCGAACCAGCAGCTTCGGCCCGGTCAACAGCGCGAGCGTAAGACGCGGTTCAAAACGTGGTGGCACCTCGTCGGATCTGCCGTTGAGAACGCAGCGGCCACGCTGGTCGAGCAGCAGAAGCGCGCGGCTCACGAAAATGTCCGATATGCCAAATCCGTTGATTTCGCCGAGCTGTTTTCCACCGTCGAAGGGGACGACGAGGAAGGCGCCGCGCTTGGTGATGTCCTCTCAATCCTCGACACGAAATGGCCTGATACTCGCTTCCTCGCGAGCGATGTGGCGAAATTCGCGGAAGGTGACAGCGATGACGCTGCAACGCTTCGTGCATTCTTTGAAGCCGCACGGCGTTCCAATACCCCTGCGCAAGTGTCGACGCTTACCGTCGGGAAGCGCTTGGCGTCTGTCATCGGGGCGCCCGTGCCGGCAGGCGAATACACCTTGAAGCTCGTGCGGGTAGACGCGGACGAAGCTGAGAAGACCAAGCGTGCCACCCGGTTCAAAGTGAGGCGGTTGTGACCGATTTGCGGGATAGGCGGGATAGGCGGGATTTTTTAGCCCTTCGCGCGGAGGCGCGGGGGTGATTTGGTGAAATTACCTGGCGAAATCATCTGTTCGGCGACCCCGCACCGGCTGAAAAATCCCGCCTATCCCGCCTATCCCGCCTATCCCGCAAATCGGAGCCATGGTGAACCCTCGCTTGCGAGCTACGCGCGCGAGGCGAGTTCCCGGCCATGCCCGTGCCGAACCACGCGGTCACGTCCGTTCGGCAGGTGCACGCCCTTCATGCTTGCCAGGAACGCGTCAGCCTCGGCCTCGATCGCCTTGGCCAGCAGCCGGCGGGCGCCGCTGCGGACTCGATTTGGTATCCCCCCTATATTAGCCGCGCGTAAAGCAGGGCGCCGCGTCCGGGAGTGCTCACTCCGCAGCGGCGGCTGTTGTGTTCCCGTAGTGCTCGGCGACAAGAGCAAAGTCGTCCGCTGTTACGGCGAGGAACTGATGCCCTTCGTCGTGCAGCAGTGCGGCGCGGGCCAGGGCCAGAAGCATGACCAGCCGCTCCCTCCCTGATCGGGATTTGTGGCCGCCCCGTGATCGAGCTTCCGCCCGCGCCCGCATGCGAGCGGCTGATGAATTGGCCCGGTTATTTAGCTATATTGATCGAGAGCTGATCTTCGGAACAGCAAAGGAGCACAGCGGACATGGCTGAAAATACTGCGGGAGAGCAGCCGCGGAAGTCTGGCAGGGCATTCACGAAAGGTCAGTCTGGCAACCCAGCAGGCCGTCCCCCCGGCGCGCGCAACACGACGACGGTAGCCATCGAGAAACTGCTGGACGGTGAGGCCGCGGCGATCACCCGAACCTGCATCGAACGCGCGAAGGCAGGCGACGCCATCGCGCTGCGCTTGGTGATGGAACGCGTCGCCCCTCTGCGCCGCGGGCGTCCAGTCCATTTCGACCTGCCCGTGATCGAGAAGGCGTCGGACCTGGCTACAGCGCTGGGCGGCATTCTCCGCGCGACCGCCAATGGCGCGCTCACGCCGGACGAGGCGGCGACGGTCGCGACCGTGCTGGACGCCAAGAGGCGGGCGATCGAGACCGTTGAATTGGAGGAGCGGTTGGCGGCGCTGGAGAAGGTGACCGGGGGCGCGCGTTGAGGCTGCGACATGGAAGCAGAGCCGCGATCCTAGCGCGACTCGACGTGCAACGCCTGCTCGCCAGCACGGAAGAGCTTCACCGAGTAAGGAACAAGATATGAGTGAGAGAATGCGCCGGCGGCTGGAGGCGGTCGAAACCAAGACGGGCGCCTCCGCCCCTCGCGTGATTACTCGATGGAAGCCGGACGGTTTGGACGACGCCGCATACGCCGCTTGGCATGCGGCCGAGGTCGCGCCGGCTGAGCGGGCCGGGGCTCACGTCGTGGTTTACAGCTTTCTGCCGTGGCCACCGCGCAGCGGTCTCGGTAGTGTCTCAGTTTGAAATTGGTGGCTCCTAGCCGGGCCGCTCGCGTTCGGCCCCCGCCTCCGTTATGCTTAGCGGAAAGCACGGGAGCCGGTCCATATGTCGGAGCGACGAGAGCTATATCGCAGCCCCCACGGGGATTGTTGGTTTCTAGGGCGAGAGCCAGAGAACGGTCAAGCGTTTGTAATACATCAACCGAATGGACCGTCTGGAGGACGCCTGTCCCACATCGAATTGGGCGTGTTTTTGAGCACTGATGGGGGCAAAGGTCCGGAACATCAGGCACTGTTGCGTCTCATCGGAACACTGGTGGAGGTTCCTCCGTATGCCGACCGGACCTAAAGGCGAGCGGCGGCCCGCCGACGTGATCGGCGCGGCGGTCAAGGTAATGCGGATCGCGACCGGCGAGGAAACGGACCCACTGCCGCTAGACGACGGCAAGGACCCGGCTGCGGTCAGCATGGGCCGGAAAGGGGGAGCTGCCCGAGCCGCTGCTATGACGCCGGAACGGCGGGCGGAGATCGCAAAGAAGGCAGCGGCTAAGCGGTGGGAAAAGTGAGGCACGCAACAGGCGAAAGGTTTTAAGTAGGTCAATTTCAAACTGAGATACTACCGACCTGCCGGCCTGCCAGGCTGACGCGCAGGCTGAAGAGTTCCAATCGCACAAACGACACTGTCGCCAGCATGTCCGCCTTCACCCACATCAGCGGCGCCGAGAACGGGGCAGGCAACGGAGCAGCCCATCGCGCACGTCCGCACCTGGCTCCGGCGCACGACTCAGGATCAAAACGGCCCTGCCCGTCGACATGAGCGCAACCGCAGCATCACGGAACGCTAGCGGGATTGAGGCGAAGTCGGCATCGTTGGCGAGCAGCCACACCTGCCCGACAGGGTTCATGGCGTCGCGCGCCACTATGGATCGATGTGGGTGCTGCGCAATCTGCTCCTCGGTGAGATCAGGAAGGCCGGCAATCAGGCTCACACCTGTCGCGTCATAAATCGAGCCGGGAAAGCCGATCATGTCGACGCCTGCGGCGAACAGCCGCCGAGCGCTTCGAGCGGCGTGTCGGGCGCGAACCCGGGCGCCGCGGCCGGCTTGAACTCGAACAGCGGCAGCCCCCGCGCGGTCTGGCCCATGACGGTCGCCCGGGCCGGCGCGGCGAACTGCATCAGCATGTCACTTCGACCTGTCCCTCAGGCGGACGCCAACGCCGCCGCCGTTCTCGGGGATGAACTCAACGCCGGCATCCTCCAAAGATCGGCGTAACGCAGCGAGCGTCGCCCTGTTGGGCGCTGTCTGGCCGCCTTCGAACCGGATCACCGTCGTGACGCCTACCTGGGCCGCGTCAGCTAACTGCAGGGTGGTCCAATCCAATGCGGCGCGTGCCATGCGGCACTGCTGGGCACTCAATCCTAATTCACTCACCCTGTAGATTTCCTATTGTTCTGTGGCGAAAGATAGGGCACATTAAATCTATCACGCTGTATCAAACAAGGCTTAATCTCATGGCCTACACCTACCGCAACCGGCCCAGCCACTCCGACGTGTTCCGGGCCGTTCCACTGCTCAAGCCAGCGTCGATCCTGTGCCCGTTCGATCCGATGCCCGCGGCTCCGACGGGGCCCTACACGGGGCCGCAGCTTCCGCCGACTGAACAGGAACTGCGGCGCCGCGATCTCGCCAACGCAGAGGCCACGCTCACCGGGCTGATGAACGCGCTCACCGTGGCCCGCGCCGGTATCGGCGAGGCGAACCGGACCCACACCGCGCCGGTGATGGATGGCAGCCGCGTCCTCATGCCCGCGATCCGCTTCTCGGCCGCCAGAATGCGTGATCGGAAGAGCTACGCGTTCCGCCTGTTCAACCGGCGCCGCGTCGAGATCGTGGCTGCCCGGCGGTGTGTCGATGCCGCTCGCGCAGTGCTCGGCCTGTCGGCGCTGGCCGTGGTCGAAGAACGCGCGGCGACGAAGGCCGCGGTCCGCGCCAGCAAGCGCGTTCCTGTTCCCCCGATCGCGTCGGCAGCGACCGCCTGACGCCATCCGCGCCGGGCGGTTCCCGGCACCAGCGGTCGGGCTGGCGGGTGCTCAGAACACTCGCCAGCCCTGACCCCGGAATATGAGGTTGATCATGTCCAAGGCTGTCCCAACACATACACCAATGCTCGCGAAAGCGCGGGCCGCCAAACTCGAAGCGACGATGCCGGACGGCGATGAGGAGCCGGCAGGGACCATAGCCGAGGCCTGGGCGTGGGACCTGGTCAACGACCTGCTTCGCATCAGCGGGAGGGCCTGACCATGGCACACAGGCCCAGCAAGCCGGTCATGGCGCCCGCCCTGCCGCCGCCCACTGAACTGGAGGAGGCGCTCGGCCGGCAAATCTCTGCTCAACTGCAACAGCTCTGCGTTCAGCTGAAGCAACGTAACCTCGACAACGCGGTCCTGATGGCACAGCAGGCAGCGCGGGGGCGCGGTCCGCTGGTCGACTACTTTTGCGAGCTGGGGCGGCGCTATGACGAGCTTGTGCAGGAGCCGGAGAAACCGAAGCTGCAGCTAGTGAAGGGGAAGTCGGCATGATGCCGCACCCCGACCCCCGCACCGTTCGGCGCGCCCTGGGCGTCCTGGAGCGGCTCCCGCACGAGGCCCTGGCCGACCTGACCGAGCGCCTGATCGACCGCCTGGACGGCGCCGAGCCGGAACCGGACCTGGAGCCCGAGGTGGACTGCTGCACGGCCGGGGAGGACGGTGGGCTACCCATGCCGGGCGACAGGTCGCCTGGCGACGCAGACGACGCGGAACCCGATGACGCGGACCGCGGGACCGGCGAGGACGAGCCCGACTTTCGAACGCTGCGGGCCGAGCGGGACGGGTTCGTCACCGTCGAGCGGCGCCCGGTGGTGACCGTGCTTTACCGCGGCGGCAGGCCCGTGCGGGTGCAGACCGTGCGGTGGGAGCGGCGGGCATGAGCGGCGGTCGTAAGACTCCGGCCGGCTCCGGTCCGGCTGAGCACAAACGGCAGCCTTCCGTTCGTGGTAGCAGCAAGAACCGGCACCCGACCGAGGCCGACCTGCTTGCGGTGTTCCGTCGCCTTGATCCGGACGGCAAAGCCGCAGTGATGCGCATGGTCGCTCGGCACAACGCTGGCGTGCCGTTCGGGGAGAGCCTGGCGGAGCTGCGGCGGGAGATGGCGTTGTGACCCGTGCCTTCGTCTGGCCACCGCGGCCGAAGCCGGGGAGGTGACGGCCGGCTTAACCGGAGGTCGACCGAGGGTCGCCCTTTCTCTTGCGCGCCGGGCGCCTTCGTCCGCTGCTTTCAGCGGCTCGTATTGTCCTAAGCGCAGACGCGATTTAGCTCGGCACCTTCGGATTGGACAACGAGCCGGGCAAGCCTAAGAGCCGCGTACCCGTCCTCCGCCTCGGCGGCGACGAGTGCGCGGTCGAGCCTCTCTCGCGTGAGCACGCACGCTGTCACCGCTTTCAGCGCGGCCGTCAGTGCGCGAGCGGTGTTCAACCCACGCGTTCGCTCCTCGGCCGTCCCAACATACGCCGATTGGAGTGCAACATAGAGCCGTCGGGCTGGCGTATGTGCACGCTCAGGCGGCATGATCTGCTTGCCAAATAGGAAACGCGCGCGCGCAGTCAGTTCGACTTTCGTTTTTTCGCGGAAGACGATCACGGCGCCGTTGATCATCAAAGTCTCGCCCGAGCGTAGGTCTAGGACAAGGCTGGACATGTTCGACTACCCCAACACCACCAGAGTTCCGTTCAGCCAAGAATACCTGAAAACTGTTAGCGCGTCCTTAACGGCCCAGGCAACTCTGTTGCTGCCTGATGGGCAACGGGGAGCTGCCACGTAATGAAGCAAGCTCAAGCCGGCCGCCGGCCGCCAGGCCGCCGAAGCAACCGGCGCGGGATCACGTCGAACTCAGGGGCGGCCTTCGGGTCGCCCCTCGAATCTATATGGCGTGTTCACGATTTCTAAAGAAAGCCAGCTTACGTTGCTTGCTGCATTGTTCTCTGGCGATACGGAAAACCCATGTCGGTCCACATCCATCCGCGGCAAACGCGTTCCTGTGCGCACCACGTCCTTGTGGGGCGCCTCTTGCATCTTGCCGAAGATACCGAGCGCGCCGGCTTACGTCCCGAGGCCCTCCTGCTCACCGGGATGGCCTATTCCGTGCTGGATCAAACGGCCGGCCCCGACTGCGCAATCGATCCACCATGCGCGTTGTAACGGAACCGTGAGGTGTGTTAAGGTGCTGCTCACAAACGGGCGTATTTTGCGGTGAGAACTAGCCGCCTCTCTGGTGCGGCGGTGGTGTTTTGCATACATATCGATTCTATGAGATCGGGCGGAACAACAGGATTGTAGGGCCGCCAGTCGTAACCGAGGCGGACAATGACGAGGTCGCGCTGAGCCACGCGCGGGAGCTGCTCGGCAATCGCGCGCTCGAAGTGTGGCACGGAGCCCGTCTGGTCGCGACGTTGGCCCAACGCTGAATTTCTTTCATGTTCTTGACCTGGGTTCAGGGCTTGCCACCAACTCCACCGCCCAGCACGCCGGCGGCCCCCTGCCCGTGCACCGCATGAGCCCAGCGACCAGGTAGACGGGCACCGGCGCCCGGCCGCAGCATTTGCACCGCAGCCGCGGGATGACCTGACTGAGCGGGCGATCGCCACACTGAAGCAGCATGCGGACGGGTAGGTCCACGCTCCGGCCCGAGATGGGGCAGTGTAGGTCCAGCCGGCACTCCGGCCAGTCCGAAAGCTTGTGGTGGACGCTGAAGTCGGGAGGACGCGCCCGCCACTGACGACTGACAGGCTGCCGCTCGCTCTTCCCTCGGCGCCGGGACCGCTTTACGCCGGTTGTATGCGCCGCCCGATCCTCGCCGCCCGTGCGTTGGTTCGCTCCCTCTGATGCAGGGCGGCCCCCGGTCCGCACACGAGTTGGCGAAATGCCTTCTGGCTGTCGGACAGGCGCAAGATCGGACTGCCTTCATCATCCTGTTTGAGCATTACGCGCCGCAGCTGAAGACTTACTTTTGCGGGCTCGGGGTGCCGTCCAGCATGGCTGACGACGTCGTTCAGGAGACCATGCTGATGCTCTGGAGGAAGGCGCATTACTACGACCCGGCAAAAGGACCGCCTTCGGCGTGGGTGTTTACCATCGCCCGCAATCTCCGCGCCACAAAGCTGCGCGAGCGCCGCTTGACCTCAATCGAGGACGCTTTGCTGAGGATGGAAGATCCGGCCGCGAGGGCCGATGACCTGCTCGCCGCAAGCGAAACCGAGTCCCGGTTACGTCAGGTTTTGAACACCCTGCCCAAGGAGGACGCCGATTTGCTGAAGGCATCATTCTTGGAACAGAAGTCGCATCCAGACATCGCCAGGGCGCGTAACCTCCCTTTAGGGACGGTCAAGTCGCGCCTGCGGAGAACACTATCCCGAGTACGGAAGGCTTTGTCTGAGTTACCATGAACGCCGGAGACCGAACGCCACAACGCCATCCGAGTGAAGCGACGTTGCTCGCCCATGCTTCGGGCAGCCTCGGGGTCGCGCACCGGTTCGTCGTCGCGACACACGCGATGAATTGCGCGGACTGCCATAACGCGATCCTCGCCGCCGAGCGGATCGGTGGCGTGCTGCTTGATGGGCTTGCGCCGACAGCGTTGCAGCCGGAGGCGCTGCGACTATGCCTGGCACGGCTGGAGACAGCCACGGCCTCCACCCGCGCTCATCGGCCCGCGGATCCGCCGCCGCGAGTGGGCAAGCTGATGTTGCCGCCTGCGCTACACGGCCTTCAGCCCGGGAAGCTGCGCTGGCTGGCGCCCGGAGTTCGGCACGCGACCCTCTTCAAGGACGAACGCGGCACGCTGCATCTCCTTCGTGTGAATTCGAACATGGCGCTGCCTCAGCACTCGCATCGCGGATTGGAGCTCGCTTGCGTACTTCAAGGCGCGTGCCACGACGAGAGCGGCCAATACCTCGCGGGCGACGTGAGCGAGGTGGGCGATGAGGATGAGACGGCGGCGCAACAGGGTGGGAATCGCGAACACCTGGTCGTGACGGACCCGCCGGGAGATTGCGTCTGTATCCTGGCCACGACCGGGCGACTGCGATTCAGGAATCGGCTGGTGCGCCTGCTACAGCCGATTATGCCGTTCTAGGGCCTGTCGAGAATCGCGGGATTGATCGGGATAGGGGGGCGCCTCACGGCGCCGCCCCTCCCACACCACCGGGCATACGGGTCCGTACCACGGCGGTTCGACCGGATTAAGCTGGAGCTGGAACATAGAGTCGGGGAAGACCG
>JAABUL010005637.1_pt1 | contig 15353 bp, 9 predicted proteins | sample 5559151 | NCBI WGS metagenome assembly JAABUL01 (sample SAMN10711876, study PRJNA513368) | rock metagenome | isolation source: Antarctica rocks | place: Antarctica: Victoria Land, Pudding Butte sud | reverse complement strand
GCTTCGCGCTGCCCTCTCCCGCCCCTCCGGGCCTGCCAGTGCAGCCCTCCGGGCACCTTCCAGGCCTGCCAGTGCAGCGCCAGTGCGTGAGCGGGCGAGGGTTAGGAGTAGGAACCTACCCCTCGCCCCTCCCTAAAGGGAAGGGTAAGAACATCTTCTTTCCGGCTCCCCAGAATTGGGGCGGGGGGGCGATCTTATAGGGGCGGGGAGAGCCTGCTTTTACTCCCTCTACGCGCTCTTCCCTTGCCGTCGCCGCAAACGAACGCCGAGACGCCAAGACTACGTTCCACGAAACAGAGGTCTCTATGCCCGCACTGCCCCCTGAATACTTCCGCCGCCAGGACGAGACGCCCGACAAAGACTTTTACCAATCGCCGCGCCTGGTCGCGCATATTGACGACCCGGCCATTGCCGCGCTGGGCGAGTTTCTGCGCCCATTGGTTTCACAAGATGCCGACGTGCTGGACTTGATGTCGGCGTATCTCACGCACCTGCCGCCGGATGTCCGCGCCCGCTGCGCCCGCGTGGCCGGGCTGGGCATGAACGCGCAGGAAATGGCCGCCAACAGCCAACTGACCGAGTATGTGGTGCAGTCGCTCAATGACGACCCCATACTCCCCTACCCCGACCAGTCGTTTGACATGGCCCTCTGTACAGTCAGCGTGCAGTATTTGCTGCGGCCCGGAGAAGTGTTTGCCGAAGTACGCCGCGTGCTGTGCCCCCAAGCGCCGTTCGTGGTGTCGTTCTCCAACCGCTGCTTTCCCACCAAAGCCACCGCCGCCTGGCTGGGCATGAGCGACACGCAGCACGCCGCTTTGGTGGCCTATTACTTCCAGGAGAGCGGCGGCTGGCAGGAGCCGCAGGCCGTGGACATCAGCCCCGCGCCGGGCGCATCCGACCCGCTGTTTGTGGTGTGGGCGCGCACGGCGGTATAATAGGCACATGGGCTTTTTTAATCCACATACGCTGATTGCGTCGCTCATTTGGGGCACGGTGGGCGTGGGCTTCGTGATGTATGGGCGCAAAGCCGGGGAGATATTCCCGGCTCTGGCGGGCCTGGGCATGGTCGCGGCCTCTTATCTCTGTCCTACTGCCCTGAGTATGACCCTGGTGAGCGCGGGGCTAATTGTTGTTTTGGTTGTCCTGCAAAAGCTGGGGTATTGGTAGAGCGCACAGTCATGTTTACCCTCACCGACACGCAGCGCCTCCTGCTCGCGACGGCACGGGCCTGGCAGGGGGAAAGCGAGCGGCGTTTTGACCACTGGTCGCGCCGCGAAACGATGCAGGCCGCGACCCAGGCCTTTGCGCAGACCCTGGCCGCGAGCGGGCTGCGCGCCGGGCGTCCGCTGGCCGCCGGGACGCGCGACCGGCTGCTGCATCTGGCCGCATCGCTGGCTCCCAACCGCACCCTATCGCGCCGTTTGTATGCCCCGAACCCCGCTGCCTTTGACCGACGATTGGCGGAAATGCTGGGGGGCGATGCTCCCCTGGAACTGCGTCTGCGGCAGTTTGTCGCCGCACCCGGCGCGGGAGCATTCACTGCCGCCCAGCTTTTGTGCGCATCCGCCCCCGACACTTACCCTCTGCTGACACGCGCCGCCCTGCGCCGCCTGCGCTTTTCGGCGGCGCAAAAGCGCGATGCCCTGGCCGATGCCGCCGCGCGCTACGACTTCGCGCCGCCATCAGCCCCCGATGCCGCGCAGTCCCTGCTGGCCTTGTTTGCGATCTATGAAGACGTGCGCCGCGCCCTGGGCGTCGCGTCTTTCCCCGAAGTAGATGATTTACTGAAGGGCGATTGGGCCTTGCTGCCGTCTCAAGTGGAGGGGATGGGGAAAGAGGCCCGCGCCACCCGGCCCACGCGCCCGCTTGCGGGAGAGGGTGGCGCGAAGCGCCGGGTGAGGGCTTCCGAGGGTGGCATTCCTATGCCGGGTGAGGGCACTCCGGGGGACGCGCAGCGCCGGGAGAGGGACGCCGGGGGCCATTCAAATACTACGGGGGCGAGGGCCGCTGCCGTCACCCGTGAAGCCGAGACGCAGTACAACGCCGCGCCTGTGCTGACCGAGACCGGCCTGCTGGCAGCCATAGAAGAGTATGCTTTGGCGCAGGGGTTTACGTTCCCGCCCCATCTGCTGCGCTCGTACTATGTCGCCCTGCAAACCAAGCCGTTCGCCATCCTGTCCGGGGTTAGCGGCAGCGGCAAAACCAAAATGGCCGAGCTGTTTGCCGAAAGGCTCACCGGGCATGCGCCCGCGCAGTTTCGCCTGCTGCCGGTGCGCCCCGACTGGGCGGACAGCGCCCCGCTCTTTGGCTACCACAACGTTCTGGCGAACCGCTATGTCTCCACGCCGTTTCTGGACATGGCACGCACCGCCGCGCGCCCCGAAAATCGCGACCGCGCCTACTTTGTCTGCCTGGACGAGATGAACCTGGCCCGCGTGGAGCACTATTTAGCCGACTATCTCAGCGCATTAGAGTCGCGTTCTCACCGCGTGCCTCTGCATGAAGACGTGCCGGACTTTGTCCTGCCGCCCAATGTGTTTGTCACGGGGACGGTCAATGTGGATGAAACCACGCACGCGTTCTCGCGCAAGGTGCTGGACCGCGCCAACACGCTGGACTTTGACGCCGCCCCCATCTCGCTGGAGGCTGCGCCGGGCGGCAAAGGCGCGGCGCTCGCACTGGGGGAAGACACGCTGCCGGCTGCCCAATCTCAGCAGTTGTTTTTGCAGTCGCGGGTGGTGGGCGTGGGACGCGCCCGCGAGCGTTTGTCGCAGATTGATGCCCGGTTCGGAGAGCGTGCCCTGTCGGCTCTGCAGGAGGTCAATGATCGTTTGCACGCCTATCGCCTGCACTTCGCGTACCGGGTGCGGGACGATGTGCTGGCGTTTCTGGCGAATGCGTTTGATGCTCAGACCCATCAGGGCCTGCTGCTGCCGGACAACGAGGAAAACTTTGCTCTGGCGCTGGACTTGCAGATGTGCCAGAAAGTCCTGCCGCGCATTGGCGGCCTGCACGACACGCTGGCTCCGCTGCTGGCCGACCTGCAAGCCTGGGCCGAAGCCTGGCCCCTGCCGCGCACAGCGTCCCGCCTGGCCCGCATGCGCGCCCATGCTGCGCTCACGGGATATGTTCGCTTTTATGAGTAGCTGAGGTGCAGTCGTCGTCCACATGACTACCAGGTGACTACCACAACACTACGGCAACACTACGGCAACACTACGGCAACACTACGGCAACTGGTATGATAGCTTACATAAAAACAACGCATGGGAACCCCGTTCGTCCTGGGGAAATGAAACATTATGGTTTACTATACTTGTCTTTGGGGGGTCTTACTGATGATGCTTTCTCTGGAACCGAGCCTCGCGGGCACGCCCGCGCCTGAACCCGCCCCGACCGGGCTGATGTGCGACCTGCTGGCAGCGCCCGCCTTGGTGGAGCTTCGTTCCGCGCAGCCACGGTTTAGCTGGATCGTCAACTCCCATCTGCCGAATGAAGCGCAGAGCGCATATCAACTGTTGGTGCGCACAGCGGACGACGGCGCGGCGTGGGACACGGGCAAAACAGCGTCCGACCACAGCACGGCGGTCGCTTATGCGGGCACGGCCCTGGCTTCGCGCCAGGCGTACAAGTGGCGCGTGCGCACGTGGAACCGGCAGGGCACGGCGAGCGCGTGGTCTGCATGGCAGCCATTTCGCATGGGGATCGTGCGGACGAGTCCGGGCATAGGGGATGAGCGTATCACGGTCGCCCGCTACCCACTGCAAGTCACCGCCGTGTCCCCGGCCAAGACAGTCTCTGTCGGCGTGGGGCATGAGTTTCTGGACTTTGGGCGCGATGCCTTTGCCGGGCTGACATTGACCCTGACCAGCCCGGAGGCAGGACGTGTCGTGGTGGTTCACATGGGGGAGGTGCTGAGCGGGCCGAGCCAAATCAATCGCGCGCCCGGCGGCTCGCGGCGTTACCATCGCGCCGAGCTGACACTGGCGGCAGGGACGCATACCTACACGGTGCCGCTCATTGCCCATGATGCGCGCCTGATGCCGCCGAGTGTTGGGCCGGTCATGCCGTTCCGCTACGTGGAGCTGGAGAACTGCCCCCTGCCTGTTGTCGCGCACCAAAACACGGCGCATTATTTGTTTGACGACACCGCGTCCCGCTTTGACAGCGCCGACCCAACCCTGAATGCCGTGTGGGACTTGTGCCGCTACACCATGAAGGCAACCAGCTTTTGCGGCGTCTTTGTGGACGGCGACCGCGAGCGCCTGCCCTATGAGGCCGATGCGTACATCAACCAACTGGGGTATTACGCCGCCGACCGGGAGTTCACCATTGCCCGTTATTCCCATGAATATTTGCTTCTGCATGGGACATGGCCGACCGAGTGGGCCTCGCATTCGGTGATGATGGCGTGGGAGGATTACCTGGCAACCGGCGATGACCGCAGCATGGCGGCGTTCTACGACGACCTGAAATTGCGGACGCTCCTGAGCCTGGCGCGGCCCGATGGCCTGATCAGCACCACCGAGCCTCCGGTCTCGCCCGCTTTAGCATCGGCCCTGCACATGCCGCGCCTCCAGGATATTGTGGACTGGCCGCCGCCGGAGCGCGATGGATACGACATGAAGCCCGTCAACACAGTCGTCAATGCGTTCCATTATCATTCGCTCGTGCTGATGGCGCAGATTGCCGATGCGCTGCACAAAACGCAGGATGCCGCCATGCTTCGGGCCAGTGCGGCGCGCGCGGCGCAATCGTTTAACGCCAAACTATTTGACCCGCAGACCGGGCTTTACGTAGACGGCGAGGGCAGCAGTCACAGCTCGCTGCATGCCAACATGTGCGCCTTAGCGTTTGGCCTGGTGCCGCCGGAGCGTGTGGCCCATGTCGCGGACTTTGTTGCGGGCAAGGGCATGGCGTGCAGCGTCTACGGCGCACAGTACCTGCTGGAAGCCCTGTACCATGCCGGAAAAGGCGCTGCGGCGCATGCGCTGATGGTCGCGCCGGGCGACCGAAGCTGGGCGCACTGGGTAAACACGGTGCATACAACCATGACCCTGGAAGCCTGGGACAATAAATACAAGCCCAACCAGGACTGGAACCATGCGTGGGGGGCCGCGCCCGCCAATATTATCCCGCGCGGGCTGATGGGCATTCAGCCGCTGGAGCCGGGCTTCCGGCGCATGCGCATCCAGCCACAACCGGGCGGCCTGGCCTGGGCATCCATAGACCTGCCGACCGTGCGCGGCCCTGTCCATGCCGCATTTCATTCCACTGAAGGCAAGCTCACGCTCACTGTCCGCCTGCCCGCCAACACTTCGGCACAGGTCGCGCTGCCCGCGCAGGGCTTGTCCGACCCGCATGTGCTGGTTGACGGCGTTCGTCATGCCGGGCGCATGGAAGGGGACTTTGTCGTGATTGACACGGTCGGCTCCGGCGCGCACACACTCACGCGCTGAACTATGGCTGAATGATGGAGCCTTTCCCCGACACGCCGCCCCTGCTGACTCCTGCCGAGCATGCCCGCATGCTCCAGGACATTGCGCAGGTCAGCCTCGCGGTCGCCGCCCGCGCCGACACCAGCCGCGCCTGGGACGACTTGGACGTGGCTTCAGGGACGGGCACAGCCCCGCCCTGCCCGCGCGAACGGCTGGGCTTTCTGCGCCGCGCCCTGCCCCTTCTTGCGCAGGCGAGCAAGCAGATTGCCCATTCACCCCTGACCGACCTGCACACCGACACACGGCGCACCCGTCCGCCGGGCCGGGCGCGCCGCGTGTCCACGCCCGCTCTGCTGCGCGCCGCACGCACGGGCCATGCAGGGCAGTGGGTGGACGAAACACTTTCCCGCGCTACCCTAAACACGCCGGAAGCCCGCACCGCCCGGTCGTTTCTCGGCAGGCTGCGGCGCGATGCCGATGCCGTTGCCGCCCTTGCGGATGCCGCCGCGCTGGCCGATGTCGCCGCCGATGCCCAGGCATGTGCGCATCGGCTGAAAGCTCTCCAGACATTGCCCGTCTGGGAGTCCCTCACCGACGACCCGAACGCGTGGACGGCTCCGCCTTCCGAGCGCATGCTGCGGCACCCCGCCTTTGGACGCATTGCAGCGCTTATTCGGGAGTACCGGCGCGCGTTTGCGTTTGACTGGGAGCACCCGCTCTTTGCCCTGCCTGCCCGCGCGCAGTGGCAGCTTTACGAGACTTGGGGCGTGTTCCAAACTGTGCATGCCCTGCTGCTTCTCGGCCTGGCTCCCTCTCCCGGCGCACTGGCACAGACGGGCGGCCTGCTGGCAACACGCCAAACCCTGCTGACCCTGCGCCTGGCCGTCGGCGAAGCCTCGCGCCTAGACTTGCAGTGGCCTGACGGCGCGCAGTTGTCTTTGTTCTACAATCGGCAGTATCCCGCCGGGCTGCGTTCGCTGTCCCGCACGCTGCAGCCGGACATCTGCCTGGAAAACGCGCGGGGCGACACGTTTCTGCTCGACCCCAAATACAAAGCGTATCTCCTGCCCGGCGATGAGGGCGGCGATATGGACCAGATGCACGCCTACCGCGATGCCATTGTCGCCCCGGACGGCTCCCGGCCTGTCCGCCGCGCCTGGTGCTTGTACGCCGGGAGTTTGGACGCCGAAACGCGCCCCGTCATCGCCTACGGCACGCCGGACGCCAGCATTGTCGGCGCACTGCACCTGCGTCCCGGCGACGACGCGGGCTTTGCGCGCCTGTGCGCCCTGCTGGGCGCGTGGCTTGGGATTGGGGCGAGAGAATAGGGGCAGGCAGAGTGGCTCCCCTCCTGGCCGTTTAGGAACCTACCCCCGGCCCCTCGCGGTCAGCGCCTGTCGCGCAGGGTGATGGCGTGGGAGCCATTCACGGGGACGCGCACGTCAAAGCGCGCGGGCTGCGACCTACCGTCAACAAAAAACGTCGTATGGCGCGGGTTGCCGGTGCAATGAATACGCAGCACGGTCTGCCCGTCCTCACGGGATGCTTCCAGGGTAAAGACGCCGCCCCGAAAGGCAATGTTATCCGCCCGGACGCTGCGCAGCGTGGTCGGCACCTGCGGGGCGAGGCGCAGGCCATCCGCCCCGACAGTGACACCGAGAAACGCATACAGGAAACTAGCCGCCGAAACGCCGCATTCGGGGAACTCGCTGAACATCACGCCGACCGACCCCGCGCCGCTGTCGCCCCCCTGCACCTTGGAGCCGTCCCCGAGAATGCCGCCGCCGGACAGGCGGTCGGGTTCGGCGTAGCGCGTGAGCATCGCCAGGTACCGCTGCCAGGCGCTGTCAGCCCCCACATAACGAGCACGGGAGATAATATCGTACCCGGCCTCGTACAAGTCCGCGCCGCCGTTTTGCAATTGGTCGTTCCACGGCCATTTGCCCACGGAGTATGCCCACCAAGCAGGGTTGTAAACCGTGCTGCTGCGCGCGCCAAACGTCCACTTGGCATAAATGTCATGGGTGCGTTCTCCCCCAGGGCCAATGGAAACGCCGTGGTCAAGCCAGTCGTAAATGGCCTGCGCCTGTTTGGGAGACGCAAGCCCCGCCTCCATCGCCATGGTGTTGACAAATGTATAGCCGTAGTCCTGCACCGTTCCATCGGCGTCTACGGCCCCGGCGTAGCGGCTGGCCCCGTCTTTATTGCCCTTGCGCTCCAGCCAGAACGCTTGGTTGAACGCAGCCCGCGCTTTGGGCATCAGGCCGCGCAGGAAGGCGGCGCGGGCAGGGTCGCCAAAGCGCTGCTCCACTTCGGCCATTGCCCGCAGGGACAGATAAAACTGGACACTGGCGTAGGCGTCCTTGCCCCCGAACGGCAAAAGATCGTAGTAGTTGCTGCCGACCCCTTTGCCGGGCAGGCCATTATGCATTGCGTCGCCGTCTTTGCCCGACGCGTGGATAATTCCCTCGGCGGCGCCGTTCCACCAGGTCAATTGATACTGCATCGCCCGGCGCATTTTTCCCAGCAGAGTGTCGCGCGCGGGCACGAGGCCGGGGCGGGTCGGCGGGTCGGCGCCCGGCCCCACGCTCGGGGCTTCCGTGGTCAGCAGCGCCTTGTCGCCTGTCCATCCATACAAGCGCCAGGCGGCGTTGATCAGCACGGCATTGGAGTCTAAATGCCGCGTGTCAACGCCGCTTGGGAACGGCCAGCCGCGCTGATTTCCCCATGTATACGCATAGCCGTCGTGCCCGTAGCCATCGTCCCCGACACTCCAGCCCGGCAGCGAAGCGCGCAGATCGTCCCGGTACGACGTGTCGGCGAAGCCATGCTCTATCGCCGACCAGTCGCTCCACACGCTCCCATCGGCAGTCTGCCACCAGAAGGCGGTTTCATGGTAAAAGTCCGCCAGCAGCGCGTTCAGGGAAAACTGCGCCCCCGCGCTGTTGACGATCCTCTTATCCGGCGAGACCGAAAAGCGCGGGATGCCGTGTCCACTTTGCAGGGTCAGCGTGGGGGACACCGGCTTCACGCGGGCCGTGAATTGATGGTCGCTTTGCGCCGAACTATCCTGCGCCACGGTCAGCGACACAAAGTCCGGCTGAAAGCGCAGGGCCTGCGCCCCCGCCGAGGCCGCAATATCAATCTCAAAACCGCAATGCGTCGCCAGGCGCACCGCCTGCCCCTCCCGCGCATCCATCTCCACCGGCGTCGCGTTGCGCTTGAGCCTCTCTATTGTGACGATTTTCCCCGACACCAGCGATGTAAACGTGGTCACTCCGCCGAGCGGCGGCATGTCCGGCTTGAAGTTGCGGCCCGTAGTGCGGTCAAAATAGCCGCTGTTGATAAACGGCAGTTCGGCCTGCCAGGTGGCCGGGGCGGGCGCGGCCAGATGCAGGGCGTAAATCACTTCCGGCCCGCGCAGCGTGACCGCCAACCGATCCCCGGCATCGCTGACCGCCTGCAAAGCGTCAGCAGTCTGTGTCCACCGCCAGCCCCCAGTAGGAACCGCGTCTCCTACCCAGGACAGGCGCTGCACGAGGTTTGGCGAGAACGCAGACGCGCGCGCGGCCCGCGCCTGCCAGGACACAATGCCGCCGTCCTCGGCGACCACCACCCGGTAGAAATTATCGGCAAGCACGCGCCCCCGCGCCGGCTGCGAATGCCCCACCCCCGCGATAGCTGCTTCCTGCGACTGAAACACCAGGCTTGAGATAACGGTCTGCCCCTGCTTGCCGGGCGGGTCAATCCGAATGCGAAAGCGCGGCCCCAATGCGGGCAGCTTCGCCCAGATATTTTCCCAGCGTCCGCTTCGGACGGGAATATTGATGGATTTGGCTTCACTCGCCCCCCCGCCTTCGGGATAATAGAACAATTGCAGCGGGCCGTCGCTTTCGCTGCGCACGCGCAGTCGCACAAGGAGCGGCGCGCCCGCCGGAAAATCCAGCGGCGACAGCGTGAAATTCGGGTCTGCGCCCCGCGAAGTGATCTGCAATCCGGCGGGCGTGCGTTGCAGCGTCGTCTCGGCGTTTCCCGCCTCCCACGTCACTGCCCCTTGCGCCTGGGTGAAATCCAGGCGCGGCGCAGGCGCTAGGTTTATGGCCTGCGCCTGCCCCGCAGTCGTCCCAAACAGCATCGCCAGCACCGTTAGAATCCCCCAAAGAACGTATGATACTTTGCCTGCTGCCCTGTAGAAACTCGGCATTGAAGTTCTCCCCATCTGCGCTCCGCATTGCACCGCCCAAAAGCAAGGCCGCTTCCGCGCTGCGCCCAACGGCTTGGCTGATAAACTATAGCAAGTTCCCGGCGGCCTGTCAAGCATTGGGAGTGTCCGCTTAACGCCGTGTTGAAGTTCCTGCCCTGCATTGGCAGACCTAAAAGACTGGCAAGCCGGGAAGGCTGGCTGAACACAGAACCCAGCCCTCAAGGGCCAGGCTATTCGCACCAAAGCCCCTTCGGGGCTAAAGAGCAATTCTCCCAGCCCTGAAAGGGCTTTTGTCCGCTCAGCCTGGCCCTTGAGGGCTAGGTTCTCCGCCCCTCGCACCGGCATTGCTTACGCATTCCCTCGGCGTCGTAAGCGCGTACCAACGACGGAACGATTTGTTCCGTCGTTGGTATGCCTATGATACGCCTGAGAAACGCGTAAACAACCCCTGCGCAAGCAGCGGCATCAGGCAGCAGCAAGCCGCGCCAGCGCGAGCGAGGCCAGGGCGGCGAATGTTTCCGCGAGGGCAAGCTCCTGCGGGGAAAACGGCGCGCTGCCCTGCCGAAACACAGTCAAGGCGCCGCACGCTTTGTCATCAAGGCGCAGGGGCAGGGCCAGCGCGGAATGCGTTCCCGACTGGCCGCCGAAGGCCCGCCATTGGCACTCGCCCAAAGGCGGGTTGGGGATGGCGATCTGCACAGAGGGCTGCCCGCGCCGAACAGCAGTTGACGTGGTGCGGACGCAGGGGCAGCGGGGCGCGGCGGAGCCGTGTTCGGGCGAAGGCGAGGCCAGGTCTGGGGGCGGCGTTCCCCAGAGGCGCAGGGGCGAATGGCCGGGCTGTGGAGGGGGGCCATCGGAGGCGTCCGTGAGGGACAGGGTGCAGAGGACGGCGCCCAGAGCGGCGGCGGCGCAGCGGGTCACGGTGTCGGCAAATGTGTCGTTCTCAAAACGCGCGGCGGCGGCAAGCGCGGCCTGGCGCAGCAGCGCAAATTGGTCGCTTTGCTGGTGCCGGAGGGCATCGGATTGGGCGCGGGCGAGAGCCGAAGCCGACAACGCGGCCAGCAACGCCAGGGCGTTTTGGGTGTCGGGGGGGAAGGCGCCCGGCAGCGGGCTGGTGAGCAGCAGATGGCCCGAGGCCGCCGCGCCGGGCAGCAGCGGCAGCATCAGGGCCGACCGAACCGTGTGCGCCGCGCCCGGCGGGAAATGGAGCAGGGCACGCTCTTTGGCTCCGGCAAAGAGGGAATCGGTGTCCACAGCGGCACTGGCGACGATTTGCCGGTCCAGATAGACTTTCCATAAGAGGGGCGACTGCGCATCAAACTCAAACTGGGGCGGCAGGGTGTCCGCAAAGCGGCGCGGGCGCTTTTTGCCCTCGTCCGGCGATACGGCCCGCAGCACGAGAAGCTGGTTTTGGCCGTCAAAGGTGCAAAGAAGCGCACGCGCGCCGGGGCGCACGGCGGGCGGCAGCAGGGCGAGGGCAGCATCGGTGGCGACCTGGCAGGCGGTTTGGAAGTCCGGGGTGCGGCTCAGGCGGCGGGCGGCTTCTGCGAGGGCCTGCTGGGTGGCTCGCGCCTGCGCTTCCCAGGCCGCGGCGTTTTTTTGGAGGGAGACATCGCGCACAATCGCGACGGCTCCGCTGGAAACAGGGCGCGCGGCAATTTCTACGGGACGCAGGTCGTGGGCATCGCGAGCGACGAGATAGGGCGTCCAGTCGGTTGGGATGCGGGACAGGGCGGCGCGCGTCCAGGGCAGCGCGCCCGGCGGGACGCTTTGCCCGCTGGGATAGCGCAGCGTGTCGGCGGGAAGGTCAAAGGCGACCTGCGTCCCGGACACGCCCAGCAAAGCACGCGCGGCGGGATTGAAAGTAATTTGCCCCGTGTTTTGGCAGAGCAAAACGCCATCGGGCACGCTGTCCAGCGCCGTTTGCAGAGCCTGAAGCGGCGCTATTTGCGAGAGAGAACGCTGAAGGCGCGCAGCCTCGGCTTGCAGCGCGCTGTTCTGGTTTTGCAGGGCTTGCAAAGCGTCGGCGGGGGCGGAGAGGGGGGTTGAACCGCCCCGGAAGCTGCGCACAAATGCGGCGGCAAAGGCGGCGGGCGGGGCGAACACGCGAGACAAGCGCCGAAATGGATGCGGGCGAAACACACTGCTATTGTACCCGCACCACAAAACAGGCCCTGCGCGTTCGCGCAAGTCGGCCACGCAGCCTGCCGCAGCCTGCCTGTCGCCTGTGACTGGCACAAAGGCGTATAAAAAGCGCTGACACCCGCACAGGATCGCCCCCTAGCCCCCAAGTCTGAGGGGATAGGAGGGGAGCAGGAGCAGGAAAACCAGTGTCAAGGGCGCAGTCGCTACTGACACAAGCATTTCTATTCTTCTCTTGTTCCCCCAGAATTGGGGGCTAGGGGGCGATCCTGCCGGTTTCCATGCACGCTTCAGGCCCGGACACAAAAAAACGCAGCGGCAAATTGCCGCTACGTTTTCTGCTTGTGGTGGGCCGGACAAGTTTCGAACTTGTGTAGGCTTGCGCCGACGATTTTACAGACCGCCTCCTTTAACCACTCGGACACCGACCCATACCCATAACCCTTGCGCACTCTGTTGAGACACTGAGCCGACAGAGGGATTCGAACCCCCGACCTTCCACTTACAAAGAGGCTGCTCTACCCCTGAGCTATGTCGGCATGGTCAAACGGAGCGTTTTCCCCACAAGGCGAACACCATTATACGGCGTGGTGCGCCTGTTTGTCAAGGGCAGCACGAAGAAAAAAGAGCACCGGCAGAGTTATTGACGCTGAAAAACAACAAAGAAAGAGGCCAAAAAGAGGCCAAAAATAATGTTTGCATGCGCGGAAAGCACGTGGTATAATAGCCACGATGCCGGGACTAGACCCGGCTGCCTTCCTTTTCACGTCGGTTTGCTGCCCGCTCTCTGTCCGGCTCCTTCGGTTCACACGCCTAGGTCCGAGACCTCGCGTAGGCTGTCCTGCGAGATGACAAGAAAGGCCCGTCCGAGTATCTGCTCCCACGTGTTTGTGGGGCGTGTCTTATCGAAAGGAGCCATTCCAGTATGGCAACGAAACTTTATGTCGGCAATCTGAGCTACCAGATGACCGACCAGCAGCTCAACGACCTGTTCGCCGAAGCAGGCAATGTCACCAGCGCCCAGGTGGTGACCGACCGTTATACCAGCCAGTCACGCGGCTTTGGCTTTGTGGAAATGGCGACCGAAGACGAGGCTCAGCAGGCGATTGCCGCCATCAACGGGCGCAATGTCGAGGGCCGCGCCCTGGTGGTCAACGAGTCCCGCCCGCGTGAAGGCGGCGGTGGCGGCGGGAGCTACGGCGGGGGCGGCGGCGGACGCAGCGGCGGCGGCGGTGGTTATGGCGGCGGTGGCGGCAGCTACGGCGGCGGTGACAGCGGCGGCGGGGGCGGACGCAGTGGCGGCGGGGGCGGCTACGGCGGGGGCGGCGGCGGTGGACGCAGCGGCGGCGGTGGCGGAGGCTACGGCGGAGGCGGCGGACGCAGCGGCGGGGGCGGCGGTTATGGCGGCGGTGGCCGCGACCGTTACTAGTTTCTTCTGCCAAAACAGCAAACACGGGCCGCGCCTAAACTCAGGCGCGGCCCGTATGTTTTTGCCCTGCATGCACCAGAATACGGCGTCAGGCTTTGCGCAGGTCTTTCAGCATGAGCTGCAGGGAAGAGCGGCCATTCCATTCGTTGATCTGGGGGGAGTACACCGCCGAAAGCTTGTCGCCGGGGCCTGCGCTTTCCGTGAAGTCGCCCCGGCCCCAGGCAACACAGTCGGTGGGGTCCATGGCATCGGCCCGGACGCGCAGCTTCAGATGGGACATGTCTTTGCCCATGCGCTTCGCATCGCAGATGAGCATCTCGGTGGACGCAAACAGGGGCGCGGGGTTGGCATGGCCGAACGGCGCGAGGCGATCCCACTCGCGCAGCCGGTCGATGGAAAGCTCAGACGGGTCAATGGTGCCGTCATGCGCGATTTCAGGCACGAAGTGGTCGGGGGTCAGAATGGTGCCCGCGTAGTCGTTGATGCGCTGCCGGAAGTTGTCAAAGTTGGACATGGTCAGCGACAAGCCCGCCGCCATCGCGTGCCCGCCGCAGGATTCCAGCAGGTCGCGGCTGTGCTGGATGCCGTCAAACAAGTTAAACGCCTTGATGGAACGGGCGGACCCTTTGCCCCATGTGCCGTCGTCATTGGTGCCGATCACAATCGCCGGGCGGTGGCAGTCGTCCACCAGTTTGCCCGCCACGATACCGACCACGCCCGCATTCCAGCCCGGCGAGGCGAGCACCAGCACATTCACATCGGTCATGTCCTGGGCAGCCATCATGGCCCGCGCCTCTTTTAAGATGCGCACCTGCTCTCCCTGACGCTCCACATTAAATGCATTCAGGTCTTTGACAATGCGCAGGGCGTCTTCGGGGTCGGTAGTCAGCAATAGGTCCAGGGCCTGCGCCGCATCGCCCAGCCTTCCCACCGCATTGATGCGCGGCCCAATCCCAAAGCCCACGCTTTCCGAGGTTAGGGGCTTGGACAAGTCCAGTCCCGCGCCGTCCAAGAGTGCCCGCAGGCCGACTTTGCGGGTCTTCGCCAGTGTCTTCAGACCTAGCGCGGCAAAGACACGGTTTTCTCCCAATAGCGGCATGACATCGGCCACGGTGCCGCAGGCCGTCAAATCCAAGAACTTCTGAATAAACGCGCCCTCGTGCATCGGCTGGAGCAGCCGCGTGACCGCCTGCATCACCTTGAAGGCCACCCCTACCCCAGCGATATGCGGCCAGGCATAGGTAGAGTCGTGCCGGTGCGGATTGACAATGGCATAGGCATTCGGCAGCGTCTTGCCTGGCTCGTGGTGGTCGGTCACAATCACCGTCATGCCGAGTGAGTTGGCGAGGTCCACCGCTTCCAGCGACTGGATACCGCAGTCGGACGTGATGACAAGCGTTGCTTGTTGGTCATGCGCCCACTGCACGCCGGTCGTGCGCAGGTCATACCCGTCCTTCTTACGGTGCGGCACACGGTAGATAAGATTGGCCCCAAGCGCGGTCAGCGCGCGCACGTAGACCGCCGTGCTGGTGACGCCGTCCACGTCGTAGTCCCCATACACGAACATCTTCTCTTTGGACTGAATGGCATCGGCGATGCGCCGGGCGGCTTTGTCCATGTCGGGCAGGCCAAACGGGTCGTGCAGTTGGCTCAGGGACGGATTGAGGAACGCATGGGCCTCAGCAGGATCGGACAGGTCGCGATTGACCAGCAGGCGCGCAGTGGTGGCATGGATGCGCAGTTCACGCGCAAGTATCTCTTCGGCGCGCGGGTCGCGCGTCGGCTCTGTCCAGCGGGCTTGGTGGATTTGCATGGGCATAGGGGCAATATCTCAGACTTGTAGCGGCAAACTTAAAAGGGGAGATGATTGTTGCGTTGCTTAGCGTGGCAGGCGTTAGGCGGCACGGCGTCTTTTGTATATAGGCCGGTGGCTTTGGTAGAAAGTGATACTTAGGTCAACGCCTAGTTCCCCAAATCTGGCCTGTAACCCTGCGGGTATATTCACGACGCTAGTCTTAGAAACTGTATAGAAAGTTTGGCTTTCTTCCGAAAATATGGGCATGGAACAGTCACCCTGCCCCCGAAAAGCCTACTCAACCGACCTGACCGACGCCCAATGGCAGCTTGTCGAGCCACTCGT